>OUWB010000523.1_pt2 | contig 28537 bp, 20 predicted proteins | sample 1779821 | NCBI WGS metagenome assembly OUWB01 (sample SAMEA3914806, study PRJEB12502) | metagenome | biome: forest; material: soil | place: Canada | collected 2011-08-03 | depth 0.1 m
CTTCGCTTGCATGGGAGGAAAGGAAATATGCCGCGGACGACGCAGGCATCACTTACGGACGCGAAGTGCCCCTCCGTCGCGGACTCGCCCTAATGGGCGGCCGCGCCACCTCCCCATTTTAACAAAATGGGGAGGAGAGACCACCGCTGCCCCCACCCCGCCAATAAAAAAGCGCCGCGAAGATCGCGGCGCCAGGCGCGGGCGCGACCGGGGAAAGTAACCGGTCGCGTCCTGTTGGGAGGTCGTCTTTTAGCTTGGTCGCGCAATGTAACCGCAAAGTGGTAGCCACTTTGTCGGATTGCGCTCCTAGTACTTGTAACGCGCACCCAGGTAGAAGGTACGGCCGGTTTGGTCGTATTCCAGTTGGGCGTTGGGATTATTGATATTCACACTGGCCGGAACGCCCGCCGTGTTGGCGGTGTTCACGTACTTGATGTTGTAGATATCGTAGAGCTGGTTGTACTGGTTCGTCAGGTTCAAGCCTTCGAACACGATCGTGAAGTGCGACGTCAGGGCGTAGGTGACCTGAGTGTCGACGTTCGTCGTGCCGTGCTTGCCCTGGGCGAAGACGCTGCTGCCCGGGTTCAACAGGGACAGGTAGTCCGACCGGGCCGCGACGGAGACGCGGGCGTCCCACTTCTTGTCGGCATAGTAGAGCGTGCCGTTCCAGGCGATCGGCGACATGCCGAGCAGGTTGTACAGACCGTAGGTGTTCTTGGTCCCGCCGGTCAGGGTCGAGGTGGTGGTCAGGATGTAATTGATCTTCGAGGCGATGTTGGAGTAATTCGCCAGGACGCCGAAGTGATGGAAGAAGCTCGGCACATAGTCCGGCAGGAAGGTGAACGGATGCTGGAAGTTGATTTCATAGCCGTTCAGCAGGCCGCCCGGGGTGTTTTCCTGGGTGAAGACGACGTAGGGCGTCGTTCCGTCCTGGCCCGAAGCCAGCAGTGAGGTCGGATAGCCGGTGTCGGAAAAGGCTTCCGTCGTCGCCACCGTCTGATAGTAGCTCTTGATGTCCTTGCGGAAGAAGCCGACGCTCAACAGGCCGTCCTTGTCCGGATACCATTCGAAGTTCAGGTCGAGATTGTTCGACTTGATCGGGTTGAGGTACGGATTGCCCAGCGGCGCCGAGGCGCTACCGATCGTCTGGGTCGAGGTCGTGATCGAACCGCCGGGCGCCAAGCCCGCCAGAGCCGGGCGCGCCATGGTCTTGGCGGCGGCAAAGCGGATATAGAGGTTGTCCCAAGGCTGGACCGCGACGTTGAACGCCGGCAGGACGTTGTCATAGCTGCGCTTGATCGTCTCATAGGTCGCGCTGACATACCCGTTGACGGTTTCGTCGGTGTCGATGTTGCGGATGCCGAGGTTACCGCGGACCGGGATCTTCAGGACGTCGAAGTCATAGTCCATCTGAACATATTGGCCGCCGTCGTCTTCGATCACGCTCTTGTGGTTGAGGCGCGACGACGAGTTGGTGCTGTTCAGCGTGAAGGTGCCGTAGGCGTTCTTGCAGTTACAGGTATAGTCGAACGAATTTTCCAGCGCGTTCAGGTTCATGGCGTAGAAGTTGGTGCCCGCGATGGTCACCGGCTCGAGATACTGGGCGATATTCGCATTCACCGTCGCCACGAACGGATCGTTGAGCGGTCCGGTGCTGGTATTGGCCGCTTCGTCGCGCGTGGTCGGGTCGGTGGAGACACGGCCGTATTCGATGCTGGTATATTCGAACTTCTTGAACGAGAAGCCCGCCTTCAGAGTGACATTGTCGGTCCACAGGTACTTGGCGTCGAACTTGGTTTCGCCATAGCTGTTGGTGACGACGTAGGGCCGCAGACGAATGAGCGAGGCATCGCCCTGGTTGTTCGTCGTTGTCGCCACGGCGGTGTTGTTCGGCGCGGCGCTGCTGGTCGTGGCCGTCGACGAACCATAGGACCAATAGCAGGGCTGGCTGATCTGGCACCCGCTCTGCGATGTGCCGTAGGTGAAGGTCGGGTGTTCCGAACTGGTGAAGTCGTAGGAATAGCCGTTGACGTTGTAGGATTCGACCGTGAACGTCGATTGCTGCTTGTCGTCCTGGACGTTGCGCGTCCCGGCGATCGACGCCTTGTACGAGAACTTGTCGCCGATCTTCTGATCCCAGACGAGGTCGAGCTGGGCGAACTGGGTATCCAGGTCGTCGAAGCGGTGCTCCGCCCGGATATCCATATTGTTGAAGCTGGCCTTGGTGATCGTGTTCGTCGTCGGATCGATCGTGTAGTTATAGATGCTCGACGCCGGCAGGCCCTGGCCGTTGCGGCTGAGGCCGATGGCTTCCAGGTCGAATTCGGTGCGCGGCGAGGCGTAGTTCGAGAAAACACCGTCCAGCGTCAAGGTGGTATCGGGGGTCGGCTTGGCCTGGAACGAGCCGGACAGGCCCAGACGCTTTTCGTCGGTCAGGTATTCGGTATAGCGCGGGATGCGCGGGTGCAGCGCGCTGTTGACCGCCGCCGACGTCGCCAGGTTGGCGGCCGAGCCGCCGGTCGTCGGGCTACAGGTGCCCGTCGTCGTCGCCGCGGTACAGTCGGTGATGAAGCTGGTGCCCGTGGAATTGCCGATCTGCCCGAAGTGACCGACCGAAGACGCGGTCACCTGGGTGAAGGCGTCTTCCCAACGCGTGGTGTTCGGGCCTTCTTCCTCGATCGTCGCCTTGTCGTAGGTCACGGCCAGGCTGGCGCCCAGCTTGCCGTCGTCCCAGCGGTTGGAGATCAGCATCGACAGGCGCGGACCGCTCTTGTGGTCCAGGTCGTTATAGGACGCGGTCGCCTGGGCGCCGAAGGTGAAGCCCTTGAAATCGAACGGGTGCGGCGTGTCGAGATCGACGATGGCGCCGAGCGAGCCTTCGTCCTCTTCGGCCGTGGTCGACTTGCGGACGGTGATGCCGTTGAACAGTTCCGAGGAGAAGACGTTGAAGTCGACGCCGCGCGAACGGTTGGCGCCGCCGGTGACGTCGCGGCCGCCCGTCGTCGCCTGGGCGTCGAAGTCGTTGATACGGACCAGCGTGAAGTCGGGGTTGAGGCCGCGCACCGTGATGGTCCGGCCTTCGCCGCCGTCGCGGTCGATCGACACGCCCGGAATGCGCTGAATGCTTTCAGCCAGGTTCAGGTCCGGAAAGGCCGCGATGTCCGACGACTTGATGACGTCGACGATCGAATCTTCCTTTTTCTTGGCGCTGATGGCGCTTTGCAGCGACGCCCGGAAACCGGTTACCACGACAACCGTGCTGTCGTTCGGCGCGGCGGTAGCCGTCGCCGCCGCGGTGGGCGCCGTCTGCGCATAGGCGCCCGAAGACAGCAACCCGGCAAACGCCACCCCGGACAGCGCCCCCAAGGATACGGTCTTCAAAAGGACACCTTCGCGCCTCGATTTGGATACACGACGGGCGATAGCGGACTTGGATTTCATTTTTTTACTCCCTGCTTTATGCCAGCATTCCAACATTTGATCATGTGGAACTGATTAATTTTGATTCAGGCTGATTACCCAGCCCCAGCCGTTGATACCGGTGTCATGTCCCCTTGCGTTCCTGACACCGGTGTCATAACTCCAGGCGCCCCCGACTCGCGATGATGGCCAGTGCAGCGAAACTGTCCGATATTTGGGACGACCGCAATATCGTCACTGCAGCTAAGGCGTTATTTCCTGCGGAATGCCACAGACGAAAGCCGGGGCGTTTCCATAATGTCACAGAAATTTTCATATGTGAAATATAATGGTCATAATTTGCCATGATTTTGCCGCGCTCTGTTACGGGGCCGCAAGAAAGGCGCCCCAATTTGGCGTATAACTTGGTCACGAATTCTCGCCACACGTGTCTTTTTTGTAACAGCCCTCGCTCAAGCCGGCGGATTCCCCCCTCCCCCTGGGGCTGACGGCGCCGTTTTGGCGGCCCGGTGAAGGCCCCCGGACATTGACCTGATTTGCCAAATCGGTTGCTATAGCCGCGCGCCTTCGCGGCAAAGGTTTCGCTCTGGCCCTTAACAAGGTTCGTCGATGAAGATCCTTTTGGAGTCCGCTTTTAAATTCGCCGTAAGGCGCGGCGCACTGAACGTCATCCGCGCCAATGGCGAGCGTCTGACCTTCGGCGACGGCACCGGCCAGCCGGTGACCATTCGGTTCACCGATGCCAAGGCCGAGCGTGAATGCGGCCTCGATCCCGAGCTGAAGTTCGGCGAACTCTATACGGACCAAAGGATTGTCATCGAAGAGGGCGACCTTTACGCGCTCGTCGTCCTGTTGATCCAGGACATGCGCGTCATCAAAACGCCGTGGCCGTTCTCGTGGGTGGAAGCGATAAAGCTGTGGCTGGCCCGTCGCAAGCCCGCCAACACGTCGAAACGCGCCCGCCGCAATGTGGCGCATCACTACGATTTGGGTGACGCGCTGTATGCGCTGTTTCTCGATCCCGACTGGCAATATTCCTGCGCCTATTTTGAAAATGACGACCAGAGTCTGGCTGAGGCCCAGCTGAACAAAAAGCGCCACCTCGCGGCCAAACTGCGGATAACCCCCGACACAAGCGTTTTGGACATAGGCTGCGGATGGGGCGGACTGGCGCTCTATCTGGCGGGGATCGCCGGCGCCCGCCACGTCACCGGCGTTACGCTCTCGACCGAGCAGATCACCCGGGCGCGGGCGCGCGCCACCGCCGCCGGGCTTGACGACAAGGTCGCCTTCAATTTCCAGGACTATCGCAACATCGAGGGCAAGTTCGACCGCATCGTCTCGGTCGGCATGTTCGAACACGTCGGCCTGGGCTATTATGATACCTTCTTCGACCTGTGCGCCGAGCGCCTGGCCGATGACGGCGTCATGGTCCTCCATACCATAGGCCTGACTGGCCCGCCGGCGCCGACCAATGCCTGGGCCACGAAACATATCTTCCCGGGCGGGCACCTGCCCTCGTTGTCCGACATCGTGACAAGTGTCCAGAAGTCGGGCCTTATCCTGACCGATGTCGAGACCCTGGGGCCGCATTACGCCCGCACGCTGCGGGCCTGGCGCGCCAATTTCTACGCCAACCAGGCCGAGGTCCTGAAACTCTACGACGCACGGTTTTGCCGGATGTGGGACTTTTACCTGTGCATGTCGGAAGTCGCGTTCACGACCAATGATATCGGCCTCTTCCAGGTTCAGATCGCCAAGGATCGCCACGATCTGCCGCTGACCCGCGGCTATATGGAAGCGGCCGAACAGCGGCTGCGGACCTTGGAGACGGCCTCTCAGGCTTAGCGGACGAGATCAGCGCGTCCGCGCCGGGCGTCGCATATGGGGGTATTCAATGCCGTTTTTGGCAATGCCGATTTTGGGGAACAATTCGAACATGGATCAGGTGAAAAAGATACGGCCGTACGCCTTATTGATGATCCCGTTTCTCGCCCTTTTCGCCTATGAGCTCGCCGTCATTCTGCCCCACCGGCCCCGGATGCCCGATCTGGTGCACGGCTATACGATCGCCATGGGGAGGGTCGACAAGGCCGTCTATGTTTCGGCCGGCGATTTGATCCTGATCTTCGGCACGTGGCTGTGCGGCGCGGCGGTACTGCTGACCGGAGTTTGGCGGGCGGGTTTGCTGCAACGCGCCTTGCGGCGCTGAGCCCCCGCCTATTCCGCGGCCGCCCGCTCCTCGACCTCAGGATGGTCGCGCGACAGCGCCAAGGTGCGGCCGTCGTGGGTCCATTCCGGCGGCATCCAGAGATATTTCAGCTTGTCCTGCCAGCGCGGCGCGCTGTTGATGCGGTCGCGCAGCCAGACCAGGCCGGCCAGCTCGGTACGGATCGGGTTCTTGTCGTAATAAGGCGTGATCAAGCCGACGATCGCGCGCTCTTCTTCCTTTTGGAAGGTGCCGAGCAGCCGGTCGAGAATGACCGTGACCTGCGAAAAGTTCTTGTCGATATATTTGGCCTGCACGCCGTGATGGGCGCGGTGGTTGGAGGGGGTGGCGATGAACTCCTCCAGGATACCGAGCTTGGGGATATAGTCGGCGTGGTTGAAGATGCCGTAGATCGACTTGATGGCGTGCATGCCCAAGAACACCGCCGGCGGCAGGCCCAGAAAGGCAAACGGCACGGCGCAGAGGAACAGGACGATATTGCCGTCGATGACGAAACCGCGCGGCGCCACGGTAAAGTTGAATTCGTTCGACGAGTGGTGAACCTGGTGGAAGGCCCAGAACAGGCCGACGCGATGCCCGATGCGGTGGTCGACATAGTAGCAGATTTCATGGGCGACGAAGGCCAGCGGGATCGAGGCGATGAAGGGCAGCGGCCCGATCAGGCGCCAATGGTCGTAGACCCAGATGTAAAGCACCATCGGCGCGATGCTGCTGATCAGGAAGTCGAAGGCGTAGTCGATGCCGTTGATGACGATGTTGTTCAGCGCGTCCATATTGTCATAGGCGCCGCGTTTGAACAGGGCATAGCCGATCCGCTCGCCACCGATCATCAGAAAGTAGGCGGCGGCGAGCCCCCAGAACCCGTCGTCACTGCCCATATAGTTGACGAAGGCGCCGATCGAATTGGTGATCTGGCTCAAAAACTGCTGCATGACTCGCCGTGAGGACTCTATTGCCGGCCCGCTCGGGGCCGGGGTGGACTTGCGCCGAAGCGCCGCTTTGCCGCAGCGCCAAAATTACCGAACTTTCTCGGGCCAGGCAAGCCGGATGGCGCCTACTCCGCCGGCGGTTCCCAAAGTTCGATCTGGTTGCCTTCCGGATCATGGATACGCGCGAAACGGCCCGTCTCGGGCGTGTCCCATTCGGGATTCTTGATGATCGCGATGCCGGCCGCCGCCAGCTCGGCCAGCAAGGCGTCAAGCTCGGAGACCCGGATATTCAGCATCCACTGCTTGTCCGCCGGGAAGTAGTCCGTGGCCTTGGGGAAGGGCGCGAAGACGGTCGGACCCGCCGCCTGCTCCCAGTCGTAGCCGCCGATGCCAAAATGCTTTTTATACCAAGCCGAAAGCGCGCCCGGATCTTCCGATCGGAAGAAGAAGCCGCCGATACCTGTCACGGGCATGATCGCAGTCCTTTTGTACGTCCTTTGGCAAAGATCAATAGTCGTTCGCCCGTTCGCTGTCTACCGCGAGGGACGTGCCGGCGTCGGGTTGCGCGGGCCCTGCAGCCCCATAATTCAGGCAAGCTCGACGGGCTCACGTCTTGACAGCCAATTTTACTGAGCGGCATTTCTCGATGTCGTCTGGTCAATCGCCGCGTCGATGGCGGGGCACGACGGTGCGGATTGCCAGACATAAAGACTCACAGCGCGGACGGAGACATCAATGACGAAAGTGAAAGTGGCCGGGTTCGGGGTCTCGCTTGACGGCTTCGGCGCGGGAACCGCTCAGAGCATTGGGTCCTCGCGAAGTAGGGTTGGCGATTGATTCGCCGTGGTGCTTCTGAAGCGCGGGGCCGGCTTGCTGGCGCTCGGTCCGGACCGCGAGGATGACGGTAAACCACGACGACCAGTGTCCCGACACGGGCGGGCAGCACAGTTGAGTATATTCCGAACCTGTAACGGCGCTCGGGCTCCACATATAGGTAAGCCATGAGCTTCGTCGAATATGCGGCGATCCACAGCCCTCGGCACGCCTGTTCCGAAGGGTAATCTACCGACTCGGTCCCTGGCTTTACCCCTTAGCCGGGGGCCATTTTCGATTTCGGTGAATTCGGCTGCGCGCTTTAGGTCACTCGGCCGGAGAGGTTGGAAGCTACAATATGCGCCTGGCGGAATTTATACGAAGCCATATGGACCCGATCGTCGCGGAGTGGGAAAGCTTCGCCCGCACCCTCGTCCCCGCGGCCGACCATATGGGCTCATTGACGCTGCGAAATCACATCCGACAAATACTCGCATTCGTCGTCGCCGACATGGACACGGCGCAAACCAAGGCGGAACAGGTCGAGAAGTCCCACGGTGAAAAGCCGGAAGCCGCCAATCCCAGCGCCGCGGAGGTCCACGCCTCTCTCAGATATGACGGCGGCTTTAATATGGATCAGATGGTGTCCGAATATCGGGCGCTGCGCGCCAGCATCGTCAAGCTTTGGCAGGTGTCGATACCGAGCATCACCGAAAAATACATCGACGATCTCACCCGGTTCAACGAAGCCATCGACCAGGCGCTCACCGAGTCCATCAGAGACTATACCAAGAAGGTCGAACTCTCGCGCAATCTGTCCCTTGGCATTTTGAGCCACGACCTGCGCAACCCGCTTGGCGCCATCGCCATGTCGTCTCAGTTGACGGTGAAAATCGGCCCGCTGACCGAGCGGCAGGTCATGCTGCTGTCACAAATCTCCGACAGCACGGACCGCGCCCTCGAAATCGTCACCAACCTGCTGGATTTGACCCGCGCGCACCTCGGATCAGGCCTTCCCATCCTCCGCGAGCCCATGGACATGGGTTTCGTCGCCCATCAGCTCGTCGATGAAATGCGGGCCATGTATCCGAACCGGGAATTCGTTCTCAAGATTTCCGGGCTGGTGAAAGGGACCTGGGACAAGGCGCGCATCGGCCAGGTCTTTTCCAATCTCCTGGGCAATGCCGTGCAATACGGCTTTAAGGGCACACCGATAACCGTACGGGTCGAAGGCCTGCCCGAAGGCCTGGCGATCTGCGTTCACAACGAGGGTGTCCCCATAGCGCCGGATGCGCTGCGCACGCTGTTCAACGCAATGACCCGCGCGCAATCGAACGAGGATGCGAACAGCCGGCCGGTGTCGACCAATCTGGGGCTCGGCCTCTACATTTCCAAGGAGATCGTCACCGCGCACGGCGGCACGATCACCGTGTCTTCCTCGGAAGCCGAGGGGACGATGTTCAAGGTTTTTCTACCAATGGAAATGCCGGCAGCCTGACTTTTTTTGGCTATTACGGCTCGGTGGCGGCATGTCTTACCGCGGGTTATGATACCCTCGACCGTCGTATGGTTCTTTCGGTCTGCGGTTGGGAATACGTCGCCGGGCCGATGTCGCCGGCGCCGGATGGGCCAGGGCCAGTCCCGCGATGACCCCGGCCGACAGAAAGGCCACAAAGGCGATGCGCTCGAGCGACGGACCAGGACTTTTCCAGCTATAGGCTTCCGCGCGCGCCGCCCGGGCCATCGTCCTGAGATTACGCAGCACGCCTTGTCGGGTCACGAACACCAGGTCGTCAGCCAGTTGAAAAACGTGCCGCCTGATTTGCTTCAGATCGCCGCGCAGCACGTAGAGGTGATTATCCAGGTAGTTGGGTTCGGTCATGGCAATACACCGGGTCATGGGTTTTCAAGCTGAGACAGGACTTGGGTCATGCGGGCAAGTGTCCGCGTCAGATCGCTGCGGATCAGCTGTTTTCGCAGCGTGACCGAACCGTCGCGCCGGGTTTCGTCAGCCGCAATGTCGGCGAGCGCGCGCTGAATCGCCTGCGCTGTCGCCTTAAGCGTCACGATGCGGGCGTTGGCGTGGTCGCCTATATCGCCGAAATCGGCGCGGTCGTGCTTGTAGATAGCGAGGTGAGCGATGAGACGTCCGATCTGATCGACCAGCGCGGCCGGCAGCAGGTCGACCGCACGGCCGTTCAGGAAACGCTGCAAGTCCCATTTCAGATAAAGGATATCCTGATCCCGCCCCTCCGATGCGGCGGCGGCAAACAGGTGGGCTCGAGCCTCGGTCATGGTCGTCTCCCGCATGCCAGGGGTGGAGGGCGGCATGGGGCGGCAGGATAGACCTCGTCCCCCCCAAAGGGCAGCCCCGGAAACTACTCAAACTCGAAATCGAGGGGCCGTGAACGCAATCCATGGGGGCTGACGGCGCTGCGACGGCATTCGGTAAGTCTCAATCGCGTGGCGCGGCTACGAGATGGCCGGATTTGAGTATTTTCCGAACCTGCACCGGCTTCACGCCCACGAGGTAATGTACCGGCCATACGGGCCTTACTTGGCCGATCCATAGATTGGCAAATCATATGTCGCCGGACACGGTCGCCGTCCCCACCTTGCCGCCCGTCACACAGCCGACATCGGGACTGACAAGCACCGACGCCAAGCGCCGCCTGTCCGAAAACGGCGCCAACGCCGTGGTCGATGTGGTGCAAAGTCCGCTTCTCCTGGCGCTTGGCAAGCTCTGGGCGCCGGTCCCGTGGATGCTTGAAGTCACCATATTGCTTCAGGTCATTTTGAAGGACTATGTCGAGGCCGCGATCGTCGGCTTTCTGCTTCTGTTCAACGCCGCCCTGGGCTTCTTCCAGGAAGGCCGGGCGCAAGCCACGCTCGACGCGCTCAAGTCGAAGCTTGCCCTTTCGGCAACGGTGTTGCGGGACGGGGCGTGGATCAGCGCGCCGGCCTCGACGCTGGTTGTCGACGACGTGGTCAAGATATCGCTGGGCGGCGTCGTTGCCGCCGACATCCGCGTGACGCAAGGATCGGTTCTGCTGGATCAGTCCATGCTGACGGGAGAATCCGTGCCGGTCGAAGCCGGCGCGGGAAGCCTTGCCTGTGCGGGCGCCCTGGTGCGACGCGGCGAGGCCAGCGGTATTGTCACCGCCACCGGCGAACGGACAAGGTTCGGACATACGGCCGAACTCGTGCGAACCGCCAAGGTCGAATCCAGCCAGCAGAAGACGATCATGCGCGTGGTGCGCAATCTCGCCCTGTTCAATGGCTGCGTGACCCTGGCGCTGCTGGCCTATGCGGTGTCGCGCGGCATGCCGCTGTCGCAAATCATTCCGCTGATACTCATCGCCGTACTGGCCTCGATCCCCGTGGCCCTGCCGTCCATGTTCACGCTCACGGCCGCCATCGGCGCCCGCAACCTGGCGGCGCAGGGCGTGCTGCCGACCCGCCTTTCGGCCGTAGACGAGGCCGGCGGCATCGATATTCTTTGTGCCGACAAGACGGGCACTCTGACGCGTAATACGCTTGAGGTGGTGTCGGTCTATTCGGTCCCGGGATATGACGACGGGCATGTCCTGGCTCTGGCGGCGCTGGCGAGTTCGGACGGCGGCCAGGATCCCGTCGACGCCGCCATCCGCTTGAAATCGGCCGACCAAGCCGTGACGGACGCGCCAACCCTCGTTTCCTTTCTGGCTTTCGATCCGGAGACGAAGCGGGCCGAGGCCACGGCGCGCCAGGCCGACGGACAGGTCTTGTATATCGTGAAGGGCGCCTACGCGGCCATACAGGCGCTTGCGGCACCGTCGCTGGAACTGCCGCCGTGCGTCGCCGAGATGGAGGCCAAGGGCAGCCGCGTCCTGGCGGTCGCCTCGGGTCCGCCCGCGGCGATGCATATCGTCGGTCTTATCGCGCTCAGCGATCCGGCGCGCGACGATTCCGGGCCGTTGGTCGCGGAGCTCTCCGGTCTGGGCGTCCGCACGATCATGGTGACGGGAGACGCCCTCGCCACCGCCCAGGCCGTGGCAAAGACGATCGGCATCGAGGGCGCGGCCTGGGCCGTCACCCCCCTGCCCGAAACTATTCGGGCGGACGCCTACGGCCTGTTTGCCGGCGTCCTCCCCGAAGACAAGCAGCACCTGGTCAGGGCATTGCAGGCGTCGGGGCACATCGTCGGCATGTGCGGCGACGGCGCCAATGACGCCCCGGCGCTGAGACAGGCCCAGATGGGTATCGCGGTCTCGACCGCCACGGACGTCGCCAAGGCGGCGGCGGGCATGGTTCTGACGGCGCCAGGCCTCAGCGGCATCGTGGCCGCGGTGAAGGAAGGACGCACGACCTATCAGCGCATCTTGACCTATACGTTGCGAACCGTCGTCCACAAGACCATGCAGGTCATGTTCCTGACGATCGGCCTGATCGTCACGGGTCAGGCGATCCTTACGCCGATGCTGATGGTCCTGATGATGGTCACCGGTGATTTTCTGTCCATGTCGTCTTCGACGGACACTGTCAGGCCGTCCCCCAAACCGAATGTCTGGCGGATCGGCCCGCTAACGGTCGCGGGCCTCATTCTTGGGGTATGCGACCTGGTGTTCTGTGTCGGCTGCCTCTGCGTCGGCTATTATGGGCTGCGCCTCGACGTCCACACGCTTCGCACGTTTTGCGTGGTGACGCTGGTTTTCAGCGGCCAGGCCGTCTTTTACGTCGCGCGCGAGCGCCGGCATATCTGGAGTTCGCTTCCCGGGCGCTGGCTCATCGTGTCGTCGATCGCCGATCTGTCGATCGTCAGCCTTCTGGCGCTGAACGGCATGTTGATGCAGCCTCTTCCCATGGCGGTCCTTGCCGGACTGCTGGTCGCCGCGGTCGGCCTGGCCTTCGGTCTGGACGCGATCAAACAGGTTCTCTTTCGCCGATTTCAGATCGCGTGACGTCATAGGCAGGCTGCCCGCGACTATGCCGGCGGCGATTGCGCCTCTCGTTCATGATCGACGAAATAGCGTCTGGCGAACGCGACCAGTTGCGCATCGGTCGGGTGGTCGACCGTTTCCCAGCCGACGACCCGCTTGGCGACCAGGGCATGGTGTTTTTCGATGTTTCTGCGAAAATCGGCCTGCGCCATATGCGAGCCGACAACCAATATCTCGGTGATACCGTCCAGGGCGTTGCACACCTCGGTGAAAAACTCGTGCTCGGTGCGGACCTCGCTATTGTGCTGCCGCGTATAGGCGAATTTCTCGAACACCGTCTCGATCTCGACCTGTTTGGCGTCGAACTGCAGAACTTTTGCCGTGTGATGATCGATACGCAGTACGGCATGGAAGAAGGACATCGGGTCGTCTCCTGAAGTGAAAGTTGGGAAGGATTGGCGTGCCGCGGCGCTATGATGCCGAGGGTAGATTCGATCGTTTCGTCCGTCATCGGCCAAGGCGCCACCTATTCGTAGTGCAGGGCGTCGATCGGATTCAGATTGGCCGCCTTGCGGGCCGGATAGAAACCGAAGAACATTCCGACCGCCGCCGAGAACAGGAAGCCGCCGAGAATGGCCGGTAGCGATACCTCGACCGGCCAATGCGCCACCGCGGATATGACGAGCGAGACCAGAACGCCGACGACGATGCCCGCCACGCCGCCGGTCACGCTCAGCAGAACGGACTCGACCAGAAACTGCAACAGGACTTGAAGCCTTCGAGCGCCGATCGCCATGCGGATACCGATTTCGCGCGTGCGTTCAGTGACCGAGACCAGCAAGATGTTCATGATGCCGATGCCCCCGACGATCAGCGAAATGGACGCGACCATGGCCAACAGGGCGCCCATGACCTGACTGCTGCTTTCCTGCGCCTCGGCGATCTGGCTGAGATTGCGGACGCTGAAATCGTCGGGTTGCCCGGCCTGAATGTGATGACGCTGGGCCAGGGTCCGGGTCACCTGGGCGATGGCCGAACTCACCAGGTCGGCGGCTTGGGCCTGGACATAGATGCTGTTGACATAGCCGGTCATGCGCGGCGCTATGCCAAAGGCGTTGGCGGCCGGCGGATAGTTCGTGCCGACCTGGCTCTGTGAGGCTTGCGGCGCCGCCACGCCCAGGACCTTGCGTTCGGCCGTCGTGAAAGGGATCATGACCAGATCGTCCTGGTCCTGGCCGAAACCTGTCTGTCCCTTGGGGGCCAGCAGGCCGATAACGCGCATCGGCACGCCCTTGACCAGGATCATCGCACCGACCGGATCCTCGCCGGGACCGAAGAGGTTCTGGTAGACGGTCTGGCCGATCAGGGCGACGGTCTGCGCGGTATTGTTTTCCTGGTTCGTCATGGTCGCCCCCTGGGCAATGCGCCAACTGACAATACTCAAATAGTCCGGCGTCACGCCCTGGATCGCCGTCGTCCAGTTCTGGTCGCCATATTCCACCTGGCCAGACTGGCGCGCCAGATAGCTGATCTGCTGGACGGCGGAATCGTCTCGCTGGATGATCTCGGCATCGGTGACCGTCAGGGTCGAGGCGCTGCCCGCCCCGGCGCGGACCCCGCCGGCGGTCGTGGCGCCGGGCTGGACGACGACCATGTTCGTTCCCAGGCTCTCCAGTTGCTTCTTGACGGCCGAGCTGGCGCCGTCGCCAACCGCGACCATGGCGATCAGGGCGGCGACGCCGATGAATACGCCCAACATGGTCAGCACCGAACGCAGCTTGTTGCGCGTCAGGGCCTGCAAGGAGGCCGCGACGATCATCGATAGAAAGGCGAGCCTCAATCCGCCGTCTCCCCCCTCGTCCTCGACCGGCGCCGAAACAGGCGCTGCCACTGAGACCGATACCCCCGCCGGCACCTTACGGGTCGACGCGGCCACCACCGCGACCGGCTCTGCCGGCGCCGCGGCGTCGGCGTCGTCCGACACCACCGCATCCTGATGTTCATCGGAGATGACCCTGCCGTCGCGCATAACGATCATCCGGTCGGCATAGGCGCCGATATCCGCCTCATGGGTGACGAGGATGACGGTCACGCCCTCCTCACGATTGAGCTTGCGGATGATGTCCATGATCTCGTGGGACGTGCGCGTATCCAGATTCCCCGTCGGCTCGTCGGCCAGCAGCACCGCGGGGTGGTTGATCAGGGCGCGGGCGAGCGCGACACGCTGCTGCTGGCCGCCGGAGAGCTGGCTGGGCGTGCTGTGTTCGCGGTCCGATAGCCCTACCCTTGCCAGCCCTTCGCGGCCGCGCGCGTCACGCTGACCAGACGTCAGGGCCGATGCGGCGCCGTAGAGCAGCGGCAGGATGACATTCTCGAGCGCGCTGGTGCGGGCCAGCAGGTTGAAATTCTGAAACACGAAGCCGATACGCCGGCTGCGAATCCCGGCGAGTTCGGGCTCGGACAGCTTGGCGACGTCGCGGCCCTCGAATATGTATTGGCCGCTGGATGGGCGATCCAGGCAGCCGATAAGGTTCATCAAGGTGGATTTGCCGGAGCCCGACGAGCCCATGATGGCGACGAACTCGCCCTGCTTTATCTGCAGATTGATCCCCTGCAGGGCATGGACGATGCTGTCGCCCAGGACGAAGGATCGCGTCAGGTCCACCAAGCTGACAACGGGATCAGAGATTTTCTTTGCCATTTTAGAGGCGCAATGCGGCGGAGGACGCGGTGGGCGCCCCGGTGGACTTGCCCGCAAGCGTCTGGCCGGTCACGACCTGGTCGGTTAGACTTAGATCGCCGCTCTTGATCTCCGCGAAGGCGTCATCGTCAAGACCGACCACGACGGGCACGCGGATAAGCTTGCCCGCGCGCAGCACCCAGACGGCCCGTTGTCCGTGACCGCCGGCCGAGCCCCCCCTTGGAGTCGCGCTGGCGGCCGCGCTCTTGGTGGTTGGGGTAAAACGCAGCGCCTGGGACGGGACCCTCATAACGCCGGCGGCCTCGGCTGTGGCGATCCTGGCGGTCGCCGTCATGCCCGGCTTGAGCAAAAGGTCCGGGTTGGCGACCGTCAAGACGGCGTCGTAGGTGATGACATTCTGCACGCTGATCGGCGCCTGGCGCACCTGGGTGACCCGGCCTTGAAAGGTCCTGTTCGGAAAGGCGTCGACGGTGAATGTGGCGGCCGCGCCTTCCTGGGCACCGGCGATGTCGGATTCGCTGACATTGGTGTCGACCTGCATCTTGGTCAGGTCGGTGGCGATCAGGAACAAGGTCGGAGTCTGCAAGCTCGCCGCCACGGTTTGACCGGCGGTGACATTGCGTGAGACGACGGTGCCGTCGACCGGAGAGACGATATTGGTATAGTTCAAATTGATCTGGCCGGCCTTCAGCAGAGCGGCCTTCTGGGCAACCTGGGCCGTGTCGAGGCGCACGAGCGCAATGGCCTGGTTGCATGCGTCGAGCGCGGCATCCGCCGTATCGTGCGAACCGGAATCCTCCTTGAACAAGAGGGCCGCGCGGTCGCTGGCGATCTTGGTATAGACGGCATTGGCCTGGTCCTTGGCCAGTTGCGCCTGGGCGGTCACCAGATCGGCCTGGTCTTCGTCGACGATGATCTGGTACGGCGCGGGATCGATCTTGGCGCAGAGCTGGTTCTTGCGGACGTGGGTATTGTAGTCGCACGGCAGGGAAATGATCGTCCCGGAAACATATGTGCCCACCTCCACCGTGATCACCGGATTGACCGAACCGCTGGCCGTAAGGGTCGTGGTGACGTCGCCACGGGTGACCGGCGCGGTCACATAGGTCACGGCCGGGCCACGACCGGCCAACCACCAGGCGCCACCGCCGCAAACGATAACGCCCCCTGCAATCCACAATCCGTAAAGCTTCCAGTGCGCCGGCCATTTCATTGCGTTGTCATAACTTTCGATGGCTTCCCGGCGACGGTTGGGGAACTGCTGCCAGAGAGGCCGGCATTCGTGGTCCAACCGCCGCCCAAGGCGTTGATCAGGTCCACGCTTGCCGCCAAGCGGGAGGCCTGGTTCTGCAGAGCCGCGGTCCGGGCGCTCACGGCCGCCACCTGGGCGAGGGCGACCGTCGTATAATCCACTTGTCCGGCGGTATATTGATTGAACGACATACGCTCATTCCTGTTCGCCGCCGCCACGGCGGCGTCTCGGGGGATCTGCTCCGCCGCCAGGACGCGTTGCGCAACTAGAGCATCTTCGACCTGACCGAAAGCCGTCAGCACGGTCTGGCGATAATTGGCGACCGCCTGATCATAGGCGGCGCGGTTCTCTTTCACCTTGGCCGATCTAGCGCCGGCGTCGAACACTGTTTCGCCCGCCGAAGCGCCGATCGACCAAAAGCTGTTCGCCGCCGTAAACAGGCGCCCCAAGGCAAGGCTGGTAACACCGCCATCGCCGGTCAGAGCGATGCTGGGGAAATAGGCCGCCGTCGCCACCCCGATCTGGGCATTGGCCGCGCCGGCGCGTCGCTCGGCGCCGGCAATATCCGGGCGGCGCTGCAAGAGGCCCGACGGCACTATGGCCGGAATCTCCGCAGTCTGCGCCATCCATGCCGCGGGCACGATGGTCAACTTGGCCGGCGGGAGGCCGGCGAGAATGGCGATGGCGTGTTCCAGCTTAGCTCTCTGCTGGATCAGGTCGGTTTGGTCGCCCTGAGCGCCGGCCAGCTGTGTCTGGGCCGACAGCACGTCGCTGCTCGCCGTGGCACCGGCGGCGTAGCGGTTTTGCACGACCGCCAACAGTCTTTGGTAGGCCGCCACCGTGGCGTCCTGCAGACGGGTTTGTTCATCCAGTTGGCGCAAGAGTATGTAGTCGAGGGCGAGGCTGGTCTGCGCCGCCAACCGCGCACCGGCGAGATCTGCCTGGCTGGCCTGAGCGCTATCGCGGGCCGCTTCGATCGTCCGGCGAATGCCGCCCCAGACGTCCGGTGCCCAACTGGCACCGGCGCCCAACTGGTAGGGCGCGGGGCCGGCCAGGCTGCTCCCGCCGGACTTGATCGCCGAAGCGGTCAGGGCAAGCGTCGGAAACAAGGCCGCGCGCTGCTCGCTGACAAGGGCTTGCGATTGTTGGTAAGCGGCTTCGAACGCCTTGAGGTTTTGATTGGAGACGTCGACTTGTTGTTCAAGATCGCTCAGCACAGGGTCGTTGAATATGCTCCACCAATCGCCACGACCCGTCGCGTCGGACGGTTCGGCGGGCGCCCAATCCAAAGAGTCCTTGCCCAAAGAGTCCTTGGCCGAAGACTCCTTGAAACTCGGTGATGTCGGCGCACCAGGGCGCACATAGTCGGGCCCCGCCGCACACGCACTGAGGCCGACGACCAGGAGAAACGCAAACGCCGGTCGCCACATCGATTTACTGGAAGCCGCCATACACCACCTGGACGACCTCTCCCGTCGACGTTGAGCTGGACCTTGAATTGCATCACCTAAATTGGACCTATCCGAGATGATCCCAAAGGGTCGGAATATACTCAGACGCGGGCCGGACCCTGGATCGAATGGCTTTCAGTAGAGTCGCCATTCCAATATAAGCATTTGCTTAATAACGAAATTTATCCAAAAAATGGTGCCCATTCCATTGGATTTTATCGGACTGCGCTCGAGGGCACGAGGACGGCCGCGCCCTCGAACTTGCCGGCGCGCAGGTCGGCCAAGGCCTGATTGGCGTCTCCAAGCGCATAGGTCGTGGTCTTCGTGACGATGCCGATCTTCTGGGCCAACGGCAGGAAGGCGAGACCATCCTCACGCGTCAGGTTGGCGACCGAGACGAGTTGCCTCTCCTCCCATAGCAGGCTGTACGCAAAGCTCGGTATATCGCTCATATGGATTCCGGCGCAGACCACGCGTCCGCCCTTGCGCACGGCCTTCAAAGCCAGGGGGATGAGAGATCCGACCGGCGCAAAGATAATCGCGGCATCGAGGGACTGGGGCGGCGTGTCTTCGGACGCGCCGGCCCATCTGGCGCCGAGCGTCATGGCAAAGGCTTGCGCCTTGGTGTCGCCCGCCTGGGTGAAGGCATAGATATCCCAGCCCTCGTGCCTGGCGGCCTGGGCGACGATGTGGGCCGCCGCGCCAAAACCGTAAAGCCCCAGGGCTTTGCTGGCCATCGGCTGACCCTCGCCGGCCATGCACAGGGACCTCCAGCCGATGAGGCCGGCGCACAATAGCGGCGCCAGGGCGACGTCGCTGCCCTCGTCGCCGAGCGGGAAGGCAAAGCGTGCATCGGCAATGACCGAGGTCGCGAACCCGCCGTCGCGGGTGTAGCCGGTAAATAGCGGCCGATCGCAAAGGTTCTCCCGCCGCGCCACGCAATAGGGACAAATGCCGCACGTATGTCCGAGCCAAGGCACCCCGACCCGGTCGCCCAGCTTCAGGCCGGCAACATCCGCGCCGATCCCGTCGATCCGCCCGACGATCTCATGGCCGGGAATGATCGGGTAAACCATGTCGGGCAGTTCGCCGTCGAGCACATGCAGGTCGGTGCGGCAAACGCCGCAGGCCAGGACATGGACGCGAATCTCGCCCGCGCCCGGCTGGCGATCGGGAAGGTCCGTCCATTCCAGGGGCTGGCCAGGCCCGTTTAGAACCATGGCCTTCATGATTTCGCCCCCGCGCGCATATGTTCGTGTAGCCCTTGAAGGACGTGCGGCAAGGCCTCGGGCAAATCCTCGGCGATAAGCCCGATTCCCAAAAAGTTGGCCGCCGCGCCATGCAGCCACGCCGCGGCCGCGGCCGCGTGGAAGGCATCCAGCCCCTGGGCCAGCAGGCCGGCGATGAAGCCGGTCAGCACGTCGCCGCTGCCGCCGGTCGCCAGTTGCGGCGGCGCATTGCTGTTGATGATGGCGCGCCCGTCCGGGGCGGCGATCACGGTGTCGGCGCCCTTGAGCAGGACGACCGCGCCGCTTGCGGTCGCGGCTTTGCGCGCACGGCTTAATTTATCGCCATCGACCGCGAATAGCCGGGCGAATTCACCGTCGTGCGGCGTCAGCACGCACGGGCCGGAAATCGCGTCGAACAGTACCTTGGGCGCGTCCGCGAACGAGGTCAGGGCGTCGGCGTCGAGAACGGTGGTGCGTCGCGCCGACAGGGCCGCCAGGACATATTGCCGGGTCGCCTCTCCGACATTGGCGCCCGGTCCGATCGCCACCACGTTTCGCCGCGCATCGGCGAGGAGGTCCGTAAATCCCGACAAGCCGTTGAACGGCCTGACCATCGCGCTGGTGAGGGCGGCGGCATAGATCGTCCACGTCGCCGGCGGCGCGGCGAGCGTGACGAGGCCCGCGCCGGCGCGCATGGCGCCGCAGGCCGTCAGACGACTGGCGCCCGTGACGGTGTCGCCCCCAAGCACGAGGACATGGCCGCGCTGATATTTGTAGGCGTTCGGTTCCGGCCAGGGATATCGATCGAGCCAAAGGTCGGGGTCGTTCTCAAAGGTTGTCGGTTCGATAGACTCGAGGATTTCAGGCGGGATACCGATGTCCGCCACGACGACGTCGCCACACAACGCGCGGCCGGGAAACAGGAGGTGTCCCGGCTTCTTGCGAAAGAAGGTCACCGTCAGGGCCGCCGGCGCGGCGGCGCCCTGCACCTGACCGGTCGCGCCATCGAGACCGCTGGGCACGTCGATGGCGCAGATATCGATTTTTAGATTGATCAGGGCCTCGATCATGTCTTTCGCCGCGCCTTCGATAGGGCGCGACAGGCCCGAGCCGAAAATCGCGTCGATCACCAGGCTGGCCCCATGAAGGCTGTCCGACGAGAAGGGCACAAGGCCGCCTTTCCACAGTTGCGCGTGATATCCGGCATCTCTTTTCAGGTCGCCTGGATCTCCAAGGAGCGCAACCTTGACCGGCCAGCCCAGGGTGTGGAGGTGACGGGCGCAGACAAAGCCGTCGCCGCCATTGTTGCCAGTCCCGCATAGAACGAGCACGGGCCTGCGCGTCCAACGCGCCTGAACGGCCTCCGAGACCGCGCGACCGGCCGCCTCCATGAGGTCGAGGCTGCTGACATCAGCCTCGGCGGTACGCCTGTCCGCCTCATTCATCTGAACCGGCGTCAAAAGCGCCTTGCCGTAGCGGCGGAGCGTGTCGTTTTCCAAGGCCGGTATCCTGCAAAATCTGTTTGGATAGGCGATGCCCGCGGGCCGGAACTCAACCCGCAGGCCTTCACTTAACTTAGGCGATGACGAGACCGTTTTCGAGCGGGACAAGGCTAGGCCCGACCGGCCGCGCCATACAGGCTCGGAATGTACTCAATTGAATTTTAGACGGCCAAGGCTCGCGGTCACAAGGTCACTGAGTAATTTCCGATCCTGTGTCGCCTCTGCGCCGGCGCCTAGGGTCGGTCCATGGATCAGTTCACAGCCCCCGCCGCCCCCAAGACATTGCGTTCCGACGAGTCGCGAAAACTGGACGCCTACTGGCGCGCGGCCAATTATCTGTCGGTCGGGCAGATCTATCTCTACGACAATCCGCTTCTGCGTGAGCCGCTGACGCTGGATCACGTCAAGCCGCTGGTGGTCGGGCACTGGGGGACGACCCCGGGGCAAAACTTCATCTACGTCCACCTGAACCGCGTCATCAAGGCGCAGGATCTGGACATGTTCTACGTCGCGGGCCCGGGCCACGGCGGCCCGGCCATCGTCGGCAATGTGTATCTCGAGGGCACGTGGAGCGAGGTCTATCCCAACGTCACCCAGGACGAAGCCGGGCTGAAACAGCTTTTCAAACAGTTCTCCTTCCCCGGCGGCATATCGAGCCATGTCGCGCCGACGACGCCGGGATCGATCCATGAAGGCGGCGAACTCGGCTATTCGCTCAGCCATGCTTTCGGCGCCGCCTTCGACAATCCGGGCCTGATCGTCGCCTGCGTCATCGGCGACGGCGAGGCGGAAACCGCGTCGCTGGCCACCTCGTGGCATTCCAACAAGTTCCTAAATCCGGTCGCCGATGGCGCCGTGCTGCCGATCCTGCATCTCAACGGCTACAAGATCAGCAACCCGACGGTGCTCGCGCGCATCGCGCCCGAGGAACTGGAGCAATTTCTGCGCGGTTGCGGGTGGGCGCCCTACTTCGTCGAAGGCTCGGACCCGTTCGCCATGCACGAAAAAATGGCGACCGCCGTGGACAGCGCGATCGGCGATATAAAGGCGATCCAACACGCCGCGCGCGCAAACGGGAAAACGGTTCGGCCGGCCTGGCCGATGATCGTCCTGCGCTCGCCCAAGGGCTGGACGGGCCCCACGATCGTCGACGGCCTGCCGATCGAGGGCACGTTCCGCTCCCACCAGGTGCCGCTCATCGTCGATGCCAACCACCCGGACCACATAGGCCGGCTCGAAGCCTGGATGAAGAGCTACAGGCCCGAAGAGCTGTTCGACTCCGAGGGTCGCCTGATCCAGGAACTGGCGGATCTGGCGCCGGTGGGCGAGCGCCGGATGGGCGCCAACCGGCATGCCAATGGCGGCCTGCTGCGGCAGGATCTGCGCATGCCCGACTTCCACGACCACGCCCTTGCGGTGTCATCGCCCGGGGCCGTCACGGGTCAAGACACGATGGTGCTCGGCCAGTTTTTGCGCGACGTCGCCAAGCTGAACCAGGCGCAGGGGAATTTCCGCATCTTCGGCCCGGATGAGACCTTGTCCAACCTGCTGGGAGCGGTGTTCGACGTGACGCCGCGCCAATGGGATGCTGAGATCCTCGACGGCGACGAATTCCTGGCGCCGGCAGGCCGCGTGCTCGATTCCATGCTCAGCGAGAACCAGTGCCAGGGCTGGCTGGAAGGCTATCTGCTGACCGGACGTCACGGGCTGTTCAACAGCTACGAGGCCTTTGTGCGCATCGTCGATTCGATGGCCAGCCAGCACGCCAAGTGGCTGAAGGTGACGTCCGAACTGCCGTGGCGCCGGCCGATATCGTCGTTGAACTATCTGCTGGCCTCCCACGTCTGGCAGCAGGATCACAACGGCTTCACGCACCAGGACCCGGGTTTCCTGGATCACGTCATCAACAAGAAGGCCGATTTCGTACGCGTCTATCTGCCGCCCGACGCCAATTGCCTGTTGTCGGTCTTCGACCATTGCCTGCGCAGCCGAAACTATATCAACGTCGTCGTCGCCGGCAAACACGCCATGCCGCAATGGCTAAGCATGGATGCCGCGGCCCTTCACTGCACCGAAGGCATCGGCATCTGGCAATGGGCGAGCAACGACCAGGACGCGGAGCCCGACGTCGTCATGGCTTGCTGCGGCGACACGCCGACGCTCGAGGTCCTCGCGGCGGTGTCCATCCTGCGCGAACATCTGCCCGAGCTGAAGATCCGCGTCATCAATGTCGTCGATCTCATGCGGCTTCAGTCCGAAAGCGAGCATCCGCACGGGCTGAGCGACAAGGATTACGACTCCTTGTTCACCCAGGACAAGCATATCGTCTTCGGCTTTCACGGCTACCCTTCGCTGGTGCACCGCCTCACCTATCGCCGCGCCAATCGCAATCTGCACGTCCGCGGTTATAACGAAGAAGGCACCATCACCACGCCTTTCGATATGCGCGTGCAAAATGAGCTCGACCGCTTTCACCTTGTGCAGGACGTCATCGACCAGCTACCGCATTTGGGCAGCCAGGGCGCCTATCTGAAACAGCAGATGCGCGACAAGCTCATCGAGCATAAGCTCTATATCGACACGCACGGCCAGGACCTTCCGGAGATCAGGAAGTGGATGTGGTCGGCGCGGTGAAGGTAGCGACTCCCGCGTCCGCGTTGGACTTGGCCTGGTTTTATCTCATGCTTTTCCGAGACAGCGCCCCCGCGAGACGTGCTTTTCTCGCTAAGTCATTCATCATATGGATTTTTTATTTACAGGGGGCGACAACGACAAGTTACAAAAATAACTGAGGTTATCTTCGAACCTCGTGGGGGCGCGTATGTTGCAGGAGATTAAGGCCGGAAACGAATTCGGACTTTTCGAAGCCCTGGCCGATACAATGCCCGCCCTGGTCCGGATTTGCGACTCCGCCGGTTCGTCGATCTGGTTCAATAAAGAGTGGCTTAGCTTTCGCGGCAGAACCCACGAGGAAGAATTCGGCGCCGGCTGGCTTGAGGGGCTTCACCCGAAAGACGCCGAGACGAGCCTCGACGTCCTGTCGCACCGGTTTGTCGAGCGGCAAGCTTATGAAACCAGGTACCGCCTTCGTCATCACTCCGGCCAATACCGTTGGGTGCTTCATCGCGCCGCGCCGCGCTTCAACCAGGATGGCGAATTTCAAGGATTCATCACCGCCTGCATCGACATTCACGATGCCGCCACGGCGGATTACGAACGACGCCAGTTTTTCAATGTTGCCAGCGACATCCTCCTGACGTCCAACAATGACGGTCACATCGACAAGGTCAGCAGCGCCTGTGAGCGCGTGCTTGGCTGGACGGCCGAGGAAATGGTCCACTCGCCCCTGTCGGACCTGTTGCATCCCGACGACCTGGACGCCACCCTTGCGACCTCGGACATCCTCGCCCGCGGTGAGGAACTGATCGACTTCGAGAACCGCTACCGTCACAAGGACGGCAGCTACCGCTGGCTGTCTTGGCGGGCGCGCCGGGATGATGAAACCGGCATTGTCTATTGCTCCGCCGTCGATGTCACGCCGCGCAAGGTTTTCGAAGCCGAACTCCAGCAGACCATCGACCGCTACAATCTTGCGATCAGCGCTACCTCGGACGGCATCTGGGACTGGAATATTCGCACAGACGCCTTGTACGTCTCGCCCAGATACGCCGAAATGCTCGGCTTTTCGGGCGAGCGCGCGGCGCCGAAATCCGCGGCCGAGTGGCGAAGCCACCTCCATCCCGACGACGCGGCCGCCGCCCGAGCGTCCTATGAGGCTTGTCTAAGCGGGGAAATCCCTGATTACCGCGCGATTTTTCGAATGAGACATACCGATGGGGACTGGCGCACCATACTGTCGCGCGGCATTGCAATTCGCGACGAGACGGGTGACGCCTATCGAATGCTGGGGGTACACGCGGACATCACCGAGCAGCAGCGGATGGAGGACACCCTACGCCTGCTGAAAGACCAGGCCGAGGCCGCCAACCGCGCCAAGAGCGATTTCCTCGCCAATATGAGCCACGAAATCCGCACACCGATGAATGCCGTCATCGGCGCGACGCAACTGCTCGCCATGGGGGCGCCCCTTAACGAAAAGCAGCAGAAGCTCGTCGGTGTGTTGAAGGACAGCGCGAATGCCATGATGGCGCTGCTCAACGACTTTCTCGATCTCAGCAAGATCGAATCCGGCAATCTCCAATTCGACAATATCGAGTTCGACGCCAGGCACGTCGTGGCCGAGGTCATCCAGATCCTGGACGTTCAGTCGCAAGCCAAGGGCCTTGCATTCACCCAGGTCAACGACTGCGCCTGCGTCAACGAACGCCTGTTCCTCGGCGATCCCGCGCGGATTCGGCAGTTGCTTCTCAACCTCTGCGGCAATGCCGTCAAGTTCACCGAACAAGGCGCCGTGTCGGTGGAAATAAGCTGTCAGCCGACCGAGATCGAGGATGTCGAGGATCTCATCTTCGTCATACGCGACAGCGGCATCGGTATTGCGGCCGACAAGCTGGTTTCGATTTTCGGCAAGTTCGAGCAGGGTGACGCGACGATAACCCGAAAGTTCGGCGGAACCGGTCTTGGCCTCGCCATCGTCAGGGCGCTTTGCGACGCCATGGGCGGACGGATCGACGTCGAAAGCCAGGTCGGCCGCGGATCGGTCTTCACCGTCCACCTCCCCTTGCGTCGCGCGGCGGCGAAGCCGGAAGTAACTGACGATGCGGAACATATGACGGCTGCCGCGCCGGTGACGCCGAAAATTCTCCTGGTCGAGGACATTCCGGCGAACGTCTATATCGCTCAGCACTTCATGGACGATTTCGGCTTCGCCTATGAGGTCGCGACCGATGGCCGCCAAGCGCTGGACCGCATCCTTGCGGGCGAAGTCTTCGACGCCATCCTTATGGATATCCAGATGCCGGTCATGGACGGACGTGAAGCGACGCGGCGCATTCGGGCGTTTGAACGGCAAAGCGGGCGGACGCCGCACCAGATCATCGCGATTACCGCGCATGCCATGGTCGAAGATCGCGATAAATGTCTCACCGCCGGCATGGACGATTACATTGCCAAGCCGTTCGAAGCCCGAGCCCTCGAACAAAAGCTTGTCCGCGCGATCGCCTTGCGGCGCAAAGCCGAGGAAAGGTTCCTGGGCGAGGTTTTGGATATCGACGCCGCGCCTGGGCAGGCCGGGGTCAATGACGATACCGTGGGCGATGGAAATACGGCGAACGGCCTTTCAAAATGAGCGGCACCGGATCAGGGATCCTTTCATCAGCAGGAACCGGGATCTTTCCCTCTGCGCGGCGGATCAAATTCTGTCCCGGATTTAAGATGACGAAACGGAAGGCACTCTTGTGTCGGTTTCGCTCGCTAAGTGGTCGGCGATGACGTAAGGCGGCGCGCCTGGATGAACCGTTCCAACTCGGCGTAGTCGCCTTCAAACAGGCGTTCCACCAGGTCGTCGACAAGACTGGCGACCAATGCGTCGCGCGCGATGAGCGGGCGGTAGATCAGCTGCCCGTCGACACGCTCGGAGCGAACGATCTTCTTGCGCATCAGCCGCGCCAGAAGCGTCTTGATGGTAGAGTCGCTCCAATCGCGCCGTCGCTTCACTTCGACGAAGAAGCTTGGCGGCGTGAGCGGGCCCCGTCGCCATAGCGCTTCCAGTAGCTCACGCTCGGCTTCGGTGACATCAATTCGCGGTGCCATATCAGGCCTTCACGCCAGCGAGTTCACGCGCACAAAGCCGTCCATGCGCCGTGGCCGAAGCAAGGCCGGCCAAAGCGCCCGCGGCGACGCGCGCGGATAGAAGGCTAGATGTCTTCAGTATCGCGGAGAAGCGGTTGAAGGCTTTTAGACGGGTGAAGACGGCGGTTGCGGCGCTCAGGCGTGTCACCGCGAGAAAGATCGCGACGAGCGTCCTCCGCGGCGCCGCAGCGTGCTCGAAAATGGTCCAGTAGGGCGAAAGCATCACCGACTCTTAACCAGCAAGCACTTGGCGGTCGATCCGCGCTTCGATCGCCCAGTTCAAGACAATGGCGATAATGCCCACCACCACCCCAAGGGCCAGCACCGTGGCGATTTCGGCAAAGCCGGGCGCCAGTACCTTCAAGCTCGGCGTAGAGGGGACCGTCGCTATTCCGATACACATCTTCAGGGCGGCATAGGCGGCGCCGAGAACGCCCGCACCCGGACCGGCGAGCCGCAGGCTGGAAACGAATGCCGATCCTCCGGAGAGGTGGCCCGGCCGAAGTTTCATGATCGAGATGACAATAGCCGCCAAGGTGGCGACCACCAGGCCAAGCATGAGAAGCTGCTGGAACGGCGCGGCATTCCTGGCGACGTCGGCAAAGCCGAACGGCGTGGCGCCGGCGACGGTGGGGGTTATAAGAAGAGCTGCGGTCAGCCCGAGGCAAGGCAAGCGAAGCGACATTGGCGGATCCTTTCAAGACTACATCTGTAGTCTGTTATACGCGCCCACGGAAGCGCCGTCAAGACCGATGCATCCCGCGCCAATAGCCCTGTGATGGATTATGCGCGGCCCGGCCAATGCCGCGTTCTGCGACAATGCTGACTACTTCGACTTTTTGCCATCAAGCTTAGCCAGTTGGGCTGTCCCGTTGGTATTGTCGGGATTGAGGACCACTGACCTGCGATAGGCTTCCACGGCCAGCGCCCGGTCACCGTTTTTGGCATAGGCTTCGCCGAGACTGTCCCAGGCGTTCCAGCTTTGCGAATAAAGTTCGGTGTCGAGGCGAAGTATGGCGACTGCGGATCGTGTCTCGCCACCACGTAGCAGCGCGTAGCCCCAGCTCGTCAGAGCAAGGTCGGTGAGTGTGAAACCCGGATCGCGCGTCTGGAATTCCTTGTAAACCGCTCCGGCCTGGTCGAAGCCCTGTCGCGCCAGCTCCGCCGCGAAAGCGGCGCGTGTCGGCGGAACGCCCTGCGCCTTTTTTTCGTAGACGGTCAGCAAGTGCGCGGGCGCCCCGGTTTGCCCTGCCGGCAGGTCCAGGAAGGCGAGGCTGGCCGCGTCATGCTTGAGATATCCGTCGAGGAAGCGGCGGACATAGATTTCCATCCAGTCGTTGGCGATGGATAGCTCGTCTTGACTATAACTGCCATAGTCGCTTTCCGAGGCAAAGCGCTGAGACAGCATGACGCCGAAGTCGGCGTGGACGTAGGGGGCCAGTGTCACACGATACAGATCGGCGTACTTCACTTTGTTGAGAAAGCTGGTCTCGGTGTTGAGGCCTGCCGGGAGGTCTTCGATCTGTTTTGGGGCCGAGGCGACATACAACAGCGGCACGGTGATGCGGTCGGGCGTCAAGAAGCGAGATTGTTCGACAATGCTGGGCCAACTGCGCACCGAGCCGTCGAGCGAGACGAGCGCGTCGATCCGGGAGTCTTTAGCCGCGGCCATGACATTGGCCAGCCCGCCCCAGCTAAAGCCGACCGCGGCAATATGACGGGTGTCTGCGTTGGGCAGGGTTTGGGCGTAGCCGATTAGAAATTCGATGTCGTCCATCTGTGCCGAGGCGCCCTCGAGGTCTGTCGTCATTCCGCCGACCGATTGCCCATGGCTCGGGCTCGCAATGACGATATAGCCGTAGCTGGCCAGGTATTCGCACAGGTCGGCGTTTTCGAACGATGGGGCATCGAAACTGGGCGCATAGATGATGACGGGGAATCTGCCCGAATGGCCGTTTGCGTCGCGGTACGCCGTCATCCTTGCATTGCTTTCCGCCGCAGCGCGTTCGGGCGTGAGCGAGGAGACATTTTCATTGATATAGGTGTCCTCGGCGTGGGTCCGGTCCGCTGGTGCCAGCCCAAAGGCCTCGGATGTCCCGCCCAGCCGCAGATAATCAACCGCCGTCATGATGGTTGTGGTGGCCTGTGCCGCCGGATACCACACAAGAGTCTGTATGGGGCGCGCCCGTTCCCCCGTCGTGGGCTTGCCGGTGTTGATATCCGTTGCACCCTGATAGGCCCGGGATCGGTCGAATTGTTCGACCACGTGCAGGCCGACCGTGTAGGGGCCTGGCGGGTTGTGGCGCACAAAGTGGGACTGGGCGCAAGCCGCGCCGGGGA
>OUWB010005991.1_pt1 | contig 28502 bp, 24 predicted proteins | sample 1779821 | NCBI WGS metagenome assembly OUWB01 (sample SAMEA3914806, study PRJEB12502) | metagenome | biome: forest; material: soil | place: Canada | collected 2011-08-03 | depth 0.1 m
CGCCCAGCGTCATGATATTGATGGTCTCGCCTAGGGCATGTAGCACCAGCAGCGACGTCAGGATGGACAAGGGAATCGAAACAGCGATGATGCACGTGCTGCGCCAATTGCCCAGAAACAGCAGGATCATCGCGGCAGTCAGCGCGGCGGCCACCAACGCCTCCCGGATCACGCCCTGCACGGCCGCCTTGACGAACACGGACTGATCGAACAGGGTGGTGACCTGCAGATCAGACGGCAAGCTTGCTTCGGCGGTCGGCAACAAGGCGCGCAAGGTACTGACGATGGACAGTGTCGATGCGTTGCCGTTCTTGAGGATGGAAATCAGCACCCCGCGGCGGCCATTCTGGCGCACCACGTTGGTCTGCGGCGAGAAGCCGTCGCGTACATGCGCGACCTCGCGCAAATAAGTCGTAGCGCCGTTCAAGGTACGCACCGGAATCTCGTTCAGTCCTTCCACTGTCGGTGGCGAGCCATTCATGTTGACCGTAAATTCGCGGGTCCCGATTTTCTCGGTACCGGTCGGCAGGATCAGGTTCTGTGTATTGACCGCGTTGACGACGTCCAGCGGCGTCAGTCCCTTGGCCAGCAAGGCGCGCATATCGAGGTCGACCGAGATCAGCCGCGACTTGCCGCCAAACGGATAGGGGACAGCGGCGCCCGGAATCGTCACCAGTTGCGGCCGCAGGAAGTTCAGCGCAACGTCGTTCAGATCACGCTCCGACAGGGTCGGGCTGGACAAGCCCAGCTGAATCACCGGAATACTGGACGCCGAATAACTGATTACGAGTGGGGGTGTCGCGCCGGGCGGCATCTGCTTGAGCTGGGCCTGCTCGACTGCGACTATCTGTGCGATCGCGGTCTGGATGCTGGCGTTCGGCTGCAGGAAGACCTTGATGATCGCGATACCCTGCAGCGACTCCGACTCGATATGTTCGATGTCATTGACGGTGGTGGTCAGGCCACGTTCGTTGCCCGAGGTCATCCGGTTGGCCATATCTTCGGCCGACAGACCGGTATAGGTCCAGATAATGCTGACGACCGGAATATTGATATCCGGCAGCACGTCGACCGGTGTGGTTAGGAGAGCGAATGGCGTCGCCAGCAGTATCAGAATGGCCATCACGATGAACGTGTACGGCCGCTTCAGCGCAACGTTAACAATCCACATTGAGACGCGCTCGGAAAAAACGGAAAGGAGTCGCCGCCGCATCGCACCGACCGGCCAACCGGTCAGCGGAACGGCCCGCGGCAAGGCGCCGGCCCGAAGCCCCATGGCTCAAGCGTCGGCTGCCGGCGGGCGCATGGCGGGACCTCGTGAGTCCTTCACCTCATGGCCTACAACGGGGAAAGCACGACGCATTCATTCCGGGGCTATCCCATCACCCCAGACACTACGTCGAACATCACATGGTTACTTTAGACGCACAGCACCAACCGCTACCTGACACCAAAATGGCGCAATTGTCATAAATTAAGTCTACCCCTGAATCCTGAGGTGGTATCGTTTCCATGCGCGCGGCCTCCCGCGCCAAATCCATTCGTCTTCGTCGGCGCACGCGGCGTCGGTCCCCCTCGTTTGCTATGACCAGGCTGCATCTGGACAGCGGCGATGTGTAAGACTCAATTTCCTGCCATTTTGACGTATCTGACCCTTATGATCACGGTTCATCACCTGAACAACTCGCGTTCCCAACGTATCCTCTGGCTGCTCGAAGAACTGGACCTGCCCTACGACGTGAAGCGTTACGAACGCGACCCGGCGACGATGAGCGCGCCGCCCGAATTAAAGGCCATCCATCCGCTCGGCAAGTCCCCGGTACTCACCGACGGCGACGTCACTGTCGCCGAATCGGGCGCGATCATCGAATATATCCTCGACACCTATGGCGACGGGCGCTTGCAGCCGGCCAAGGGCACCGCCGAACGCCTGCGCTACAACCACATAATGCATTATGCAGAAGGCTCGTTGATGCCCTATTTGCTGATGTTGCTGGTGTTTCGCCGACTGCCGAAGCAGCCCATGCCGGTTTTTGTGCGCCCGGTTGCCGCTTCGATCGCTGAAGGCGTCCAGGAGAAATATCTGGATCCTCAGCTGAATCAGCACTTCGACTATCTCGAGGCCGAACTGAGCCGTTCAACCTGGTTCGCCGGCGAAGCCTTCAGCGCTGCCGACATCCAGTTGAGTTTCCCGCTCGAAGCCGCTGCGGCACGCGGTGGTTTGGGCGAGCAGCGCCCCAAACTGGCGGCCTTCCTCGAACGTATCCACGCCCGTCCGGCCTACCGGAAGGCCCTGGAGCAAGGCGGTCCCTACGATTTGCTCAAGTAAGGCATGGCGCCGCGCCCGCGGTGCCTGCCTACGCGCTTTCAGCGCTGAAACCGACGCCCGCCCCCGTTGACGGGCACGGCCGAACACCCGCACAATGAACCGCCTGCCGGCGTTTAAGTCACCACTTAGGCGCCGCGTCACCTGGTCCGAGATATGCCGGAGGTATGCGTTAACCGTCGATAACGGGGAGGACGCCCTGAAGCTCACCATCACATTGGCCACGGCGACTGCGTGCACGCTGATCTATCTCGTGCTCTCGATACGCGTGATACGCGAGCGTAGCAAGACTCGGTTCGTGATTGCGGAGGCCATGCCGCGGACGCTGTTCATCCGCACCCGCACCCACGCCAATTTCGCCGAATATGTCCCACTGAGCCTGCTGTTTCTAGCGCTGCTCGAACTGGCACCAGCGCCGAGCGGCGTTTTGGCGGTCCTGGGCGGCCTGCTCGTGCTGGCACGGCTGTCACACGCGATCGGAATGTCGCGGGCCACCGCCAATCTCTGGCGCCTGCTCGGTATCTGCGGCACGCTGCTGGTGCTGCTGGGCGAAGCGATCACCGCCCTCTATTTGCTGGCTTGAGCCTTAGCGCACGCGCCGCAAGTGCGACGCGCACCGGCACCGTCGGCAGGCAGGCCTTGGCCATTAAAAGTAATACGGTATATACTGTTTTTATCCAAACTACCGAGTTTCTCCATGGACATCCAGACCAACGCGACTGCACCCTCCGCGCACACAAGCGCCGCCTCGATATTGCCGCCGGCAACCAGCAAGGGGCAGGTCGTGACACCCACAGCCGCCGCACCAGCCAAGAAATCCAAGAGCTCGACGTCGAAGAAGGCTGCTACCCCGGCTAAGGAACCCGGCAAAGCTGCGCCCAAGAGCAAGGCCAAAGCGATGGTTAAACCCGCCAAGGCCACCGCGCAACCGACCGCCAAGACACCCGCACACGCCACTGCCAAATCCATGACCGCGTCTGCCACCAGGGCAGTCAAGGCCAAGGAGCCCAAAGAGTCCCGCAGGAAAAGCAAGGTCGTTCGCGACAGCTTTACCATGCCGGAGGCCGATTACGCGAAGCTTGCAGCCCTGAAGGCACGCTGCCTGAAAGCCGGAATTTCGGTCAAGAAAAGCGAATTGCTGCGCGCGGGCCTCCAACTGCTGGAAACGCTGCCGGCAAAGAAGCTGCAATTGACGTTGGCAACCCTGGAAAACATCAAGACCGGGCGCCCGACGAAAGATTGACATCGCGACAAAAACGCATGACCCGGGCGTAATTGGGCATACTGTGCGTGCGTGCCGCACATGCGGCAACCCACGCCAGGAGTTCGCATGGAACCAGAACAGAATCGCAAGCAGGAAATGGAGGCCATGGGCCGCATCGTCGAAGCCACGCTGCGCGTCCAGACTGCGTTTGCGGCACTGCAAACGCAGTTCCCCCCGCAAGGCGAAGGCCGCCCATCCAAGCTGGCCCTACAGACCTTCGACACCGCGCTGCAAGAACTGGAAGACGCACAAGCGGCATTCGACACGCTGCTGGGCGATCTGCTGGACGGACAGCGCTAACGCGCAAGCTTCGAAGGCCGCTGCCCGGGCCAGGCGTGCGCATTACACCGCATCCGTCCGGCGGGGCCTACACTGCGGCCTGCGCAATCCAATCGGCCGCACGCGCCCCTATCATCAAGGTAGGCGCGTTGGTATTGGCACCGATCAGCGTCGGCATTACCGAGGCATCGCCGCTCGATATGCTGGAGACCATAATGATGCGAGATCCCATTTCGAACAGCGAATTGCACGCGCTGTTCGACGCCCAACGCGCGGCCTGCTTAGGTGTGCCTTTTCCAGAGTGGTCCGAGCGCGCAGGCCATCTGCGCAGCCTCAAGGCTTTGCTCCAAGACAATCTCGACGTGATCGTCGCCGCCATCGACAGCGATTTCGGCCAGCGCCCGCGCCAGGAAACGCTGATGGCCGAAATGCTCGGCAGCCTGAACGGCATACGCGACGCGCTCGCGCACGGCCGCCGCTGGATGCGGCCGCAACGCCGCGCCGCCAACTTCTGGCTACGCCCCGCTCGCGCCCGGGTCATGCCGCAACCGCTCGGTGTGGTTGGCATCATCGTGCCGTGGAATTACCCGCTGTTCCTGATGGTCGGCCCTCTCACGGCCGCGCTTGGCGCCGGCAACCGGGTCATGATCAAACTGTCGGAATATGCGCCGGGTTTCGCGGAACTGATGCAGTATCTGTTCGAACAGCATTTTGCGACCGATCACATCGCGGTCGTGACAGGCGGTCCGGATGTCGCCCAGGTCTTCGGCGCGCTACCGTTCGATCATCTCCTGTTTACCGGATCGACCCAGGTCGGTCGACAGGTGATGCAGGCGGCCAGCCGCAATCTGACGCCCGTGACGCTCGAATTGGGCGGCAAATCGCCGGCCCTGATCGCACCGGGCGCGCGCTTTGAAAGCGCGGTCGAAGCAATCGTCTCGGGCAAGCTGCTCAATGCCGGACAGACCTGCATCGCACCCGACTATGTCCTGGTCGAGCGCAATCGCGTCGCGGCCTTCGTCGAAGCCGCGCAACGCGTCACCGCGCGGCTCTATCCCGACTTCGACCGTAATCCCGACTACACCACCATCATCAACGCGCGTCACTTCGAACGCCTGCAAGCCCTGGTTGACGAAGCGCGCGACGGCGGTGCGCAGGTGCACCCGCTCGCCCAAGGCAGCGGCGATGCGTTCACCCGCCGCTACCTGCCGTTATGCATAACCGATGCCCCGGGCAGCGTGCGGCTGATGCACGAGGAGATCTTCGGGCCGGTGCTGCCGGTCGTCCCCTACGACGCGCTCGACGAAGCGCTCGCCTACATCAATGCCCGCCCCCGACCGCTTGCGTTGTATCTGTTCGAAACCGAGCGCGCGACGATAGACCGGGTCCTGAAGCACACCATCGCCGGCGGGGTGACGGTCAACGACACGCTGCTGCATATACTCAACGACGATCTGCCTTTCGGCGGTGTCGGACCCAGCGGCATCGGCGCGTACCATGGCCGCGACGGCTTCGCGACCTTCTCCAAGTTCAAGCCGGTGCTGTATCAGGCCCGTTTCAACGGTCGCCGTCTGCTTCAGCCGCCCTACGGCAAGACTTTCGAACGACTGATACGCCTCATGTTGGGTCGCTGACATCAAAATGCCGCAAAGCGCATCCCGCGGACTGACCATCGGGCGCGCCGTTGCAACAGCATGCAACGAACGTGTGCTGCCGTCGGCGCGTTTTGGTATTCTGTCGACCAGGCAGTCAATCCAGGCACAAGACTCAATATTTGACTGCGTCCTGGACGGCAATCGGGCAGCGATGCCCGTGCCGCACACCAAAAGAATCGACTCGATCTTAAGGCTACACCATGGAACACCCGGGCCACGGGCGATTTGGCATAGCCCGTCCTGGCTATCGTATGGGCGAAGATGGCGCGGCGATGGCCGCCCTGACAGATAGCGCGATTCTGGTCGCGAGCCTGACACCCGCGCGCGCGGTCCTGATCGCCCGCGTCGACGGCGATATGGCGCACCTCGTCGCGGCCCACGGTTGGACGGGTCCGGCGCAGATCCCCATGAAGCTGCGCCTGTGGCAGGACACGCACGACGGCGACACCCTGCTCGAGATATCCGACATCGCAGCGGACACCCGCTACGCCGACACGGCAGTCGCCGAATTGCAACACTACTACGCCGGCCTGCCGCTGCGCGGTCCGGACGGCCGCTGCCTTGGCATATTGGCGATCGCCAACGACACGGCACCGACCTTAAGCGAAATCCAGCGCACGGGATTACTGCAATTAGGCCGCGTCGTCGCAGGTTTGCTGGCAGTGATCGAGAAACCCGCGGAACCCGGCGGCAATGGCGACTCGGCACTTGAGCGCTCACGCCGCTTTTTCGAAGTGGTCGCATTGACCAATCAGGCGATTATCCATTCACATACCGAACAGGAGTTGTTCGATAAGGCCTGCACCGTTGCTGTCGAGGTCGGCCTCGCGGCGATGGCCTGGGTCGGGTGGCTGGAGGATCAGGAAATCCGCCCGATCGCCACCGTCGGCCTGCCGCTTGCCGTCGTCAGGGGGCTGCGCTACCGTCTTGACGACCCCGCCGCGCGTGATAGCAGCAGTTCGGTTCAGGCCGTCCTTACCGGCAAACCCCATGTATTGGCGGACTTCTCCGATCCGTCGATTCCAGCCGCCTGGCGCGACGCCATTCAGAAAGTCGAACTCGGATGCGCTGCGTCGTTCCCACTGCGTATCCGCGGCAACATAGTCGGTACGTTCACGGTGGCGTTCTCCCAGCCCAACTACTACGACGACGAACTCGTCTCGCTGTTCGGCAGGGTCGCCGACAACATTTCGCTGTTTCTCGAGCGCCGCAACTGGGAAAAGGAGCGCGTCCAGGCCCAACGTGCGATCGAGCGCGGCGAAGAACGCTACCGCACTCTGGTCGACCTGCTGCCGGACAGCGTTCAGGTCTACCAGCATGGCAAGCTGCAATTCATCAACCGCAGCGGCGCGGCAATGTTTGGGGCCGCGTCGGCAGAGGCACTGCTCGGTTTCGACATCTTCTCGCCGCTCGATCCGAGTGCCCGCTCCATCGCCCAGGAACGGCTCGAAGCGCTGTCCCGCCACGAACGCAACGATGCCATCGTCTATCCGACCAAACGGCTGGACGGTACGGTGTTCCACCTCGAAATCAGCTCTTCGCAATTCCCCGCGTTCGGCCCCGGTGCGGTCCTGTCGGTCGGCCGCGATGTGACGCAGCGCGTGCTGCGCGAGGATCTGATCAGCGAAGAGGCGCGCATACTCGAAATGTCGGTGGCCGGTACGCCGCTGCCGGAAATCCTGGACCGCCTGACTGCGTTGATGGCGCGCCAGGCACCGCGAGTGATTCCCTCCGTGATGCTGCTCGACGACGAAACCCAGACGCTGCATACCGGCAGCGCACCCGGATTGCCTGAGCTGTTCCGCCAAGCCGTCGATGGCATCCGCATCGGTCCGACCGTCGGCTCATGCGGCACGGCCGCATTTGAAAAAACAGCTGTCGTGGCGCGCGATATCGAGCATGACCCGAATTGGGCGAGCCATGCACATTACGCCCTCGACGAAGGTATCAAGGCGTGCTGGTCCAGCCCCATCTTCGCCTCGAACGGCGACGTGGTCGGCACCTTTGCCTGCTATTACTGCGAGATCACCGACCCGAGTCCGGAAGAACGCGCCCTGCTGTCGGTTTTGCAAGGCGTGGCCACTGTCGTCATCGAGCGCGACCGCACCGATCGACGCCTTGTCACCACGCGCAATCAGTTGCTGGCCTCACAAACGCTGGCCAAGCTGGGCGACTGGATATACGATCCGCAACACAACCAGTTCCGCTTCTCCGAATCGGCAGCCTCCATCCTGAACCTGATGCCGCAACAGCGCACCTTGATGCTGGACCGGTACATGCAGATGGTTCATCCGAACGACCGTGACAAGTTACTGAAGGAACGCGACGAGGCCATTCAATATCGCAGGCTGTTCCAACACCAATACCGTTTCATCCGTCCGGACGGCACGTTGATCTACCTCGAAAGCCGAGGGTCGGTCGTGCCGAATGAGCACAACGACTCGATATACTATACCGGCGTGATACAGGACGTTAGCGAGCGCCATCGCGCCGAGCAGGCCTTGCGTCTACGCCAACATGCGGTCGACGCGACCCTGGACGGAATCCTGATGGTGGATGCCCAGGCAGAAGATTTTCCCATCGTCTATGTCAATCCCGGCTTCGAGCGGATTACCGGCTATCGCGCGGAAGAGGTGGTGGGACGTAACTGCCGCTTCCTGCAAGGCGCCGACACCGATGGAACGTCGCGCGACGAAATTCGGATTGCACTGGCGGACGAGCGCCCCTGCCAGATCGTTCTGAAGAACTATCGCAAGGACGGCACGACCTTCTGGAATAGCCTGCGCATCGCGCCGGTACGCGACGAGGACGGCGTCCTCACGCACTACGTCGGGGTTCTGACGGACGTCTCCGAGCGGGTGCGCTACGAAGAAGAACTCGCGCAACGAGCCAACTACGACGTGCTGACCGGGCTTCCCAACCGCGCGTTCTTTATCGATCGGGTACAGCAGGCACTGCTGACGGCACAGGCCACCGGTCAGAGCATCGCCGTCGCCTTCGTCGATCTGGACCGCTTCAAGGCGTTCAACGACAGCATAGGCCACGATGCGGGCGATCAAGTGCTGAAGACCGTCGCAACGCGCCTGCGCGAACATCTGCTCGACGCCGAAACTCTGGCACGTTTCGGCGGCGACGAATTCGTCATCCTGTTCCCGCGCGGCGAAGGCGGTGCCGTCCTGGAAAAGCGCCTGACCGAGGCCATGTTGGACCTCAAGCGCCCCGCGTTGATCGCCGAACAGGAAGTCTCGATCAGCGCCAGCATCGGACTTGCCACCTACCCCAAAGACGCCGACAGCGCAGAGAAGCTAATCAGCCACGCCGATTTCGCGATGTACCGCGCCAAGGCCGAAGGCCGTGCCGGGTTACGTCATTTCGATCCGCGTCGCGACGTCGGGAACGCGGGGCTCCTCAAGATCCAGCAGGAATTGCGGCACGCCATCGATCACCACGAGTTCGTGCTTCATTACCAACCACGCGTCGACGCGGAAACCCATGCGATTGTCGGCTTCGAGGCCTTGCTGCGCTGGCAACACCCGACACGCGGGCTGGTCGGCCCGCTGGAATTCATCTCCATTGCCGAAGAAACCGGCCTGATCGTCGAAATTGGCGAGTGGGTCATTCAAAACGCATGCCGGCAAAATCGCGCCTGGATCGAGGCCGGACTGTTCGACTGCCCGATTTCGGTCAATGTTTCCGTCGCTCAGTTCAAGCGCCGGGATTTCGCGCAAGTCGTGCAGCACGCGCTGCAGCAGCATCGGCTCGAACCGTATCGACTCGAACTGGAAATCACCGAGTCGCTCGTGATGGAGGATCCCGAAGCCTTCATCGAGGTCTTGAAACGCCTCAAGCATATCGGGGTCCGGATCTCGATCGACGATTTCGGCACCGGATATTCGAGCCTGAGCTATTTGAAGCGCTTCCCAATCGATCATTTGAAGATCGACCGATCCTTCGTGCGCGACCTCGCCACCGATCCGGCCGATGCATCGATCTGCCGCACCATCATCGCCATGGCGCACTCGCTGGAAATCAGCGTGATCGCGGAAGGCGTCGAAACGCTGGAGCAGGCGATTTACTTGAGCGCCCACGGCTGCGAGGAGCTTCAGGGCTATCTGTTCTATCATCCCGCACCGCCGGAGAGTTTTACCGCCGTTGTCCGCGAGCCGCTGGCGGCAGCCGGTGGACGAAGTTGATCGCTTCCACGACAAGGACTAGCCCCGCACCATGACGACTGCCGCCCACGTGCCCCTTGCCCAACGCTTGCAACAGGCATTCCAGCTCCATGCAGCCGGGCGGCGGGTCGACGCAGCGCTACTATGCCTTGCCATCCTCGAGGTACAGGCCGACAACCCGGATGCGTTTTACCTGCTGGGGGAGATTGCTCGCAATAGCGGACTTGCGGATGCGGCAGAGGAGTACTTTGTGCGTGCAATCGCCCGACGCCCGGAGTCGGCCTTTTTTCGCGCGAGCTTCGCCCATTTACTGCGCGACCGGATGCGATGGCGCGAAGCGATCGATCAATATCTGCAGGCGCTCGCAGCACTTTCGCCACGTGCCCCGCTGTACCTCGCCCTGGTTGAATGCGGCGTGGCGCCGACACGAATGCCCGTAACGGCCGTCGATTCGGGGGGCGCGCCCGAGTCCGAGGTCCCTGCGACGGGCCCTGTCGGTGCCTTGCGCACCGCGCTTGCCACGCAATTGGGAATCGTTTTCCAACAAGCTGGGCAGCTCGACGCCGCGCTGGTCTGTCTGCGCGATGCGCTCCAGCGTCAACCCTGCCTGGCCGATGCACACTTCAACCTCGGCGTGGTCCATGCCGCTCGGCGCGAATTCGAGGCCGCGCAGGCCAGCTATCTCAATGCCATCGCCCTGCAACCGGATTTCGCCTCCGCTCACTGCAATCTCGGTGCGGCACTGAAGGAAACCGGCCAGACCGAGGCGGCGCTCGCCAGCTATCGACAGGCCTTGCGCTACGCACCAACGCACGCCCAGACGCTGTTCAACGTCGGCTTGCTGCATGCCGAAGGCCGTCGGCCCGAGCAGGCTCGCACTGCATATCAGCAAGCGCTGCAGGCGGAGCCTGAGCTGGTGGAAGCCCATGTCAACCTGGCCGAGCTCCTGGAGCAGGATGGCAAGCACGACGACGCACGTCGGCACCGCGACCTCGCATACCGTACACGCAATATATTCATCGCCGACGTGCCGCACGCCTCGCGCAGCGTCCTGCTGCTGCTCGATGCCCGCAGCGGCAACCTGCCCTACCCTTCACTGCTGGATCCGCAGCGCACCCGCATCGTCAAATGGCTGATCGCCTATGGCGATGCAGGGCAGATCGAGCAATTGCCGAATTACGACCTGGTCTTCAACGCCATCGGCGACACGGACGCAGACGCCGCCGCAGTACCACTGCTGACGGAATTCGCCGCAGTCTGCCCCAAGCCGCTGCTGAACCAGCCTGCGGCCATTGCGCGCACCGCGCGAGACCGTGTTGCCACGCTGCTGGCCGATATCGATGACGTGTGCGTACCGGCCACCCGGCGCGTCGAGCGCGACGGCGATTGGTCACGCGATGCCGCATTGCCGTATCCACTGCTGCTGCGGCCGCCCGGTTCTCACGGCGGCGACGGCGTCGCGCGCGCCGACACGCCGGCCGAACTCGACGCCCTCGACGCCCTCGACGTCGGAGGCCGGGGCGGCGAGGGCGATCTCTATCTGAGCGCTTTTCACGACTATCGTGGCGCGGACGGCTATTTCCGCAAATATAGGATGATCTTCGTCGATCGCCAGCCCTACCCCTATCATCTGGCGATTTCCTCGCACTGGATGGTGCATTACGTCACCGCGCAAATGACCGAGTACCGCTGGAAACTCGAGGAGGAACACCGTTTTCTGCAGGATCCCGGCGCAGCGTTGGGTGTACGCGGCATGGCGGCGCTGCACGCGATCGGCGCGCGCCTGGACCTGGATTACGCGGGGGTGGATTTCTCGGTACTGCCGGACGGCAGCCTGATCGTGTTCGAGGCCAATGCGACGATGCTGGCGCACCGCGAGACAGATCCGTTGCTGACCTTCAAGAATCCCTACGTGCAGCGCATCTTCGACGCCTTCGAGACGCTGCTTGCACGTACCTGCGGTCGCATCTGACGTCGAATCCGAAGCACTCTCTCTTATTCGCCGCTTATTTGCCGCTTTTTTCCCCGCTTATTCCCCATTACCCATCAGGTACAGCAGGGGATCGACGCCCCACTTCAGCGGATCCTCGTGGCACACGATTTTGTCGACACCGCCGGCAGCGGGGCGCGACAGATCGATCAATTGCGGCGTGATGTGCACGTTGGAGCGCGTCGAGAAAAATACGCGCACGGTAGGCTTGAGGATTTCGCTCGTCTGCAGTTCCGTCACCACGGCGAGCCTGCCGCTTTCCAGTCGCACCATGGTGCCGACCGGATAAATACCTATGGTGCTGATAAACGCGCGCATCAAGGTCTGGTCGAAATCGTACTTGCTCCACTCCCACATTTTCTTGAGCGCTTCGGCCGGCGGTATCCCGCTGTGATAACAGCGGTCTGACGTAATCGCGTCGTAGACGTCGACGATGGCCGCCATGCGGGCCACCAGCGAAATCTGGTCGCCCGGCAGGCGTTCCGGATAACCGGTGCCGTCCATCCGCTCGTGGTGGTGCAAGGCGATGTCCAGCGGCACTTCGCCCAGACCGGGCGTCGCATGCAGGATATCGTAGCCATCGCGCGAATGCCGCTTCATGACCTCGAACTCGGCATCGGTGAAACGACCCGGCTTGTTGAGGATTGCATCCGGCACGTGCATTTTTCCGATGTCGTGCAGCAGCGCACCCAGTCCGGCTTGCCGCGTCAGATCGGCATCGAGCTTGAGGGCCTTGCAGAAGGTGACCATCAACGCGCACACCGCCACCGAGTGCAGGAAGGTGTAATCGTCGTGCGTCTTCAGTCGCACCAGCGAAAGCAGCGCGTTCTGATTACGGGCAATGCTGTTGGTGATATCTTCGACCAGGGGCTCCACTTCGGTCATATCGAGCGCCTGGCCCAGCCGCGCGTCATGCATCACCTTATGAATCACGCGGCTGGCCTGGCTCTGGATCCCGCGGGCCCGGGTCAGTTCGTCGGCAAGACTGGCCTTGGTCTGCGGCAGCTCTTCGGATACCGCCGCCTTCATTTCCGCTTCGATCTGCTCGTGCACTTCTTCGCGTGTCGGCGCATCGGGGGCGTCGATGCCGCGCGACGAATCGATATAGACGTCGCGTATGCCGGCCGCCACGATCTTGTCTATCGTCTGCTGATCGTGTATCAGGAAACGGTTGCGCAGAAACGGGTGGGACATCCAGTCCGCCACCAATTCGTGCAGGTACATCCCTGGCTTCAATCTGCTGACCGGTATTTTTTTTATCATGACCGACGCGTTTCCCCGACTAGCGCATAGCCGTCGAGCTGGCCGACGGACCGAACCGTCCGCCGCATTTCGGGAAAATCATACTCCGTTCGCCGTGCGCCGCACGGATTTTCGGCTTAGCACTTTCCAGTATGCCGGCCGATCTCCGACGATGCTCGCCACCACCTTGCAGCATCGTCCCCTGGGCCCTAGCCCGGACTGCGGGTAAACGATGCGATGTCGCCGCGATTGCCATATACAATTCGGGATTGTCAGATTTCCGCCAGTCCAGACTGGATCTTCTCATGCCAAATCCGAACCGGGTCTTTCTGCTGGGCCCGTTGCTCAAGGGCGTGTCCCGTTCCTTCTACCTGACCTTGCGTATCCTGCCGGGCGGTATGCGCGACCCTGTCGGCCTGGCCTACCTGCTGGCACGCGCAGCGGATACCATCGCCGACACCGCCTTGATTGCGCCCGAGCGGCGCCTCGCGCTACTGCTGGCGCTGCGCGCACAGGTCAACGGAGCACCCGATGACGGGACGCTGCGCGCCATCGCGCACGAAGTCGCAGGCGCGCAAGCCGTGTCCGACGAAAAGATGCTGCTTGAATCGCTGGGTCCGGCCGTCGCGGTACTGAATCAGCTCGATCCGGCCGACCGCGCGGCCGTCCGCGACATCGTGACCACCTTGACCCGCGGCATGGAATTCGACCTGGATCACTTCCCGGATGAGCGCGCCGGACAGATCCGAGCGCTCGAGCGGCTGGCCGACCTGGACGAATACACCTATCTGGTTGCCGGCTGCGTCGGCGAATTCTGGACGCGTATGACGTATGCGCATCAACCCGGAAAACTGACCGGCGATATCGAGACGACGATGCAACGCGGCATACGCTTCGGCAAAGCCTTACAGATGGTCAATGTGCTGCGCGATTGCGGCAAGGACCTACGCATCGGCCGCTGCTATCTGCCAACCGAGGTATTGACGCCGGCGGGCCTCGTGCCCGAAGCCTTGCTGGCCGACGACGCTTCGCGGCGCGCGCGTCCGGTCATGCATCAGTTGATATCTCACGCGCTCGCCCATTTTAAGGAAGCGCTGGCGTACACGCTGACGCTGCCACCGAGTGCCGTACGCCTGCGGCTGGCTTGTCTATGGCCATTGCTGATCGGGCTGGAAACGCTGGTCCTGCTGGCGCGCAACGATGCCTGGCTTGCGCCCGGACACGCGTCCAAGGTCACGCGCGGCAAGATCTACCGCATGATGGCCAAGTCGGTGCTGCTGGTCGGATCGGATCGTGCGCTCAGCCGCTGGGCCGAAGGCCTGATACGGGATGTGGAACGCAATCTGGACCGTTGAGCGGCCAGACTGAGCGGCCGGCGTCCACGGCTCGCGTACGCGCCTCCCGCTCATCAACCGAACTGAAAACCCGACAAAGCCTTGCCGAGCAGGCGCTCGCCGTATACGTGGCGGCCACGATCGGCCCCTGCGGCGCCGGCTGCCACCATCAGCGGCAACAAATGTTCGGCGCGCGGATGGCAGGCACGTGCGCCGGGCGCACCGGCCCAGTCCTGCAGGCGCCGAGCACGCAGCTCGGAATCCCCATCGGTCACGGTCTCGACCAGCCAGTCGTCGAACTGCGCGGCTTGCCCATTGCTATGCGGCTCGTCGCGAAAGATATCGCGCAGATTGTGATAGCTCATGCCGCTGCCAACGATCAGCACGCCCTCGTCGCGCAAGGGCGCGAGGGCACGGCCGAGCGCCAGGTGGGCCGCGGGATCCAGCCCCTGCAGCAGCGACAGTTGCACGACCGGGATGTCGGCGTCCGGATAGATCAGCTTGAATGGAACGAACACGCCGTGGTCGAGGCCGCGCTGCGTGTCCTCGGCATTGGCAATCCCGGCTGCGGCTAGCAGTGTGCGCACGCGTGCGGCCAATTCAGGCGAACCGGGTGCCGGGTAGGTCAGGCGGTAGGTCGACTCCGGAAAGCCGTGGTAGTCGAACAGCAATGCCGGATGCGGCGCCGCGTTGACGGTCGCCGCCGGCATCTCCCAATGGCCGGAAATCGCCAGGATGGCCGCGGGCCGTCTCGACAAGTCGGCGGCGATGCCGCTCAGATAGGCGGCCATCTTCTGCCACATATCGGGCGGAAATCCCGGCGGGGTGTCCATGAAGAAGCACGGACCGCCACCGTGCGGGATGTACAGCGTGGGCTGGCGGGTCTGGGAGGCTGACGACATGATGGTTCCTGGCTCTTGAGCCGCGGCGCTCCGCCGCATGGAGTGACCGGCAGACTTACTCGGACTTGATCCCTTCGACCTGGATCTGCAGCTTGGTCAGCATGCTAAAGCCGTACTTCTTGCCAAAGCCCATGCCGAAATTGGCACGGTCGAAACTGGCTTCGGCATCGGCGCCGCACACTTCGCGCTTGTACATCGGGTGCATGATGCACTTGAAGGTACGAATCTTCAGCGTGACCGGCTTGGTCACACCGTGCATCGTCAGGTCGCCGACGATGGCAGTTGGCGCATCGCCGTCGAATACGATCTTGCTGCTCTTGTAGCTGACGTCGGGATACTTGGCGACATCGAAGAATTCGTCGCTTTTCAAATGACTGTCGAGCAGGGTGTTGCCGGTCTGGACCGACGCCGGGTCAACCTTGATATCGACCGAGCCGGATTTCGCCTCACGGTCCAGCACCACGGTGCCGGTCGTCTTGGTGAATTTGCCGCGCCATACCGACAGGCCGCCGAAGTGATCGGCTTCAAAGCTCGGGTAGGTGTGGGTCGGATCGAGCGTATATGTCACTGGTGCGGCCACGGCCGACAGCGATACCGCAGCGCCGACGAGCGCTGCCGTGGCGGCGGCGATTAAACGTGCTTGCATGAAAGCTCCTCCAGTGAATGTGAATTGCCTTATTTGACGTTATTGACAATGTGGAATTTGATCTGAATCTGGTCGGCCACGACCGACGTGTCTTTCCAATCGCCCTGGCCGATCCCGAACTGCAGCCGCTTGACCGGCAGCACGCCGTCGAAGGTCTGCGTCGTACCCTGCTGCTTGAACGTCACCGGCACCACGACGTCCATGCTCTTACCCTTGATGGTCAGCTTGCCGCTGACGCTATAGGTACCCGCACCGGCCGGCGCGATTGCGGTCGAGGCGAAGGTCGCACTCGGGAAGTGGGCAGCGTCGAACCAATCGGCACCGCGCACCTGTTCGTTGTAATCCTCGGCGCCCAGGTCATAGGAGCCAACGGCCACGCTGAATTGCGCATGGCCGGCGGCGGGCTTGGCCGGATCGAACTGGACTTCGGCACTGAATTTCTTGAAGGTGCCGGTGACGGGCACGTTCATCTGCTTGGAAATCGCGCTGATCGTACTTTTAGTCGTATCGACCTGGGCGTGGGCTGCCTGGGTCAAACCCAGCAGCAAGGCGGCACCTAGCCACAAGCCGCTGGCCAGTTTGGGCAAAACCTTGCCGCACTGAATGGTTGTCGAAGCGGGTGTCGAAGCTGACAGGGACATGATCGACCTTTCGGTTGGTGAATGAGGCCGCGTTGAATTCGACCATGAATTCGGTTTCGCGGCAGCGTGGCTAGGATTTCAGGAACGGTACCATGCGCGCAAGCAGGTGGTCGCGGTCGATTACCGTGTGCTTGATCACCCCAAGGATATGCAGGCCGAACAAGCCGAGCAGGGAGTAATTCAACCAGATGTGCACAAGCCGCAGGATAACGCGCAAATGCGTATCGGGATCGATCAGCGTCGGCAGCGGCAGCACGCCCAGATACACCACCTGGATGCCGGCCGCCGAGCTGTACAGATACCCGGATGCGGGAATCGCGATCATCAATACGTACAGCAGGCCGTGCACTGCTTCGGACGCGATCCGCTGCCACTTCGGCATCCCGGCCGGCAATGGCGGCGCCCGGTGCGTCAGGCGCCACAGCACACGCAGCCAGGCCAGTGCGAACACTGTGACGCCTATCCATTTGTGCCAGGAGTAGTACTTAAGTTTGGTCGGCGTGAAGCCATGGATATCGGTCATCACCCAGCCCAGCCAAAAGCCGCCGATGATAAGGACTGCGATCAGCCAGTGCAAGGCAATGGCCGGACCGGTGTACCGCTCGCTCTTGGCAGAAATCATGCTGGACCTCTCGGAACGAGTAGTTGGGTTGACGAAGAAGCCGTACTATATTCGCTTGAGTTACTTCTAATAGAGCTCGCCAGTGTCTGTGCATGGGGCATCAGTGGTCCAGCGAAGTTTCGGCGCCGATGCCCAAGTCGCTCAGGCTCGCGGTATCGAGATGACAATCGCGCGGACGCGCCACCTCGTCCGCGCCCGGCCGGGCCATGTCCAGCGCCAGGTCGGTCGCCTCCACGCGGTGCTGTGCGGCGCCGACGGTCCGATGGCCGCCAAGCCGCAGGCTGGCGACAATCTGCCGGCCCAACAAACAGGTTGCACCGATCACCAGCACGGTACCTGCCGCGCTGCTATGTATTTCGCTCGCCGACGACATCAGGCGGAGCGGCGCGCGAGTTCGTCGCCGGCGTCGTGCGTCAAGCGCCGTGTCAGCGGTATCGAAGCGACGGAAAACAACCCAACCGCCAAGAACGCCGGCCAGAAATCACTGTTGACGATCGCCTTGTGCCCCTGCACATAATGCGAGAGCTCCAGCGTCAAGCCGGCGATCGTCACGCCCATCCCCAGCGAGAGCTGCTGCACCACGCTGGCGAGACTGGTTGCGCGGCTGATATCGCGGCTGGGGATATCGGCATACGCGATCGAATTCAGGCAGGTGAATTGCAATGCGGGGAAAAAACCGCCCAGCAGTATCACCAGCAGCATGACCCAAAGCGGTGTCTGCCCGGTGAACAAACCAAAGGCCGCAATCGCGATACCGGCAAACAAGGCGTTGAAGATCAGTACGGTGCGGTAGCCGTAGCGACCGAGCACACCCGATGCGATCGCCTTCATGAACAACCCGCCGAAGGCGGTCGCGCAGGTGATACTGCCCGACTCGAAGGCCGACATGCCCAGGCCTTCCTGCAGCGCGAGCGGCAGCAGAAACGGAATCGCCCCCAGGCCGATGCGAAACAGCGACCCGCCCAGCACGCTGGCCTGGAAGGTCGGAATGCGCAGCAGATCGAGATCCAGCAGCGGCTGGGTGCCGCTCTGCCGGGCGCGCGCCGCATGGAGCCAATAGAGATACAGCGCGACGATGCCGAACGCCAGCATGCCGAACGCCACCGCGGGCGGCACCAGATCGCCGCCGACGAGCGACAGGCCCAGCATCACCAGCGAACCGCCCAGCGCGGAAAGCACAAAGCCGACGCCGTCAAGCGGCCCCGGCCTGTCTTCATGCATGTTCTCGAAGTAGCGTGTGGCGAGGACAATGCCGAGGATACCGATCGGCACATTGATGACGAAGATCCAGCGCCAGTGGAAGTAGGTCGTGATGAAGCCGCCCAGCGGCGGGCCGATCACCGGTCCGAACAGGGCCGGTACCGACAAATAGCTGATGGCTTTGACGAAATCGCTTCTCGGTACGGTGCGGAAGATAATGATGCGGCCGACCGGGACCATCATCGCGCCGCCGACACCCTGGACGAACCGCGCGGCGACCAGTTCGGTCAGCGTAGTACAGACCGCGCAGAGCAAGGAGCCGACCAGGAACACGACGATTGCTGCGCGAAACACCGAACGCGAACCGTAGCGGTCTGCCACCCAACCGCAGATCGGGATAAAGACGCCCAGCCCGACGACGTATGACGTCAATGCGAGCTTGAGGACGATCGGACTTTCACCCAGATCGCGCGAGAGCGCGGGCAAGGACGTGGAGATCACCGTCGCGTCCATGTTCTCCATGAACAACGCGCACGCGATAATCAGTGGAACCAGAAAGACGCGGGAAACTGGCATAGGCAACCGGGTGAGCACAATGCAATGCCGGATCGATCGATGTTGGCTGGTGCCAGCATTATCGCATCGTCGCGTCGTTTCGTGATACTTCGTGTGATGTGCCGCCCCGACATTTAATAACGTTTTTGAAGCAATTCGATGCTGCAGTGCAAAAAAATTGCATCCGGTAACTTCGTAGACTGGCTAGTTGCCCGCGTCCAGCCAGCCAATTAACTCCGGCGTCGTCAATGCCCGCGGCCACAACCAACCCTGGCCGTAATCGCATCCGCTGCGCGCCAGCGCATCGCGAATTTCGAACGACTCGACACCCTCGGCGACCACGCGTAATCCCATTTCGTGCGCCAACGAAATCACGGCCTTGACGACGCGCAGCGAATCGGCGTCCTCGTGGCAGCGCTCGACGAACATCCGGTCTATCTTCAACTCGTTGAACGGCAAGCGCAGCAGCGTACCCAGCGACGAATAGCCGGTGCCGAAATCGTCGATCGCCAATTGCACCCCCTTGATGCGCAAGCGTGTCAGCACGTCGGCCGCGACGATTTCGTCGGTGACGATCACACTTTCCGTCACTTCCAGGGTCAGCACTTCGGCCGGCACGCCGATTTGGCGCAGCAGATGTTCGATCGCTTCGGGCAAAGCCAGGTCGAAAATGCTGGGCGACAGATTCACCGCCAGACCGACCTGCGGATGCACGCGCCGCCACTGTTCACATTGACGCAGCGACGCGATCAGGATCACACGCGTCAATTGCTCGATCAGCCCGGCTTCTTCCGCCAGCGGGACAAACTGCTCGGGCGAAACTTCTCCAAAGCGTGGGCTATCCCAGCGCGCCAGCGCCTCGACGCCGACCGCACGACTGCTCAGCAAATCGATCTTGGGTTGGAATACCGGAATGATCTCGCCCTCCGCCAAGCCTTGCGCCAGATCTTCGGCCGACAGCGACGGGTCGTCGCGCGCGGGCGCGGGCGGCACCTGTGCCGGCCAGGATTGCAACAATTCCTTCAGCGCCGTCAACTGCAGCGGCTTTTGCAGGGTCCCGGCCACGCGCAGGCCGTACGCAGCCGCAAGGCGCCCTGCCGCGGCACATACCCGATCGTCGAAACCGCTAATAAAGATCAGCGCGCTTGTACTCTTGATACGCGCCAGATCGCGTAGCAGCTCGATACCGTCTTCCTGGCCCAAAGACAGATCGAGCACGATAAATGCGAATGCGTGATCCGTCAGACTGACTCGCGCCTGGGCAAGATTTTCGGTCTGCACGTAGGTCATATCCAGCTGCTGGATCACATCCAGGACCAGACGACGCTGCCATGCCTCGTCATCGACGATCAGCACCGTAGGAGTGGCCGGCATTTGAAGCATCGTCGGGTTGTGACCTTTGCGTGCGGCTCGCTTCATGGGTTTCTCGATTCGGGTCGGCCTATGCTTCAGCGCACGGTCAGGCGCGCGAGTTCGCCTGGCGTCAGGCGGTTGCTGGCCCGGAACTGTGCCTGCGCGAGGGTATGGATCGCCTGCTTTTCTTCCTCCATCACCGCCGGCAGGTAAGCCTTCAAATGATCGATCCAGGTCTTGATCTTGGCATCCAGGTACTGACGCGACGGATAAATCGCATACGCCTGCATCTGCTGCAGTGTATACCCCGGCAGCACACGCACCAGCTCGCCGCCGCGCAAGCCATCGAGCGCGGAATAGCTCGGCAGTGCGCCAATTCCCATGCCGTGCTTGATAGCTTCGGCCATCGCCTCACCGGTATTGACCATGAACAGCGCGTCGATATCAACGTGGATGGGTCCGTCCGGCCCTTCGAACGCCCATTGCGTACTGGGGAACAGGCTGGTGACCATCTGCAGGCAATCGAACTCGCGCAGCGTATGCAGATTCTCGGGCAATCCATGGCGCCGCACATAGTCGGGGGACGCGCAGAGTACGCTGAACGCGGTACCCAGCAACTGCGAAATATTGCCCGAATCGGGCAACTCGCGGGCCAATGCGATCGACAGGTCGTACCCCTCCTCCAGCAAATTGGGGACGCGCTGCGACAGATGCAGTTCGATCCGCACATCAGGGTAGCGCTGACGATAAGTGGCGATGGCCCCGACGACATAGCGCTGGCCGAATCCCGCCACGCAGTGGAGTTTAAGCCGCCCCGACGGCCGGGCGCGCGCGTCGGAAGCCTCGGCCTCGGCCTCGTCGATCAGGGCCAGAGCTTGGTAACAACGGGCCAGGTAACGATCGCCGGCCGCCGTCAGGGCAATTCGGCGCGTGGTGCGGTTCAGCAGTTTGGTCTGCAGTCGCGCCTCCAGCTCCGCTACCGCGCGTGACACCGCCGCAGTATTGGTATTGGCCGCAGCCGCCGCGGCCGTAAAACCGCCGGCTTCGACGACGCGTACAAACGTACGCATGCTCTGCAAGACATCCATGGTGTGGCGGCGAACCCGATCGGGTGCTCGTAATTGATATTTATTCCATTGTAATACGAGCACAATTCACGCCCTAGCTTTAAAAGCCGGGATAAGCGGCGCGAACGGGAGCTCGCACCGACAACGGTAGGATCAAGCCTGATTCAGATTGATCCAATCCAGTGCCCAGGTACGCGCGTGTTCGACCGCCTCGGCCTCGCTCGCGAAGCATTGCTGCGCGGAAAAAAAGCGGCTGGCGACGATATGCAGATCGCTGCGCCGCGCAATTACTACATGGGCCTGGAAGCGTCCCGGTGCGATCCGGGCCGCGTCGCAGCTCAGCAGATAGTCGCGATACGCGAAGGTCACCAGATCGGCCTGTCCATTTTCTGCCTCGGTCACGATGCGCGCCTCCTCGTCGGCATGCCTACCCCTCAGTCGCTGCGCGCTTGCGCTTGCGACACGTTGCTGCCCGGCGGCACGCTTTGCGTCAACCAGACGTTGCCGCCTATGGTCGACCCCCGGCCGACCACAATACGTCCGAGCAAGGTTGCGCCGGCATAGATCACGACGTCGTCTTCGATGATCGGATGGCGTGCGTGGCCCTTGACCAGGGTTCCGCTTTCGTCCGCGGGAAAGCGCTTCGCGCCCAGGGTCACCGCCTGGTACAAGCGAACCCGTTCGCCGATGACCGCAGTCTCTCCGATCACCACGCCGGTACCGTGATCGATAAAGAAGCTGGCGCCGATCTGCGCGCCGGGGTGGATATCGATGCCGGTCAGAGAATGGCTGATTTCGGCGATCAATCGCGCCAACAGCGGCGTACCCAAGCCGTGCAGGGCGTGGGCGACACGGTGATAGATGATCGCCGTCATGCCCGGATAGCACAGCAGGATCTCGGACGTGCTGCTGGCGGCGGGGTCACCCTGGTAAGCGGCCTGCAAATCACTGACCAGCAGGGCGCGGATGGCCGGCAACCGCGCCGCAAACGCGCCGGTAATCTCCAGTGCCCGGCGATGCAAGTACTGGTCGTGTCCTGCGTCCTCGTCATAGACGAACAGCAAGGCACGGCGCACCTGCTCGACCAGCACGTTCAACGCACCATTCAAGGTATTGCCGACGAAAAAATCGATACCCTCGTCGGTCAGGTCAGACTGCCCATAATGGGTCGGAAATAGCGTCGCGCACAGATCCGTCAGCACCCGTGCCAGTGCGGCGCGTGACGGCAATTCGCGAATCCGGCCGCGATGCCTGACGTTATGCGTGACTTCGCGCGATTCGCGCAGGGCTTGGACGATGTCGGGCAGTCGCCACGCGTGTGGCGCGGCGGTTTGCATCTCCGCTGCAGGGTCCGGCGTACTGTCGGCCGCCTGCGCCGGTACCGAAGTCAAGATGGGGTTCATGGAGCTGATCGTCAAAAACGGCCGCGGACGTGGCCTCGTCTTCGAATCGTAGCGCTCGGCGACGGCAAAGCGTACTAATTCTTTTGCATATGCAAATCCTCTAATCACCGGGTCCGATCGTGCGCCGATCGGACTCGCGTCTTTTTTGGCGAAAAGACAAAAGGTTTCATCTTGTAGCAAGATATGTAATATTTATGGCGCCTCGCCGTTTAAGCTCACATGTTCCAACCCGACTCACACCCCAAGTAGATGAAATTCGATAGATGGCTGGGCGCCTTGTCCTTTGCAGTATCGATCACGTACGCCCTGGTCTGCACCTCCGCCTATGCGGCAGGACCCACGGTAGTGCTGAGTACCACCGAATTCGCACCTTACATGAGCAGCGCATTGCAGCATCAGGGCGTGATGGTCGAGATCGCGACCGAAGCTTACCGGCGCGAAGGCTACACGCTTCAGGTGCGATTTCTGCCCTGGGCGCGTGCGCTCGGTGTTGCCGAGCAGGGCGAAGTCGATGGCATGGTGGGCATTTGGCATTCGCACGAACGCGAACAATGGTTCGATTACTCGAAGCCTATCCTCGCCAACCAAATGGGCTTTTATCGGCGCGCCGATCATCCGATCGCTTTCAAGAGCCTGAGCGATCTGCATCCCTACGTAATCGGCACCGTGCGCGCCTACGCGAACCCACCGGACTTTGATGCCGCGCATCTGCATATCGACGAAGCCAACGACGACCTGACCAATTTGCGCAAGCTTGCCGTCGGGCGTCTGGACCTCGTGCTGGTCGATCGCGCCGTTGGGCGTTATCTCATCAAGCGCGACGACCCGGCGCAGCGCGACAAGCTGGTCTGGGTCGATCCGCCGATCGACCTGATGCCGCTCTATTGCGCGATCTCCCGCCGCACTCCCGATGCCGGCAAAAAGCTGGCGGCGCTAGATGCCGGTTTGGACTCGATGGCACGCGACGGCACGCTGGCGCGCCTGGTTGCGTCTATCCAATAACACTAACGCACCCGGAGCTTGTCCGCAATGCGGCGCACCGGCGTGTCCCAATCGCCCCGCGTGGGTTGGCGCACCAGGCGCACGGACGGATACCACGGCGTATCGGCACGGGCACGCAGCCAGCGATGATCGGAGCGAAACGGCAGCAATACGGTGGTCGGCCGATTCAGCGCGCCGGCCAAATGCGCAAGCGCGGTGTCGACCGTCAGCACATAGTCCACACTCTCCAGCAACGAGGCGGTAACGGTAAAGTCCGTCAATTCGTCCCGCACGTCGATTACACCGAAAGCCCGCATCGCTTCGAGGTCCGTTTCGCGTACCGCCGTTTGCAGCGCGATGAAATCAACCCGATCCCGGATCGACGTGTCGAACCATGGCGCCAAGCGCGCCAGCGCAATCGAGCGGCGGCGGTCGTCGATATGCGCGGGATTGCCCGACCAGGCCAGACCGATCAAGACTCGGCCATCGCGCCGCAAGCGTCGGCGCCAATCCGCTGCCCGGTCCGGATCGGCGCGTAGATACGGCGTTTGCGCCGGCAGCGTGGTCCATTCGAGGCCAAGCGCATACGGCAGGCTCAGCAGCGGACAGTGCCAGTCGAACGCCGGCAAGGTTTCCCCCTGAGCAAATATGGCGGCGACGCCAGGCAACTGCTGCAGCAACGGCTTCAACTCAGGCTGAACCTCCAGCAACACCGTGGCGCCGCGCGCCGCTACCTGCGCGACGAAGCGGCAGAACTGCAGCGTATCGCCCAAGCCCTGTTCGGCGTGCAGCAAGATAGTCCGTCCCGCGATGGCATGCTGCCCCAGCCAGAGCGGCTGGGTGAACAGGCGGCGCCAATTGGCGAAATATGCACTCTGCCAGCGCCATTCGTATTCGCGCCATCCTTCTGCGAGTTCGCCCAGATGCAGCAGGCAAAGCGCGGCACCGAAATGCGCATCGACCGACTCCGGCCGCAGTTGCAAGGCACGACGATAATTCGCCAACGCCGCCTCAGGCTGTCCGAGGTTCTGCAGTGTGACGCCGCAGTTGGTCAGGGTCGCGGAATCGTCCGGGCGCAACTGCAGGGACTGCCGATAGCAGGCCAAGGCCGCTTCGGGTTGATCCAATTCCTGCAGCACGACACCGCTGTTGTTCAATGCTTCGGGGAAATCCGGCCGAACTTGCAGGGCCTGGCGATAACTCTGCAGCGCTTCGACCCGCAGGCCCAATTCACGTAGCGCGTTGCCGCGGGTTTTCCAGATTTCCGCCAACCCTGGGGCCTGTCTGAGGGCCTGCTCGTAGTACCGTAGCGCTTCATGGGGCCGCCGCGCACGACGTAGCGCATCGCCCTGAGCGATCAGGGCATCGACCGGTTCGGGGGGAAGCGCGGTGGGTTGCTGCAGGTCGTTTTGCATAATAGGCTCTGCGCTATCGGCTCAAGCGGCGAATCAATGCGGCATGCGCAGGAAACGTTTGCAGCAGGGCGGCCGGATCGGCCAGTTCGAACTCGCTGAACTCGAAGCCCGGTGCCACGGTGCAGCCTGCGAGGGTATACGTGGCCGGATCGATCCGTTCGGCCGCGAACCAGCAGCCGGCCGGTACCATCGCTTGATACACCGCATCGTGACACGCCAATGCGTCGCCCAGCCGGTGCGTGTGCAAGCGGCCGTCGGCGTCCAGCACATGTACGTCGAGCGCGCCGCCCGCATAGAAATGCCAGACTTCATCGGAACGAATCCGATGCCAGGCCGAATAAGCGTCGTCGCACAACAGATAGTAGATGGCCGTGCTCGCCGAGCGTACGGCAGGATAAGTCGAACGCGTGACCGTCTCGCTGCAGCGATAGGTTTCGCGAAAATAACCGCCCTCGGGATGCGGCTGAAGCGCCAGACGCTGTATCAGTTGTTGAGCCGTTGTGGCTTGTTCGGATTCGGACATACGTGTTGCATTCCTCGATAAGACGCGGCATGGTTCGTTCAAATAATGCAGCCGCTCATTCGGATAGCGCCATGCGCATGATCACGAACTCCTCGGCCGCGGTCGGGTGAATGCCCAGGGTTTCGTCGAATATCCGCTTGGTGGCGCCGGCGCGCAGTGCAACCGCGAGTCCCTGTACCACCTCACCTGCATCAGGACCCACCATATGGCAACCGAGCACCTTATCGCTGTCGGCGTCGACCACGAGTTTCATCAAGGTCGCTTCGTCGGAGCCACCGAACTGCGATTTCATCGGCTTGAAGCGGCTTTCGTATATATGCAGCCTGTGACCGGCGGCTCGCGCGGCTTCCTCGCTCAAGCCGACCGTGCCGATATTGGGCAGACTGAACACTGCGGTCGGAATCAGATGATAGTCGAGCGGCCGGAAGGTGTCCGGGCTAAATAATAGCCGCGCAACGGCCATGCCCTCTGCCAGCGCCACCGGCGTCAGCAGCGCCCGGCCGATCACGTCGCCCAGGGCCAGGATAGACGGTTCGCTGGTGCGATAGGCGTCATCGACACGTATAAAGCCTTGCGCATTGCGCTCGACCCGAGTGGTTTCCAGGCCGAGATCGTCGAGCGCCGGCCGGCGACCCGTGGCATACAGCACGCAATCGGTTTGCAGCACCTGACCGTCCTCCAGCGTGACGGTCAGCGTGCCGTCGGCATTGCGGGCTATGCGCACGGGATTGGCATTGAACCGAAGATCGACGCCCTTCTTTTGCATCTCGTCGCGCAGATGTTCCCGTATGCGTCCATCGAAACCGCGCAGAAACAAATCTCTCCGGTACAGCAGGGTCGTCGCCGCCCCCATGCCGTGAAAGATACTGGCGAACTCGACCGCGATGTAGCCGCCCCCGACGACCAAAACGCGCGGCGGCAAGCGGTCCAGAAAAAACATCTGGTTCGAGGTGATCGCATGTTCGCCGCCCGGAATATCCGGCACATGCGGCCAGCAACCGGTTGCAAGCAGGATGTGCTCGGCACTGCAACGCATACCGTTGACCTCGACGGTATGCGCATCGCACAGGCGCGCGTGGCCCTCGAACAAACTCACGCCGCTGCCTTCCAGCAAGCGGCGATAGATGCCGTTAAGGCGTTCGATTTCGCGATTCTTGTTGGCGATCAGGACGGCCCAATCAAAGTGGCCCGGGGCCAGCGACCAGCCGTAGTTGGCTGCTTGCGCCAACGTATCGTCGTAGTGCGCCGCATACATCAGCAATTTCTTAGGCACGCAGCCGACATTGACGCAGGTGCCGCCGAGATAGCGGCTCTCCGCAATCGCAACGCGCGCGCCGAAATCGGCCGCGAAACGCGCCGCGCGCACGCCCCCCGAACCCGCACCGATCACGAATAGATCATAGTCGTATGCCATGTTGTCTCCATCGTCGCGACCTATCGTCGTCCGGCCATTCGACCATCATGCCATTGCGACAGCGAACCTGCTCGAGCGCCGGCATCCGCACTAACCTGACGACGGCGCTTATGCGCCCAGCGCGTTGATATCGGTGCTTTCGAGCACGCGCTGGGATATGCCGTCGCCCCATTCGGCGCCAGTCAGCGCCACTGAGCGTTGCCACAATTCGGCAGCCACCCGGACATCGAGTGCCTGGGGCATGATGCGCGCCGCGACCGGCGGCCCTTGCAATTCCTGCCAGCCGGCCGGGCCGTAATAACCTCCGCCCTGCGCGGTCAGCGCAGTCGCTGCGTACAAGGTAGGCAAGGCACCGTCCGCAGCCGACTGGCTGAAAAACGGCACGGCCAGCGCCGCCAGCAGCCAGATCGAAGCACGCCGGCCGTTCGCGGCCGGTCCGTTGGTAAACAAATCGGTACGCGCCACGCCGGGATGCGCCGCATTGCTGACGATGCCCCAGCCGGCGCGTTGGCTTTGGCGCTGCAGCTCCAGCGCGAACATCAGCATCGCCAGCTTGGATTGCCGATAAGCGCGCCATGGGTGATAGTGCCGTTCGCTTTGCAGATCGTCGAGGTCGATCTCGCCGCGCCGATGCGCGATACTGCTGAGCTGCACCACCCGCGCCTGCCCGCTTGTCCGCAGCAGCGGCAAAAGCTTGGCCGTCAGGGCGAAATGGCCTAGGTAATTGACGCCCAGTTGCATCTCGAAGCCATCTTCCGTCACCTGGCGCTCGGGCAAAGCCATCACGCCGGCGTTATTGATCAACAGATCCAGCGTGCGGCAGCGCTGCGAAATGCGCGCGCAAAATGCCGCGACCGAGGCCAGGCTGGCGAGGTCGAGCAGTTCGAAGTCGACCTGCGCCTCGGGTTGTTGGGCGCGAATACGCGCAAGCGCGGCCTGGCCCTTCTGTGGATTACGACCGGCCAGTATCACTTCGGCGCCCGCATCCGCCAACGCCGCTGCTGTTTCGTAACCGAGGCCGCCGGTCGCTCCGGTGACGATGGCGCGCCGGCCGTGTTGGGAAGGCATTGCAGCCGTGGTCCCAATGGTCATGATTTCCTCGCTGCCGTGGTTTTCTCTGAAGGTCGACATCATGGTCCCCATTCGAGATGTTGGTGTCGACGATAAACGGGCGGCCGCCGCCCGGCAAGTGCCGCCGGGCCGGGGAGCCGGGGCATATGCGCCCACCGCGACGAAGACACATGCCGAAAACACCAAATGAGCGTATAAATCATTATTGCATGCGGCGCATATCGGCGCCGGCCTGTCAACCTCCGACTATCCAGACGAGATCATCATGACCCGCAAGACTCCCATAGAGCGCTATCGCAACATCGGGATCAGCGCACACATAGATGCCGGCAAAACGACGACCACCGAACGCATCCTGTTCTATACCGGCGTCAACCATAAAATCGGCGAGGTTCACAACGGCGCCGCGACGATGGACTGGATGGAGCAGGAGCAGGAGCGCGGCAT
>OUWB010000471.1_pt2 | contig 28311 bp, 20 predicted proteins | sample 1779821 | NCBI WGS metagenome assembly OUWB01 (sample SAMEA3914806, study PRJEB12502) | metagenome | biome: forest; material: soil | place: Canada | collected 2011-08-03 | depth 0.1 m
TAGGGCACGTTGTGGTCGGGGTCCTCGAAGCCTTGAGTGATCCATACGCCGAAAATATGGTCGGTATAGAAGTTGGTGGCATTCAACGCATCGACATCGGCGCGCAATGTGGTGCCGAGATAGGCCGACAAGGACGCGGTGTCCGTCACGGCGGCGATGGCGTCGAGATTGGGTTGCAGCGGCGTCAGGCCCTTGGCCTCGATGCCCGCCTCGTCCATGTAGCTGGCATAGTAGTCGCCGACCTTCTGGGCGTTGGAGCCGTGCGCCGGTGTGCCCTTGGCCGCTTCCTGGATCAGGTCGCGGACCTGGCCGCTGGTCTTGTCGGTCAGCACGACGTCGGGCCCGAAGGACGACCGGTCGGCCGGGATCTGCGCCGTCTTCATCCAGGCGCCGTTGGCATAGTGATAGAAGTCGTCGCCCGGCTTGACGGCATGGTCGATGCCGGCCTGATCGACATCGTGGGTTTCCGCCACCTTTTCGGTATTTTGCGCGAGCGCCGAGCCGGCGATCAAGGTCAGAGCGGTAGCCGCGAGAATGGCGGCGCGGAATTTCGACATGGGACAGCCCTCATAATCCTGAATGCCGCCCACCATCGTTCCGGACGTAACGAAGTCAAGTTACATATTTTTTAGCGCTCAGGCGCCGCGCAGGCTCGCGCAAACGTGCGCGGCGGCCGGTCGGCCTTGCCAAGGCTTTGCCTTGGAAATTCCGGTTTTTCTTCAGCCCCTCAGGCTGCGCAGTTGCAGCCCGTGCAGATAGGCCGCCACATCGTAAAGCGCCGCATCCATCGCTGTCCGGACGCGCTCCAGCCGTCCGGCCGCGCCTTCGACGTCACCGGTTTCGGCTTCACCCGCCACCTGCGACAGGGCGTTGGCGCCGATGCCGGCCGCCGCACCCTTCAGCGTGTGCGCCGCGTCGCGCCAGCCCTCATGCGCCGGGGTCAGAAGCGGCGACCACAGCTCGCACTGTTGCTGGAACAGGCGCAGCACTTCCTCGACGATCTGGACGTCGCCGCCGGTATAGGCTTCGAGATAGGCGAAATCGACGGCGCCGGTGAGATCGCGCATGGCCATGAAGAGCTGTCCCTAACGGAGATCCCGGGAATCAATTCACCGGCGAGGCGATTTAAGCGGCCCCTCGCCGATCTGTCCACTCAAGTCTAGCCCAGACGGCGGCCAAATATCACCTTCGGCAGGTGTTCGGGATTACGGTCATGATCGATCGGAAACGACTTGTGGCGCAGGACCCAGAACAGGTTTTCGCGCGCCTTGCGTCCCTCGTGGCTCGAATAGAACCAGTTGACCACGGGGCCCTGCTTTTTCCGGGCGACGCCCGGGACATAGAGGCACAACCGGCCGTCGATATTGCGCGGATATTGGTAGAAGTAGAATTCCGTCCGGCCCTGGCGGTAGAAATAGCAGACGCGATCGATCGCTTCTGCCTCGGCCGCGACGCCGGCGTGGAATTCACCGGCCGGTCCATGGAAGAGATTGTCGTCGACGATCAGGGCGTCGGGGACCTCGGCCTTCCTGCGGCCCGTCGTGAGGCGACGCCAGACGGAAATTAAACCCATGCACCGTCACCGTTCACCTCAGGCGGCCGAACCTGCCTCCCCCACGTCCCTTATTTTCCCACTCCTTGCGCGGTGGAGCAATATTGGGAACGGTATGGATATGCGGATTTCGGCCGTGTGATGCGGCGCGGCCACTCTTCGCCCGTTAGGGATTGGCGGCGTAGTTGAGGAAGGTATAGATGCCGACGCCGACCGCCGCCGCCAGCACCAGGCAGATGAGCGAGATGATGCGAAGGCGCCCGACGAGATCGGTGCGCTTTTCGATTTCATCCATCTTGATCGTCTCGCTCTTCCCGAGCTTCATCTGGCCGCCTGAGGCCAGGCCCGCGGCGGAGACGAAGCTTACGATTGCCACCACGACCAAGGCCGCGGCCAAGATCGCCAACCCTATCAGAATCTCCATCTTGGACTCCTTCCAGACGCTTGTAGGCGCAATAGGGTTCGGCGCAAAATCATTTCCACCAAATTAGAATAAACGAGGGCTTTAGCCCTGCCCTTCGCCGTAACGGCTGCGCAGGCCGGCCTCATGCGCCGCCTGGATGCTGAGAATGGCCAGGATAGCCGGCGCCCCCGAGGACGGATCGACCGGCCGGGCATCGATATCGTAGGCATTACCATGCACCACGAAAGTGCCGGGGACGTTGGGCGCCTTGTGGGCCTGAACCGGCTCTTCGACGCCGTCGACGCGCACCCAGGCGCTCTCATAAAGACGAAAACTCATGACAGGCCTCTTGGCGCCAGTGTGATCAATTCCGCCGAACCGCCGTCGCAGAACACGTCGTGTACGGCGATCTGGGCCGCCTCGAGCGCGCCGGCGCGCGACACATAACCGCCGAACAGCCGGCCGTTACGGGTAACTTCCCACAGGTCGTCGCCGCGGCGGACCTCGAAGCGCACCGGAACGTTTTCGTTGACCAGATTGACCTCGCCGCGCGTTGGCCACAGGTCGTCCCAACGCGACACGCGCGACGCAACGGCCTGGTCCTCGCTATTGCCGAGCTTGACCACTTCGCGCACGAACAGCGCGGCATAGTCCGCCGTATCTTTACGACTGCAATGCGCGGGGTCCATCTCGATGGGATGGTTGAACGTCGCGCTCAGGCGTTCGAGAAACTTCGGCTCGGTTTCGACCATATGGGCGATCAGCGCCTGGAGAATTTGTTCGTGCGCCAGCACCCGGCGCTCGAGATCGGTGTCCTCAGCCCTCATCGCCGGCCTCCGGCGATCGTCTCGCGATCGACTTATCGTATGGGCGAATGTGTATTGGAAAATCTGGCCTCACGGGCATGTGGCCCTTTCAAAGTGGATCGGGGCACCTGCGAAACAGGGCAGCCGCGAGTCCGGTGGCCTTCACGCCGTTCCCTATATGGAGGATGCTGTGGCTTTCGGGAAGACCGATCCGGCCCATGGCGAAAATATATCGGGGGACTTTATGACGCCGCGTCTTTGAGGTTTCGCTTGATGTTCGCCGCCGGCGACTGGTCGTGAAGCTTGCCCACAGCCTTGTCCGGACCGGCCGGCAGGGCGCCGATCGCGTCGCCGATCCGTTGGCCCGACGTCCGATGGTCTTGCGACAGGTATAGTCCGCCCAAGGCCACGGCCGCGACAATGGCGATCAGGGCGAGGATGTTGATAATATTGCCGGAAGCGGTCGAGGTGGTGGTGAAGTCGGCCAACACGGTCTCCATTTTGAAAGGAAGCTGAAAAACCGCGCCCGTTCGCGGCGGATCGGGCCCGCGACGTCGGCCAGCGATGATCTTTGTTCCAATGGATATGGACGCAATATTATAAACATGCCATGCGATCTATTCGCGAAAAAGCAGGGAAATAATTCAATTCTCGTCTGCACATTTTAATATACGTAATTTCCAATATTTGCATTGTATTTTACTGAACCAAATCTTATTCCGAACATTGAGCATCGTTTTCTAACGGTGCCCGGCATTAATTTACCGCGGAAACGCATTTTTACGTCGTCATGAGCGCCTTTGGGCTGGCGGGCGACCGGATCGACACATGACCATTCTCAGGGTCCACCACCTGACCCATTACAGTTACCGGCGGCCCGTCGGCTTCGGCCAGCACAGGCTGTTGTTCCGCCCGCGCGACAGCTATGACCAGCGCCTGCTGCGCTCGACCCTGAACGTGTCGCCCGAGCCCTGCGACCTGTTCTGGGTACACGACGCCTTCGGCAATTGCGTCGCCGTGGTCGATTTCGCCGGCGAAGCCGACCATTTGCGCTTCGAGACCGATATCGTCCTGGATCACACACCGCAGTTGAGCCCGCATTTTCGAGCCGATCCCGAGGCGTGGACCTGGCCGTTCACCTATGACGAGGAAATTCTTCCCGACTTGCGGCCATCGATCTTGCGGCAGTGTCCGGACAATGGCGTGACCGAGACCTGGGCCCGGCGCTTCATCAGCGTCACGGGCCCGACCTACACGGCGCGCCTGCTCGAAACCATGACGCACGCCATCAAGGCGGAGTTCACCTATAACCGGCGCAACAATCCGGGCACCCAGCCGCCGGAACTGACGCTGTATAGCGCCAGCGGCACGTGCCGCGATTTCGCCCTGCTGATGATCGAGGCCGTGCGGTCCCTGGGTTTCGCCGCGCGCTTCGTCACCGGCTACATCTACGTGCCGTCGCGCGACACGGGCGACCGGCTGGGCGGCGGCGCCACCCACGCCTGGGTCCAGATATTCCTGCCCGGCGCCGGCTGGGTCGAGTTCGATCCGACCAACGGCATTATCGGCAATCGCGACCTGATCCGCGTCGGCGTCACGCGCGATCCGCGCCAGGCCATTCCCTTGTGGGGCACGCACACCGGATTGCGCGAAGATTCCCTCGGCATGACCGTCGAGGTCAACGTCACCACGGTCGATGACCCATTCGATCATTCAACGAGCATCACCCATGAAAATTAAAGCCGGCTATTCCCTGACCTTCGATTGTCCGAAGCCCACGCCCATGCTGCTGTGCCTGAATCTCCATCCGTCGCGGCGCGGCGATCTGCTGACCCCGCAGCGGCTCGATTTTTCGCCCGCCATGGACCATTGGGATTATGTCGACAGCTTCGGCAATGTCTGTACGCGCCTCACCGCTCCGGCCGGCAAGACGACGATCTCGACCGAATTCGTCATCCACGACTCGGGTCAATTCGATTACGTCCCCTTCGACGCCGTCCAGCACGATATTCGCGACCTCCCCGACGACGTGCTCGTTTTCCTTCTGGGCTCGCGCTACAGCGAAACCGACAAGCTCGCCGATTTCGCCTGGCAGATGTTCGGCAACACCGTCCCCGGCTGGCCGCGCGTGCAGGCCATACTCGACTTTGCCCACAACCACATCCGCTTCGACTATCAGCGCGCCGATCCGACGCGCAGCGCCTATGGCGCCTATATCGACGGCACCGGCGTCTGCCGCGATTTCGCGCACCTGGCCTTGACGCTGTGCCGCTGCATGAACATTCCGGCGCGCTATTGCACGGGCTACCTCGGAGACATCGATACCGGGCCGGTGCCCGGACCGATGGATTTTTCGGGATGGTTCGAGGTCTATCTCGGCGGTCATTGGTACACGGCGGATGCGCGCCACAACAAGCCGCGCGTCGGCCGTATCCTCATGGCGATCGGCCGCGACGCCACCGACGTCGCCATTTCGACCCAGTTCGGGCCGGCGATCCTGACCCATTTCAACGTCGTGACGCACGAACTGGCCTCGTAGCATGGACCCGACCGAGGCGATGCCGCAAGACACCCCGGACGACTGGCCCGAACCGGTCGAGATCGTCAATCCCGATGGCGCGTCGGATATCGTTCTGTTGTGCGAGCACGCCTCGAACCACATTCCCGCGGCATATGCCGGACTCGGTTTGACGCCCGACGACCTGTCGCGCCACATCGCCTGGGATATCGGGGCGGCGGAGGTCACCCGGCGCCTGTCCGCCTTGCTCGACGCGCCGGCCTTCCTCGGCACGACGTCGCGGCTGCTGATCGACCTCAACCGGCCGCTGGATGCGCCAAGCAGCATCGTGACCCGATCGGAAGATACGGATATCCCCGGCAATGTCGACCTGGACCGGCTCGAACGCGACCACCGGGCCAAACGCATTTTCCGGCCGTTTCACACCGCGGTCAGCCGCCATCTCGATCGCCGCCAGCACGAAGGCCGCTTCGTGCGGCTGGTGAGCATTCACAGCTTTACGCCGGTGTTCAAGGGCGTGTCGCGCCCATGGACCGGCGGCGTGCTGTTCGACCGCGCCGAGGCATTCGGACGGTCGGTCATCGCCCACCTTCGCCAGGCGGGTTTGCACGTCGAAGCCAATGTGCCTTACACAAGCGACCGCGCCGAGGACTTTGCCGTGCCGATCCACGGCGACGATCGCGGCATTCCGGCCATACTGATCGAAATCAGGAACGACCTGATCCGCGACGGCGTCGATGCGACAAATTGGGGCGTGGAATTATGGGCCGCGCGCCTGAACGCCGCCCTGAGGCAAGGATCGGGCATCGCCCAGGACCGCGACAATCCATTGTAGCGCGCCAGGCGTCGCGCCCATCTACGCAACGCAAAAGCTGAGACCCAAGGTGAATATCAGGCCGAATATCCCGACCAGCCCTTCCATCAGGGTCCACGAGCGAAGCGTGTCCCTGACCGACAGGCCGAAATATTCCTTGAACATCCAGAAGCCTGAATCGTTGACGTGACTGAACATCAGGGAGCCCGCGCCCACCGCCAGCACCATCAGATTGGGATCCACGCCGCTGGCATGAACCAGCGGGGCGACCAGCCCAGCCGCCGTCAAGCCCGCCACCGTCGCCGAGCCCAGGGCCAGGCGAATGACGCCGGCGATCGACCAGCCCAGCACCAAAGGCGGCACCGGCAGGCTTTTCAGCAAGGCCCCAAGCTGGTCGTTGACGCCACCGTCGATGAAGATCTGCTTTAACGCCCCAGCGCCGGCGATGATCAGCAGGATCGGCGCGATCTCGCGCAAGGCCGTGCCGGAGCCATTCATCAGCTCGGCGAGTTCGATCCCGCGGCCGACGCCCAATGTCACCAGGGCCACCACCACCGAGACCAGCATGACGATCATCGGATTGCCGAGAAAGGCGATCAGCGCCTTGGTCTGGGCATCGAGCCCGTTGACGTACCCCAAAAGCGTGAAGCCGGTCAGCAGGATGACGGGCAACAGGGCGGTCAAAAAGCTGTTGGCGGCGGACGGCAAGCGATCGTCGGCGACCTCCTCGGCGACGAACAGCTTGGGCGGATTGGCCTTGATGTGTTTGACGGTCAGGGCAAACAGCGGCCCGGCGATCAGGGCGGTCGGAATACCGACGATCAGGCCGTAGATCAGGGTCAGGCCCATATTGGCGCCGAACATCGGCACGATCGCCGCCGGCGACGGATGCGGCGGCAAAAAGCCGTGGGCGATCGACAACCCGGCCATGACCGGCACCGCCAGGTAGACGATCGGCTTGCCCGACTGGCGCCACACCGAAAAGATCAGCGGCACCAGCAGCACGAAGCCGACATTGTAGAACAGGGGGATGCCGACGATAAAGCCGGTCAGGCACAGCGCCAGCGCGATGCGTTTGTCGCCGAACGCCCCCATCAGCACGCGTGAGATCTTCTTGGCCGCGCCGCTGTCGGCGACGATCTTGCCGAATATGGCGCCGAACGCCAGCAGCACGGCGAGCGACCCCACCATGTCGCCGATGCCCGTCTCGATCGAATGCGTCACCTGGTCGAGCGGCATTTGCAGCAGCAGGGCGGCGAAGATCGAGGCCACGATAAAGGCCAGCAGCGGCTGGATCCTGACCCAGGCGATCATCACGATCAGGGCGATGACCGCGACGAGAACGACGACCAGGGCCGTCGTCTGCGGCGATACGGCGAACATCATCGTCAGAAGCCCTTTACGCTCAGGCTATACAGGCTGTGATGCGTGAGGATGAACAGGGTCTGATGGTCGGCGCCGCCGAAAATCAGCTGCAGCGGCCGCTCGGGCGTGTCGATCCGGCCCAGGGGTTTGCCTTCGGCATCGTAGACGAATATCTGCCCGTTGGCGACGAACAGCCGCCCTTTGGCATCGACGGCGACGCTTTCCCCGCCGCGGTCTGTCAGCCGCTTCAGGTCGGTGACGCTGCCGCCGGCACCGACCTTGCCGCTATAGACGCGGCTTTCCGAGCCATTGCTCAGCGTCACGCGATCGCCCGGCTTCGACATGACGAAGCCGTAGGTATCGAGCGTGTCGGAGAAGCGCCAGCCCTCGAAATTGGTCGGCCCCTGCTCCCAGACGCGAAAAGCCGGCAGGACAAGCGTACCGTCCGGCGAGACATATTCCTTTGCCTTGGGCATCGCCATGTCGCGAGCGAACATTTCGGAAAGCGTCGTGAACTCATAGGTCTGTGGATCGAGCTGGTCGCGGAATTCGCCATTGTTCCAGACATTGCCGGGTAGCGCGGTCACCGCCCCAGGATGCGGCGCCACCGGTGTGGCCGCGATCAGCTTGATCTCCGGCGTAGGCACCCAGGGGTCGAGGCTATAGACCGTGCCGTCGGGACCGTCCGACGACAGGACCATCAGATGCCCAGACGCGTCGACGGCCAGGTTGACCGGATCGAGGGCCGCATCGCTGACGATTTCGAGCCCCCGCGCCTGCGACCAGCGATAAATACGCTGGAAGTGATGGTCGACGAAGTAGAGATTGCCCTTGGCATCGACCGCCCCGCCGGCGATCGAATAGAAGCCGTCTTCGAGCTTGTCGACCTTGGCGTCCAGTCCCGCCGGCACCGGGGCCGGCGGCGGGGTGGGCGGCGTCGCCGAGACGTCGAGCACGGCGAATTGCCGCTCGCGTTCCATGAGCTTGTGCGTAAAATCGGTGATGGCGTTCTCGTAAGGGAACTTGCTGGCGCGCAGATAGGTGCCGCAGCCCTTGGAGTCGCAGGTGGCGAAGCCGCTCTCGGCATTGGTCGACATGTTGCGGAAACGGATGTCTTCGACATTGAACAGCTTCACCGCCGTCGGCGCCGGCTTCAGGCTGCGCGTCACGCGATAGGCGTAATAGTTGGCGAACAGGATGTGCTTTGAGTTGCGCACTTCGAGCGAGGTCGATTCCAGCCCGTCGATGACCTCCTGCTCGGTCTGGGGCGCCAGGAACTCCCAGTTTTCGACGCCGTCGAGCACGATCTCGTGGCGGTTATGGTGCTCGGCCGACAGCTCGTAAACATGGCCGGGCGTCTTGGTGTCGCTGACGTAAAAGCCCGAATCGGCCATCGTATTGGGCGTCCAGTTGGCGACGAAGGTGCCGCCACCGCCATCGGTCACCCAGATGCCGGGATGCTGGCCGTCCATGCGGAACTTCGGATCGGAGAAATCGACGAACTTGCCGTTGGGCAAGAACGTGCCGTGCCCGCCGTGGATGCGCACATCCTCGACCAGCGAGCCTTCGCCGGCCTTCCACAGCAGCGCCGTGGCGCGCGGATTGATACCGCCGGTGAACAGGCCGATGCCGGTGATGATGGCATTGCCGCCCTTGGCGCTTTCGACCAGGGCCCGGGCTGCGCCTACGCCCTGATAGGCCGGCGTGCTTTCGGCCAGGGTGACCTGGGTCAGGCTGGGGTGTAGCCCGATCAGGACCGTATCGGGACGCAGATGAAGCGTGTCGGTGACCCGGTAGTGCCCCATCGGCAGATAGACGACGCGGTGCGTATCGATCGCCTTTTGCAGAGCGGCCGTGTCATCGGCCACGCCGTCGCCGACGACGCCCAGGCTGCGCACGTCGGCCCACTGATCGACGCCCGGCAGCGCCGGCAGGACCGGCCCGGCCGGTTGCGGCAATTGCTTCAAGGCTTCGGCCTGGAAGTTGGTGGCGAAATGGCCCATCTGGCCCAGGCCGTCGATGGTCAGGCCGTAGGTAAAGGCGCTGACGCTATAGCTGGCGCCGGGGGCATTGACGGTCTTCCCCGTCTCGCGAAAGCGCGCGAAGATGGGCACGTCGCTGGCCAGGGCATTGTCGAAGCCGATCTGGGTAAAGGGGCTGTTTTCATTGCTGATGACCACGGCGGCCTTGGCGATGCGCTCGAAGCGCACGTCCTTGCCCCACAGGCTGTCGCTATAGCCACGGTCTATATCGATGCCGATCGGCGTATCGGCAATCGTCGTGTTGACGAGGGTCAGGTCGACCTCGTGCTCGCGGATGGCGGCTTCGCGCTGGCCGTCGAAGCTCGAGTCGATCAGCGTGAACTGCCAGGCGGGCGAGGTCTTTTCCGAGACGATGCCGTAGCGGCCGCCGTGAAAATGCAGGTCCTCGGCCTCGTTGCCGGCCTGGTAGATGCCGGCGAAACCCGAACCCAAATTGAAATCGATATGGCTCAAAAAGGCGTGCTGGGCGACGCGCATGCGCACGCCGACCGCCGCGGGGTCGCCCTTGCCGATCTCGAAATCGACATTGGACAGCGCCGAATAGAAGGTGCCGGAATTGGCGTCGCGAACGGGTGGCGAAGACGGCAGGGCCGAGGGCACGGGCACCGGAACCGGCCCTTTGAAGTACGGGCTGTCGCCGGTAAAGATGACCATGGTGATCACCCCCTTGTCGAAGCCCGGCGTATTGTCGCCCAGCACCAGGACCGGACGCGAAGCGCCTGTGCCGTACAGCCGCACGCCGGCCGGGATCAACAGGCTATGGCTGATGCGATAGCGTCCCGCCGGCAGCCAGACGATGCCGCCGGCGCCCGATTTCGCGGCGGTGTCGATGGCGGCCTGTATGGCGGCGGTATCGTCCGCCTTGCCGTCCCCCACCGCCTTGACCGTCACGGCCGCGCGATCGTCGGGCGCGCTCAGGAAGACCGAACCCCTCCCCCCTGCGGCTTCGGCCGCACCGGCCGACGTCGCGAATGCGAGCGCCATGAAGCCCGCGGTCATGATCAAGGTTTTGTACGCCATCCGAATACGGTCTCCATTGGGGCAAGGTCAGGTGGTTTCGTCATCTGTATTCAGAAAAAAAAGCCCGGTGCTCACACATGAGAGGAAAGCACCGGGCAGTTTGCGGATAGTGGAAGAAAGGACTATCCATTGACGAACGCTGGGAATGTTCCGATATCCGCCGCGACGAACGGGGGGATATCCGAGGAACCGGCGCTAGAAATTAAGCCGCACGCCAGCATGATAGAAACGGCCCAATGTATCGTAGAGCGCCGGATTTATATCGAGGCCGGTGCCCGTTTGCGGCATGGCCGCGGGTGAGACATTGAACATGTTGTCGACCTTGAAATAGGCCACGATGTTCTTGTTGATATTGTACGAGCCGGCCAGGTCGACATAGGTCTCCCCGGGCATGCTGTTGTCGTTGATGGTCGGATTGTTGACCGTCGACACCGGGCAGGCGCTGCTGCAGACGACGTATTGCGTACCGATCACCCCCTTGCTGAACCAGCGTTCCTGAAGCGTCAGGCTGTATTTGCTGGTCGAATAGGTCTGGATAAACAGCCCCTTCCAGGTCGGCGTCGCCCCGGAATCGGCCCCGGCGCTTTGCACGGGGATCGTGCCCGGCAACGAGTTCGTGGTCGTGAAGTCCTGGACGTTGGTCGCAAGCGCCCGCAGGACCAGATTGCCGTTCAAACCGAACGGATGCTTGGTTTGATAGCTGACTTCGTAGTCGATGCCGTGCGTCGTGATCGAGCCGGCGTTGAACGTCGTCACATCGACATAGGGGTTCGGCCCGTTCAGATTGAAGGCGCTACAGGCCGAGGGCACGGCGCCGTTGAAGCAGTATTGCACTTCCTGGGCGGCGCTCAGCCCGCCGACGATCGCATCGGCCACCTTGATATTGTAATAGTCGATCGAGGCATTGAAGCCGGGCGCCCAGTGCGGGTTGGCCAGGACAAGCCCGAACTCGAAGTTTTGCGCGATTTCCGGCTTGAGGTTGGCGTTGCCCGAGGCGTTCTGCGACACGGTCAAGGTCGTGTTGTTGAACGGGTTGGTGAAGTTCGGCAGATTGGTCGAGGTGACCGGACCGAACAGGTCGTTCAGGTTGGGCGCCCGGATGTCCTGCGACCGCACGGTGCGAACCCGGAAGCCGTCGAACGGCGTGTCCCAGGTCAGGCCGACCTTCCACGCATTGACGTTGCCGGCGGTGCTGTATTTCGTGGCGCGATCGGCGGTGTTCAGGTTGAGTTGTCCGACGCTGGCGGCGTTCAACAGCGGAATATTGAGTTCGACGAAGGCTTCGGCCACGTTGTAGTGACCGGTCCCGTCGCGATAATTGCCGGCATAGAAGTTGCCGCCGCCGGTGCTGATCGCCGGGTCCGCGGGATATTCGGCGCTATACTGGCTGGCCCCGCTCACGCCATTGCCATAGGGATCGGCGACGGCGCGATAATATTCGCGCCGGGCTTCGGCGCCCGCCGCCACCGAGACCGGGCCGGCCCACAGCGAAAACGGCTCGCCCGAGACGCTGGCGCTGGCGACGTCCTGCGTTTCGATCGTGTGCTGGAAGGCGCCGGCGGCAGGTTCGAGATAGGCCAGCGCCGAAGCACTGGGCGCCTGATCGCCGATGACGTTGATCGGCTGGCAGCCATTGGCGCGCGCCGTGGCATCGGCGCATACAATGGCGCCATTCAGGGTGACGGCGTTGATCGCGTCGGTGAAGCGGGCTTTCAGCAGGAGATTGTGGACGTAGATGTCCGAGGTGTTCTCACCATGCTGGAAATAGGAGTCGTAGTGCCAGTCGGTGCCGAACAGGCCGAACTGGCCATCCGCGCCCAGGACGAACCGGGCCTGGACGCGCTCGGTCGTGACATGGATATTCGGCAGGAACGGACTGACGGTTCCCAGCTTGAAGCTGGTGATGCCGTTGGTGGTGCAAGCCGTGGCGATCGATGCCGGCACGTAGGGATTCGAACACTGGATCGTCAGGCCCGGTTCGGTCGCGCCCGGATTGGGCTGATTGGCCGTGCCGACCTTGGCATAGTTGACGGTGAAATAGACCTCATTGTCGGCGTTCAGATCAAATGAGGTGCGATTGTAAAAATTCGCCCGGTTGATCGACGATTGAAGCGACGCCCCGATGCCGACATTGCCGGACGTGTCGCCGCCGACGCAGAAACCGACATAGCAACCCGTGACGGTGCCGGCGGCGTTTTTCTGCGGCACGCCGTTCGAGCCATAGACGAAGGTCGTCGGGTTGCCGTTTTTATCGAAGGCGATGCCCTGCAACGGCCCCGAGGTGATCAGGCCATATTTGGAATAGGTCGTCGATTGCGCATCGTTCGCGAACACATATTGCGGCGATCCGTTATTGGTGATGCCGGTATTGAAAAGGGTCGCGCTATGGGCCCAGGTCCGGCCATCCGCCGCCGCCTCGCCGAAATCACCCGGCGGAACGCCGGCTTCGTGATGGTATTCCACGGCGAACTCGGTATGCAGCCTGTTGTTGAGAAAGGCCTTGCCGAACGCCAATTGAATAAGGCCCGTCTGGTCGTCGCCATAGGTTGTCTCGCCGGCCTCGATATTGGCTTTAATGCCCTCGAAATGCTTCTCCGTGACGAAGTTCACGACGCCGCCGACCGCGTCCGACCCCCAGGACGCCGATGCGCCGCCATTCACGACATCAACCCGATTGACCAGGAGTTGCGGGAAAAGGCTCACGTCCGGAACGCCGGTGCCGATGTTTGACGGCACGACGCGCTGCCCGTCGAGCAAGGTCAGCGTGCGGCTGACCCCAAGGCCGCGCAGGGCGAAGGAGCTGAGGCCCTGCTGGCCGCTGGACGTGCTGAACGTATTGGTCGCGACACCGCTGGATCCCTGCAGGGACGGCAATTGCGTGATCGTCGTGAACAGGTTCGGCTCCGCGTTATTGGCGATTTCCAGCGGGCTTATCGACGTTGTCGGCGTGGGCGCCTTGAAGCCGCGCGACGTGATGCGCGACGCCGTCACGACGACGACGGTGTCGTTGTCCGCCGCGACCTTGGTGTCCGCCTTGGCCGCGGCGGCATCCTGCGCACAGGCCCCGCTGGCCCACGCGGTAGCCAACACGATCGCCAGTGCGGTGCCCGTGCCGATTTGAAGCGAGCGCCTGCGATCATGCGCGGGCGCCCCCGGCATTTCACGCTTCGACGTTCTGACTAAATTTGTCGTTTTCATCTTGGGTTCCTCTCCCCTTGCCATTTGGCCGTTTCATTTGCGGCATCTTGCTTTCGGGCAGGCCTGGACGGCCTGGTTGCACCCGATGAATCGACAATCTGCCGGATATTATGTCAGACCTTACTGGCGAGGCGCGAGGCAATCAACACCTCTTATAGCAGACATAACAAAATTATTTCGACGTGGCGAATTTGCCACGAGCCACGCCCGATTACGACGCATCGGCGACGAATTCGAAGCGAGGCGCGCGAACCCCTGTAAAATACAGCGTTAATTCAGATAATTACACGAATGTTGATGCCGTTGGCAGAGTGAAATGTGATCGCGGCCCTCAGGGCGCACCCCCAACACACGTCCATATAGCCCAGAGGCCTGGCTATTTTGTCTGCTCTAATATATTTATTATGTAGGATGTAATAATTGAGGCAAGGCCGCATTGCGGCCGCCGCGAGGCGTTCGCTAAGTCATGCTATGTTATTATTCGTCGTCCGGGATGACGCTCGTCCCGCTTTCGCCGCTCACCCCTCAAGGTAAGTCAACGGGCCCGGTTTCCTGGTAGCAGAACCAATCGAAATCGGCGGCCAGCCCGTCGCCCGACATGTCCTGGCAGGCCATTCCGACAAATGTGCCGGTGAAATTCGGCAAATCTTGCGACCCGGCCTCGTCCGACAACTGACACATGTCGAGCGCAGCACCGAACCAGGTCCAGCCATCGTCGGCGCTTTGGCGAAATCCGAACCGCAGACGCTCATATTCGACGCTGGCGCTTATTTCGACGGGGCCGTCAGCCAGGGGATATATCGTCGAAAGAGTCTCCGCGCCCTGCGTGTCCGGCACCGCCGACGTAAGGCGCAGATGCCGCCCGTACCTGACGTCCCACGTGACGTAGCAGTAGTGGTACTTCCTGGCATTGTAGTAGAAGACGAGTCCGGCCGATTGCTGAAAGTTCCGCGGCGAATAGTCCAGCATCGTCGAGACGGAGACGCAGAAGTCCTGCTGACGCCGGGCGACAAGCGCTTGTTCGAAATAACTTCCCAGACTTTCGCGCCCATACAGGCGCAAAAAGCCCGGGCGCTGCGTCAGACTGAACAGCCTTTCCGGTTGCGGCGATCTCAGCCACTGAAATTCAGCGGGAAGGTCCGCGGCGTCAAAATCCGCGCGAACGGCTTTTGGCGGCGCCACCCCTATCTCGGCTTCCGGACTCTCAGCCTCGGGGGCCGGCGCGCACTCGCCATCAAGGGTTTCCATCCAGCCGTCGGCACGCCAGCGCATGGGCTGGATCGCCGTCTCGCGCCCCATGACGCAGTGTCGCCGCCCCGGCAGCGGCCGCCCGCACAGGTAGGCAATCAACCAGCTTCCGTCTCTCGCCTGGATGAGGTCCCCGTGCCCCGCCCTCTGCAAGGCGCTTTCCGGGTACCCCCGGCTGGTCAGAATCGGACCGGTCGGGCAGGTTTCGTAGGGCCCCTCGATATGACGGGATCTTGCCATCGTTACCGCGTGATCCCACCCGGTGCCACCCTCGGCGACGATCAGGTAGTACCAGCCGTCATGCTTCAGCAGATGCGGCCCCTCGGTGAAGCCCAGGTCCGTGCCGGCATAGATCAGGCGGCGTTCGCCGATCAGAGACCTGCCGGCCAGGCTGTATTCCTGCAGGACGATCCCGCCAAAGTGCTGCTGGTCCGGGCGGTGATCCCACAACATATTGAGGAGATAGCTTCTGCCATCGTCATCGTGAAACAGCGAAGGATCGAATCCCGAGCTGTTGAGCCGGACGGGATCGGACCAATCCCCCTCCACGGAGGGCGACGTCACCAGGAAATTGTGAAAGTCGCGCAAGGCGAGGCCGTTGACGCCGCTGACGGTCGTGCGGCCGTATCGCAGCACGATGGAATAGACGAGATAGAAGAGGCCGTCCTTGTGGGTCAGGCACGGCGCCCAAACGCCGCAGCTGTCCGGCACCCCCCTTAGATCGAGCTGGGACGGACGCCTTAGCGGCCGGCCGACGAGGCGCCAATGGACGAGATCGCGCGAATGGTGGATTTGAATGCCGGGGAACCATTCGAAGGTCGACGTCGCGATATAATAGTCGCCGCCGACACGAACCAGGGAGGGATCCGGATTGAACCCCTTGAGCACAGGGTTGCGAATCACGGATGGCTCTCCGTGCCGGCGGCTTTGGGTTTGATCACCAGCCAAAGCAGGGCCGCGCCGATCAGATCGAGCCCGCCGATAAGAATGAAAAATGGGCCGTACCCGGTTTTTGCGACCATGAAGCCGATGGCCAGGGATATCAGCAACGCGCCCAGATTGGCCGCGGTGCCGACCATGCCCGCGACCGTCGCCACTTCGCGGCTTGAAAACAGATCCGACGCCATGGTGATGACGTTCACCGACAGCGTCTGATGGGCAAACGCGCCGACGCAGAGCAGAGCGATCGCCACATAGGGGCTTGCGACATAGCCGACAAAAGGAACGCACATCATCATGCAGGCACCGATCGAGAAGGCCCAGCGCCGCGCATTGATGAGACTGACGCCACGGTTTTGAATCCACAGCGCCAGCGCCGGACCGAACAGGCAGCCGATATCCGCCGCGACAAACGGCAGCCAGGCAAACAGAGCGATATGCTTCAGATCGAAACCGCGCGCCGAACTCAGATAAAGCGGCACCCAGAAAACCAGCATGCCCCAGATGGGATCGGCGAGGAACCGCGCGATCGCCATGCCCCAGAAATTTCGCTGCGCCAATATGCGCAGAGGTGACGGCCTCTGAACGGCGGCCTCAAGGTGCGTTTCCTGGCCGGCCTTGATGTAATCGCGTTCCGCCTTGGACAGGGATCTATGCCGGTCCGGCGTCTGATAGCAGACATACCACAGCCCCGCCCAAATCAGCGCCAGCGCGCCGGAAATGATAAAGGCCGCCCGCCAATTGTAGCTGAGAATCGCCCAGGCCACCAAGGGCGGCGCCAGCATGGAGCCCACGGACGCGCCGATGTTGTAAATGCCGCTGGCAAATCCGCGCTCCCTGGCGGGGAACCATTCTGCGACGACCTTCAGCCCGCCGGGCTGGGCTATGCCTTCCGCGAAGCCTTGCAGGCCTCGCAGGAAGGCAAGGCCCTGCCAATTGCCGGCGAGCGCGTGCGCCATCGTGATCAAGCCCCAGGCCAGGGCGAACAGAGTCAGGCCGAGTTTAAGCTTGACGAGATCGAGGATGTAGCCCGCGATGGGCTGCAGCATGATGCCGAACTGAAAGATGCCGGTAATGACGCCGTAGTTTTTCTCGGTCATGTGCAACGAGGTCATCATCGTCGACGCGGCGACGCTCAGCGCGCTTCGGGTCAAATAGTTGATGATGGTTCCCAGCATGACCAGGCTGATGATCCCCCATCTTGTCGCCCCGATTCTTGATCGCATCGCGCCCCCCCGCAGCCATTATTCCAAATGCGCTCGCACACGCTGGGTTGGCTGGCTCGACAAGCGCACGCGGCGCTTGGATCCGCATTCACTTTCCAACAGCTTTTTTGCCCGAAGGCCCCAAAAGAGAACGGCGTTTTCCACAGGGCTAACATATTATGTCTGACCTGTTCAAGCGCCCACGTACCTAAACCTCGCCATGCCGCGCGTCACCGACGCCAGAGTGCCCCGTGGACAACGGCAAAGCCGACTTGGCCAAGGGTGATGGCGCATAGGCAGCGCATCGCCTAAAATTTAACATTTATTCACACAAATCAGCATGATAAAAGAGAATGCGCGCCGCCCGTCATGAAGCATCTGCCGCCATAGCCTGTCCATCCAACCCGGAAGGCAGACTCGCTTTTGACTCGGCTCACGTCTTCCGCGAACGCGATCGCGCCGTAAATGGTCATACCTAATATGGCGAATTGTGTGCCGGCACGCCTTACGCCGCCTATCAATATGTGCCAATTGACTATAGCGTACGAACGGTAAAGGCCCGAGAGAGGGAACAAATGAGTAGACTTGGGCAAACGCGGCTGGCAGCCGAGTGGAAGGGCGATGCCTTGGCGGCGGGCAAATCGGTCGAGCTGCATAACCAGTTGGCGCAAAAGCTCGGCATCGATATCCTTGGCCGCCGATGGCTGCCGGGCGAGGTCTTGCCGAGCGAGGTCGACATGGCCAACATGTACGCGATCTCGCGCTCGGCCGTGAGAGAAGCCATCCGCACGCTGGCCGCCAAGGGGATCGTCGAGCCGCGGCGAAAGCGCGGCACCTGCGTAACCGAGCGGTCGCAGTGGAATATGCTGGACCCGGACGTGCTCAGCTGGATGTTCGCGTCCGCGCCGGACGAATCGCTTGTCAAAAATCTTTTCGAGATGCGCCTCATCCTCGAACCGGCCGCCGCGAGGCTGGCCGCGCAAAGGCGGACGGACGCGCACCTGGCGGCGATGTCGAACGCCCTGACGATAATGGCTCGAGAAACCCTGCTCACGGAAGCCGGCCTTCAGGCCGATATGGACTTTCACGCGACACTTATGGCCGCAGCCGGAAACGAGCAGCTTTCCGCGCTGAACGCGTCGATCGGCGCCACCGTCGCGCTCTCAACGCGCTATAAGATAAAGCACAATCTTCTAGGAAGAGATCCCGTTCCGGCGCACCAGGCGGTGTTCGACGCCATTCAACAGCGCGACGCCGAAGAGGCGCACTGGTGCATGCAATATCTCGTCCGGCTGGCGGTGAAAGACTTGCTGCACATGGACGCGCTTGAGGATTTGCCGTCAAAGTCGTTCAAGGATTAGCCGCCGGCCGCAACCCGAGCCCTGGGCCAGCGTCCCGACTTCCGGCAAATAAGTCATGGAAAGAAGAGTAGTGGTGGGTGGGCACGGACTCGAACCGTGGACCCGCTGATTAAGAGTCAGCTGCTCTACCAACTGAGCTACACACCCGTACCACTCTCTATTACCCGGCGAAGCGCTTGGTGTCGCCCCTGGGTCAAGGCGGCGGAACATAGCCATTTTCCTCGGGCAATCAAGCGCAAAATCACGGCACGGGTGATTTTATCACGCGCCCCGTTCGGCTGGGCGGAACCGAAACCGCAAAAACCCCTCGGCCGGAGCCGAGGGGCGCTTGTCGAATGGATTTTACCGCCGCCTTATTGACCGTTGGTCGTCGTTTGCGGCTGGGTGGTCGACGGCGCGGTCGTGGTCGTCGTGGTCGTGCCGTCACCATTGTTCGTCGTCGTGGCCGGGGTTTGCGTGACGACATTACCGTTGGCGTCGGTGGTCGTCGTGGTGTTCGGCGCCTGGACCTGGGCCTGAGGCGGCGTCACGGCCGGAGCCATGGTCGTAGGCGCCGGTGTTTCGACGGTACGGGTCGTGTCCGTCGTCGTCGCCGTGTTGGTCGAGGACGTGCTCCGCTCCATGTAGTAGAAGCCGGCCAGGGCCAGGGCGGCGACAATCAGCAAGACGACGACGATCAGCGCGGTGTTGTTACCGCCGCTCGTCGTGGTGGTGGTCACGACGCCGCTGACCGGGATTTCGTCCTGAGCGCGCTGTTCGGGGGTGCGTGTATCGATAACGGCCATCTTCAAGTCTCCTGCGAAGGCGTTTGATCGCCACGAAGGTACAGATGTCGCTGCAAGGGCGAACTGCCGGATTTTCCTCAGAAAGTAAGATTGAACTCAAGACCGCGGGCTATTTGGTCCCGCCGTCCAGCGTCAATTCGTACTCGGGTACCACCGTCACCGATTGGACGATCGCGACCTGGTCGGCCTTGGGGCGATAAGCGTCGTCGATATAGACCGGCGCGTCGGCGCGCAGCGGCAGCACCGTCAGCGTGAAGGACTGGCTGAGATCGCGCCCCTTCAACCCGACCACCCAGTCGGGCCCGTACCAGAATTGGTCATCGATCATCTGCGCGCCCACGAACAGGCGCCCGACATCGCCCCGGTACTTGATGTCGAGATAGGCATTGGCCACGCCAGCCAACGCCCCGTCGGTCATAGATTTGGGGTCGACGGTAATGCGCCACGCCGCCGACTTGCCGTAGACTTCCGGATAGGGCTGCAGCGCCGCATGGGCAACCCCGCCGATGACCAGCGGCGGGGCTTGGCGGGCGTCGCGGATCTTTTCCACCGTCACCTGGGGCGATACGGCCTGGGCCTCGGCGCGGAAGCTTTGGAACAGGCCGGTCGTCTTAACGAGAGCCAGCGGCAGACTGGCCCTGGGCGCCGCGGCCAGCGGCGGATAGATGCCGAGCTCGAACGCGGGTTTCGGCGACCGCAGATCGAGATGATCCCCCTCCCCGAACACCAGGGCGTCGCTGAGGATCAGCCGCCGCTGACCGGCATAGTCGAGCACGGTCAGGCGCTGGGCATCTTCGGGCGACAGCACGACGATCGACACCTTGCCGATCGTGATGGCGCGCTCGCGGCCGGGCAAGACGTTCGACACAACGACATGACCGTCGATCGTCGCCTTGGTGCCGGAGCGCGCGGTGACGTCGCGATCGAAGGCGAATTCCGGCGCGATACCTTTTTGCGCCTCGAAGACATAGGTGACGGCGTCGCCGTCAGTGACGCGTGTCACCGGCTGGGCGCTGGCCCAGGCGAGATCGACGCCATCGAGGTCGAAATTGAACGGCCAGACGAAGGACAGGCCATCGGCGACGGTCACGGCCTTTGACGGGAAGATAAGGGTCTTGCCCGGCAGATCGATGCTGAAGCGCACATCCTTTTGCTCGGCCATGGCATATTGGCGCACATGGTTGCTGAGGAAGACGAAACCCGACTGGCCCAGGCTGCGCACCGCATAGCGCGGCGTCGTCAGATCGGCGCGGTCCTTGGGCTCGACCGCCGGCCGGTGCACGCTCATCGGCGCCAGACGGTCGCCAAAGGCGTTCAGAAAATCGTGCCACGGCCGGATCAGATTGAGCACGGCGTGCGGCTGGCCATATTCGCCGAACGGCGCCTGGAAGTCGTAATTGATGATCGGCAGGCCGTTATAGGCGCCCAGGCGATCGTCTTCCTCAAGCTCGGTCAGTCCCTGCGGATTGCGCCCGCCGTGGAACATGTAATAGCCATAGAGATTGGCGCCCGAGCCCAATTGCACCGGCAGCATGGCTTCGATGTCGTCTGGCTGCACCACCGGGCGGCGGCGATACATGATCGGCAGGCCGCCGGCGAATTCCGCGCCGAGAAAGGGCGTCGCCGCCATGTCCTCGATGGCCGTGCCGCGCGTCGTCGGCGCCGTCTGCGCCCCGGCATTGCCGGCGACGCGCGTCTCGAAGCGGAAATTGTAGACCTCGTCGGGCGGCATCACGCTGGTGATCGTCGCCCATGGCTCGTCGGGATAACCGCCGAACACCGGCAGCACCTCGCCCTTGGGATAGACCGTGCCGTCCCAGCCGGTGACCGTGTAGAGCGGCACGTCGAAGCCGAGCTCGCGCGCCATGTCCTTGAGCTTCTGGATATGGTCGGCGCCCTGCCCCGGCCCGGTCAGGTTATATTCGTTCTCGACCTGCACGCCGATCACCGGGCCCCCATCCTTGAACAAGAGGCCCTTCACCTCGGTCGCCAGATGCGTCCAGTAGTCGCGGACATAGGCGAGATATTGCGGATCGTTGCCGCGCACCGGCACCTCGTTCACCACCCAGTCGGGGATACCGCCATAGCGCACCTCGGCGTGATCCCACGGCCCCAGCCGCAGGACGACCTTCAGCCCGTGTTTTTGGCACAGCTCGACGAAGCGGCGCAGGTCGCGGTCGCCGCTGAAATTATATTGGCCCGGCCGCTCCTCGTGATAGTTCCAGACGATGTAGGCCGAGACGATATCGATGCCGGCCGCCTTCATCTTCAGCAGTTCGGTGTCCCATTGCTCCGGCGGAACCCGGGCATAGTGGAATTCGCCCATCACCGGCAGCCACGGTTGGCCGTCGCGCGTCAGGTAGCGGTTATTGACGCCGAACGAATGCCCATCCGGACCGATCGCCGTCCCCATACGCAGTTGCGCCGACACGGGCGCCGCCGGCTGCGCCGTAGCGTCCGCCTTCAGCAGGGTCTCGGCCTGGACAGGCGCAGCAAACAAAACGACAACCGGCAATAGCCGGCTCAGGGCCAGTGTGGATCTCATTGGGCGCCTCCCGTGATCGCGAAGCTGTAGGCCGCTTCGTCTGGATTTTGTGCCGGCAGGACGATATGCAGCCCGCCGGCATCTTGAGTAAAGGGCAGAGCTTGCCCCAGTAATTCGACATGGCTCACGTTTTTACCCGCCAGCGCGGCGATGGTCGCGGTGCCGCCTGCCGGCCATTTGAGCGCGATGGCGTAGAGCGTCGCCCCCTTTGTCGTGAAGCGGAAATCGCCCTCCGCGGCTTGGGTCCAGGGTCGCGTGCCGTAGACGGCGTCGCCATTGGCCGCCAGCCATTTGCCGATACCGCGCAAGGTGTCCTGCTGGGCTTGCGGGATCGTGCCGTCGGCCATCGGCGAGATATTGAGCATGTAGTTGCCGCCCTTGGCGACGGTGTCGATCAGCTTCGGCAGGATGACCGCGGCGGTCGAGACGCGCATCTCGTCGGTATAGCCCCAGGTCGAGCCGATGGTGTCGTCGACTTCCCAGTCCTGGCCGGTGCGCACCTCCGCCGGCGACCGCGCCCCGACCTTTTCGAAGTCGAGCACGCTGCCGATCTGTTGCGCATCGTCATTGGACGGCGCCATCGCAATCCACTTGGTCGACAAGGTCACCGCCTGGCCCCATTGCCTGCCGCGATTGTAGTAGTAGGCGGCGACGTGTTCCTTCAGCGGATCGAGCACGCGCAGATTCACGCCATTGTCCCACCACAGAATGTCGGGGTGGTATTTGTCGATCAGTTCGAGATTGCGCTCGACCCAGTCGGTCAGAAAGGCCTGCATCGCCGCCGGGCCGCGATCGGAGACATGGTACCAGACCGCCCACCTCGGATCGTAGAGATCGGCCTTTTCCGCCTTGAGCTGGGCGTCGAGCGCCGGGTCGGGGTTGACGAAGGTGAAGTTCTCCATGCCGTGGTTCGACACGCCGAACTTCAGGCCCTGCTTGCGCACGGCGGTCGCCAGGTCGCCGATCAGGTCGCGATGCGGCCCCATCTTCACGGCATTGACCGGCGTCAGGGCGCTGTCCCAGTTGGCGAAGTTGTCGTGATGCTCGGCGGTTGGAATAACGTATCTGGCGCCAGCCGCCTTGAACAGTTCGGCCCAGGCGTCCGGGTCCCATTTGGCGGCGGTGAACAGCGGGATCAGGTCCTTGTAACCGACCTTGTCCTGCGGCCCGAAATGCTGGGCGTGCCACGCGGCGTCCTTGCCCGCGTACATATGCTTTTCGTACCATTCATTGCCGTGCGCCGCGGCCGAATAGACGCCCCAATGGATGAATATGCCGAACTTGGCATCGGCGAACCAGGCCGGCGGCGCGTAATTGGCCTTGATCGACGCCCAGTCCGCCGCGACCGGCCCAGGCGCCATCGGTGTCGTCACCGCGGCATCGGCCCGGGCGACGATCGCCGGTGTCGCGGGCGGTCCCATCACGCCGTAATCATAGAGCTTCGACGGCGGCGCGCCGCCCCGGTCGGGCAACGGCAACGGTTCAGCTGACACGGCGCCGGCCAGCAAGGCCGAGATCGCCACCGCGCTTACCACCCATGCCCGAACCATCGCGCCCTCCTTTTGTATGACAATAACGGCATTAATTTATATTACAATAGACATATTGATCATATTTGATCACATAAAAACACCATTGAGCATTCACGCCGCTGGATTTATCCTCCGTCGCCGTAGAACCCAAAAGACCGCATCGTCAAAAAAATCGCATAGATCGAGGATCTCCATGTCCAAGCGTCGCATCGCCGCTCTGCTCACCTTGCCGCTGTTGCTGGCCACGACCGTTCATGCGGCGCCCGCTTTCCACAAGGCCTTCGTTTTCGCCCAGGGCGCCAAGACCACAAACGATGTGGTCGGCATCAATATGGCCGCCCCCTACTCCCAGGGCTGGGGCTATGGCTTCGACGGCGACCTGCCCGCGGTAGGACCGTCGAGCGCCGGCGGCAAGCCCTTCTTCTTCAGCTTCGACGCGCCCGAAGGCAATTACCGGGTCACGGTGACCCTGGGTGGCGACACGGCGTCGGACACGACGGTCAAGGCCGAACTGCGTCGTCTGATGGTCGAGCCGATAACTGTGCCGGCCCAGGGCGCGGTGACCAAGACCTTCATCGTCAATGTGCGCACCCCCGCCCTGCCCGGCGGCGGTTCGGTCCGGCTGAAAGCGCCGCGCGAAAGCGAGCAGGAAGCGCGCGACTGGGACAACCGCATCACGCTGGAATTCGATGGGGCCAATCCGGAGATCAAGAGCATCACGGTCGACGCGGTCGATGTGCCGACCATCTATCTGCTGGGTGACTCGACCGTCTGCGACCAGATGGGCGAGCCCTATGCCTCGTGGGGCCAGATGCTGCCCGACTTCTTCAAACCCGGCGTGGCCATCGCCAATCATGGCGAGTCGGGGGAATCGGTGTCGGCCAGCATCTCGCGCGGCCGCTTCGACAAGATCCTGTCGCTGATCAAGCCGGGCGATGTCTTCGTCGTCCAGTTCGGCCACAACGACATGAAGGAAAAGGCGAAGGACCCGGACGCGGCGAAAAAGTACAAGGCGGGCCTGATCGACTGGGTGAAAAAGGTCGAGGCCAAGGGCGCCACCGCCGTCATCGTCACGCCGATGAACCGTCACACCTTCGAGAACGGCCAGGTCGTCAACAGCCTCGAGGAATATCCGCAGATGGCGCGCGAGGCCGCGGCGGAGTCCGGCGCCGCCCTGATCGATCTCAACGCCCAGTCGAAGATTCTCTACGAAGCCTTCGGCGAGGACGGTTCGCTGCACCTGTTCGAACATAGCGCCGACTACAGCCAGAAAGACGCCACACACCACTCCCCGTTCGGCGCCTATGAACTGGCCAAGATCATCGTCGAGGGCTTGCGCGCCGACAAGCTTTCGATCGGCGCGCAGGTCCGCGACGACCTGCCCCGTTTCGACCCGGCGCATCCTGACAAGGAAGAGGATTTCAAAGTGCCGCCGGCGGTCAGCTTCGCCACGGCCAAGCCGTTCGGGAGCTAGAGCGGGATGTGTTTTGATGGAATCAAAACACCGCTCTAGGTCTTTGTTTTGTCGCGCAATTTATCCAAAAAGTGGTGTCCACTTTATTGGATTGCGCTCTAGCGGAAGCAAGATACCCCACCACCACGCCCTTCGGGCGCGGTCCCCCTCCCCGGTCAAGCCGGGGAGGCAAGAGAGAAGGGAATTTACTTCCCTTCTCTCTTGGCCAACTCGTTCTTGAACGCCTCGAGACTCAACGGCCGACCAAGGAAGCTCTCGACCAGGTCATTGGCGTCCTGCGATCCGCCCGGCTCCAGCACCAGCTTGCGGTAGCGCACGGCGACGGCGGGGTTGCGCATGCCCTCGGCCTTGAACTTGGTGAACAGGTCGAGCGCGATCGCCTTCGACCACACATAGGTGTAGTAGATCGCCGAATAGCCGTTCAAGTGTCCGAACGCGTCGTAGCTATGCGTCCCCGGCATCGGCGGGAACATCGAATAGCGCGCGATCTGTTCGTCATACATCGGCGACAGCTCGAAGTCGGGCTTGCGGTTATAGAAGTTCAGCGACACCGCCGAATAGGCCAGTTGGCCCTTCCACATCGTCGGTTCGCCGAAGCGGCGGCCGGCATTCATCTTCTTGACCAGCGATTCCGGAATGACCTCGCCCTTGTCGTTGGAGGCAAAGCCCTTCAGCGTATCGTAGTCCCAGGTCCATTCCTCGAGCAGTTGCGATGGCGCCTCGATGAAGTCCCACTGCAGATTGCCCATCGACTGCACGCCGTACTGCGTATGGCCGGAATACATATTGTGGATGAGGTGGCCGAACTCGTGCAGGAAGGTCGTCACGTCGCCATGGTCCATCGGACCCGTCGCCGGGAAATTGCAGATAAGCGCCCCCGTCGGCAATTGCCGGCCTTCGACGCCGGTGCGGATCGGGAACTGGGCCTCGTGGTTGTACTTGCCGGCGCGCGGGCTGAGGTCGAGATAGAAGTGGCCGACCAGGCGCGGGCCGTCATAGATCTCCCATGCCGTCACCGACGGATCCCACACCTGAGTGTTCCACGGCCGGATATCGGCGCCGAACAGATCGTGGACCAGCTTGAATATGCCAGCCTGGGCCTTGTCGCGCGTGAAATACTGGCGCACCTCGGCATCGTCGACGTCGTACTTTGCCTTGCGCAGCTTGTTGCTCATATAGGAATTGTCGTAGCGCTCCAGCCGGTCGATAGACGGGTCAATCGTCTTGGCGAAGGCCAGAAGCTCGGCGTCCTCGGCGTCCGCCCCAGGCTTGGCGGCAGCGTTCATCTCGTCGAGAAACTGCGCCGCGCGCTGCGGTGAGCCGATCATCTTGTCGGCGGTGATGAGCGTCGCATAATCGGAATAGCCGAGGGCTTGGGCCAGTTCGTAGCGCTGTTCCAGCAGGGTCTTGAGCACGGCGTCATTGGCCGGATAGCCGCGGTTGGAATAGCCCTCCATCATCTTCTTGCGTGTGGCGCGGATGTCGGCGAAGTCGAAGACCGGAATGGCGTCGGGATAGTCGTAAGTCAGGTGCACCAGCCCGTCCGGACCTGGCTTGTGGGCGTCGAGGAAGTCCTGCGGCAAGCCCTTCAGCTCTTCCGGCTTGAAGGTGACGTCGCCCTTGTCGTCGCGGATATTGCCGTCGAACTTCAACCCCGTCGCGGTGATCTTGGCGTTCAGATCCTTGACCTTGTCGCGCGTCGCCTGGTCCTTGTCGACACCCGACAGCTTGTATTCGAGCAATTGATGCGACAGGGCATAGGTCGTTCGCTTGTCGAGCCCGGTGGTCGGAATCGCGGCCAGACGGTCGTAGATCGGACGCGACAGCGATACGGCCGTGCCGACGTCCGACAGCTTGGGCACGCAGGCTTCGGCGGCGTCGCGCACGCCCTTGATCGGGCTGACCTCGAGTATCAGGCCCATCTCGCTGCTGACGTCGCCGATGACCAGTTGCAATGTGTCATAGGCCTGGAAATCGCGTTTCATCGTCGCCGGCCCTTTGCGCGCCTCCAGCGCCGCCTTTTCGCGATTGGCCAGGTCGATCGCCGCGTCGCAGCGGGCGGTGATGGCGTCGGGCGAGGTCTCGGTCATCATCGACTTGGCGAGAAAGGCAGTGGCCTCCGACTCGGTCGGCGCAGCGGTATCGGCCGCGAAGGCGGGCAAGGCGGTGCCGGCCAGCAGGACTGCGGCCAGCGACAAACGAACGAACATTGAGGACCCTCCAGATTCCTGAACCTCCAAGTGACACTCGTCACTTGGCAAGGCCGACCGGCCGACCGAGCCAATGCGAGGAGCCATGCGGCGTTTGAGCTTTTTTAAAGTTAGCCCGGATGCGCGAGACGCGCAAATTAACGATCCGACAGGTCGCCACGCCTGTTTCCCCCAATCTAAAGGTTCAACACACGACACGGCTGGATGGAAATGTAATTTTGATCAATCTATGGGTTTATAATACAAACCACCCTGTCCCGTCCAAGTGTAAAATACGCGCCCGATGGTGGTACACTTGTCTACATTCCCAGTATCGTACAAATAGGCGAGTTTCGATTTATCCCAGGTATAAACGTTTCCTCGGATACTATGGATTTCTTGAAGGATTTGACGGCAATTGAATATCGTCAATCTGTCATAAACCATTTTGAAATTATGGTTTCGTCGCGGCGCCAAACAGGGGGCTAATGCCCGCGTGACATGACAGCGCTGTCCCTCGACTAAATCGGGGCCTGTAGCGTAGCCTTTCTAAGCGTACCCAACGATAGAAAACGACGCACCGCAGGGGGGCGTATATCCAATATGAGCGATCCCGAGTTTCGCGCCGAGAGGGACGACTTCATCGCCTTTTCTCTGGCGGCGGCCGACCTGTTACTGTCGGTCGAGGACGACGACCGGATACGTCACGCCATGGGCGCGACCAAGTCCCTGCTGAAACAGACGCCGACCACGCTCGCCACCTTACCCCTGATGTCACTGTTCGACGGGCCCGAGGCCAGCTTTATTGCCTACCTGATGCACGCGGCGCGCCGCCACGGCCGAATCGAACCCACGGTCGTCATGCTGGGCCGCGCCGGCGAGGACAAGGTACCGGCGAATATCGGCATATCCTATTTGCCGGCGCGCTCACTGCTATACGTCGCGCTGACCATATTGCCGCAACTCGTGGTGCAGAGCCTGCCGCATCGCGATTCCGAAAGCGGCCTTTTGGATGCGAAAACATTTGGCGAGATCGCGTCGAAGACGGCGATGGCCGCCGACATGGCGGCCGGCGCCGACGGCTTGCGTGAATTGCGCATGATCCGTCTTCAGGGGCTGCCCACGGCCCTCGAGCGTCTGCCCACCAGCCGGGCGCGCCGCGTCATGTCGGAGGTCGGCGCCTTTCTGCGCGCCCAGGCGTGCAGCGGCGGCCTGGCGGCCCAGCTCGACGCCGAACGCTTCGGATTTCTGGCGCGCGGCGAAAGCGGCCCGGAAATCATCAAGACCCTGTCCGATCAGGTTACCGCCGTCCTGA
>OUWB011209535.1_pt1 | contig 28227 bp, 25 predicted proteins | sample 1779821 | NCBI WGS metagenome assembly OUWB01 (sample SAMEA3914806, study PRJEB12502) | metagenome | biome: forest; material: soil | place: Canada | collected 2011-08-03 | depth 0.1 m
ATGGCATTGGCCGGGCGTGTGCGGCGTTGGGCTCGTCTTCGCCAGCGCCTCGATACTGCTGCAGATCATCCCCGCGTCCGGTCAGCGACGGCTGGCGGCGGAACGCGAGTGAACAGCCGAGCATAAGGTGATGAAGGGCGTACGTTATAGACCGAAAATCGGTGCAGGCGACTTAACTGAAGTGATGCAGCCAGCCGGGACCGTAAAGTGTGGTGTCAGTCAACTCCTGCAGATGCGTTCGGTGGGAAATCACGCTGTCCTGCAGGGTCGCGCACATCGCGACCAGCAGCATGATCGCAACTGCCACGAGTCCAGCCTAGCCGATAATCCTAAGCGTCTTCATTTTTCGTCCTGCGATAAACGAATGGCTGTCGCAATCCTAAACACTGTTTTCACCTCATGGACTCGCCAGCGTCGTCTGGCGGGGGCGACAAGTATCCGGCGCTCACCACCGATGATGTGATCGCAGTCGCTGACCGATAAGCGCGGGATGGACGCGTGACTGGAGCGTCCTATCTCAATCCGATATAGCCGAGGACGAACAGAACGATGACCACGGCTCCGACTAGCCAGATGATGTTATTCATGACACTCTCCTCTATTTCGACACTCGCCTGATCAATGGCGCGACGCGTAGGTCCTGGACCCACACTGGCGAAGCCAACAGCGATGCCAGGCGTTTTTCACAAGCAAGCCGTGAATGTGTGTCGTCTCCGTCAACGCAGCACGCCACGCCTCATTGACGGTTAGCATTCCACGGGAGGGGCCTTGTCCCGCCGCCTGGAGCCTGTTGCACGGCGGAATAGTCCCCAGTGAAGCCTCCATGGACAATCAGGTTCTTTTGCCAGTTTCCTTGGCGTCGCCGAGGTGCTTGCGCGCCTGGCCGACCGCTTGCTGGACGTCGCCCTTGACTTCCTGTTTCTTGTCGCCCGTGGCGCGGCCAACGACTTCATTGACCTTGCCCTTAACCTTTTCTGCAGTGCCCTTGACTTGATCCTTGTTCATGGTGAACCTCCAATACGTGGTTGATATGTGGATGACGTTGCTTCATCTTGCCATCAGGCTCCGACGCGATGAAACCGGTGGGTGGTATTCCATGAATACCACCCGTTGTTATCGCTTGCCTAGCTGGCTGGCGAGTGTGTTTCAGTGTTCAAACGGACGATTCTCGACAGCGTCCCGCGTGGCTAACCAGTACGGCGTCCGATGGTAGTACTGGTGGAGCGACGAACCCCACGACTCATTTGCCATTGAGGGCCAATGTTCCTTGTCGAAGGCAGGTGCGTTCTTGACGTGGTCCGCAGTGACATCTAGCCGGAAACACTTTTCGTCCGTGTCTAGGGTCAGCGCACTCCACGGAATGGCGTACAGCCTGCCACCCATGCCGAGAAAGCCCCCACTTGAAAGCACGGCATAGGCGATCCGGCCGCTGCGTACATCCAGCATGATTTCGGTAATCTTCCCGATATCCTTGTGGTCAGATGTGAAGAGCTTGTTGTTCTTGAGCGTATCCGCCGCCATCACGTCGGGGCCGGGCCCATCGCCGGTCCCACTGCCCACAATTGCAGCACCTGTACTGCTACTCAAAGGCCGATTGGTCGGGTCGAGTCTCGTCATGATTCCCTCCTCAGTTCATTTCGCGGGACGCCGGCGCGGTTCGCCGGCTCGCCGTGATGGGTGGCGCGAAAGCACACAACGGGAACGGTGCGCTCAAGCGGGATAAGAAGTCGGTACGGTGTCGTACCGAGCCCCGAAAGGGGCCGACACGGGACGTCTTCACGACGCATACCAATGTGGTCCATTCGAACGTTCGCAACGCGAGATCGAGCGGCTCGGGTCGAGCTTCGATACTCGCGGGCGCCATTGACCCGGCAAGGGACCCATTGAGAATTCAAATGACGAAATTAATATAATCAATCACGTCATATTTTGGATAGTCTATATTGGATGGAGGGTTTTATGACGTAGCCCTCGGGGCGAGTCGTGCGTTTCTGTCCAACCCACCACCAGGTATCGGAAATACTAGGGGCAACCGACACTCAATGGGGAGCGCAAGCCGCTGATCGCGAGCCTACGCATGGCCAAACTCGCGTCCGGCGCGCTGCAGGTTTCAACAAGTGGGTGAAACGGCCGGAATCATCGGCAATCTGAAAGGCTTACCGGGGGGAGGGGCGCCGGTGGTGCGCAGGCACGGCTTCCCCGGGGATGTGTAAGAATCAAAGTAACGGGAAGATGTAGATTCATTATGACCATGAGCGATTTAGATACAGTCGAGGCGGTGCGCGATGCGTCGGGTTCATCGGCTTACCGGTTTGCCGTCGATTTGCTCGCAAAGGCGGATGTGAAGATGGGCGGGACGCGTCCCTGGGACATGCGCCTGAACGATACACGCGTGCCGGAGCGCGTACTGGCAGCCGGCAACCTTGGGCTCGGCGAGTCCTATATGGACGGTCAGTGGGAGTGCGATAACCTCGACCAATTCTTCACTCGGGTGTTGAGCGCACATCTCGACGAGAAGATTGATCCGGCGCGTCTCGTGTTTCACGCGCTCAAGGCGAAACTGCTGAACCGCCAGACCGCAAGGCGCGCCTGGCAGGTGGGCGAGCAGCATTATGATATCGGCAACGCATTCTACGAGGCGATGCTCGACAAGCGGATGACCTACACCTGCGGCTATTGGGCCGGCGGTGCGACGACGCTGGAAGAAGCGCAGGAAGCCAAACTCGACATGATCTGCCGGAAGCTGGGTCTCAAGCCGGGCATGCGCCTGCTCGACATCGGCTGCGGTTGGGGCAGCCTGATGGGGTTCGCGGCTGAGCGCTATGGCGTGACCTGCGTCGGCGTCACGATCTCGAAGGAGCAGGCGGAGCTGGGCGCGGCTCGCTACAAAGGCTTGCCCATCGAGTTCCGTTTGCAGGACTACCGCGACCTGAACGAGCGCTTCGATCGCATCGCGAGCGTCGGCATGTTCGAGCACGTCGGCCCGAAGAACTACCGCACGTACATGGAGGTCGCGCAGCGCTGTCTCGCCGACGGGGGGCTGTTCCTGCTGCACACGATCGGCAAGAATCGCCGCGACACGACGCCGGATCCGTGGATCGACAAATACATCTTCCCGAACGGCGAACTGCCGACGATAGGCCAAATCGCCGATGCGGCGGGCGGTCTGTTTGTCACCGAAGACGTGCACAATTTCGGTGCCGACTACGACCGTACGCTGATGGCGTGGCACGCGAATTTCGAGGCCGCATGGCCGCGCTTCAAGGACGCGATGGGCGAGCGCTTCTACCGCATGTGGCGCTATTACCTGCTCTCGTGTGCCGGCGCCTTCCGCGCACGCGATATCCAGCTGTGGCAGTGGGTGCTGTCGAAGAACGGCGTGCCGGGCGGTTACACGCGACCTGCTTAAATGTCGGCGATGAAGCAATCCGGCCCTGAGCGATACCCTGTGAGTCCGTTCTCAGACGGATTCGGCTCCGTTATACTGGCCTCTGTCGCCCACACCGGTACTCATGAGCGCGAGAGCGATCCTTGGGCATCACTCTCTTCGTCATCGACATGACCTCGCTCACGAGCGACCGACGCAACTTGTGGAACTGCTGGATTTCATCGGAGGATCATATGCAAAAGCGTAAGTTGGGGAAAAGCGGTCTGGAAGTTTCCGCTCTCGGGCTAGGTTGCATGGGCATGAGTCATGCCTACGGCAAGCCGAAGGACAAAAAGGAGATGATCGGCCTGCTCAATCAGGCGGTAGACCTGGGCATCACGTTCTTCGACACGGCCGAGATGTATGGGCCCTATACCAACGAGGAGCTTGTTGGGGAAGCCCTTGCCCCCTTGCGTAACAAGGTAGTCATCGCGACCAAGTTCGGTTTCCACCTCGAAAACGGCAAGGCGAGCGGCCTGAACAGCCGTCCGGAACATATACGGAAAGTGGCGGAGGAGTCGTTGAAGCGCCTGCGCATCGAGTGTATAGACTTATTCTACCAACATCGCGTTGATCCGAACGTCCCCATGGAGGATGTCGCTGGCGCGGTCAAGGACCTGATTGCTGAGGGCAAGGTAAAGTACTTCGGTCTTTCCGAACCCAGCGTGAAGAGCCTGCGCAAGGCGCACGCCGTGCAGCCCGTGAGCGCGGTTCAGAACGAATATTCACTCTGGTGGCGAGAGCCGGAGGAAGAGATGATTCCGGCGCTGGAAGAACTGGGTATCGGTCTGGTTCCGTACAGCCCTCTGGGCAGGGGATTTCTGGCCGGTGCCTTGAACGAGAATACCCAGTTCGACGCGAGTGATTTCAGAAGCACGCTGCCGCGGTTTTCCCCGGAAGCGCTGAAAGCCAACATGAACCTGGTCGAGCTGATTCGTGAGCTCGCGGCAAGCAAGGGTGCAACGCCCGCCCAAGTCGCGATAGCCTGGATTCTTATGCAGAAACCGTGGATCGTGCCTATCCCCGGCACCACTAAGCTAGAGCGCCTCAAGGAGAATATCGGCGCGATAAGCCTGACTCTCAGCCAGGACGAAGTGGGCGCTATCGACGAAGCGGCTTCGCATATGGCTTTGAAGGATGAGCGGTACTCGGAAGCCGCGCAGAAGATGGTCAACGTATAAATCGTCCGGTAGATCGATTCAGAAAGGGACATCCGTTGGGTGTCCCTTTTCACTTTGTCTTCGGCGGCTGTCGGCCGCCATGAAGCGTCATTCGTTTGCACCGTCGCTCAGACAGGCGGACGGCTGCTTCGCATGGTTGGCTGAATAGCTGCTTCGAGCCATTTTTCGTCCAGTTCAGATCACAACGCGAGGATGTTGACGTACGTCAACATGGGCCCCGGGCACGGGCCTAGAGTGGTTTGAATTGCAAGCCACCGAGGTAAGCGCACATGAAGCCCCAAACTAGGCCGTTCAAGGCTGGCAGCCAGGAAAAACTGTTCCCGCAGCGGGGGCACGACGCGTACCAGCTGCAACAGAAGTTGCGTGAACCCACGGTGTGTCCTAGCTGCGGCGCGGTTTATCACGAGGGCCGCTGGCAATGGGCGCCGCGTCCGCCGGGCGCGCATGAGGTTGTCTGCTCGGCCTGTCATCGCATTGCCGATGGTGAGCCAGCGGGTTTTGTGTACATCGAGGGCGAGTTTGCGACACAGCATCGCGATGAACTGCTTCATCTTCTGCGCCATCACGAGGCGCGTGCACGCGCGGAACATGCCATGGAACGCATCATTGCCATCGAGGATGAATCTGGCAAAACGATCGTGACGACGACGGGCGTTCATCTTGCCCGCGACCTGGGGTCGGCGCTCAAGTCAGCCTTCCAGGGTACGCTTGCGCTGCAATACAGTAAGGATCAGAACTTGCTGCGTGCCTACTGGCGACGCTAGCAGAGTAGGAGGTCATATAAATCAGGCGGCCGGGCTTCATCCGCGGATCGGCCTCCAGAGTTCTCCGGGCTCACGCAGGCAGCCGGCCCGCCCGGTGCTTCCACAACCATGTCGGCCAGATCCGATACTGGTGTCGCTCCTATGGTCGTAAATGCTGTCTCCCCCGTGGTGTCCGCCGCGAAGCTTGCCTCCGCGCGTCGACGTGCCCGCCCACCACGTTCAACGCATCGAATGTCGGCGCGGCAGACGCTGTGCCGGGCTGGGCCGAAGCCAGCTGCTTGCCGATCTGGTTCGCGGTGGCGGTCGAGCCTTGGCTCAGTGCGCCCAGCGCGACGCGATGGCGTTCGGCGCGGTCGCGATTGATACGAGGCTAGATGTCGAACCCGGTGCCGCACTCAGCACATTCAACACCAAATCGCTGTTACTGCCGTTGGGCATGACCGTTCTGGTCACCTTTGATGAATTGGCCGATAGTAGCGGTCGCATAGTTGTATGAGGCGTACTCGTCGCCGGTGATCAGGCCGATGTTGGTGAATCCATCAAAGGAAGTGCCTTTGATGGTTCCCTCATTCACTAGCGTGGCGACCGTCATCCTCCCGCGCCTCGCCCAGAATCCATTCCTGAAACACCCGCATGGCCGGCGCCATGCGCCGCGATTTCAGCCAGCTCAGCCAGTAGCTGCCGGTCTTCACCTCCGTCTCGAATGGGCTGATAAGCTGTCCCAGTTGCAACTCGCGCAGGAACATGCGCCGCGGCGCCAGGGCGACGCCCGCACCTTGGATGGCGGCCTCGACCATCAGGCGCGAGGAATCGAACACTGGGCCGTTGATGGTCCAGGGGGCGACGCCGGCAGCGGTGAGCCAGCTAGCCCATTCGTCCGCGCGATAGGAACGCAGCAAGGTTTCCCGCGCCAGATCCGCCGGGGTCGTCAGCAGGTTGGCGATCTGCGGTGTGCACAGCACCGCCAGCGGCGCATCCAGCAGCGCGGCATTGTGCGTACCCGGCCACGCGCCGTCGCCAAAGCGTATCGCAAGGTCCAGCCCTTCGGCGGCGAGGTCGACCAGATTGTTATGCGTCAACAACCGCAGCTCGACGAACGGGTGAGCGTCGCGGAAGCGCTTCAGGCGCGGCAATAGCCAGCCGACTGCAAAGGTGCCGACGACGCCGACGGTCAGCACCTCGTGGTAGCGTCCCCCTTCGAATTGCTTGAGCACTCCCTCGATGCGTCCGAACGCATCGGTCAGCACCGGCAGCAGCGCGCGACCTTCGTCGGTCATCGCCAAGCCACGCGGCAGACGTTTGAACAGTTCTGCGCCGAGCCTCTCCTCCAGCAGGCGCACTTGCTGACTCACCGCAGCCTGCGTGACGTTCAACTCGAGTGCGGCACGTGTAAAGCTAAGGTGTCGAGCAGACGACTCGAACGCGCGCAGGGCATTCAGCGGGAGATGGGGGCGCATGTCAGTGTAGGGGGCGAAATTGTCCGATTTATAGAGAAAGATTTTCTATTGGATAGTCCCAATTATCCTCGTTTGTCATGAGGCTGCAAAGAGCGGATATTGTGGAACGAACGACCCATGCAACTGATCTTGTCAGCGAGACTGCCACCATGATTTTTTCTCCGAATCGCCGTGTCGTACTGCAAGCCATTTCGACGCTGCCGCTTGCTTTTGTCCTGTATGCCAAGGGTTCTGAGCCTGCGTCGGCGGCGCGAGCTACTACGGCGGATACCGGGCCAGTCACTGCCCAGCTGGCTACGCTCGAACGTTCCGCAGGCGGCCGCCTGGGTGTATGCGGACTGGACACCGGCAGCGGCGTACGAATTTTATATCGGGGAGGAGAAAGATTTCCTTTCTGCAGTACCTTCAAGTTTATGCTGGCCGGTGCCGTGCTGGCGCGCAGTGAACAACATCCCGACCTGCTGCAGCGGCGCATGCGCTATCGCAAGGAGGACCTGAAGCACTATTCGCCGCTCACCGAGCAGCATGTGCACGATGGCATGACGGTCGCCGGGTTGTGCGCGGCCGCAATCCAGTACAGCGACAACACGGCGGCGAACCAGCTGATCAAGCTGGTCGGCGGTCCGGCTGCCGTGACGGCCTTCGCGCGTTCGATCGGCGATACCACGTTCCGACTGGACCGTTGGGAGACCGTCCTGAACACGGCGATTCCGGGTGACGTGCGCGATACCTCGACGCCCGCGGCGTTGCTGCGCAGTTTCCAGTCGCTGGTGCTGGGCAACACGCTGCACCAAGCCCAGCGTACGCTACTGCAGACCTGGCTGCGCGGCAATACAACCGGAAAGAACCGCATCGCCGCGGCGCTTCCGGCAAACTGGCAGATCGGCGACAAGACGGGGACCGGCGACTACGGTACAACCAACGACATCGCGGCCATCTGGCCGCCGTCACGGGCGCCTATCGTGCTGGCGGTCTATTACACTGGCAAGGATGTGAATGCGCCGGCGCGCGAGGATGTGGTTGCAGGCGCGGCGCGAATTGTGATTGGGGCGCTGGGGTGATCCGAGTGCTAACTATTGCGGCATGCCTTTACCTCGCGTTTCCGGCAGGAACCACGGCAGGAAGATGCCGAGCACATAGCACGAGCTCATGATCAGCGCGGCGTGGGCGACGCCGCCGAAAGTCTTGATCATGGCCCCGGAGATAATGGGAAAGACCCAGGCGATCAGGCGTGCCGCGTTAAAGACGAAGCTGATCGCGGTGGAGCGCACCGTGGGCGTGAACAATTCGCATGGGTAGATCGCCATCCACGCATAGGCGCAGCCCAGCGTGAAGAAGCCGTTGATCGGCGCGATGATCTCCATCGCGCCGATGGTCGTGGTGTACTGATAGGTAATGACGGTGCTCAGCAATGCGCCGACGAAGGTCAGCGACAGGAAGGGTCGCCGTCCCAGCGCATCGATCAGAAACCCGGCAGCGAGGTAGGCGATGATCGCGCCCACGGTATAGATGATGGAGATGCGCGAACCCCAGGCCAATGCATCGGCCAGGCCTTGGGCCTTGGCGAGCGCCACGGTGTAAGTGGGCAACCAGCTCGAGATCGCCCACCAGCCGACCGTGGTGACAATCGACAGCACCAGCGTGAGCAGCGTGCGGCGCAGCGCTTCGCGCTCGGTGAACAGCTGCTTGAGCGTGAATGGCCGCTTGCCGGCCGGCTGGCCCAGCGCGGCCTGACGTTGCGCAGCTTCAGGCGTCGCGTGCCAGCGCTGCTCCTTGACGGCTTTTTGCCACTGTTCCGATTCGTTCATGCCGCGGCGCAGGTAGAGGACCGCAAATGCCGGCAATGCGCCGATAACGAACATCAGGCGCCAGCTCTGCGCGCCGAGCGGATGGAGGTCGGCCAGCATGTACCAGATGACCGCGGCCAACAAGGTACCCCAGCCGAAACCCGATTGCAGGAAGCCGGCGCCCTTGGCGCGCGCTCGTTCGGGCCAGGTCTCGGAGACCAGCGCGACGCCCGTGCCCCATTCGCTGCCCATCGCGAGGCCGGTCAGGAAGCGCAGCGAACATAGCATCGCGAACGATTGCGAGAATGCCGTCAAACCGGAAAACATCGCGTACAAAAACACCGACCACAACATCATTCGCTTGCGGCCGACATAATCCGCGAGGATGCCGCCGACCAGGCCGCCGGCGCCCCAGCCCAGCAGCGTGATGCCGATCACGCCGCCGGCATAGATCGGCATCACGCTGGCCTGGTCGGGCGTCAGCACGGATTTCAGCATGGGGGCAAGTACCATCACCAGCGCCAACGCCTCGAAGCCGTCGAAGATCCACCCCAGGAAACCGCCGCGCAAAACGCGCCAGTGCATCGAGGTCAAATCGCTATACCAATGCGTTTTTGGCGTTACCGCCAGTTGTGCTTTATCCATAGTCTCCTCCGTGGGTGGGGCACCGACGCTGCTTGCGTTTGTGATTTATATTTGCCCCGAAATGCGTTCGTCTTGAATGCGTATCGAATCCGTATGTGCTGTTATCGAACTCCAGGTGCGGTCCCGCGTTCCATTGCCCGTTGCCGGATCGCCTCGAAATTCTCAGGCCGCGGATGCAGGTTCAGCCGATCGCCGGCCTTGGTCAGCTGGCTGGGTGTGTCATGGCCCAGCAAACCCGGCAGGTGCTTTGAAACGGCCAGCAGCGCGTCAAGGTCGACCCCGGTGTCGTAGCCCATCCATTTCAGTGCATGGACAATGTCTTCGCTGCAAACGTTGCCGCTTGCGCCTGGCGCATAGGGGCAGCCGCCTATGCCGCCGAGCGATGCATCGAAGCGCGCGGCGCCGCCGTCGATCGCGGCCAGCACGTTGGCCAGGCCCATGCCTCGGGTATTGTGGAAATGCAGTGTCAGCTTGGCAGCGGACCAGCGCTCCACAAACGCCTGCGTCATGGTCGCGACTTGAGGCGGAAAAGCCATGCCGGTCGTGTCGCACAGGGTGACGCCGTGCGCGCCGAGTTCTTCGAGAAAGCGGCGAGACCATTCAAGCACGGTGGCTTCCGGCACATCGCCTTCCATCGGGCAGCCGAACGCGCAGGACAGCGACACATTGAACGGAATGCCAGCGCCGCGCGCAAGCGCGGCGACTTCGGACAAGGCCTGATACGACTGCTCGCGCGTCATGCGCAAATTGGCGAGATTGTGACTTTCGCTTGCCGACATCACCAGATTCAGCTCGTCGGTATGCGCATCGATGGCACGCTCGGCGCCGCGCACGTTGGGCACCAGCGCGGTGTACACCACACCGGGGACGCGCCGGATTTCGCGCAGCACGATTTCGGCGTCGCGCAGGGCCGGTATCGCCTGGGGCGAGACGAAGGCGGTGACTTCGATCTTGGACAGCCCGGTGCCGGACAGCGCGTCGACCAGGGCGATCTTGTCCTCGGTCGGCACGAAGACGCTTTCGACTTGCAGGCCGTCGCGGGTGCCGACCTCGTTCATATGGATGCGTCGGCGCTCGCCGTTCCAGATATTCATACGATTGCTCCTTTGTCGCGCAATGCTTGAATGGCCTCGTCGCTATAGCCGATCTGGCGCAGCACCGCATCGGTATCGTCGCCCAGATGGGGTGCCGACGACCGGATCGATCCCGGTGTACCCATCAGCTTGGGGACGATGCCGGGCACGTCGATTTCATAGCCGTCGCGCGTCGTTTGGCGCAGTATCATGTCGCGCGCGCGGTAGTGGGGGTCTTCGACGATATCCTTGGCGGTGTAGATCTTGCCGGACGGCACCCCTACATGCAACAGCGCGTCGAGCACCGCTTGCGTGCCCCGTTGCGCGGTCCAGGCACCGATGGCTGCATCGAGCTCTTCCACGCGCGCCACGCGTCCCGCATTGTTGGCGAGGGCGGGGTCGGCCGCCAGGTCGTCACGGCCGATCGCCTGCATCAGGCGCCGGAAAATGCTGTCGCCGTTGCCGGCGACCAGCACATAGCCATCGCTGCAGCGATAGGCGTTGGACGGTGCGATGCCGGGCAAGGCGCTGCCGGCCGCTTCGCGCACTGCGCCGAATGCGCTGTATTCGGGGATCAGGCTTTCCATCACGTTGAACACGGCCTCGTGCAAGGCCACGTCGATCACCTGGCCCTGACCGCCGTTCGCATCGCGGTGATAGAGCGCGGTGAGAATGCCGATCACGCCGTGCAGCGCGGCGAGGGTGTCGCCTATCGAAATCCCGCAGCGTACCGGCACCCGGCCCGGCTCGCCTGTCAGGTGGCGCAACCCGCCCATCGCTTCGCCGATGGCGCCGAAGCCGGGCAGGTCGCGGTACGGTCCGGTCTGGCCGTAGCCGGAAATCCGCAGCATGATCAAACGCGGGTTGATTTCGCGCAGCTGTTCATAGCCCATGCCCCAGCCTTCCAGGGTGCCGGGCCGGAAATTCTCGATCAGCACGTCGGCTTCGGCGATCAGGGTACGGGCGATTTCCTGGCCATCGGTGCTGCGCAAATCGAGCGCGACCGAGCGTTTGTTGCGCGATTGGACCTGCCACCATACCGAGGTGCCGTCCTTGGTCAGGCGCCAATTGCGCAATGGGTCGCCGGCACCAGGGGCTTCGATCTTGATCACGTCGGCGCCGAAATCGCCGAGGGTCTTGCCGGCGAAGGGGCCAGCGATCAGCTGGCCCATTTCGATCACGCGTACGCCTTCGAGCGCGTTGGCGGGTGCGCCGAATGGGGATGGTCGGTTCATGGTTGTCCTCTTGGCGATACAGTCTGGTTCTAATGGAACCGATTTTGCGCGCGCGCCGGGCTGGAGGGAATGCTTGAGTTCGCGGATCAGCTTTCGCGTTTCGCGAAAGCTGATCGGGACCGCCACTATCCTTGCTTGAGTCGTGATCTAAGCCTGCCCCAGGCTGACCAGATGATTGACCAGCAAGCGCGCCGGTTTGGGCAGGGCGCCCAGGTCCCGGGCGCAGATCAGCAGCTCGCGCTGCGCCCATTCTTCGTCCAGCTCGATCTTGCGCAGGCCCATCGAGCGCAGGTGCGGCTGCACTGCGGCATCGGGTAGCACGGCAACGCCGAGACCGGCGGCCACCATTTGGCACATCGCATCGAAGCTGCGCACCTGGATGCGCAGCTTCAAGGCTTTGCCGGCAGCCGCTGTCGCCAGCGCCAGACGTTCGGCAATGGACGTTTGCCTGGACAGGCTAACGAAGTCGTAATCGAGTACGGCGCTGAAATGAACCGCATCGTGCGCGCACAAAGGATGGCCGTCGGGCACCACCAGCACCAGGCGATCGCGCCGATACAGCGCGGTGTGCAGGCCGAAGGTGGGCATGCGGTCGGAGAGGATGCCGAAATCGGCCTTGCCGTCGAGCACCGCGAGGGCAACCTGATCGCTGTTCTGTTCCTCGAGTTCGATGCGGATCAGCGGATTGGCTGCATTGAAACTGGCGATCTCGCGGGGCAGGAATTGGGTGATGGCGGACGTATTTGCCCACAGGCGAACCACACCCACCACGCCGGCCGCGTAATCGGAAAGATCGGCCGACAGTGAGTCGACATCGCTGAGGATGCGCAACGCGTGGCGCTGCAAGGCGTTGCCCGCGGGCGTCAGGGTGATGCCTCGCGAATGGCGTTCCAGCAGCGGTGCGCCGACGGTGGCTTCGAGGTCGGCGATGCGCTTGCTGGCCGCGCCGACCGCCAGGTGCGCCAGTTCAGCGCCGCGGCTGATACTGCCGCTACGCACCACCAGCGTGAAGAGAGACAGCGAAACAAAATCGAGGCGGTGCAAATTCATCGACTGGGTCCGGGCCGAATTGCGGCGCAGTGCGCGGAAAAGGAATCGAGCGGCCGATTCGGGCCGCCCACACCGCGCATCTTACGCCTCATAGCGCGCGCGGGCGGTCATGCGGTGCGCGCGCTACTCATGTTTCGTTGGCGAGTTCGCCCAGCGTGATTGGCTTGATGGGCGGCCGTATCCGGTAATAACCGACTTCGGCCGGCGTCACGCCGCGTTCCTGTGCAATCACCTCGGTCACGGTAAGGCCGCATAAGCGACCTTGACAGGGTCCCATGCCGCAGCGGCCGAAGGACTTGGCCTGGTTGGGACCGGTGCAGCCCAGTTTCACATGTTCGCGCAAGGTGCCGGCGCTGACTTCCTCGCAGCGGCAAACCAGCACCTCGTCGGCGGGGATCCGGTTCTGCGCTTTGGGACGATACAGTGCGTCGAGAAAAGGTCGAATGCGCAGATGCCGCGCCAGTTCAGCGCGCAAAGGCCGGGCCTGGCGGTCGCGTTCACCGGAGTCGATACGCTGCAGCGCGCAGGCGGCGCCGAGCGCTGCGAGGCGCCCTTGCAGCGCGGCCGCCAATGCGCCGCCGATGCCGCCACCGTCGCCCGCCACATAGATGCCGGGTAGCTCAAGTGCACCCCATGCATCGGTTTGCGGCACAAAGCACAATTGCGCGTCGTCCCAGCGATGCTGCGCACGCAACGACCAGGTGAATTGCGTGTTGGGTACCACGCCCTGATGCAGCAGTACCAGGCGGCTTTCGAGGCGTTCCGAACGGCCCTTGCAACGAAATCGCAGCGCACGCGCGGCCGCTTTGCCGTCGCTTTCGCCCTCGACTTCGAGATCGGTCGCGCCCTGGTAAAAAGGCACGCCGGCCTGGCGCAGGCTGCGCATCAAGGCCAGGCCTTTCTTCAAATAGCGCCATCCAGCGAGCGCTCCGCCCAGATGCGCGAGCGCGCGTCGCCGATCGTCGCCATCCGTGGTGTCGACCAGCGCCCGGATCGGTACGCCGGCGCGTAGATATTGCCATCCCAGCAGGTATAGCAGCGGTCCGCATCCCGCCAGGATCGCCGGTTCGCTTGGCACCGTATCGGCACTTTTCAGGAGGATCTGCGCCGCGCCTACGCTGAGTACGCCTGGCAGGGTCCAGCCGGGGATGGGAAAGGGGCGTTCGAGGGCGCCCGTGCACAGGATCAGCTGCTTGGCCTGGATCTGTTTGACCTGCCCGTCTTGCAGATAGTGCACTGTACGCTCAGGCGTGACTTGCCAGACCGCGGCGCCGCCGATATGGCGGGCAGAGGACTGCTTGAATGCATGGACCAGTGCCAGCCCGGCTGCATAATCCGGTCCCAAAACTTGGAGCCGAGCGGCCGGGGCGATACCGACATTGCGATAGATTTGGCCGCCCGGTACAGCTTGTTCATCGAGTAGGGCGACCGTGACACCGAGTTTCGCGGCGAGGGCGGCCGCGGCCATGCCGGCCGGGCCGGCGCCGACGATGGCGAGATCGACGCGATCGCTATGCATGGTCGGCCTCCATCGCCGGTACCGCCAGTTCGCGCGCACCTTCCTGCCGGCGCAGCTTCATGCCCTCGCGCACTTCGATCAAACAAGCCTGGCGGTTCGGTCCGCCGTCGACTTCCAGCAGGCAATCGAAGCACACGCCCATCATGCAGTAGGGTGCGCGCGGGCTGCCGCTGACGGGCGTGCTGCGAAAGCGGGTGATGCCGGCAGCCAGCAATGCGGCTGCGATACTGCAGCCGCCGGGAACGGAGAGCGGGACGCCGTCGAGTTCGACGGTGACCTGCGCGGCGTCGCCGTGGTCGGAGGCGAGCCGGCGAAACAGGCTATCGTTACGATCAATGGTCATGGTGCAAAGTCCGTTGCGGATCCAGGAAGCGTTCGCCCGCGAATACGTTGATCTGGTCGGGTGCCGGTGCGCCCGCAATCCATGGCGCGATGCGCAGCGCATGGGCCGCGGCTAGCGTGACGCCGCTGTGGCAGGTGACAACGAAGGCGCCGGGAGAGGTCGGCGATTCCTGATAAATCGGAAAACCGTCCGGGCTCATCACGCGCAGCGCGCTCCAGGCACGCACCAGTTTCAAGCCGGCCAGCACCGGGAAGCTGCGCACGGCGCGCCGTGCGATCGAGCCGAGTACGCTGGTCGACGTGGTGTCGTCGTAGCCGACGTCTTCCATCGAATCGCCCAGCTGTATCGTGCCTTCGTCGGTTTGCCGCACATAGGTGGTCGGATAGGGCAGGAAGGGCGCGGCGCGATCGCCGATCAGGACTTGCCCACGATTGGGGCGCACCGGTGCATGCAGGCCGAGCTGCGGCGCCAGCGTGGCATTGCCCAGGCCTGCGGCCAGCACGACCTTGGCGCTCTGCCAGCTTTGCCCCAGCCCCTGTATCTCGAAGCCTGCCTGGTTCGTCACGATGCGTTGAACCTGCTGGTTGCGCACGCACTCGACGCCCAGCTTGAGACTGGCATCGTAGAGCGCGCGCAGCAGTTTGAGCGGATTGGTGTGACCGTCCATCGGTGTGTAGCTGGCGCCCAGCACCTGTGGGCCGATCGCCGGCAACCAGGTTTTGAGGGTGGCGTGATCCAGGATCTCGAATGGATATTCGCCACCGAGCGCATCGCGCAATGCACCGAATTGAGTCGATCGGTCTTCCAGTTCTTCCTCGGAGTGCAGGAAATGAAAGCCGCCGGGTTGCTTTAACTGCACGTCGACGCCGGTCGCGTTTAGCAAGGCGGCCGCGAACTGCGGCCACAGGCGGGCCGAGCCCATGCTCCAGCGCGCATATTCGGGAAGGCCGTAGCCCTTGCCCTGGACCCAGACCAGGCCGAAATTGCCGCGCGATGCGCGAAATGCATCGTCGCCCTCGTCGAGCACCGTCACCGCGGCACCCGTCTGGGCGATGCCGTAAGCGAGCGCCATGCCGACCAGCCCGCCGCCAACGATTACTACGTCGCGGGTCTCGCGGGTCTTCATGGCCGCCTCGTATTGCGTTGTTTCATACCTGTTTTTGTGAATGAGTGGATTCGTATCGGGGACTGGTCTCAAGCCGCCTGGCTGGCGGCGATCTCCTCCAGCGAGCGGCCGCGGGTGCGCACCCCGAACACCAGTACCACCAGCGCGCCAATCAGCAGGACGCCCGTGGTGGTGCCGAACACGCCGGCAAAGCCGAACTTCGGATACAGATAGCCGACCAGGATGGGCGAGACGATGGCGCCGATGCGACCGATCGCGGAGGAACTGCCGACGCCCGTGGTACGCACGGCAGTGGGGAAAATTTCGGAGGTATAGGCATACACGCCGGCATAGGTGCCGTTCATGAAGAACGACAGGCAGATACCCGCCAGCATGATTTGCAGATTGCTGTCGGCGATCGCAAGACCGAGGGCGCAGACGCCGCCCAACACCATATAGCTGGCGATGGTGGCCTGCCGTCCGATGCGCTCATTGAACCACGCGGCACTGAAGTAGCCGGGTATTTGGGCGATATACATCACCAGCGAATACGAGAAGCTGCGGGTGATGCTCATGCCGTGTTGCACTAGCAAGCCGGGTATCCAGACGAAGAAAGAGTAATAGCTGAAGGTGATCGACAACCACATCAACCAGCTCATGGCCGTGATGCGTGCCTGCTTGCCGCTCCACAGGGTTACGAAGTTGGCGATCACGCTTCCGCCTCGCTGCACCGGTGTCGCCAGGCTCTCGTCCGGTGCGGGCAGGGTATAACCGTCTTTGGCGAACTGTGCTTCGACGCGATCCATCACCGCATCGGCCTCGGCCGTGCGCCCGCGGCTTTCCAGCCAGCGCGGTGATTCCGGCAGCACGCGGCGCCACCACAGCAGCATCACGATCGGCAACGCAGTGACAACCAATACGATGCGCCAGCCTTCCGGCGTGGCGGGAACGATGGCATAACCCAGCAAGGCCGCGGCGACGAAGCCGAAGGAAAAGAAACCCGCCAATCTCCCTGTGAAGCTGCCGCGGAAGCTGCGCGCGACGAATTCGGCCAAGTAGGGTGCGATGATCGCGCTCTCCGCGCCGGTACCCATGCCGGCTACGATACGGGTGACCAGGAACATCGGCCAGTCGTGGGTCGCGGCGCTTGCCAACGTGGCCACGCAATAGATGGCAAGGGACCACATCATGACGGCGCGCCGGCCGATCAGATCGCCCAGTATGCCGGCCAGCATGGCGCCTGCGAAATAGCCGATGAAGGTACTGCTGCCGAGCACGCCGGTTTGCACACTGGACAAATTCCAATTAATACGCAGCACCGGCAGCACGAACGCCATCACCGCCGCGTCCATCGCATCGAAGGTGTAACCCAGACCGCCTATCAACAACAAACGGCGATGAAAACGCGCATACGGCAAGCGCTCGATACGAGCCGAAATCGACATGATGCTCCTTGAACGAGTTGTTGTGCCACACCGACGAGGCGGGGCGCCGCGGCTAAGGCTCGGCGCATTTTAGGCATGGAAAACGTCTTACTATGTTTATAATATTTATTATATATATCACGGATTAAAATGAATAAAAATGAGTTTCCGTGCCCTGTATTTGAACCTGCTCAAGGTGTTCCAGCTATTGACCTACGTGCCACCTGCTGACCGATCGCGAGGGCACGACACAATCCGGTTGCGGGTATAACACTAGAGACAGATGTGCCAGGCAATCCAAGACTGTAATATGGAAACAACATGTCGAAGCGCCCTTGGTGCGCCCGGTGAGTTATTTATCGATCCGCATTTCTACTCGTCAGGGTAGTCTGACGCTCGACCTCGATGCGCCTGCCATATTGAACAGGAGCCATCTCATGAACCGACTCAGCTTTTCGCAAAAGCTCTGGTTGCCGCTTGTCATCAGCCTGTTGTCGCTTTTGTTGGTGGTGGTGTTTTCGGCCTTGCAATCGCGTGAGACGCGTCTGGAAGAGCGCAAGAACGACTTGGCCAATGTGGCCCAGACCGGCCTGAGCATCGTCAAGGAATACGCGGCATTGGTCCAGAACGGGACCATGGGCGAAGCCGCAGCCAAAACGCAGGCACTGGCGCGGCTACGGGGAATCCGTTACGGCAAGGATGGCTACATCCTGGTGATCGACTCCCAGCCGAAGATGTTGATGCACCCGATGAATCCCAACATGGAAGGGCAGGATCTGAGCCAGGTCGCCGATGCGGACGGACGTCACCACTACATGAGCTTTGTTCAGGCGGCTCAGTCGGTCGCCGGCGGCTACGTCAACTATGTGTATCCGCGTCCGCACGAAACCAAGGCCGTGGGCAAGATCGGTTTCGTCGTGCGTTACGCGCCTTGGGACTGGATTTTGGCGACAGGGGCCTATGTGGACGACATCGATGCCGCCTTCATGGACACACTCTATCTTGCAGGCGGTGTCGCGCTTGGCATCGCCATTCTGCTCGCGGGCCTGACCAGCCTGATCAACCGCAGCCTGGCACGCACGATAGGTGGCGACCCGGCCTATGCGGCACAAGTAGTTGGCGCGGTGGCTTCGGGCGACTTGACGATCTCCATCAAGACGCGCCGCGACGACCAACACAGCCTGATCCACTCGATGGAACGCATGTGCAGCGCGCTGCTTCGGACCATAGGCGAAATCAAGAACTCGACCAGCCACATGGCCTTGGCGATCCACGAAATCGCGCAGGGCAATGCCGATCTGTCTTCGCGCACGGAAAGCCAGGCCGCTACACTGGAGAAAACCGCGGCGAGCATGGAAGAGATCACATCGATGGTGCGGCAGACCGCCGACAACGCAAAGTCGGCCAGCGAACTGGTGAGTAGCGCGGCGCATATCACTGATCGCGGCAACGACATGGTCGGCCGTATGGTGACGACCATGCGCGACATCTCCGACGAATCGCACAAAATGATCGAGATCATCGGCACTATTGAAGGTATCGCCTTCCAGACCAATATCCTGGCCTTGAACGCTGCTGTCGAGGCGGCGCGCGCCGGCGAGCAGGGCCGTGGTTTCGCCGTGGTGGCCAACGAAGTGAGGGCCTTGGCCCAGCGTAGTGCCGGCGCCGCCAAGGAAATCCGCGGCTTGATTCAAAATGCGGTGAACAAGGTGGGCGTGGGCGCCGATCTGATCGAGAAGACGGGCACGACGATGCAGGAGGCACAGGGTGCGATTGCGCGCGTGATCGGTATCGTGCACGAGATTGCAGCAGCAGCGGTAGAGCAGAGTACCGGCATCGATCAGGTGAATATCGCCGTAACTCAGATGGACAGCGTCACCCAGCAAAACGCCGCGCTGGTCGAGGAAGCTGCGGTCGCCGCGCAGTCGCTCGAGAATCAGGCACGGCAACTGCAGACGGCGGTGTCACGTTTCAACGTCGGACACGATCAATGACGCGCATGGTTTACGCCGTACTCACTTGATTCGAGAGGCCGAAATGGCGCAATTCGACGAAGCACGGATGCCGACATACGACGCGGTGGCGCGCACTTTACATTGGCTGGTGGTGGGGTTGATCGTCGCTCAATTCATCTTGGGCTGGACCATGCCGGGAGTGCATCACGATACCCGGCCCATCGGCCTGATAGCATGGCATCTTGCCGTCGGCGGGACGATTATCCTGGTGATGGCGCTGCGTATCGCATGGCGTGGTACGCACGCCGCGCCACCCGATACCACGACGGCCCCGGTATTGAAGCGTGTTGCCGATGCAACGCACGTGCTGCTCTACGCGCTGCTGGTGGCGGTGCCGCTACTGGGTTGGGCCAACGCATCGTCGCGCGGTTGGACGGTGCGCGCATTCGGGGTGCTCCAGTTACCGGGCTTGACGCCGACCGGCTCCGCCTTCGGCGCTGCAATGGGCGATATCCATGGCGACCTCGCCTGGGTGTTGCTGGGATTGATAAGCCTGCATGTCGGCGCTGCCCTGCTGCACCGCTTCGTATTGAAAGATCACGTGCTGCAGCGCATGCTGCCGTGATTGATCAAACACGTCCGATGCTTCGGCGAAGACGGGCAGCCCCTGAAGCTCAATTATCAGTACTGACCGGCAAGTAAGCAGCCGAATGCCGGTCATTGCGGCGCCATCCCATGGCGCATCGTCCCATGCAACTCCGAGATGATACGCGCATATCACACAGCACCTCACTCGCAAGCCATCGTCTGCTCGACAACGATACATGTTGTGCTTGCCGCATATTTAAGAAACCTGACAGTTCACTTACTACCAGCTGGCTTTCATTTCTTGCGAGGGTAAACATCGATTCGACTACGACGCAGCTTCGGTACACTCGAGCGTGAAAAATATCAGTGGCATATGAGATGTCGAGTAATAAGCGTCGGTTTTTTGTTGTGCCGACGTCGCAAGCCGAATGCCATATCAAGGAGATGTCATGAAGCGGGATGTGCAAAGGCAGTGGAACAGCCTGGCTCTCAGCAAGACGGCACGGCTCGAACGCGCCGGCACGGTGGTTCAAGGCAAGCTGGTCGCGCCCCAGGACATGGTGCGGCTGCTCGAAGCCGTGTTGGAACCCGAAGACCGTGTTTGTATTGAAGGCGACAATCAAAAGCATGCGGACTTTCTCGCCACATGCTTAGCCAAAGTGAATCCCGCCGTGGTCCACGATCTGCATATCGTGCAGTCGAACATTGCACTGCCGCAGCATCTGGATGTGTTCGAAAAGGGCATCGCACGCAAGCTCGATTTCTCGTACTCGGGCCCCCAGGGCGTACGCATGGCGAACCTGGTGGAGCAGGGGAAGGTCAAGATCGGCGCCATCCACACATACCTTGAGCTATATGGCCGGTATTTCTGCGACCTGACGCCACGCGTCAGTTTTATCGCCGCGCAAAGCGCCGATCGTCATGGCAATCTTTACACCGGACCGAACACGGAAGACACCCCGGCAATCGTTGAAGCTACGGCGTTCAAAAACGGCATCGTGATTGCACAGGTCAACGAGATGGTCGATACGGTCCCGCGCGTCGACGTTCCCGCGGACTGGGTGAACTTCGTGGTGTGCGCGCCCAAACCGCATTACATCGAACCCATCTTCACGCGCGACCCGGCGGCGATCACCGAGATCCAGATCCTGATGGCGATGATGGTCATCAAGGGCATATACGCGGAGTACGGCGTGACGCGGCTCAACCACGGCATCGGCTTCGATACCGCCGCGATCGAACTCCTGCTGCCGACCTATGCCGAAAGCCTTGGGCTACGCGGCAAGATCTGCAACTACATGTCGGTCAACCCATGTCCGACATTGATACCGGCGATCGAATCCGGTTTCATCCAGTCGATTCATTCGGCGGGCTCAGAGCTGGGCATGGAGAACTACGTGGCCGCGCGCCCGGATATTTTCTATACGGGCCCGGACGGCAGCTTGCGTTCCAACCGTATTTTTTGCCAACTTGCGGGTCATTATTCGGACCTCTTCATCGGTTCCACGCTGCAGGTGGACCTGCAAGGCAACAGTTCGACGGCAACCAAGAGCCGCATGACAGGCTTTGGCGGCGCGCCGAATTTCGGCTGTGATTCTCGGGCGCGTCGCCACACCAGCGAAGCTTGGCTCAAGGCCGGCCGTGAAGTGGCGCAAACCGGCGGCATGCCGCGTGGCCGCAAGCTGGTCGTGCAAATCGTCGAGACCTTCGGTGAAAAGATGCAGCCGACCTTCGTCGAGCGACTGGACGCGTGGGACCTGCAGGACCGGTTCGGCATGGCGCTGCCACCGGTCATGGTCTATGGCGACGATGTCTCGCATCTCGTGACCGAGGAAGGCATTGCCAACCTGTTGCTGTGCCGCACTCCGGAAGAGCGTGAGCAAGCCGTCCGAGGGGTAAGCGGTTATACGCCCGTGGGACTCGCCCGCGACCACCGGGTCGTGGAGAATCTGCGGGATCGCGGCGTGATTCGGCGGCCGGAGGATCTTGGCATCAATCCGCTGCATGCCACGCGCGATCTGCTCGCGGCCCGCTCGATCAAGGATCTGGTGCAATGGTCGAACGGTCTATACGACCCGCCCAAACGCTTTCGCAACTGGTGAACAAGCGGGAACCCAACCTGGAGCATGGAACATGGAGCAGTTGAGGTTTACGTATGACGGCCTGAAGGCGAGCGACCGAGGAGTCTATGCCATTGCCGGCGTGGTGGCGTCCGGCGATCTGGAGATACTCGTGGAACGCGAAGAGCTTGATGGACGATGCGAGGTCGAGATCCACACTTCCGTATTGGGCTTTGAAAAGACATGGCGCGCGGTCACGCAGAGTTTCGTGTCGGCCCGGGCGCTTGCCAACACGCGCATCACCATCAACGACAGTGGCGCGACGCCGGCCGTGGTGAATCTACGGCTCGCCCAGGCGGCGCAAAAACTGGACGAGAGGCGCAAATGAGTTCCAATGATCTGTTCTCGGCCGGGACGTTACGGCACAGCTATCTGGAGTCGACGGCGCGTGCGCGTGCGCAAGGAATGTGCGACGACGACAGCTTCATCGAATGGCTGGACCCAAGAACGCGTTTGACCAGTCCGCATCTGGAAGCGTTGGGCGTGCCGGTGTCGTTCGACGATGGCATCGTCGTCGGAGAGGGGCGCTTGAAGGGCGAACGCATTTTCGTCGCGGCGCAGGAAGGACGATTCATGGGCGGCGCGGTCGGCGAGATCCACGGCGCGAAGTTGACGGGGCTGCTTAGGCGTGCCGCGCAAGAGAAGCCGGCGGCGGTGCTGCTGCTGCTTGAAACAGGCGGTGTGCGGTTGCACGAGGCGAACGCAGGGCTAGTCGCCATTTCGGAAATCCAGCGCGCTGTGTTCGACGCGCGCGACGCCAAGGTGGCTGTCGTCGTGCTGATCGGCGGCGGTAACGGCTGCTACGGCGGCATGGGCATCGTGGCGCCTTGCTGCGACGCCATCATCATGAGCGAACTGGCCCGCCTGTCGGTCTCGGGGCCCGAAGTCATCGAAACGGCACGTGGAGTGGAAGAATTCGACGCGAAGGATCGTGCACTCGTATGGCGCACCATGGGTGGCAAGCACCGCTACCTGCTTGGCGAGATCGATCGTCTGGTCGACGACGATCTCGCTTCGTTCAAGGAAGCGGCTGCCGCGTTTTTGCACCGCCCCGTCGAACTCGATCTCGATGCAGTCGTCGCGGAACATGCGCGACTGACCGATCGCATCGACCGGTTCGGTGAATGCGAGGACGCACTCGATATTTGGCGGGACCTCGGCATTGCGGAACCGGAACGCATACCTTCGCTCGACCTCGAACAATTCCTGGAAGCAACGGCCGGATCACGCGTCGGGAGCGCTCATGAAGCTGAATGAACTGTTGAATGCGCTTTTTCCCCAAGGACACGATGCCACGGTCGACGCGAATGTCGTGCACGGTCTGGGCCGGCTGGACGGGCGCGACGTCGCCTTGGTCGGGACCACGGAACACGCCGCGATCGGCGTGGAGACCGCGCTGGCGCTTGCCGGCCACGTGCTGCGGGTAGTGCGGAATACGCCTGGAATACCGATTCTCTTGCTGGTCGACAATGCCGGACAGCGGTTGTCGCGTCGCGATGAGTTGCTCGCGAACAATGCGTATCTTGGACACCTCGCGAAATGTCTGGAGGTCGCCCGCGCGCGAGGCCATCAAATCTTGAGTCTCGTCTACGATCAGGCGATTTCCGGCGGATTCCTGGCGGCAGGCATGATTGCCGATCGGACTTACGCCGTGCCCGAGGCGCATATCCATGTGATGAACCTTCCGGCCATGAGCCGTATCACGCAGATTCCGCTCGAACGCCTCGAATCGCTATGCGCCACATCGGCGGTGTTCGCACCGGGCGTGCCGAGCTTCTACAAACTCGGCATCGTCGAAGGCGTTTGGGAAGGCGATTTGTCGGGCGCGTTGCGCGATGCGCTCGCCGATAGCTCGAAGGCGGACTTACGCGACGCGATCGGATTCAGCCGAGGCGGGCGCACGCTTGCCGCCGAAGTGGCAAGACGTGTGCGGGAAGAACATAGATGAAACCCGAGGCGTTCATGCTGGTTCGGTCGACTCCGTGCTTATCGAAGCGTCCGGGCCAATCGAGCGATGCGTTCGTGCGTAATGTCGCGCGCGCGGCAGTTCATGCGCTATACGAGGAAGTCATGATTGGGCCGAAGCCGGGCCTCGTCACACGTATCGACAACGGTAGTCATCGCGACATGGACGCTTCGACCTTCGTGCGTAGTCTGTTTTCGCTGCGGCATTATTTCGCAGAGATTACCCGGTGCGGCCAGCGGGATGCGCCGTTCTCCGCCTTGCAGGCAGTCGGCATGGCGGGCGAGCGCCGCATGCTCGCGGCGACACGAGGCGTCAATACGCATCGCGGCGCCATCTTCAATCTCGGTGTGCTCGCGGCAGCGGCGGGTAAGCTCCATGCACAAGGCAGCGGCCTCGGTGCACAGGCTATCTGCGATACGGTCGGCCGCGCCTACGGAGCCGATATTCTCGCGAGTGCGATGGCTGCGCCGTCAAGCCATGGCAAGGAGATGGCGGCCCGATACGGCATCGCAGGCGCCCGGGAAGTGGCCGCCGGCGGGTATCAGATACTTGGGCAGATCGCCGTGCCGACGATAGAGCGCTTCATCGCGTCCGGCTTCCCGCGTTCCGTGGCCGCGGTGCAGACGCTCTTTGCGGTGATGGCGGTGCTCGACGATACCAACGTCCTTTATCGCGGCGGCCGCGAGGGAATGGACTACGTCAAACGCATGAGTCACGCATTTCTGCAAGCAGGTGGCGTACGCGCTCCCCAGTGGCGCAGCCATGCAATGACTATCCATGACAGATTTGTCGAGCGCAATCTGAGTCCTGGCGGCTCAGCCGACATTCTTGCCGCCACGTTGTTTGTCAACGAATTACAGGGGCTTTGACATCGTGAGTCTCGCCATCCTTTGCCCCGGGCAAGGCGCTCAGCGTCCCGGCATGTTCGCGACATTCCGGGACGAGCCGCTGGCGCGGGAGGTCATCGACGAAGCGAGCCACCTGATGGACATGGACCTATGGCGCGCCGATCAAGAACCCGCGGACGAGCGTATCTTCCAGAATGCAATGGCGCAACCGCTTATATGCTCGGTGGCGCTGGCCGCTTGGCGCGCGCTCTCGGCTCGAGTGCCGGAGCCGATCTTGTGCGCCGGCTATAGCATCGGGGAATTGGCGGCTTACGGTTGCGCCGGTGCTTTATCGGTTGCGCAGACGGTTGAACTCGCCCGCGTTCGTGCCACCTTGATGGATGTTTGCGCCGGTGCCGACGGCGGCATGCTGGCGATACGCGGTCTCCTCAAACCTCAATTAGCTGCAATCTGCACGCGCTTCGGCGCGCAGATTGCAATCGAGAACGGCGCGGACCATTTCGTTGTAGGGGGCGCCCGGCCAGCACTCGAGCAGATTGCCGGGCAGGCTGCACAAGAAGGCGCGAGCACCGTTCGCCTGCTTCAGGTCTCGGTCATTTCGCACACGTCGGTTCTGGAGCCGGTCGCGCACGCATTCAAAGAGCGATTGCGCGGCGTTGCTGCCCAGGCACCGGCATTTACGGTACTCGCGGGGATTAGCGGCGCGGCGGTCGACAACTGGCCGGCCGCTGTTGATGCGCTCGCCTCTCAAATCATGCAGGCGATCCGTTGGAACACCTGCATTGAAGCGGCTGTCGAGCGGGGCGCGACGGCGTTTCTCGAACTCGGACCCGGTGCTTCGCTTGTGCGCATGCTTCAGGACAGTCACCCCGAATTGCATGCGCGCTCTCTGAGCGATTTTCGCTCAATCGACGGTGCAGCGCGCTGGGTGGAGCGAGCTTTGTCCTAACCAGCCGTCACGCAGCGATTTTCGGTAACCACAATCGTTAGTTACTTCGCAACCCCAATAATGAGAGGACCACTCATGTATCAAGCGAAGCTTAAAGAACCCACGGTGCCTCACGTCAAAACCCGAACCCGATGGCTGCAGTTGGTGATCGGCATCCTTTGCATGGCGCTGATTGCCAATTTGCAATACAGCTGGACGCTGTTCGTGCGGCCGATGCACGATGCGATGGGCTGGCCCGAACACAGCATTCAGACGGCCTTCACCATTTTTATTATTGTCGAAACCTGGCTTGGGCCGCTTGAAGGCATGCTCGTGGACAGGTTTGGCCCTCGCCCCGTGGTGGCGGGCGGAGCCGTACTGATCTTTATTGCGTGGATGATGAACGCGCATGCGCATTCGCTGCCCGAGCTCTATATCGCTGCTGTAATCGCGGGGGTGGGAGCCGGGTCCGTATATGGAACCTGCGTCGGCAACGCGTTGAAGTGGTTTCCCGAAAAACGCGGCTTTGCGTCAGGACTCACGGCGACAGGATTCGGCGTGGGCGCCGCACTTACAGTAGTTCCTATCGCCCATGCTATCAATGCGCATGGCTACCAGTACGCATTTTCGACATTCGCCATGATTCTTGGCGGGTCGATTCTCGTCCTGTCCATGTTCCTGATGCGCGCCACGCCGGGTTTGCACGTCAAGACGGCGTCGCGTGCCCGCGCGGAAACGCGGCACAACCTGACCACTGCGCAGGCGGTCAGGACGCCGGTGTTCTGGGTGATGTACGCGATTTTCACGGCGGTCAGTATTGGTGGCCTGATTGCAACGGCGCAACTTGGGCCTATCGCGCGCGATTACGGCGTCACCAGCATGTCCTTGACTCTGCTCGGTGCCTCGGTTCCGTTGCTCGCGGTGACACTGTCCATCGACAATCTCGCCAACGGGCTCACGCGTCCGCTCGGCGGCTTTCTGTCGGATCGCTTCGGGCGGGAGAACATCATGTTCATCGTGTTCCTCGGCGAAGGGGTGGCGTTGTTCGGGCTCGGCAAGTTCGCGCACCTGCCGATCGGTTTTCTGATTTCCGCGCCGCTGATCTTTCTCAGCTGGGGAGAAACCTACGCGATCTCATCGGCGCTTGCCGGGGACACCTTTGGCGACAAGCATGTAACGGCGAATGCCGGCGCTTTATATACGACGAAGGGTGTCGCAGCGCTCTTGGTGCCGCTTGGCAGTGTCATCAAGGAAATGACGGGAAGCTGGACGACGGTTCTCCTTTGTTGTGCCGCGATAGCCATCGCGGCCGCGTTTGCATCAAAGTTTGTATTGAGCCCGATGCGGCGCGCATTCATCGAGCGCGGGAATCTATCCGAGGACGCGAGTCAATTGGATGTTGGCTTGACGCATGCGGGCGCAGCAGTCCAGGCGGACCTCGCGCATTAAGGGCGTGACTATGAAAATTAATAAGCCTTAATTCTAAAGCTTATTAAGTTGGAGTCGATATATATTGAAGTCTCATGTATTAGAAAATAGTCGGGTAGGTAAAGGTAATAAAAAGTAATTAAGGTAATGGTGTTGAAAGAAATGGCGGGCGTATGCCGCTCACCGCGGCTGCGCCCGATTATTGTTTATAGACGTGGCCGGTCAGGCCAGATGGCGATTCTGCCTTCTCGTGACATATTCACCGCAAGAGGTCCGTAGGTATGAAACTGTCGTTTATTCAAAAACTTTGGTTGCCGTTGATCCTGAGTTTGGTGTGTCTCGCCGGCGTATCGATCTATAACGCTTACGAGACGAGAGCCGTTCGGTTGGAAGAACGCAAAGCCGACCTGCAACATGCGGCTGAGATCGCGCTCAGCGTCGTCAAGAACTTTGGTGACCAGGCAGCCGCCGGCTCCTTGCCCGTAGCGGACGCCCAGAAACAAGCCATGGACGCCATCCGGAGCGTGCGGTACGGCTCAGAGGGCTATGTGTCGATTTTCAATTCCCACCCGACGATGGTGATGCATCCCACGCAACCGCAGATGGATGGGCAGGACCTGGGCAGCTACGCAACGCCGAGCGGCGATCATATCTACCAGGATATCGCCGATCTCATCAAGCGCGACGGCAAGGGCTTTATCTATTATGCGTTTCCGAGACCGGGCGCCCACGAAGCGGCTCCCAAGATCTCCTACGCCGTGGGCTATCAGCCCTGGGACTGGATTCTCAATACGGGCGTCTACGTCGACGACCTCGATGCGGCATTCCGAGCGTCGCTCTACCAGAGCCTAGGGATCCTGGTGGTGCTGGCCGCGGCCTTGTCGGCGGTGGTGGTGCTTCTCAACCGCGGCATCCTCCGCTCACTGGGTGGCGAGCCCGCCTACGCCGCCGAGATTGCCAACAAGATTGCCAATAATGATCTGACTGCCGTGGTGAAAACGGCGCCGAACGATCAATCGAGCCTGCTGTTTTCGATGAAGCGCATGCAGGAGCAGCTCACGCAAACGATAGGCACGATCAAGCTCTCGGCCGACTCGATTGCCACCGCCACGCAGGAGATTGCGGTAGGTAACCAGGATCTGTCGCAGCGCACCGAAGAGCAGGCCGCGTCGCTCGAGGAAACGGCCGCCAGCATGGAGGAGCTGACCTCGACCGTCAACCAGAACGCTGAGAATGCCAGCCAGGCCAATCAGCTTGCCGCGCAGGCCGCCGAGGTGGCGGAGCAAGGCGGCGCCGCGGTGTCGCGCGTGGTGGAAACTATGGACGGCATTACCTCAAGCTCGGACAAGATTGCCGACATTGTCGGCATCATCGAGGGCATCGC
>OUWB011203085.1_pt1 | contig 28039 bp, 45 predicted proteins | sample 1779821 | NCBI WGS metagenome assembly OUWB01 (sample SAMEA3914806, study PRJEB12502) | metagenome | biome: forest; material: soil | place: Canada | collected 2011-08-03 | depth 0.1 m
GCCAGCGGCGTCAAGCCACAGCACCGTGAGCGGAGTACTGAGCACTTCGTAAAACCGGTTAGCCAGACTGTGGAAGTGCACGTTGCTCTCTTCGTCTGCAATGTACAGACTATGAGCATGCATGGCAATTTCCTCCAGTATTGCCTGCTGGCCCCACCTGTTGCCATTAGTAACAGGTGGATGATCGTCGAAGCGCACAGGCGGGGTGAGCACGCGATCGGTACCGATGACTTCCGACCACTGCGCCTCGGTACGCTTGTTCAGGTTGCTTACACTGATAGAAACACGTGCCGGGTCCATCTCTCCAAAGAAACGTTTGAGCGCCGGTTTGCGGCCCTCGCGCAGCGCACCATAATAGAACACTTGGTGCGCAATTTCCGAGTCACGCTCGGCTACCTGATGCCACGTATCCGGCATAGGGGCGTACGTGAGCGCGTTCCAGTTCACGTATTCATCCATCTCACAGCCGGGCACCTGCCGGTTCTGCCGCCGCCCCAGTACGTCCTGGCAGGTTGACCACAGATGCACGTGTGGTACGGCGTGGAACTCCTTACGAAACGGAGTTTCCGCGTCGGTTGGGCGGCTATACGCCTTGTTAGGCGGCAGCGTGATGGTGTAGTCCTGCTGCACCCAGAACACGCGTTCAGTGATGGGGAGCAGCGCAGTGCCCATAATATCTCGGAAACCGCAGAACGCAATGGGGCCGTTGACGAAGATCACGGTATGCCTGCGCGGCCCGTAACCCGGTACGCCGTCTTCTAGCGCAAGGAAGCGCCACAGACTGTCTTCATCGTCCACCAGCATGCAGCCCAGCGTATCGGCCAGAAACCGGGCCACGCGGGCGCTGGCCTGCATGCTTCCCTCCACCTTGGTAAGGTGGATAACACAGGTATTCTTAGGATTCATGGAGTTCTCACAGGTTAAAAAGCCCCGCACGCAATGGCGGGGCTTTTGGGAGACCGGCTCTGGCAGCCGAGTTACAGCGTGACGTAGCCCGCTTCGATAGCGAAGTGCACGTCTACGGACTTGACCGTATGACCGTTGCCCGTTGCATCCACGCCGAGGACTTCCGAGAGAGGCTTGCCCACGCCGCCGATGATGACCTTCATCAGTGCTTCGCGCACGGTGCCTTCGCGCACGGTGCCTTCCAGCTTGGTTGCGCCCTTCTTCAGCTTGGCAGTGACGTCCAGTCCGGACGGGCGGCCCTTGCGCGCGGTGGCGTCGGCTGCCTTGGCAGCTTTGGCCGGGGTCTTTGCGGGCGCTGCTTCAGCCTTGGTCTTGGCTGCTGCGGCTTTTTCGGCGACGGCCTTGGTGGCTGCCGGGGTCTTCTTTGCGGCGGGCGCTTCCTTGGCTTTGGCCGGGGCCTTGGCGGCTTCCTTGGCCTTGTCTTGACCCTTCAGGTCTGCTGCCGGTGCTGCTTCTTTCTTCGTTGCCATGGTGATGTGCTCCATCAAGTTGAGGCAACCTTTCGGGACGTCCCTGAGCAGGTGCCGAAGCTCTTTTTCTACTTGCTGAGTGCGAATACTACCACACATTGCTCCGTTGTAAAGCGTTGCCGCAATACTGACGGGATACCACTCCAGAACCTGCCATTCACGTCCTGGCTTGCCGCTGTGCCAGCCACCCGCAAGGGTAATGAAGCCCGCGTTGGACGGCACCAGCGCGGTCTGAACGCCATCGAATACGACATACGGCGGCTTCATTTGTTCTCCTCCTGCCAGCGTAGCCATTTAGCCGTTGCGCCCTGCACAATGCGCTCCGGCGTAATACGCCCGTACTTGGCAAGTGGGCGCGCTTCCTTCAGTGCTGCGTCATAATCGGCCTGCGTTCCCTCCACCAGCTTGCGGCCCCACTTCTGGGTAAAGGCGGTAAGCTCGGTGGCGAACTGGCCGGGGCTGGTAATAGCCATGTTCCACCTCCATTAATGCCTTACTTTAACATGGCTGCCTTCTTCCGTGCAGCCTTTTTACGAGCTTCGACGCGCACCATGTTGGCGGCAAACAGGCGCTCGTTGTATTCAACGTCGTAGTCCACTTCCTTGGCACGCCGGTCGCGTATGGCGTGGAACAGTTCGTCCTGCGTTATCTCCTTGCGGGTAAGCGTGCGGCTTACGCGGTGGTCAATCGTGTTCTGGCCTTTTATGCGCCCAATGAAGTGATAGATGTTGACCATCTTAGCCTTGCTACCCTGCCGAAGCAGGCGTCGCACCAGTTGGTCCCACCACTCATAATTCCAGACAAGCGTGAACAGCGCGATGTTGTAGGCACTGCCCTCCTGGAGGTTGAGCCCGAGCGAGGCGCTGGCGGGGTGCACATACAGTTCATTAATGCGCTGGCTGTTCCACAGGTCTTGCAATTCGTCACCACGCTTATCGGAGACGCCACCTGCAATGTACGGCATGTCAGCCAGCTTGCGGCCACTGTACTCGGCAATGCGGATAATATCGTGTTTAAATTCATAGCCCACCAGCAACTGCTGTCCCTGTAGCTCGTCCTTCAGTTCGTGGAACGCTTCCAGCTTGGCGTCGTGTATTTCAATAAAGTCTGTAGACTTGCGCTGCTTTGGTGCGCCGGTCAGCAGGTCAATTTCCTGTTTGTAAATGGCCCCGCTGCAGAACTGCCGCAGCTTGGCACTGGCTACGCCCGCGTTGGGGGCGCGTATGGTCTCCTTCTCGATGACGGTGAAGTAGTCCTCTTCAAGCTCCACGTACCGGTTATACAGTTCGTCCGGTATATCGTAGTAAATGGGGATAACGTTGCGCTTGGGCAGTTCCAGGTAATCCTCCGCCGCCATGCGCAGCGCCAGCGGCTTAAGGCGCTCGTAAATCAATTCTGCCGCACCGGGTGCAGGCTCAAAGCCGTAGTCACCAGAAGGCTGGAAGAACTGGGCCTTGTAGTGCGTGACGAACCGCCCTAGCTGCTTTCCCATGTCCAGCGTAAAGCACTGGCCGAACAGGTCCAGCAGGCCGTTCGCAGCCGGGCTGCCCGTAAGGCCCCACCGCCGGTCAAACCGGGGCAGCCACTTCTTGATTGTCATGTACCGCTTGGTTTTGGTGTGCTTCATTTTCTGAAGCTCGTCAAACACCACACCGTCCACCCAGCCAAGCCGTAGCATGCGCTTCAGGTTGCCGCTGGTAATCAGCCACTCGAAACCTTCGTACGTCATCACGTAGATCTGATGCCGCTCGTTAACCAGCGCTTCTTTTCCTTCGCCGTGGCACAGTACCAGATCCAGATGCTCGAAGTCTTTCCACTTCTTCGCTTCTCGGGGCCACGTCATGCGTGCGGGCCGCCTTGGCGCTACGACGATCCAGCCCATGCACAGGTTCTGCCTGAACAGGAAGCTGATTGCCGCCAGCGTGATGCTGGTTTTTCCCAAGCCAGGATCTAAGAAAAGCGCGGCAGCGGCGTGCTCTAGCAAGAACTTCACGGCGCGTTTCATGAAGTTCTTCGGATTCCAGGCTGTGGCCCCACTGCTCGAATCTTTCGCAGATGCAGGAGAGCGCCGCATGGCGTTCGTCAAAAACTTCGATGTCATAGCCAAGTTTCCTAAGCATGTTATGGATAAAGTGCTGATTGGGTTCAGGCTCCTTGCCGGGGCGCTTGAACTCAATCAGCAGAGGGCGGCCGCCCATCATCCAGAATACACGATCCGGCCACCCTACGTTTCCCTTCACGTTGAGTTTCAGGTTTGGTATTCCGAGCAGTTCCAGCGCCCGGTCACAAACCCAATCCTCAATCGGTTTTTCCAGTTCCGTCTTTGCCATCTGGGTTGCTGCCAATGGGTATGAACAGGCCAGTTTCCATTCTAACTTCTGTGCGGCCCAGCGCCAGTTCAGGCGCACCGAGGCCACCGGGTAACGCGGTGGGCGGCGTAAGCAGCGCGGCTTCCTCGGCAACCATTATGCGCTCCGCCACTTCCACTGCAAGATTTTGGTCTTGCGGCGGTGGCATCTCCGATACCAGTTCCTCCGTCGGCAGGAAGTACCGGCTGTGCAGACCGAAGAACTTGCGGGTGTAGGCGATAAGCAGCCGCGCCTGATACTCGGCATCGTGCCCGGCGTGGTGCTTTATCTCGGCCGGTGTCACTTCGACGCGGCCCACCTGTTCCTTGTACCAGTCCTTCAGCGTGCGGTAGCACTTCTCGTTCCAGAACTGCCAGTACGGATCACCAAGCCCCGCCCGCTGGCGCGCGACGGACAGTATGGGGTGGTCAAAGTTGCCGCCGTTGGACCACGCGCGAACGTCCTTGTTATTGCCGCTCTTGGCCGCGACGAACGCGTCCAGGTCCTCCAGCACTTCACGCACGCTAAGGCGGCTAGCCATGCTGAAGGGGATGGTGGCGTTGGCCGCTTCCACCATGCCGCTGCCCAGCCACCAGCGCATCGTGTCCGGGTCCAGATCCAGGCCCAGCAACACGTTGTCCCGGAAGCTGACGTACTGATGGAACATGGGGCCGACTATGTCCTTTTCAAGGTCGAACATCACAGCGCCAACGCTTAGTATGGCGCAGCCCGGCACCTTGCCCAAGGTTTCCAGGTCAATCATTACGTTCGGGTAGGCTTCCATTACACTGGCCCCTTGCCTGTGGAGGCGGCGATGTTGCGTGCGGCCCAGTTGTTCATGGATTCGCCAATGATGCCCAGCAGCACCGCGCACTCCGCCTTCAGTTCCGCGTCGTGAATGCGCTGGTGCCGCTTTGCCAGTATGTCATACAGGCGCGAGTCACTGAGGAACGAGCGGCCGATGCGTACGGCGAGGTTCTGCGGTCTGCCAAGCACGCCAACGTGGCAGCACAGCAGCACTATCGCGTTGACGTCCAGCAGTTCCTTCTCGAGGGCGGCAACGTTATCGTACGTGCGCCCATCGCCGCCCGGTTGGTCGTCCGTTGCAATCGGCCCGTGGCGCAGGTACTTACCTGCGTCCTGCACGCATTCGCCAAGCTCTTCAACAAGCATGACTAGCGCTTCCTGCATTCCAGATTTTTGCATGATTACACCCATAGTAAGAGGATCAAGACGCCGGCCACAATGACGACGACGTCAATCCATTCTTGAATAGTCACGATACTTCTCCCTAAAACTTGCAGTCGCCGCCCTTGGCCTTGCTGTGCTGGCACCACGAGCAGTGATTACCCGGCGTGGGCTTGAACGTAGTGTCCTTGAACATCGGGGCCACACGCTTTTCCCACTTGTTAGTAAGCAGCTTCTCGTCCTTCTTGTAGAAGACAATCGGCTCCTCTTCGGGCGGGTACACGGTACCTTCGTCGATGTAGGCCAGCAGCGGCACCGCCTGCTCAATATCCGGCAGCATCTTGAAGGTCGCCAGCGCGTACAGTTCCAGCTGCATGATGTACTCGCTGTTCTTGTAATCCCGGTTCTTGCCTGTCTTCCAGTCGATGGGCTTCAGGATGAGGGCCTGATCGTCATCGGCCCGCATGCCGCAGTCCAACTTCACGCGCAGCCACGTGTTGTTCCAGTCCATCCAGCCGGAGGGCTGCCATTGGCGGTTGAACGCCCACTGGTCTTCCACGATAACGCCGCTGCCAGCCGTCTTGTACAGTTTCTTCAGACCGTTGAACTCCTCGGCGAACAACTTGAGCTCGGCGGGCATGCGCTTGATGTTGCCCTTGATAAAGTCCTCAGCCATCTTGTGAATGGCCGTGCCGCGCTGCATGGCCTCGTTCTCTTCCTCCTTAACCTTCAGGATATGCTTCTTCTTGAAGGCGTACGGGCACTTCACGTAGTCCATGTACCGCGAGAACGACCAGCTTGTGATGGGCTTGCCCACCGCCGCAGCGGCTGCCCCGGTTTTACCTGTGAACATGATCTGGCTCCTTACCAGTTAGCAATGCCCCAGCGCGACAGATCAGGCTTGGGTTCCACCAGATCTTCCAGCACGCCATAGTTGATACCCCATTCGCCGTCGGAGAGCAGCGGCACGTCCAGCGCAATATCCATCATTGCCTCGCGCATCACCAGCGCCTCCCTCTTCAGGGCCTTCTTGGGTACGCTGATAACGTTCTCATCGTACACCGACAGCATGAACCGGCCATCCACACGCCGCTCATCGTAGTTAATGATGGACTGCTTGGTGATGTCGGCGCTGCTGCCCTGCACAAGGTAGTTAAGCAGCTTGTACGCGAAGTCCATAACGCGGCCAAACTTCTCACTGAACCTGGGCTCTTCAGCATAGTACTCTCTTCCGCCCCATGTGCGTATGGGCAGCCCTTGGCGACTGCGGCCCTTAATGGCATCGTCCAACTGCTTAAGGCCCGGCACCGCGCGCATCTGTGCATTGCGTAGCTGCTTGACTTCGTTCACCGGCTTGTTAAGCCGCTCGGCAAGGCTGCCTATGCCCATGCCGTAAATATAACCGAAGTTAAGCTGCTTTGTGATGGGGCGGCCAAGGTCAAGGCCCAGAATTTCCAGGATCTGCTGGCGCACATAGTCATGCACGTCCATGGCCGGGTTGGACAGGTAATCCTCCATCAGCTGTCCATCCTCGAAGTGCGCCATAACCCTCAGTTCTTGCTGGTTAAAATCTCGGCGCACCACCACGTGGCCCTTCTCATCCGGCAGGATGTACGAACGCACGAACGGTAGCTCTGGCAGGCCCGCTATGTGCGTTGGCATGATAAAGCCCCGGTCTGCGTTGTCCTCTACCGGCTTGGGCATATTGAAGAAGTTGGGATCCTGCGAACTAGGCCGCCCGGTACGCGTGCCGCCTGTGTCCCCACGGTGGGCGTTGCGTACCTGATTCCACGACGTGCGCATCCACCCGTCAAACTGACTGTAGTACAGCCACGGGCGAATGAACGTCTCCAGGATGGTGGCGCATTTCTGCCGGTACGCGTAGGCGGCGGCCACCTTGCGGTCCTTGAAATGCTCCAGCTTCATGTTCTTCTTGCTGACGCTGTCGCGGCCGGTGGCGGTCTGCGTCCACACCGTTACCTGCCCGCTGTCCTTCAGCGCCTTGGCTACCTGCGCGTCCTTGTTGAAGTCCAAGGTGGGGGCCTTAAGCGCCTTGCGCAGCCACGCATCGGTCTTCTCCTGCGCTTTGCCGAAGATCTCCACATCGTCCTGCAACTTGGCGCGGTTGATGCGCAGCCCCTCCGCCGAGTTGCGGCTAAGGATAGGCATCAGCTTACGCTCGCGGTCGTACGCTTCCATCATGCCGCGTGCTTCAATGTTCTCGCGCAGAACCTTCCACAGCTTCATCATGCGCGTAACGTCGCCGTTTGCGTAGGGCTTTACCACGTTACCCGGTGCGTAGGCTATGAGCGCCCCGGCGTTGCCCTTGGTAATCCCGCCAGGAACCGAGACACCGTCTTTGATCTTACGACAGTAAAAGTTCGGAATGTCCGGGTATTCGGCCTCAAGCTGTTCCTTGTGCGCGAGTAGCCATTCAATAACGGCGTCGCGTTCCTCCGGCGGTAGCCCGAGAATGCGGTCAGCTGATGGTTTAAGACCAAGCTCCCGTTGGTGTGGATCGTCCAGGAATAGGAGGAACATAGGGTCTTCATAACAGTCCCAGTTTGGTAACGCCAACCCGAAGTGTTTGTTGGCCTCGTTAAGGTCGAACGCACTGTTAAAGGCGCACAGCGGCGTGTAGGGCGTAACCTGCCGGTACGCCTTGTCCAGCACGTCTGCTGCGCCGTCGCGGTCGATGTTGTTACCGCCCGTAAGGTGGCCCCACGCGTAGAAGCTGGGCGCACGCTGTCCCGGCATCTGCAAGCTGAAGCTCACAGGCGTGGGCAGGCGGTGGTCGGGGTGTTCGTGCAACGGAAGCGACTCGAAGTCAAGCCCTATGGGGGATATCTTAGGCATGCTGCTCCCAACGGTTAGGGAAAGTAGTACGCCCCACCATGGCGGCGGGGCGCTGTTATGGTACTACAGGCGCTCAGGCAACGCTGCCGTCATGCCCATCGTCTGCTTCACCGAGGATTTCAGCCACGCGCTGCGAAGGCGTTTCACCTTGCGGTGTATGGACAGCCGCATTTTCTGCAGTGGCCGCCGAAGTACCGGCTGCCAACTCTGACGAAGTTGTGCTGGCAGCCTTCAACTCCCCCGACGGTTCACCTGTGGCATCCGATGTCTTTGATGCAGTTGCTGAGTTCGAGGCAGTCGTCGTAGTTGCACCCGATGCCGAGGCAGCACTCGCAGCCCCGGCAACCCAGTTTCCCTCGGCGTCTCTCCCGTAAGCCTTGTCAGAACCTGCGCTCGCGCCAGTATCCGCCGGGGTATAGCCGCCCGTCGTCGTTGATGCTGTAGTGGGTGACGACGAACTCCCTGACGACGCACTCGTCGGGGCCGCTGGCGAAGTCCCACCCACGGGCTCCCCCACGTCGCCCGCCTGCTTTTCCAGTGCCGCGTCCTCAGCAGCAGCAGCAGTAGTGGTCTGCTTGAGCAGTACAGCGCCGATATCAGGTTCTCGGTAATTCGGTCCCTTGATAACCTTGTTGGTGGCAGGGTCCAGGATGGGCTGCCCATCCGCGCCCAGCTTGCTCATGTTGCTGGCATGCACTTCCGCCGTCACCTGCGGCAGGTTGATGCCGTACGCAATGGCACCGCCGTTCACGACGTAATCCAGGTCGGCGAACGCGTCGGCTGCCAGCACGATGTTGGGCTGCACGGTGCCGGGCGTTAGCCCGTCCACCACCACGCAGTACTGCTCCAGTTCCTTGCCGCTCATCTCGCCCATGCTGGCGTGCATGTAGTTGATGTCCAGGTCGACGGCCAGCGCCTGCGCGAGCTCGATCAGTTCGTGTGCGACCAGCAACACGCGCAGCTTTGCCAGCTTGCGGTCGGCCAGCGCGTCAGTGTCGGGTGCTGCCGGGGCCGGGTGCCCGAACACCTTGTGAAACACCTTGACCATGTCAAATGACGTGTTCATCTACAACTCCTTTGGAATAAAAAGACCCGGCTGACTGCGCCGGGCATGGGAATCCAGGGCACGCACGTTCAACCCTGGAGGAGACGCTTAAAACTTCTTGCCAGCGCGGGCTGCGCCGTTGGCCTTGGTGCCTGCTGCGACCGCCGTCTTGGCTGCTGCGGTCTTGGCGGCAACCCGCTGCACCGCCTGCTTTGCGCGGCCCACCGGTCGTACGGGCGCTTCCGCCTTGGGAATTTCCACGTACGGCTGGATGACGTTCTTCTTCAGATCCGCCAGCTTCTTCTTCAGGGCGTCGTACTTTTCCTGATCGAAGTTGACCAGTTCCTTGAACTCGAACACGACTGCGAACTGGTTCTTGGGATCCGGCACAATGCTGATGGTCGTCACCACGCCCCAGCTAGGACGGCTCATGTCGTCCGCCACGCTGCCCATGTACTTGCCCCAGTTTTTCACGCTGGTTACAGGAAGCGTAAGCGTACGCATTTCCGCCGCGAAAATTTCCTTGGCGGTGCCTTCCAGGTCACTCGGTTCCATGCAGATAAGACGGCGAACGTTCTTGCACGCCTTACCCCGGCCCTTCTCGGCGCTGCCAAACTCGTTCAGCGGGCAGCCGTCGCACGCTTCGCTCTGTTTGTCCTTGGCATCCGGGTGGGGTGCCATGCCTTCGCTGGGGTCTTCCTCGTTGTTGACATCGCCGAATGCGTAGCAGTCCGGGATCTTGAGGTCGTTGGGGTCGAAGCCGTCCACGTACCACTTGTTCTCGTGAACGGCCAGCAGGATGATCGCGTCGACCGAATTGCCGGGGATGGGGGTGCCATCCACCGAGAGGATGCCGCCGCGCGTGCCAATGGTCTTGTTGTAGGTGTCCACCTTTTCGGCGGTTGCCTGGACCTTGGCCTGTTTTGCCATCTCCTCTTCCCACGCTACCATAGCCGTGGATGTACTCTTTTTCGTAGCCATTTGCTGCTCCAGTGTACGAGTGAACTAGTAGGGTTGTGCCGGTACAAGTTAGCCGCTGCCGGTAGCGGAAAGCGTGTTATACGCTATTCAACCCACGGTGGCAAATCGCGCACCGTCCATGTGATCTGCATTTCCCGCATCTTGTAGTATTTGCGGAAACTCAGTACTGCGTCAATGAACCCATCGCTGTCCACCACGCGCGTGTTTTCGCGGGCTACCGGTGGCTCCGTCTGTGGGCCGGGCGGTATGCCCAGCGGCGGCAACTCCAGCGCTGCGACGGTCATGCCCTCCACCACGGCCCCGCCAAAGCGGTACGCTATCTCCATGCACAGGCCCATGGCGTGCCGCCACAGCCACACGTAGTTCATTGTCGCGGACTGAACCCACGCGTCTGCCCGTGTTTTGGGCTTACCGCCAGTGCCAAATACTTCCAGACAGCCATAGAGCAGTCCCATGCCGCCGGGGTGCATACTTACGCCGCCTGCGCCGTAGCTAAAGGTCTTCTCAAACGCGTCCTCGGTCCACCATGCGTTGCTCAGCAGCACGCAGGCGGCGTGCAGGGCGGTGTGCAGGTGCTGGTCGGCCATGTACTTCGCGGCGAGGATTGGGTCGTGATCCAGGTATATGACGTCCAGCTGGGGCACGTCAGGTTCACAATCCTCTATGTGCTTGCTAGATGTAGCCACGGCGCTTCTCCTCTTCCTTGTCACGGCTTGGCATCGGCGACCATGCCTTGAAGTGGAAGCGAGTGGCGTTGGTTATCGGGCCGAATACGCACACGTCGCCCATGTTGAGCAGCAGACACTTCACGCCCACCGGGCACGCGGACATGTCGTAGTTGAACACCAGCGCCGGGGTGCTTATGTGGGTCTTGGCGTTCACGGTACCTCCGACGCGCCTGAGTCTATCCAAGCCCGCAAATCGCGTTCGTGTGCAGCGCGGTCCTGATCCGACAGGCCATCAGATCCCACATTTGTTCGGCGCAACGCATCCACCGTGGTGTTATCCAGCTTGGCAGCAGCCACCACCGGCCATGTGTCAGCCCCACCACGGGTCTTCACACGCGCGACGCCGTTGGTGTTGTAGTCACTGGGCCGCCAGATGGTGTCGCAGTGCGCGCACAGGTGGCTGCGGTGCGGCGGGTTGGCCCAGCGCTCCTTGCCCTCGGTGGCTTCCTCGGGCTTGTCAATGTGGATGCGCCCGCACTTTGGGCACGCCAGCATGACGTCCACCACCAGTTCACGCAGCGTGCGCCGGAACATGTCCATGATGCGCCCCTGCTGCGGCTTGGTGGTGAATCCTTTCAGCTGCGCATGGAACACGCGCTCAACTTCATCTCGGTTCATGTCCTCTGCCCCTTTGGCAGGCGGAACGGTTTGATCGCGCCGCGCAGGCGCTTGCGGCCAACCAGTTCCTGCTTGTTGAGTACCGGCGCTGGCGTGTCCGTGCCTTTGAAGGCGGGCGGCACCAGCGCGTCGTAGGAAGGAGCCACCTTGCCGCCCACCACCAGCCTGAGATGGGCGTTGGCCTGCTCCTTGGAGGGGAAACTACCGGACAGTTTCTTGTTGTCGTGGTAGGCGTGGTGCCTGCCGCTCGCCTTGTCCAGGATGACGAAATGCGTGGCGCTCATATTCTGGTTCCTGCGGGTAGGGATCGTAATCGACGAGTGGTTCTTCGTCGGAGGGTTCAACAATGCCATACGAATCACGAAGTTTGCGGGCCATGATCTTCTCCTTTGGTTGATCATGGCCTCACTATACTACAGTTTGTTGAGGCGCACAACAGGGACCTGGCCTTTTTTGAGCGCCTTCTTCAGCGCCTTGCCTTCGACCGGGTCGTTCATAAGCTCCTCAGCCATATCGGCCGTGATACGCTTCTGGAAGATGCCCCAGACGCCTGGATTCTTGGTGGCGCGGCTCTGCACGTACTTGTAGAGCTCGGGCCAGGATTCCACCACCACGATGTCCTTGTTCTCCACGTAGCTGCGGGCCACCTTGCCGCTGACGCCAGAAGCCTCGGACTTGGGCAGGTTGGTAATCAGCCACTCGCGGCAGGCCGACTCAACGGCTTCCAGCGCCTTGGCCCGCGCCTGCACCGCGTAGCGCTCCTGCTGCGTGGTGTAGAGCAGGTCGGTGATGCCTGCCGCCGTCTTAGGCAGCTTGATCGCGGCCTTGGGCTTGGTGGTTTCCGCCGCCTTGCGCGTCGGGCCGGCGTCCTTCTTTGCTGCGTTGCCATGTTGCGCCGCCGCTGCGGCAATTTCTGCTGCGATGGGGTCCACCGCCTGAGCTTTACGCGTTGCCATGATGTATCTCCTTTAAAGTGGTAAGCGTGAGCGCACTTTAGCAGGTTTAAGTTGAGTACGCAACAGTTTTCCGCGACCACGGCATTCCGGGCACTGTTCCTTCTGCGCCCACTTACGCGCTACGCGGAGCTCAATCACCGGCATCTCGTTGAGCGCCTTGCGGCAGGTGGGGTGCAGGCCGTGCACCCAGCCACGACCGCTACAGCGAATGCACTCCGCGTAGTGGAATATCACAGTTCCACCTCGTCGCGCAGGCCTTTGAAGGAACCGAACCGTACATTGCCGCCCGCCACCGCCGTAAGCTGGTGTTTGTAGGTGAACGCCTTACCGAGGAGTTTCTTGCGGTCAGCCCAGAATTCCGCCCGCTGGGCAGCACTGAACCCGGTGCCGCAGTTCACCGTTACTCCGGTTTCGATGTCCGTACCTACCAGCACGCCCAGCACGCCCTTACCCACCTTTCCGGCCTTGGCGCTGCTGCGCTTGGTACCGCCGAGCTCGTTGGTGGTGGCTTCGTTGGTGTTGCGCTGCTCTTCCACGAAACCGGTGATGCGTGCTTCACTATCTACGAAGCGCTTGAACTTCATCAGGCCCTGCTCATTCACAGTGCTCTTGCCAAACTTGTACGACACGTTTGGCGACGACAGCATGATGCCTTCGTACCCCAGCGCCACCTGCTGCTCTTCGTACTGCATCACCTGAAGCGCGTCTTTGAATACCTTGTATGGCACAATCTCGCAGAACTGAAGGTTGGCGCAGCGTTTCTTCGCGGCCGCGACGCGTTCCTTACGTGTCGCCTCGGGGTCGGTATGGTCGTCAAACGTGTAGAAACGAACTCGGTCGCCTGGGAAATCCTGCGGGAGCTTGTGCTTGGACATGGAGAACGAGTTGGATTTATTCCAGACATCCACGGCATTAGGAATGCCAACCACAACTTCCACATCCAGTCCATCGTATTCTCCTGTGGCGGCCTGCTGCTGGAGCCAGATGTTGGGCAGCGGCTTCATCTTCTTGCTGAAGGCCACTCCGTTGCGGAAACTGCAACGAATACCATCGTATTTTGGCGCTGCATAAACAGGAAAGACGACCTGTGCTGCAAGGTCGTCTACTGTGGCAGCGCCCATGGGTTTGAAAGACATGGGCTACTCCTGGATATTACTGCAAGGTTGCGTCACCGGGGCGGCCTTCCCCCTCGGGAGGGAACAACAAGCCGACGACTTTCTTGGCGTGCGATTCCACCAGTTCGCGGTACTGGCTTTCCTCGCCGACGAAGAACAGGTTGTAGGCGGCAGCAATGGCCCCACGGCAGAAATCCTGGTACTCCGTGTACGAGAAGTTCGCGCCGTTCAATTTGGACGCCAGCGTGAACGCCTGCTCCATGCCTTCGCTGAAGGTAACGCCGTTGCGTTCCTTGTCGCCGAACTCCAGCACCACTCCGGGCACCCACAGTTCGTCCTTGTTGTCGCCCATGAAGCACACCAGCACGTTGAAGCGGTGTTCCTCGGCTGCTATGTCGCCACTCGCCGGCAGGATCTTACCCAGCGTGACGGCGAAGTACGGATGGTCCACCGTCTGCTGCCCGGCTGGCGTAACCCCGTCACGCGAAACGGTGAAGCGACCATGGTAGCCAATGCGCTCCACGTGCTCGCCTTCGTAGATGGGGTCGAACGCGTGCATGGCAGGCGTAATGTGAGTGCAGATGTATTGAGGTTGCATGGCTTCTCCTTTAAGAAGTCAGGTACTACGGTTCAGGCCGCCATTGTCATATGGCGACGCAGGAGTTCGCCGTTAGGCGCTCGGAAAATTACGATGAGGGGTAGCTGCTGGCGCTGCCACACTACCATCTCCATGAACTGGGCGCAGGCGCACGGCTTGACCACCGTGTGCAGACGCCACTCCACCGGGTCGTTGCGGTACTGGTTGCCCACGCGGCGCTGCTGCGGGTAGCGCAGGAACAGGCCCTGATTGTCCTCCCACAGCGTGCCGCCTTCGCGGTTGTCCACGCCACGGAACACGGGGTCGGCATCGCGGCCAGACATAATGTTGTTGGCGTTGGCCCAGAACCGCGCCATGGTAGCGCCCTTCTTGGGCTTGGTGTTCTGCGCCAGTTCTTGGCGGACTTCCGCTGCCGTGTGGGTCAGCACGCGCTCCTCTACCTTCTCGAGGTCCACTTTGATCGCGTCGTCCACGATCATGTCGAGGCCTTTGATTGCCTTGCTGATATCTACCACAGTATCCTCCTACGCCAGCCCGGCACCGTGGCAGGTGGGGCAGGTCAGGTAAACGATGTTAGTCATGGACTTCTGCTTGCGTGTCACTCCCTCACCTTGGCAGGTAGGGCACTTGCACCGACCGGCTGCCAACTCGGCTAAGTACATGCTACGCTTCTTTTTGTCCGTTAGCACGGTGGCGGCCTGCGTGACGATGGGTGCCCAGCGGCTACAGTCCTCTCCCTTGTCGTCTAGCAGGCGATCAGGGTGCACCACGCGCAGCAGAGCATTACGAGCCTCCACAATTTCGCGCTCGGTACTGCGCCGGTTCACGCCCAGCAGAGCGAAGTGGTGCGGTGCGCTGGCTATCTGTCTCTTGGCGTTGGCCTGCGCTTGCACAGATGCACGCTTAGATGACATTCTTGGTCTCCAGGAAGTTGCCCAATGCACGCTTGCCCATTGCCAGCAGCGCGTACGCAGCGCGGATACGGTTGGGCTGCCGGTTGGGGATAGCCTCGGAAAGATGCGCCATGGCGGTGGTAATCGCCGTCATGGCTTCCGAGTAATCCACCGGCAGCCTTTCCAGCATTTCCCGCTTTTCCTCGTCGCTGCACGGGCCGCCCACTTCTTCGCAGAAGCGTTCAATGTCGGCCTGCGTGGTGGTGATGGGGCCGACGTCGGTGGCAATGTCTGCACACGGCTCGCGACGGTGGCTCTCGGCCAGCTTGGTCAGCTTTTTAAACTCACGATCCCAGACTGCACGAAACATGATAATACTCCTTTAGAACTTGCCTTTCTTGCCCGGCATGGGCGGGTTATTGGTTTCGTAGTGCTCAGCGATCTCCGTGCCAGGAGCCGTCTGCCAATGTTGCACATTACGCACTGCCAGCAGGCGCTTTACGCCGGTGCTTGTCCGCACCACGCCGCAGCGGTGTGCACCGTGCCGGTTAAGCTCCAGGCTTATGAGCCGGTCCGTGCAGCGCTTGTCGCCCTGCGGGTCGTATAGCATGCGTAGCTGCGCAGCGCTGAACAGGTCGCCTTTGAAGTTTGCCTTGATCAGCACGTTGTCAATGTCCGCCATGAAGTCATGCGCCCACTCACCAACATCGCCTTTACCAGCTAGCGCCATTAGCGACTTGGCCTCACTTTCAGGTGGGGCCACGTTCGGGTCGTAGTCGCCCATCGGCAGGTTAAGCAGGTGCCACGCCAGCGCGTTAAGGCCTTCCTCTGTTGCGCGCCACTCTATTATGGTCTTGCGCAGTTCTATTGCCAGCTTGCCAGCCAGCACTTCATGAATCATGTACCGACGGTCTCCACTGCTGATGTTCAGCGCGTTGGGGTCGTTGGACGTGAAGTAGTAGTTGATGCAATCCGGCACCGTGTAGCTGGGAATGTACTTCGGGTTCAGCCGCACCACCTTCTGGGTGACCAGCGTCTTAAGGCGGTTAGCCAGCTTGCGGCTATCCTGCCCGGTAACGTCGTCCGCCAGTGCGAACTGTATGTTCTCAGCCCACTCGTTGCGCGTGTCCTCCAGGTCACTATCCTTTAGCTCGGTGGCGTGCTTGCCGTACAGCATCATGATGATGTGACCGATTAGCGTCTTGCCGGTTCCCTCGCCAATGCCCCACACCATAACCGCGTTAGCCTGCTTTGCGCCGGGGTTCTGTATGGGGAATGCTACCCATCGCTCAAACCACTGACGCAGCGCCAGTTCCTCGCCGAACACGTGGTTAAGCAGGCTCTGCCATGGTGTTATATCACCTTTTGTTGGCTCAGTAAAGCCCCACCCGCTCCAGGCGTTAAGGTGGCCGCTTTCGGTTATCTTGCCCTCACCCGGCGCAAACGTAAGGCCCTTCAGTTCTGCACGGTAACTCCAATCAAGCCATGCCTTTGCTGTCTTGACCCGAGTAGTTTTCGTTTTCTTGTTACCGTTAGGGTCCTCCACCACCGTGTATTCCATGTGGAACCGGTTACTGAACGCGTGGCCCGTGAACGCATCACATGACATCTTGTAGTCGTTCTCGTAGCTGTATATCAGGCCGGGGTTGCGGATGTACACCACTTCCTCGTTCATGGCGTGCAGCGCGGCGTTCTGGTCAAACGCGGCCGCCTTGTCCAGCACCTGCTGCATGAACTTCTCGTGCCCATGCGCCAGTATGAAATCGTCAATGCCGCACTTGGCATCGCCGTCTGGCGGTATGCGGGCGATGAATACCTCCGCGCCCAGTTCGCTAAGGCTGCGCGCCAGCGCGTTCTCAGCCCGCACGATATCCATGTTCGTGCTGGCGTCGCTGTCAAAGCATATGGTGACCTTGCGTTCTGCCCACACGAACTCGTCGAAGATGGGCAGCAGAATAAGCCCGTGGCGGGCGCTGGTGAAACACCACACGCCACCAAGGCCAATCGTGGGAACTCCGTGCTTGGTGGCGCAGGCGGCCTTAAGCTCGCCCTCTGTGATTACCACCGGCTGGTCTGGGTCGGCTGCAACGGCGGCCCACTTTACGCCCAGCGGGGGCAGGTAGGCTTCGTTTATGGTGCCGGGCACCTGCCCGTAGCGGATTGCCTTCTTCTTGCTGTAGACATCAAAGCCCTTCCTTGTCTCGCGCATGTAGCGGACACGGAAGAACTCTGTGGATTTACCGTTCAGATCGAAGTACGGGATCAGGAACCCGTCGGTGGCGCTTGGCAGCCCCAGCGCGCTCGTTTCGGCGGCGCTGACCAGCTTTATCTCCATGCGCTTGCCGTCTGCTTCTGTGAGAACGCTACCGGCCAGCTTCTTAACAACTAGGGACTTCAACTCCGGGTCTGCTTTGTCTGCCTTGGTGGGTGTGGACCTTGCAACGGCGGCAGCAAACCCCCCCACCTTCTTTGGGATAGCATTCATAGGGTTGTGGCAATGCAGGAAATGCGGTATGAGGGAGCCAGCACGGGCGGCGTGTACAGAGTGGGTCTAGGCTCTGCACTGAGAAGTGTGGCGTCGGGGCCAAAGGAGGAAACACCCCACCGCCGCCCCACGCTGCCCGCGCTGGCGTTACCAGTGTAACAGCTACGCTATCCGTTTGTAGCTCTCGGCACCCATGTCCATGACCTCCAGCGTCTCGCCGATGCGCTGGGCGTAGGCTGCAAGCTGTTCGTGGGTGACGTATGCCTGGATGCCACCGGGGAACGCCCAGCGCAGGCCGGTAAACACGGCTGGCTTGCGTGTGGCAAGGTAGGTATCTTCAGGCATGGTGCTGGTGTGCAGCACAAATTCGCGCTTGCCAACAAAGGCGCGCAGTGTACGTGTGGAAGCCATCTTAAAACTCCTTGTAAGCGCATGGTTCAGACCCAGCGCGGCCCACTTATACCACAGGCCGCACCGGGTTTGCAACAGACGCTTACGATTCTCTTACCTTGATTTTCTCTTCTACAATGCGGAACAGGCTGACCTTGCCCCGGCAGCCCGCGCACTCCAGCCCCTGCCATGCTCCGTATCCACGGCCTTTGACGGGAGCAGGTTGGCGGCAGTCACAGTCCGGCGGTAACGGCGCGCACATGCGTTCCTGCTGCTCGCCCAGCGCACCCTTCAGCTTGGCGTGCTCAGGTATGGGTCTGCGGATACCGTCTGCTTTGGCGCGCCCCCGCTCGCAGGCGCAGTTCGGGTCAACCTTGTTGCCGCACTGCGTACAGTAGTCCTGCAATACCTTGGTGAACGGGCCGTCAGTCCCGTGCAGGGCCTTGGCATACATGTCGTAGAAGTCTTGACCATCCGGCCCACAACCAGGCATGCTTTCCTCACACTTTTCGCACCACTCCGAGCCGGGGGAGCCACAATTCATGCAGAAGGTTTCCATGTCTACACCGTCACTTTATAGCGAACGCCACCGCCCGGCAGGTATTCGCATTCAAGAGAGAAGTGCGGCATGCTCTCTAAGACTGCTAGCCCGACCGTAACGGCGTGCTCGTTGTTGGCTGCGTACACCACCGCTGCGAGCGCGCGAAGAGAGGAAAGCTGCTCCTGCTTCTTTCCTTCGCGCACGCCTGCAAGGTAGGCTTGTGAGTCGGGGCTCATGATTGCTGGTGCCGCTCAACGTCGCTGACGCGGTCGGCCAGTTCATCGGCGGTGGCACGCAGGTTCTCCACTTCTGCGATGAAGTTGTTGACGAATGCCAGACGGTCGGCGGGCTGCGCCATGGCGATCATTGCTTCCTCCATGACTTCCAGCACCGTGTCAAGGTGCAAGTTGACGCGAGCGTACCGCAGTTCGTTGTAGACGTCCTGCGCGGTGGTATGGTTCTTGGTGTGTATCTGCGTGCCGTCACGGCCAATCAGCACACCTTGGACCACAGGCAGCGACACGGTAACGATGGGCCGCGCTTGCCGCCAGTTATCCACAGGTTGCAGAACCGCGCGGACCTTGCTCTTGGTTTCCGCATCGCTCTTGGCGTACAGCGCCTTCTGGATTTGATCGGTTTCCATGTTACAGTACTCCCAGTTCTTCGGCGACTTCCTTCATGGCAGCTACGGCCTGTTGGATGCCGAAGTATTTGAACAGATCCGTCCAGCGCAGCAGGTACGTACTGGCGCTGATCTTGTCGAACTTGACACCACGGCAGTTGAAGTACGCCTCCATATGGCGCTGCACTTCACGGAACATGCTACTGCCGAACGAGATACGTGCACGGCCCACCGACTGGCCGTTTTCGTAGATGCTCTCGTTGACGCTCAGACGCACCTTGGGATCGATGCTGGGTAGCGCCAGCACACTGAGGAACATATCCTTCCACAGATCCTGCTGGCACGGGGATGCACGCCGCCATGCAATCTGCGCTGCGTCCTCCATGGTGTACGGTCGGCCCAGCGGGTGCTCATGTCGGCGCTCACACGACCCTTCCTTCAGCATGTTCTCGGCAGCGACCGTCTCAGCTAGCGGCGCTGTTACGAACTCCACCGTTGTGTTGTCCACGTGGCGGTAGCCCTCCATCGCGATAGACACCTTCATCGGCACCTGTACTTGCCGGTACCCCATGACAATATCACGCCGGGTCTCGTAGTCCAGCCGCTCATGCAGGGTTGGCCGGTAGCCTTTGGCGAAGGAGACATCGTTCCAGGCGAACGGCTCTACGTTGATGTGCGGGCGGTGGGCAGCAACCGTCTGCTTGAAGCGCTTCCACGCCAGCCCACGCCGCAGCGCATATGCTTGCGCCATGATTGCCGCCGTCACCGGCTCTTCTGCCAGCGCGTACACCACGTGGTCCATTTGCGGCTCGTGACCACGGAAAGCATGCTTATAAATCTTCATTTCCTGCTCCTTTAAGTTTGAACAACAGACCCAGCATACATCAGTTTTAATGGACGCGCTTGCTGGCGCTGACCTCGTTGTTGGCGGCCTGCGCCGCGCCGTTGTTGGCACCCTCGGGCGGCGGATCCCAGCTTGCCACCGGCGTCTGGTAGTAGTGGTCGGGCACCTGCACGCCTTCGTCATTGCGACTTCTCAGCCATGCACCGAATGCGTTGAGCGCTTCCAGCTGGGCGGCCAGCACCTGCTGCTCAGTGGGTTCTTCAATTATGACCAGCGTGCCCAGTGCTCCGCGCTGTATGCGGCCCGCTTCCGGCATGCCCGGCACCGCGTAGCTGTCGGACCACATCTTGCGACACGTTACGCGCATCAGGTTGCGCAGCTTTGCCGCACTGGTGCTGCGCGCCAGGATTACCGCATGCAACGGCAGGTTACGCTCAAGGCTAACGTTGACGATGCCCGCGCCGGGCGTGCACCACATATAGTAGATACGCATGATACCCTCAGAAAACACATACCATGATGCCGAAGCAGACCGCCATGCCGATGATTACGCCCAGCAGCAGTCCGGGGTAGAAGTCATCGTGCGGGCGCATCATCGGCCTCGGCTACTGAATGAGCCACGGCTTACGCTGTAGCTGGGCGCGGCCCGGTACGTTGGCGTCGGAGCGCGGTAGACTGGCGTGGGAGCCGTCGGCTTCGGGGCTGGTGCACTGGGCGGCGCGTAATTGTGCACGACCGTCACATTGGTGGTCTTGTTCTGCACGGTGGGCGCTGGCGGTCGTGGTGCGTAGTAGGAGCGTTGCCGCACCACGGTCGTATGACCGCCACCGCCGAAGAACATCTGGTAGATGAACATGTCCTGCCAGAAGTGGTCTGCCGGTTGCGCGGCTACCTCTTGGGCAGGCGGCGCGCCAACGTCGGCGGCGGTACACGGCACCTGCTGGCTGCACGCGGTGCACAGCACCACCACGGCAACGACGGAAAGCACGCTAGCCAGCGTGTAGGCAAACGCCTTGACGGTACTCTTGTTGACTTTCATTTCGTTCTCCAAAGAAGCATGCTTGTTGATCAGGGCTGAAGGTTTCTGGGGAACAGCTTGACGTACACAGGCTCCGGCTTCTCGTCTCTATCTTTAAGAGAGCGGGCAATGTCCTCCTGCTGCTTCCTGGAAGCCTCGGCCGCCTTGCGCTGGGCACGGGCACTCATGTGGTAAGTGTCCTTGCGCGGGTCAGCCTTCAGGCGCGCCAGTCGGGCCTTCAGCGTGCGCACGCGCTGCTGTGCCACCAGCAGTTCATCCTCTGCCTGTAGCAGTGACATTTCGGTGCGGTCAATCTCGGCGCGAATCCAATCCGGTACGCGCACACTACGGAACCAGCCAGCTATCCATTTAAACATGATGTTATCCTTGTGAAAGCATGCTTTTGAAATTACGTGCCTGTGCTGCACATAGCCAGCAGCACAGGCACGACCAGCATTAACAACGAGAGGGCGGTAAGCATGGCCTAGTAATGCCCGCGTCTTAGGCGGGTCTCAAGAACGGTCTTGCCTATGCCATTGGTGGGGTCCACACGATTTGTGACCGTGACGGTGTATCCATCTGCCTCAGCGGCGAGTAGCGCGTCTTGCAGTGGTTTGGCCCACGGCCTGCCCAAAGCATGCTTTTCCGGCGGCTGCGCCCACGTGCCATGGATGGAAAGCTCGTGGCGTTCAATTTCGCCGCCGCTCTCGCACACCCAGTACAGGCGGTCCACGTACTGCCTGCCCGTGATGATGCACCACTCAACGTTACCAAGATCTTCAGGATCAAACGAATACTCAAAGGGGTCGGTACGTCCCTTGAGATAGGCGTCTAGATCGGACAGCAGGTTATGTCTGTTCACGTACCCATGGTCAACGCTGCCTGCGCCTGTCCACGGGCCACCAAACACACCGCCGCCGGTCGTATTGGAGAACGCGTAGTACCTGTCCTCCAGCAGCGCGTGCCTGTGTTTGTCGTTCATGGTGAACGGCCAGACCTCCGGGGCGCGTAACCGTGCCGGGTCGTAGTCACGCACTACGTGCCCGCGTGTCTCGGTATGTACGACTTCCATGTACGCCAGCAGGTGGTCGCAGTACTGCGCCGCCGTAAAGCTGCCGGGCTGCAACGTGGCGCGGGCATGCGTAACCACCGTGCGGTAGTACAGCGCACGCAGCATCTCGTCCAGGTCCTTGTACGTGTCCAAGTTAATGCCGCTAGTGGCATCCAGCACAGCATACGGCGCGCCAGTACAGATTCCGCTCATTTCTGTTCCTTTGTGCGCATGTGCGCCTTAACCAGCAGTTCCCATCTGCTAAAGCCAAGCTTGGCCGCCACCATGCGCAGCGCCTCTGCCTGGCTGCAACCAGAAGCCTTTTTGATGTCCTTGGCTTCCCGCCGCAGCTTGCGCAGGTATGGGTCTTCTCGCTCAACGCTCATGATCCCTATCTCCTTTGAAGTTACGATAGCCCCACGCTATTCAGCTGGCGTGGTGCGTTTCTTGCTAATGTGCCACTCGGCGCGCAAGGCTGGTGCCAGCAGCGCAGCGGCGGTTGCTGGGTGCTCAATGTTTGCGGCATGCAGCCAGTGCGACAGCCACGATTCCAGCGCAGTATCCTTGTCATGCTTCTGGGCCTGCTGATACGTGTCGTGCAGCGTGCCATCCGCAGCGCGGTACTGCACCACGCGTGCAGGCCGCCCCGGTTTGGGCGCAGGCTTGCCCCTGCCCACCGATACCAGAAACGCCTGTGTACGCTGGTGGTGGAAGCCCACCAGCGGCTGCCCGCTCTTACGGTTGCGGCAACCATGCCCGGCAGGCACGTGGCACTCCGGGCACCCTACAGCCAGTTCAGTCATAATTGTTTCCCCTTATTACGCAGCGCCCATTGTAGGCCAGTCTGTAAATCCATGCCAGCGGGCACCATCTCGGCTATGCGCTTGGCTTCCACGGTGGTGTAGCCCAGCTTGCGCAGCCCTGCCGCAACCCAGCGGCGCGTTTCCTCGGTTTCGTGGTCGTACGGCTCGGGCAGCCCCGGCTGGCGCGGTGGTGGGCTGTAGTCGCGCACCTTGGTGTACCCGCTCTCGGCGCGGTACATTTGCAGTTCGCGCTGGCGGTCGTTGGGGCGGTGTGCACGCGGCCCGTTGTCCTTCCTAAAGGCCGCCACCAGCAACAGGGGCAGGAACAGCAGCATCATGCACACGTATATTACGGTGCCCGCTTCAATTTTCATTATTGCACCCAGTTCTTAACGTTAGTGGGGTCGGTGCTGGCGTACACGGCGCCAAACACCTTGTCCACATTGCCGGTGGGGTTGCACGTGCAGGTCATGCCTGCCCCGCCGCAGCCACACGCGCCAGCGCCGTCCCACGGTTTGTCTGGGTGCCACTCGCACACCCAGCCCGTGTCCTTACAGTTGGGGCACACGGCTACACCAGCCGTACGGCCTTGCACAGCCGTTTGAAAATGTCTTCGTAGTCGTACTTCTTGGTGGCGGCGTCCAGCGCGTCCTCGGCTCTGCCGCCATCGTTGCCGTACATGCGCATCAGCCCACCGCCGTCCAGGCAGCTTTCCACCGCGCCTGCGTTGGTAAGGCGCTCGCCGCAGGATCTACACGCCTCTTCCAGGTCGCTGGCGGTGGTGTTAAACGTGTTCTGCATGGCCGGGCGCAGCACCTTTACAAACTCTGCAAACTCGGCTTCGGGCATCTTGGGTTTGGTGTTCTTCGGCATTACAATCTCCTAACTGGTGTAAGGTGGGGCGGCCTGCAACGGCCAGCCCCTCGGGCAAAGCATGCTTCCGGCCGGGTTACGCGAACTTCGCAAACCCGTTCTTTACGGCAAACTCCACGTCCACCTTTGCCAGCTTGGGCTTGCCTGCCATTACCTCCATGCCCAGCACCGTGTCGCACACGCCGCCCTTCTTGGCGCAGGCCACAATGGCGTCCATCAGGGCAAGGCGCAGGGTACCGGCGCGGATGGTATCGCCCGGCTTCTTGTCGCCCAGCACCAGCTTCTTGCCGGTGTGCTCCCATGCGCGTGCCGTGGTGGCCTTCTTGGCTGCGCCTTCCTTGGCTTTGGCCTTCTGGGGCACCACTGCATCGGCGGCTTCCTTGTCGTCGTGCTTGCTCATCACCGGCTGCACCTTGCCGCTTGCCAGCGCCTTGCCCTTGGCCTTGCCTGCCAGTTCGGTAAGCATGCTTTCGGCCTGCGGCGTCTTCATAATGGTGCTGGCAAGGTACTGGGCCGCAGCTTTCTCCACCGGGTAGTCGGCGGCCAGCGTGTTGTCGCTGGCAAACTTGTCAATGCTTGCCTTGCGCAGTTCCAGCCCGGCGCTGTCCATGGCAATGTAGTTCACCAGCTTGCGACCCACGCTCACAACAATCTTGCTGTGCTTGCTGCGGTCCATGTACACGCCGGGCGCTTGCAGCGTGGGGGCAGTTTCCTTCAGCACCTTGCGCAGCACCTTGCGCACCACCTTGCGGGCACCTTCCAGCTTTTCCTGGGCGGCTGCATCCTGCTCCGGGGTGGCTGCCTTGCCCACCACCTTTTCCACTACTACCGGCTTGCTCGGTGCCTTGGCGGCCCGCTTTGCCTTGGCTGCGCCCACGGGCGTATCACCCTTCGGTGCTGCCTTGGCTGCCTTGCCCGCTGCATTCAGCTTGGGTGTGCTAACTGCCGGGATCGTTGCAGCCAGTGCCTGCGCTACTGCTGCCAGTTGGCCCTTGTCGCTTTCGCCTGCCAGTACTGCTACGTTGCTCGTGCTCATGGTAGTTCTCCTTTACTATTTGGGTTGGTTACGCAGTGCTAGATCACCGCGTTGAATGAACTATAGCAGATGATGGACATTGTGCAATTGTTTGTTTAAATGGAAAGGAGAGGCGTGATAGCCTCTCCCTTTGTTAGCCAACGACCCGGTATGCATGCGTGCTCCTTACAACTCTGTAAACCCCTGCCCGCACACGCACCGCCTTATGCTGATCCCCCCGGCGCTTTAACCGCATATACCGCGCCCGGCCTTGCCACTTTCTCATTAGTATTCCCTATGGCTCTCTTGGGGCCGTTAGGTTGGCTATACGGTAACAAACCCGTGTTGCACCGCAAACTCTACATCCACCTTTGCCAAGCGTGGCTTGCCGGGCAGTACCTCCGTTCCCAAAACGCTTTCGGCTGGCTCGCCTACATGCGCGGTTATTGTTTCCATCAGTGCAGCACGCAGTGTGCCGGGCCGCACCACCTGTTCCACTGGCACCTTACCGGGCTTAAGCACGCGCCCGGTAAAGCCCCACGGCTTGGTCATGCGGCGCGGTGGGGCTGCCGTGCTGCGCTGCCCACGCACTGCCGCCACCGCACGCAGTACTGCCTGTGCCTGCGCGGTGGTTGGCTCCGCACTGGTTAGGGCCTTGGCGGCTACACCGTGCTGATCCTCGTTGGCGGCGCAGTACAGCCCGGTAAAGCGTTCCACGCTGGTGCGCACCAGTCCCAGCGCGCCCACACCAACGGGTATGTGGGTCACGTAACGCTTACCCACGCTCACTACAATGGTGCTGTGCGGCGCACGCTCCACGTACACGCCCGGTGCGGGCGGCCCCTCGGTGGGGTGCATTGTGCGGGGTGCGCTGCTACGACTGGCTGCTTTGGTAACCATATAATCTCCCAAATTGTTAAACGGCGGTATGCCGTGGCTGAACACTAGCCTTATGGGGAGCCGGTTGCCAATTGTATTTCCCTATCAGCTAACACTTAGCTGATAGCTAACTCACTTAAGGGATTACACGATGTAATAAAAAGGCCCCGCGCACGGCACTCAGGGGTAGCCATACGCGGGGCTTACAAGAGAGAACTACAACCAACACACGCCGCATGGCGAGGGCACCACACGGTATAACCAGCATAGCACACGCGGTGCCTGCTCTCATTGTATTTGGCTATCAGGGAGCAGTTCCCGCAGGCCGCAGCATGCTATCGGCAGCGTGTCGCAATAGCCGTAATGCTATGGCTGCACCGCCCACCTGCCCCGGACGTGGCTGTGCGCCCAGTCCGTATCCCTGTGCCCAGTTGTGGCACCGCGCCATGTACATGCAGGCCGCGCTGGCGTTACCGGCCCCCACCAGCCACTTGCGCAGGTGCTCGGCTGTCGTAGCGTGCGCCTTGGCAAACGCGTCGGCAATTTTCTCGCCTGCGTCCGGTGGGCCGCCACCGTAGGCATTGGAGATGTAAGCGCCCAGCAACGCGGCAAGCGTGGGGCGCGGGTCTATGGGTTTGTCAATGGTCGGCATGATAACCTCCGTAAGCATGCTTTTCGGGTAAGCACGCCCTACTATGGTAAAGCATGCTTTTCCGTCTGTACCGCGTTGTTACACCAGTCCGGCAAACGCCCTTGCACCGGGCAGCGCGCCCGCAACTTGGTCGCTATACTGGTCCATCGCGTCCAGGCTGTCGGTGGCCTGCACTACCATGCGCAGGTTACGCACAAAGCCAGCGCGGCGGTACACAATCGTAAAGGTCTTCATGGCAAGTCTCCCGTAAGGTGGGGTTGGTGGTAAAGCATGCTTTTCTAGCTCTTGCTCCAGCGCTGCATATAGCGCGCACTGTCTGTATCTCGGTTGCCTCCGTGGCTGCCTTGGCTATCCCACGCGCGCTGTTGGCGCTCACCGGCGCGTTCCTGCGGTGTGGGGCAAAACGCCACGCACTGGCGGTGCCCGCTGCCGCCCCACTTCACCATTCGGCGGTAAAGCATGCTTTTCGGTGCGGGTTGCTGGTGCACTACCGGTGCGGCGTTGTCTGCCAGCGCCTTCTCAAACGCTGCGCCAGCGGTAAAGGCTACAAACGCCGTAGCGGCTACCATCAGAGAAATCTTCATAACAGTCTCCATAGTAAAAGCATGCTTTCCAAGGCCAGACCCCGGTATGCAGTAAAGCATGCTTTTACTACCAGCTAAAGCGCTGGCAGTAGCGCTCATACTCAGCGCTGGTTGTCCTTGTAGCCCAGCAGGTATGCCGGATCAGGACTGGTGGGCAGGCGGCGCAGTGCTGCGTCGTTCCACCCGCGTGTGTATGCTGCAATGGCGGCGGTATCCATGTTGCGCTGCCTCACAGGCATTCAAACATCGTGTCCAACACCTTGCACGCCACGTCCGGGCATACAACCACGTTCCCGGTTTCTTCGTCTTCCATGGCGCGGCCCATGCCGCCTTCGCTGGTTATATCGCTACCCATGCATGCAGTAGCCAGTTCACCTTCGCCCAGCGTGGCTGCCCACGTTTCAAACTCTGCACACTCGGCTACGGTCAGCTTCGCCGTCGCGGCCCCCACGATCTCGGTGGCCTCGTCGTCGCATTCGTAGCCAGCGTTATCCACCAGCAGCAAATTCGCTGCCTTGTGCATGTAGCTGGTGTTCACTTTCTATCTCCTTACTGGTTGTCTGCCGTTACCGGGCTGGCCTGCTGCTACCGTGTTGCGCCTGCCCATGTACGTATATTAGCAGACTGGCGGGCATTTACAAGACTTATTTGCCTAGGGCAAACCCTTAGTCCTTTAACAACTGCCCGGCCAGCCACATAGCGGCGTGGTGCGTAGCGCCCTGCAAGGCGTTGGTGCCCACTGGCAACGTACCCCGCCCTGCGTGGTGCATAACCAGCGCAACGCACAGCGCCACCCGCGCAGGGTTATTTTCGCAGTCCGCGCACAGGCTGTAGTACAGCCCGGCTGGCATTTGCTGGCAAAGCTGCCCGGCGCGTGCGTACGTGGTGTTAAACCGCGCCGCTGTGGTGTGTACCACCTGCTGCCCGTGGTTTTGCTGCCCTATGGTTTGCATGGCGTTACCCCTATTGGTTGCTACACCTGCATATTAGCAGATTTTAACCGGCGTGTCATTTAAAATAGCTATTGGCTTTTGCGGATTAGACTATGCCGCTTTAACGGACTTATACGCCGCTGGTGGGCCGGTGCATGGTTTGGTATTGACGACAGCCCGGCAGGCCAACGCGGGTCCGTTAAAACGTTAGGCTTTGTTAATGGACTTTGTCTACCAATAGTTATTATTAACCGACACCGCCAGCAAAATCTGCTAATATACACACATACCAACCACTTAGGGGCAGCACCATGTACCAGTGCACACAGTGTAACAAGCTGTTTGGCAGCGCAGGCAAGCTACAAGGCCACCCGTGCGTTACCGCAGCGCGCAAGCTACCGCGCGACCAGCTACTTGCCCGCCTGCTGGCAAGCGGTGGGTGCAGCCAGCAATATTACGATGCCGAAATGGCAAAGCTGCAAAAGTAACCACCGCGTGACGGCGACCGCCCAGCTACGGCTGGGCGCTTTGCGTTGCGGGCACCAAAACAAAACCGCGCCGTAGCGCGGTTTGTATGTTACGTGGTGC
>OUWB011209532.1_pt1 | contig 27976 bp, 23 predicted proteins | sample 1779821 | NCBI WGS metagenome assembly OUWB01 (sample SAMEA3914806, study PRJEB12502) | metagenome | biome: forest; material: soil | place: Canada | collected 2011-08-03 | depth 0.1 m
CTATCGAGGGTTCGAATCCCTCTCTCACCGCCAACCTGCCGCGGCATAGCGCTGTGCACAGAAACGCCGCCATAACCGCCTGCTTCCAGACGATTTCTCGTCTTCAATTCCGCGCGAACGGACTTTGGGACCTGTCCGAAAACACGAGCCCCTGCCGGCGAGGGCTGATCGTCCGAATCTGACCCGCAGCGGGCGATGAACGCCTCGACCTGTCCATGCTAGTCCGCAAGATCGGTCGAGCGTCCCACGGCCGCCTGCGGCTAACTGGCTTCGCCACGGAGGCCCAAAGGTGAAGCCAGGCGTTCAGATCTACAAGTCTCGGATGCAGCGGGTGCTGGATCATATCGACCAGCACCTTGATGGCGAGCTGGACCTGGGGACTGTGAGCGGCGTCGCCGCCTTCTCCAAGTTCCATTTCCACCGTCAATTCACAGCGACCTTCGGAATCTCCCTGCATCGCTATGTCCAACTCGCCCGGTTGAAGCGCGCATCCCACCGGCTCGCCTCAACGGACGACGGCATCACGCAGATCGCGATGGACGCCGGTTACGACGCGCCGGACGCTTTCGCTCGCGCCTTTCGTAAACGGCTCGGACAGTCACCGTCGTCGTTTCGCAAGTCGCCGGATTGGGAACCGTGGCTCTCAGCCTTCGGGCCTCTGGAAAAATCTAGGAGTCTGGTCATGCAGATCATCTTTGAACCTGGCGACGTGACGATCCGCGACGTGCCGCCAACGCCGGTGGCCGTCCTGGAGCACCGGGGCGACCGCGCCAAACTTCCGGAGACCTTCGAGCGGTACAGGACCTGGCGCGCCGGCGCCGGGCTGTCGCCCAAGACCAGCTCCACCTTCATGGTCTTCCGGTCCGAGAGGACGCCCGCGGACCCAGCCGACTACAGCATGGACCTGTGCGCCGGAACCGACCAGCCGGTCGAAGCCAACGACGCCCAGATCAGGAGCGGCGTCATCCCCGGCGGCCGCTGTGCGGTGCTGCGCTATCCAGGCAACACCAACAATCTCGAGCCGGCCGCGCACTACCTTTACCGCGAGTGGCTCCCCGCCAGCGGCGAGGAGGCTCGGGACTTCCCGATCTATTCCCAACGCCGGCTTGCCTCCACGCCAGGAGCGCCGGGCGATGAGGTCATTCTGGAACTGTTCCTGCCGCTTAAATGAAGCCGGCTGTTGAACCCTTAGGATTCGTAGGGCGAGGATGCTGATCCGCACCTGTGATCCAGGCGCGATCAGCCCACCCCGGCGGCGGCGCAGGACCCCAACCTCGGGCCGGTTCGCCTGAGGTTCAGAGCCATCCGCCCCCAATCCGAGAACTGAAGTCCGACCGGGAAGACGCTGCGCGCCAGGACTCCCAGATATCCCAGACAAATCGGCGGCGATGCGCACCCAGCCGGATCAGACTTCGGCGCCTGCGTCTCCGGAGGCGTTGCGCACCAGCACGACCATCGCCGCCCGAGCGGCGGCGGCGTCGCCCTGCGCCAGGGCGTCGTACACCGCGTAATGATCGGGCATGGGATCACGTGACTGGCCGCGGTCCTCGCGAGCGAACTTACTGGTCCACCTCACCGCCGCGGCGATGGAGTGCGAGAGGGCGATAAACGGCTCATTACGGGTGGCCTGCACGACGAGGCTGTGGAATTGCTCGTCCGCGGCGCGTCCCTCCACTGTCAGCAAGCCCCAACGCTCCATCTCCTGCAGCGCGGCGCCCATCACCGCCAATTCGCGGGAGTCGCGCCGCAGGGCGGCCATGGCGGCGGCCTCCGGCTCGACAACGAACCTTAACTCAAAGATTCCTTTGACGAATTCGAAGTCTGGCCCAGCCTCGAACATCCAGGCCAATACGTCCGGGTCCAGCATGTTCCAGCACAGGCGGGCGTTGACCCGGATACCGACCCGGGTACGGCTATAGACCAGCCCCTTGGCGGCGAGGATCCGCACGCCCTCCCGATAGGCGCTGCGCGAAATGCGCCGGTCGAGGCTGAAGCGCTCCTCGCCGGGCAGCACGTCGCCGGGCTTGAACGCGCCGGCGACGATGGCCACGCCCAGTTCATGAGCCACGGCTTCGTGGATCGCCAGCTTCGGCCTTCGCCCTGAGTTCGCTGGACCGTTCATTCGCGCCGTCCTGCCGCCTTTGGTTTCCGCCCGCCCGCTGCGTTCATCGGCTTGCATCGATCTCATGTCCAGGGCTAGGTGTCACTACCCAGACAAATTGGATTTCGGCGTGACCGGATCGGGCGAGGAGACAGGGCGGCGGGCGCGATGGGACATGGCGGCCCTGATCTGCGCCGCCATCGCCATCTCGTATCTCGACCGCCAGACGCTGCCCTGGGCGATCAAGAACATTCAGGTCGACATTCCTTTCGACGCGCAGCTCAAGGCCGCCTTGGATTCGGCGTTCCTGGTCACCTATGGCCTGATGTACCTCGGCGGCGGCTGGCTGTTGGACCGCATCGGAACCCGCCTCGGGTTCGCGGTGATCATGTCGGTCTGGTCCCTGGCCTGCGCCAGCCATGGCCTTGCCGGCGGCGTGATCGCCCTCGCCGCCAGCCGGCTGTTTCTCGGCGCCGGCGAGGGCGGAAGCTTCCCCGCCGCCACGCGGGCGGTGGTCGAGGGCTTTCCCGTACGCGACCGCGCCTTCGCCATGGGTTTGATCAACGGCGGCTCGGCGGTGGGGGCCGTGATCGCCGCGCCGTTGATCGCCATGATCCTGCTGCGGGTCCATTGGCTGGGATTGGCCAGCTGGCGCTGGGTGTTCTTCCTGACCGGCCTGCTGGGACTGGCCTGGACCGCCGCGTGGCTGCTGCGAAATCGCCGGGCGCCGTTGATCGCGCCAACGCCGACGTCCGGCTGGGCGCCGCGGGTGCGCGACCTGGTGGCCTGCGGCGAGGTGCGGGGGGTGATCGCCGCCAAGCTGCTGACGGACGGCGCCTGGTATTTCTATCTGTTCTGGCTGCCCAAATACCTGTTTGAAGTCCGGCATTTCGATCTGCAGAAAGCCGCCGCGATCGGCTGGATTCCCTATGCGGCCGCGGGGGTGGGCAGCCTGGCCGGCGGCTGGGCTTCGGGCCGGTGGCTTCGGCGGGGCCGATCCGTGAACTTCGCGCGCAAGGCGGCCCTGGGTCTCAGCGCGGCCTGCATGCCCTGGGTGGTCCTGGTTCCGGCCGCACGCTCGATCCCCGTGGTGCTGATGCTGTTCAGCCTGGCCTTCTTTGGCCAGCAGAGCTGGTCGACCTTGATCATGACCCTGCCGGGCGACCTCGTTCCTCATGCCGCGCTGGGCCGCTTGGCCGGCTTGATCGGCATGGGCGGCGCGTTTGGCGGCGTGCTGATGGGCCAGGCGGCGGGCTGGATGCTGGATCATGGCTGGGGCTACGGCCCCGTGCTCATGGTGGCCGGGTCGCTGCATGTGCTGGCCTTCGCCCTGGTCTGCCTGACCGTTCCCAGGATCCAACCCCTCGCTTTCAACCGGAAGGGCTCGACTTGAAGATCACCGAAATCCGCACCCGCGCCGTGCGCTGGGCTGGAGAGACCACTCCCCTGCCCCCGCACTTCTGCACCAATCCCATGGATCTGGTCTCGCCATTGCTGTCGCCGGAGACCATGGCGACCTTCACCTTCCATGGCTGGCTGATCGTCGAGGTGTTCACCGACCAGGGCCTGGTGGGCGTCGGCAACGCCGCGCTCTCGCCCCTGGCCACCAAGCAGATGATCGATCAGCACCTGGCGCCGCTGCTGATCGGCCAGAACCCTTGGGACACCGAGTTCCTGTGGCAGCACATGTATCGCAAGACCATGGCCTTCGGGCGAAAGGGCGTGGCGATGACCGCGATCAGCGCCGTGGACATCGCCCTGTGGGACCTGATGGGCAAGGCCGCGCGTCAGCCCTGCTACCGGCTGATGGGCGGCCGCACCAAGGCCAGGATCCCGGTCTACGCCAGCCGTCTCTATTCCACGCCCCTGGACGAGCTGGCGGCCGAAGCGGCGAAATACAAGGCCGAGGGCTATGGCGCGGTGAAGCTGCGCTTCGGCTGGGGCCCGATCGACGGCGCCGCCGGCATGGCGCGCAACGTGGAGCTTGTGCGCACCGTGCGCGAGGCGGTCGGCGATGAGATCGACGTCATGGCCGACGCGTACATGGGCTGGAGCCTGGACTACGCCAAGCGCATGATGCGGCTGATCGAGCCCTTCAACCTGCGCTGGCTGGAAGAGGCGATCATCCCCGACGACATCCACGGCTATGGCGAGCTGCGCCGCTTCGGCCGCACGCCGATCGCGGCGGGCGAGCACGAGCATACCATCTACGGCTTCCGCCAGCTGATCGAGGCCAAGGCGCTGGACTACATCCAGTTCGACACCAACCGCGTCGGCGGCCTGACCGCGGCGCGCAAGATCTCCGCCCTGGCCGAGGCCCATTCCATCCCGGTGATCCCGCACGCGGGGCAGATGCACAACTACCACGTGGTCATGGCCAGCCTGAACTCGCCCATGGCCGAATACTTCCCGCCGGTGGACGTGGAGGTGGGCAACGAGCTGTTCTGGTATATCTTCAAGGGCGAGCCCATGGCCAAGGACGGCTATGTCGATCTCGACGACAGCGTTTCCGGCCTGGGGCTGGAGATCGACGAGGACGCCCTCAAGCGCTTCGAGGTGACGCAATGAGCTCGTCTTCGCCGCAATCGATGAAGGTGGCCGTGCTGGGCCTGGGCGTCATGGGCGGCGGCATGGCCGCCAACCTGCTGTCCAAGGGCTTTACGGTGTCGGTCTGGAACCGCAGCCCAGGCAAGGCCGAAACGCTACGCGCCGCCGGCGCGCAGGTGTCGGCCACGCCCGCCGAAGCGGTGGCGGGCGCGGACCTGGCCCTGGCCATGCTGGCGGACGACGAAGCCTCACGCTCGGTCTGGCTGGGCCCGCATGGCGCGCTGGGCGCCCTGGCGCGTGGCGCGATCGTGGTCGAGTGCGGAACCCTGACCCCAGGCTGGGTGGGCGAACTGGCCGCCGCGGCGGCCAAACGCGGCCTGGGTTTCATCGATGCGCCGGTGAGCGGCACCAAACCCAACGCCGCCGCCGGAACCCTGCGCTTCCTGGCCGGCGGCGACGAGGCGATCCTGGCCCGCGCGGAGCCGGTCCTGCTCAGCATGGGCAGCCAGGTGGTGCGCCTGGGTCCTGTCGGCAGCGGCGCCACGTTCAAGCTGATCAATAATTTCCTGTGCGGCGTGCAGGTCGCGTCCCTGGCCGAAGCCCTGGTGATGGTCGAGCGCAGCGGGCTCGAGGTCGCCTCCGCCGCCCAGGCCCTGGTCGCCGGCGCGCCGGGAAGCCCCCTGGTCAAGATGCTGGCCGAGCGGATGCTGGGCGGGGACTACAGCTTGAACTTCGCACCAGGCCTGATGGCCAAGGACCTGGGTTACGCCATCGAGGCGTTCGCCGGGCGCGGCGTGCCATTGGCCTCGGCCGAAGCCGCCCGCTCACGCTTCCTGCGCACGGCGCGGCGTTATCCGGAGGCCGACATGGCCTCCGTGATCGAGACGGTCAGGGATGAAGACCAGGAGGGGAGCTGACACCGTCGACGGCGCCGGCGATGGCCGGCGTCGATCCGGTCGAGCCGAAGCCGTCCTATCCGCCCCATATTGTCAGGCGGTTCGGGGTCGCGATAGTCCGATTCCCTGATCCGCGAGGCGGAAAGAGAAGCGGCGCGGCCCTAACTGAGGGTCAAATGTTCAGCTCAATCGAAAGAGCGGCGGCCTCGATCGCGGCCGCTGCGGACCTTTTGGAGAGTTGACGGAGGCGGCGGCCCGGCGGAACATCTGGCCATTCACAACGCCCCAAGCCCATCGCCCTTCTTAATTGATCAGAGGAAACAACCGGATGGCCTTCGACTGCGGCGTCCTGTACGTCGCTATTAATCGCGGCGGCTATATCGAGGAAGCGTTTCTCTCTGCGGAATCGATTAAGCGGATTTGTCCAGACCTACCAATATGCCTGTTTACGGACGAACCAACACACGCGCTTTGTCAGTTAGGTGTTTTTGACACGATACGAACCGTTCCATCGAATAGAGAACTCTCATCGTCTTGGGCGGGAGGACAGCTGCGCCGCATCGAGTGCCTGCTTAAAACGCCTTACCCATGCACGCTCCACCTGGACACCGATACTCGAGTGATGACGCCAGACCTGCCATCACTCTTTGGGCGATTGGAGCGCGCAGAGGTTTGCATGGTGGAGGCGATGGTTGAAGACAGCTACTCGCGACACCACTATGGCGCGAGAATGTTTAATGCAGGCATGATTCTGTACAAAAACACGAGCAAGGTGCTGGCCTGGTTGGAGGCATGGGTCAATTTGTCTGAAAATCATTTCAATATGGCGGGTGCCAATCCGTTGCCGGAGCTAGACTATCTCAAGCACGTCGACTCTGATAAAATTAGAAGAAATCTATTGAATATGGATCAAATCAGTCTGGTTCAAATCCTGAATCCGGATAAGAATACATTTTGCCTGGACATAGAAATACTCGATTACGCCTGGAATCATCGCGGATCAAGATCTCCCGCACTGAATACGACACCTATAAAAATATCGCACTCCCCCGCCTTGAGGGGCCGCATTCATACCGATCTGGCTGCGATCGCAGCGCGGTGGGCAGGCGCGAACCTGCCTGAAGCCACCCCGCTAAGGCGATATACAGATCAGCGCAAAACTTGAATAAAAACCGCAACTGAAACTTAGATTATATTGATCGTCAAATTGCGCTCAGCTTCAATCCGTTACAAGGGGTGCCACTTTACGCCACATCGTCGTTCTCAATTTCGGATCCACCGATTTCGACTGCCTGAGCATGATTTGCCGAAGGCCGGCGCCGATCTCCAGGTCGGGCATGGGGGTGAAGCCCAGCCGGGTAAACCAAGGCTCATTCCAGGGCGGGCGCTGGAACGTCGTAAGAGACAACACCTCCAAGCCTAGGCGCGCCGCCTTGTCCACGGCCTGTCGCATGAGGGCGGCGCCGACACCGGAGCCTGAGCTGTCCGGAGCAACGGAGATGTTCGCAACATAGAGCTGCCCGTCGACGATGTTGGTGAGGATAAAGCCGACGAGCCGATCACCGAATTCGGCGACGGTCAGATCTCCAGCAGCGATGCGTTCGGCGGAGAGCGGCGGCGCCGCCGCGACGAACGCCAAGTCTGGCGTCGCCAGATACCGGGTGCGCGCCGCGCTTTCGACCGCCTGAACCGCCGCGATGTCCTGCGCCCCGCCCCGCCTAAGCCGAACAGCCACGCCCGGCGTGGTCGAACCGGCGTGACGACGCTCGCCAGGCCCTTGGGATTGAACCCGGGCTTCGATCAGCCTCACCTTGAACATCAGCGTAATGCGGACTTCGGGGCAGGTTCGCGAAACACCTCGAGCCACGTGAGGTATATTCCCCGGAAACATCACCAATCTGTTTGGCTTCGGATATATAGACCGTATTATATCGCTCTTTTGCTTATTAAAGAAGACAGTCTCTCCGCCCCAATTCGCATCCCACTTGGTGCAAGGGTAATATATTATGGTGAAATTGTTGGACTGAGAAGAATCGACATGGACCGATCCTTCAGTTCCGTAAGGGTGGGCGTTGGCGTAGCAGCGGCGCAGATCGAAGGACGCTAAATATGAGCCCTTCAGCCCCATCCACATCTTGTGTACCGCCGGCGCGCTGAGCAGCAGCTCTTCCTCGCAGCTGGGTTGAAGCGCACCATTATCAACATCGGGGTCGGGATGCAGACTGCCGCCGAAATGTTTATGCCAGAAGGAATAGGCGTCCACGTTCGAATTGGACTTCCACCCAAATCCCCAATTCGGCTGCTTCAAGAAATTTATGATCCCTTCGTGGTCCTTCGAGGTCAGCAGATCATCGACGATTGAGATCGGTTCCGGGGCCGCAACCTCACCAAGAGCCTTCATGAACATCAGCCTCCAAGATCTTCAGTCGAAACGATCACACCCATGAAGCAACAGCAAATGTCCGCCTCGAAAGCCCTCCGCCATGACCGGCCGACTGCAGCCTAGGGTTAGCCGGCGGCCGGCAGCGGATTGTCGCCCGGGCGACCGACGATTTCCAGCGGCGTAAGGATTCATAAGGATCCGGGCCATGCGAAATCAGCAGCCCGAACGACGTTATCCCGCTTGCGCCCAGCCTCACAATGACGATAGGTTGAAGCGAAAGCGGGCCATCAGATAGCTTAACTGCAAGTCGCGATATGTGCGCGCCGCACTTTGCGCGCGCTCGATGCTGGCGTGCCGGTTGGTCCGTAAGTTTTCCTAAAAGTTTCTTTTCCAAATGCCTAGAACTGGGAGTAACCGATGAGCAAAGCTCCATTGACCTCAGTTTTCGATCGCTGGACTCACCCTAGCTTCGAAAGGCGGGTGCGCGGCACCACGCCCGCCACCGCCACCTATCTTTGGGGCTCAGCCGGCATCTCCGGCCCGATCAGCTTCGACAAGCCGCTCGTCCTCCACATTCGCAACGACGTGTTCGGGCAACCCATTCAACTGAGCACGATGGCTTCGAGTTCTGCGGTTCCAAATGTGGTGGGCACGCTTCAGCCGGGGGAGTGCGTCTCCATACCCGTGCAGAGCCTGTCCGGCGTCACCGCCTTTTGCACGGCGACCTCGGACCCCCTGGAAACATTGGTCGCCTGCATCATCAGAGACTAGGGAAGGCGAAGGAGAGCTCCCATGAGCATCACAATCAAATTTTGGCCGCCCAAACCCGCGCCCGCCAAGGTGATTTCCTTGAGCGTGAGGCCGCTACAGGCGTCACACCTTTGCTTCAACACCGACGGCATTATCGGGGATCCTATCCTCGACGCCAATGGAGACCCCGTCGCCTCTCTGGGCGCGGTCGTGGCTCCGGCCCTGGGCCCCAACAACTCGGTTCCCGGAGGCGCCTCGGCCGTTCTTTTTAACTTCGATTCATTTTACCAAACGCTATCCAACAGACCAACGGTCAGCGGAAACGACTCATTACTTGAGTATGATGCGACAAATATTGTTTCCTACACCAAGCCCTATGCATTGGCCACGCTTCGGGCGGAAGGCAGGAAGCTGGCGCTGCGCAAGGCGATCAACGCGCGCCAGAACGCGTTCTACGCAAAATATGGAACAAATCAGCAAACTCAAATCATCAATACGATGAATGGGTATTATTCGAATTCGAATTCGGATTCGAAACCCGCAAGGCTATCGCGCCTCAGCTCGATGCTCGATCAACAATGGAATGAGCTTGATCAACAGTATCAAAATGATCACCGAACGGGTGTCGTGAAAACGACCAGCATCACGTCAATATCCAACACCGTATCGGGCCAGTTCGTCGAGAACGTGAATCTCCTGGGCGGCGGCTTTCCGGTTCCCCCTCAGTCCGAGAATTGGACTGCGGAACTGGCGCCCGCGGATGTCAGCCTGACCCAGGAATCGGGGGCCGGCATCTCGAACGTGATGGGCTATGGCTATCGGATTCCGTCCATTGAAGACCACGCCAAATACGAGCGGGCCAAGGTCAACTTGATCGATCAGCAGTTCGCCCAGTTCATGGCCGGACAGACCCTGCCCAATCTCAAGCAGATATTCGAGAATGAGTTGGAATCGATCGACATGGATGTCTGCCGGCTGCAGGTCTCCGTGCTGGATACGATCCTGATGTCGCCGATCGCGGGCACGATAACGGGCGTCTATAAGAAGCCAGGCGATTTTGTCAGGGCCGGGGAGCCGGTGATCCGGGTCGAAGACAGCTCGACCGTTCTCCTCGTGGCCAAGCTCGTCTTCCCCGGGGCGATCACGATTGGCGACACGATGACGATCAGCACGACCTTATATGATGGGTCGATCCTGGACCCGGCCATTACCGGCACGGTCGTCGCTGTTCGCGGCCAGAAAGAAGACGATCATTGGGAAGTGATCGTTAAATACTCCAACATCGGCGGCGGCAGCTTCACTTTGCCGCTCGGCTACCATTTCGATTACGACGATACGACCGTGACGATCAGCTAGGCGCAGACAAGGGAGCCCGCCAGTGGGCGACGGCATCGGCACGGGTTTCGACGGCATAGGCTTCGACGGCACAGGTTTCGACGGCCTGGGGTCCGACGGCTTAGGGTCCGACGGCCTCGGTTCGGACGGCCTTGGCTCCGACGGCCTTGGCTCCGACGGTCTGGGCTCGGACGGTCTGGGCTCCGACGGCACGCCCGGCAGTGACGGTACGCCAGGCGGCGACGGCACGTCCGGCGGCGACGGCGGCGATCTCTCCATACCGATCGCCATACCAAATTCGGACGCCGATCCCCCTCCGCCCGACCCGCTCGACGATGGCGACGTTCTGGGCCTCCAGGACGATACGGACGGCGGCGTGTCCAAACCGCTGTCTCAGGCATTTCTGAACTGGCTCGCCGCGGTGTCGGCTCAGGCCGCCGCCGGAAGCCGGCGCTGGGTCTACGCACCGGACGAAGACGATTCAGACTTCGACGACGACGACGACGACGATGCGGATGACGGTCTCGCCAGCGTCCTCGGCGATGCTTCGGCCCCAGCCGGCGGCGCTGATCTCGAAAGCCTGCTGTCCAGCTACCCGGCGCCCCAATATCTGGCGGACAACAGCGGCACGGTGGTGGGAACCCCTTCCGACGTCCCACCATCAGTGTTGGACGCCCCGCCGGCCCAACCCGCGGCGATCGCGGCTAATGAAGGCGCCGGATCCGCCTCGCTCCCAGATCCAATGCAATATTTTTTATCTTTTTATCCGAACGGAGTTCCTGACGGAGGCAGTTCGTCGTCCTATTATTTTACAGGCATGGGCACGAGTAAGGGCATGCTATATTACAATTATTACAATGATTCACTGCAAGATTTAATCTCCATTGATGTTGCGCCATCAGGGCCGCTTTTCCCCCCTGCCCTGGCCGGTTCTTCACAAGCACAGCCATTGAGCTTGGGCGGACCACCATCCGCCACAACATCGCCGGGGGCTGGACCGGCAGGATCCGGATCGGCGGGTTCTGGACCGGCAGGGTCTGGATCAGCAGCGCCTGGATCGGCAGGGTCTGGCGCCCCAAGCTACGATCCGATGGCGGGCAGTCCTCTCGCCAAATTGCTTTTATACACCCCCAACACCCCAAATCTCGACAAATTCACCAACATCGGCAACCTGCAGACCGCTCAAGACACCGCCTTCAAGGTCGGCATGGGCGCAGCCGCGGGCGCGGGGGCGCTCTATCTGGGCGGATTGGTTGTGGGGGGCGCCATAGGCTTTCTCACCGATGTGGCGGGCGCGGACGCCGCCGCGGGCGCGCCCGGCGTCCTGACGCGGCTTCTCGCCGATACGGCGGGGTCCGGCGAGACGACGGCGATAGCCAAGACCGGATTGGCGATGGGCGGCGTGCTTGCCGGGGCTGCGGCCAATCCGGGTCTTGTGGATGAAATCAAGCAGGGCGCGGCCGCACTTCCCGCAGATATAGCGATGGTGGAATCCGAATTTGAATCCGCGCTCGCCCCCGAGCTAGAAAGCCTTCCCGGTCAATTGGCCCAAATGGGCAAGCAAGTAGCCTCAGCCGCAAGCAACGCTGTGGATATTACAGTCGAGGAAATGCAGGAATTGGGGTATCAGTTCCACCACTGGTTCTCTCAACAGTTTGAAGATGAATTCGACGATATTGGAATCGATGTTCATGAATTCACGTCACTGATTTCAGGCGAATTCCATATGCTGCTCCACAGCGAAGGGTGGAACGACGCCTGGGCAGAGTGGCTGGATGAGGCCGAGGAGATGGGATACGAGGCCTCCGACGCGGTCGAACACCTGTATGAAATGCTTCAACCCTATCTCCAGCAGATGGAGGACGACGGGATAGCCGGCGTCAACGGGCTGAAAGCGCTTGTTCGATATCCCGGCCGATAAGGAAAGCCGCTCCGGCCGCATGGCGAGCGGTCATCAGGCTGGCGCCTGCGCCTGATTTCACCTTCGGGCTAGAGCGCGTCGAGCAAAAGTGGAAACCGGTTTTGCGTGCGCAACGCGCTCTGATCTTTTGAATTGGAGCCTGTTCCGGTCAGATCATTCCATCTGACGGAACAGGCTCTAGCGGGCGCCGCCCAAATAGGGGATGGGACGAAGCAGGGGCGGCGTCCAAGCTCGCCTGATCTGTGGAATTCAGAACCGGTCGGCCATGCTCAAGGACGGACACCTGTTGCTCGAACTGCTTCTGCGGCTGATGACCACGGGCAGCGTCCTGGTCGGGGCCACCGCGGTCTACGCCGCCCTGCGCAATCACAGCCGCCAGCTCAACGCCCAGATATTCCTGGCCTATTCCGATCGGCTACAGAGCCTGCGCCAATCGATGCGCAGCGACCTCATATCCATGCGCTCGCTCGCGGTGGAGCCAGGCCAGGAGATCGAAATCCCTGTCGGGGCCATCGAGACCCTGCACCTGATCTTCGAGCTCTACGAGCTCAAGGTGCAGGGCTATGTGAAGAACAGCATGTGGGTGGTCTGGGTGCGCGACATCGACCGCTTCCTCAGCGCGCCGACCATCCGCCAGGGCCATGAACAGGTCAGGCGCGAATTCGAGGGCCACCGCCACTTCATCGCCTGGATCGAACAGCGGCAGGCGGAACTGGACGGCCGGCCTCCCCACACGCCGCGTTGAGGCCCGTTCAGAGATCGAGCGCGCGCCGGGGCGCGCCTGGGCTGCGACCAGCTTGGTCACTGGCGCTGAAAACTTGGACGAATGTGTGAAAGCCGGCAGCTTCAACCATCCTGCGTATACACATGCACACGGGAGGGCCCTAAGAATCGTGGCCATGGGCCCATGACACCCGCGGCGCCCCGGGCCAGCCGCCGGACGTGACGCGATGAGCGAGCTGGCTTCGTTCAAGCAGGCCATGCGCCTTCTGGTGACCGGGGTGTCCATCATCGCCACCCGCAGCGCCCTTGGCGGCTGGCATGGCCTGACCGCCACGGCGGTCACCTCGGCCACCGCCGAGCCGCCCACGCTGCTATGCTGCGTCAATCGCTCGGCCTCAGCCGCCCCCCACATCGCCGAAAGCGGGGTGTTCAGCGTCAACCTGCTGCCGATCAGCGCCACCGGCGTCTCGCAGCGGTTTTCCGGCCAGGGGCCCGCCGAAGAGCGTTTCACCCCCGGCGAATGGCTGACCCTGGCGACCGGCGCGCCGATCCTGCGCGCGGCGCTGACCGCCTTCGACTGCCGCATCCTTCAGCAGATGCAGGTCGGCACCCATTTCATTTTCCTGGGACAGGTCGAGGCCATTCACCTCGCCGAGGCTCCGGCCCAACCCTTGCTCTACGGCATGGGCGCCTATGGCGCCTTCCAACCTCGAGATGCGCATGGATAGGCTTATCCTCGACATACCCAGCCCTGGCCTGGGCCTTGCGGCCGCGGAGGCCGCCGGACGCCTGACCACGCCAACCGTTCTGCACGGCGTTGGCTTGGGCGATCCGGCGCTGCGCGGCGCCGTCGTGGTCCTGGCTCAGGTCGACGGCCTGCCCCTCGCCCAGCAGGCCCTGATCGCCCAGGCCCGCGCCGAGGCCGACCGGCTGGGCGCATGCCTGGCCGTGGCGGCCATCGAGCGGACGCCGCCGGTCAAGCCGGCCCGCCTGGCCAGCCTGGCCCAGCAGGCGCGCCAGCTGCATCGCCTGGGCGCGGACCTCTATGTTCTCGGCCCACACGCCGAACTCGACTTGGTCGCCGCCACCCTGGACAGCCGCACGGCCGCCGGCCGCCACGGCTTGGCCGCACTGATCGTCGCGCCCGACCTCACCGCCCTCGCCTCCCCCGACGCCGCCGCGCGCCAAGCCCTGGCGGCCGGCCGGCCCGAGGTCGCGGCCCGCATCCTCGGTCGCCCCTTCGCCCTCGAAGGCGTGGTCGAGGAGGGCCAGAAGCTGGGGCGAAAGCTGGGCTTCCCCACGGCCAACATCTCGGCGGGCGACTATGTGCGCCCCAGGCTTGGTGTATACGCAACGCGTAGCCGCCTCGCCGACGGACGCGAGTTGCCCGGGGTGGCCAATTTCGGGGTCAACCCCACCACCGGCCTGGTGGACGCGCGCCTGGAGGTGTTTTTGTTCGATTTCGACGAGGACATCTACGGCCAGGTGCTGGACACCGACCTGATCGCCTTCCTGCGGCCCGAGCTCAAGTTCGACGGGCTGGAGCCGTTGATCCTGCAGATCCGTCAAGACACCGAGGCCGCCCGCGCCCTGGCCGGCTCGCCGTCCTTCGGCTGACCCGCGGCGGCTTAACGATTTCGGCGTGCGGCGAGCGCAGGATGAACCGTCGCCGAGGCGGCGGCCACAAGGATCACCAGCGAAACGGCCATGACCGACCGCTTCCACAGCCTGCACGTGGGCGACCTGGCGCCCTGGTTCCGTCAAGCCTGCATCGGCCAGGACGGCGCCTTCGCCCTTGACATGACGGCGGGCCGGTTCGTGGCGCTGTGCTTCTACGGGTCGGCGGCCGATCCCATGGCGCGCGGCGCGCGGGCGGCCGTAGACGCCAGGCCCGGCCTGTTCGACGGCGCCCGCCGCCTGTGCCTAGGGATCACCAATCAGCCCTCCGACGCCGACTGGACCGACCTGGCGCCCAGCGACGGCGTGCGTCACCTGATCGACGCCGACGCTGCGGTCAGCCGCCTGTTCGGCGTGGCCCCGACCGCCGGCCCGGCCGAATTCGCCGCCCTGCGCCGTGGCTGGTATGTGCTCGACCCGCGGCTGCGGGTGATCGGGATGTTTCCCCTCGGCGCCGTCGGCGACGCGGCGGCCCTGGACTTGGTCGAGCGCCTGCCGCCGCCTGGCCGTTACCTGGGCGAGGCCTTGGCCCCGGTGCTGATCGTGCCCGGGGTCTTCGAGCCGGACTTCGCCCAGCGGCTGATCGCCTACCACCAGCAAAGCGGCGGCGAGGACTCCGCCGTGCTCACCGAAGGCGCAGCCTTCACCGACCACGACCTCAAGAGCCGCCGCGACCGCCGCATCACCGACAAGAGCCTCGCCGACCAGGCCCAGACCCGCATCTTCCGCCGGGTGGTTCCCGAACTGCGTCACGCCTTCCAGTTCGAAGCCACGCGCATGGAGCGGCTGATCGTGGCCTGCTACGCCGCCGCCGAGGGTGGCCGCTTCAAGCCGCACCGCGACAACACCGTGGCCGCCACCGCCCATCGCCGCTTCGCCGTCTCGATCAATCTCAACGACGATTTCGAAGGCGGCGCCCTGCGCTTCCCTGAATACAGCGCCCGGCCCTACGCTCCGCCGGCCGGCGGGGCGCTGATCTTCTCCTGCGCCCTGATGCATGAGGTGCTGCCGATCACCCGCGGCCGCCGCTACGCCTGCCTGCCGTTCGTCTATGACGAGGCTGCGGCCCAGCTGCGGCGGGGGGCGGATGGGAGCAGCCAACCCGGCGCCTTAGGCTCGGCCGACTAGCATCAACTATACCGCTCATCCCGGCGAAGGCCGGGATGAGCGGTGTGAACCCTTCCCCGTATAACGCGCCTATACCCGCTCCGCCCCCAGGTGCGCCCGCAGCGTGCGCCCCTCATAGGCCGTCCGCGTCAGTCCGCGCCGCTGCAGCTCGGGCGCCACCAGGTCGACGAAGTCCTTCACCCCGCCGGGGATGGTCGCCGGCATCAGGTTGAACCCGTCGGCGGCGCCCTGGGTGAAGCGCGCCTCCATGCCGTCGGCGATATCCTGGGGCGAGCCGCACATGAACAGGTGGCCGCGCGCGCCCGAGGCGAAGCGGGTCAGCTGGCGCAGGGTCAGGCCGCGCTGGCTGGTGGTCTCATGCAGCAGGGCCAGCTGGGTCGTGCCGAAATTGGTGGTCAGGGCCTCGGGCAGCGGGGCGTCGAGATCGTATTGCTTGAGGTCGATGTCCGGGCCCAGCAGGCCCTGCAGGAAGGCCAGGCCCAGCTCGATATCCACCCGGTCCTGCAGGGCGGCGTACTTGTCTTCGGCCTCCGCGCGGCTGGGGGCGACCACAGCCAACAGGCCGGGCATGATCTTCAGCGCGTCGGGCCGGCGGCCATGGGCGGCCATGCGGCCCTTGAGGTCGGCATAGAAGGCCTGGCCGCTCTCCAGGCCGCCCTGGACGCTATAGACCATGTCGGCGGTGCGCGCGGCCAACTCCCGCCCCGGCGGCGAGCCCCCGGCTTGGACCATCACCGGCAGGCCTTGCGGCGAGCGCGGCACGTTCAACGGCCCGCGCACGCGGAAATGCTCACCCTGGTGATCGAGGTAGCGCATCTTGGCCAGGTCGACATAGACGCCGCGCTCACGGTCCACCGGAAAGGCGTCGGGGTCCCAGCTGTCCCACAGGCCCAGGACCACGTCGGCGAACTCGTCGGCCCGGCGATAGCGGGCGGTGTGGTCGGGCATGCGCTCGTGGCCGAAGTTGCGCGCCTCGCTCTCGCTGACTCCCGTGACCAGGTTGCAGCCGATGCGCCCGCCTGACAGGTGATCCAGGGCGAGGACCCGGCGCGCCACATTGTAGGGCTGGTCGTAGGTGGTGTTCTGGGTGATGACGATGCCGATGGTCTCGGTGGAGACCGCCAGGGCCGCGGCCATGGTCGAGGGCTCGATGAAGGTGGCCCGGTCGGTGCGCTCCAGCACCGTGGTCGAACTGTCCGGCGTCGCGCCGCTGTCGGCCAGGAACACGGCGTCGAACAATCCGCGCTCGGCCAGCTGAGCCAGGGCCAGCACGCGCTTGAAGGGCATGGCCGGCGTGGGCGCCGTCGCCGGATCGCGCCAGGAGGCGGCGTGATGGCCGGTGTTCATCACGAACAGGCCCAGGCTCATCTTGCGGCTCACGGCGCCCTCCTTGGCGATAAGACGGGGGTCAGCGGATCTCCACGGCGTAGTCGCCGAGCGGCGGGGCGGCGCGGATCACCTTCTGGGCGGCCAGGAACTGGCCGACGCGCAGGTACTTGGCCTGGTCCAGCTCGAACGGGTCGGCGGCGAAATAGGGCACGCTGAAGCGCCAGGCGTTGAGGTTCAGGCGGTTGTTCACATTGGGATAGTGGCGGATGAACAGCTTCCAGGCGTCGTCCGGATGGGCCTTGATATAGGCTGAGCCCTCCTTGACCGCGGCCAGGAAGCGGCGAAAGCGCGGGTCGTGGGCGCGGGCCTTGTTCACCACGAAGATCAGGTCGTCATATTCGGGCACGCCAAAGCGGCTGTAGTCGAAAGTGACCGGCTGGACGCCGCGGTCCTGCAGCTCGAACACCTCGAAATTGCTGTTCACCCCCACGGCGTCGACCCGGTGGGTCAGGAGCGAGGTCGACAGGGCGGTGCCGACATTGACGAAGGTCACGTCGTTGGGGCCCAGATGCGCGGTGGCCAGTATCTGATTGAGCTCCGCGCGCCCCACCGGGCCGCCCACGTCGTTATAGCCGATGCGCTTGCCGCGCAGGTCGGCGATGCGATTGATCCCGTCGCCCTTGAGCGTGGTCAGGGTCTGCATGTCATGGTCGACCAGCACGCCGATGCGCGTCAGCGGCAAGCCGTTGGTCACCTGCAGATAGAGCTGGGGCTGATAGTCGATGGCGATGTCGCCATGGCCGGCCGCCACCAGGCGCGGCGGCATGGTGGGGTCGGCTGGCTGGATGAAGCTCACGTCCAGGCCCTGGCGCTGGAAGGCGCCGATCTCCTGGGCGACGATCAATGGGCCATGGTTGGGATTGACGAACCAGTCGAGCAGCACGGTCAGCTTGTCGGCGGCGGCGGCGGGCTGGGCCAGAACGAGCAGCAATGCCCCGAGGGCCAGCGAAATGATCCTTCTCCCCTTGCGGGAGAAGGAAGGGTCCCATCGGCGGAGCCGATGGGAAGGATGAGGGGTTGCTCGAACCTCTCCGCCAGCGAAACCCCTCACCCTCCCAGGCTGCGCCTGGGCCCCTCCCTCTCCCACAAGGGGAGAGGGGAAGAGGCCCAGCCAACGGAAAACAAACATCAAACAGCCTCTCAATGGGTCTTGGGCAGGTCGGCGTCGAGGCGCGCGGCCACGTCGTGCAGGCGGGCCTGCAGGTCGGGCGCGGTGACCACCACCCCCTGGTCGACGATGGCGCGGAACTTGGGATAGAGCGGGGCCGCAGCCAGGATGGCCGCATCATGGAACGGCGCCTCGGTGGCCGGCAGCAGGTAGCGCGGTATGCCGCCCGGCTCAGGGACCAGGAGCGCGCGATAGGCCGGCAGCGAGACGGCGTAGCGGACGAAATCCTCGGCGTCCGTCAGCTTGCGGCCGTGGACGCGCGCGTCGATGCCGAACATGTCCACCCAGATCATCGGCCGCACCTTGCCGTCCTCCAGCCGCAAGGGCGCGACGCGGATGTCGTCGGCGGTCAGGCAATGGTCCTCCAGCCGGCAGCCCTGGGCGCTCTCGTCGAGGGCGTCGTGGATCAGCTCGGAATAGCCCACATAGGCGCCGCCAGACCGCCGCGCGAACTGGCGGGCATAGAAGGACTCCACCTCCTGATAGGCCGCCGTGCGCCCAAAACCCGCAGGCTCCAGGGCCAGGAGGCGCTGGATGCGGCTCTCGATCTCAGGGTCGGGCGTGGGGGTGATGTCGGCCAGGGCGGCGTGGGGATCGCCGTCGCGGGCCATCAGAAAACTCAGATAGAGCTCGCCCAGGGCGCCAGGGCCGGCCAGGCCCATGAGCAGGCCGTTCTTGCCCAGTCCCGCCTCCATGGCCGCGAAAGTGTCGGCCGAGGCCAGGCCGGTCTCGTCGGCGCGATAGACCAGGAAGTCGCTGCACAGCCATTGCGGCACGGCCACCACCTTGCCGCCCGCCGTGGCCGCCTGGGCGGCGATGGGGGTCATGGGATCCAGGCTGGACACGAAGGCGGCCGGCAGGGGCGCCAGCTTGTGGCGGGCGAGGAAGTCGCCCAGGAACACCACGTCGATCTCGTGCACGTCGGCGTCCTCGTAGAGCACGCCCTTGGCCGCCGGATCGGTGTCGTAATAGTGCGGGTTGAAGGTGATCTCGACCACCACGTCCGGATGGGCCCGCTCGAAGCCCTGCTTCAGCGCCAGGGCCGCGGCCGGCGCCTCGGGAATATAGGGATAGAGCGAGACGTGCAGCACCCGCCGCGGCGTGGCGGCCAGGGCCAGGGGCGGCGTCAGCAGCAAGGCCAGAACCAGCAGAACGACGCTGCAAACCTTCTCCCATGAGGAGAAGGAGGGGCCCATTCGCGCAGCGAATGGGAAGATGAGGGGGTAGGGACCTCTCCGGCGAGTTCGTAACCCCTCACCCTCCCAGGCTTCGCCTGGGCCCCTCCCTCTCCCTCTGGGAGAGGGCTTGAAGCTCGGGCCTGCGGTCATCTCGAGATCCATCGCCGGCCCCTCCCCTCAGGCCTTGATCCGGTCTTCCTGGACGTTGCCGGCGTCCAGCACGTGCAGGCGCATGGCGTGGTAGGCCATCTCAGGTTCGTTGCGGACGATGGCCTGGATGATGGCGTTGTGCTCCATGAAGGAGATCTCCATCCGCTCGCGCTCGCTGATGAACTCCACCCGGGTGTACGGCAGGGTGCGCATGCGCATCTGCACGATGCCGTTGAACAGGATGTCGTTGCGCGCGCCCTGATGGATCAGCTGGTGCAGCTCGCCGTTGGCGTGGTCGAAGGCGACCGCGTCGGCTACGTCGGTGATCCGCCGCATCTGCTCGTGCAGGCCCAACAGGGCGGCGCGGTCGGAGTCGGTCATGCGCTGGGCGGCGTAGCGGGCGGCCGAAGCCTCGAGGTCGGCCACCACCTCCAGCAGGTTGTTGAAGTGCTCGACGCTGCGGGCGGCCACCACCATGCCCTGGCGCGGCTTGGTGTCGACGATGCCCAAGGCCGACAGCTGGCGCAGGGCCTCACGCACCGGCGTGCGCGACACCTGGTAGCGCTGGGCCAGCTCCTCCTCCTCCAGGCGCATGCCCGGCGGCAGCTGGCCGTGGGCGATGTCCGAACCGATGCGCTGCTGGACAATGCTGGCCAAGGTCGGCGTCGGCGAACCACGCCGAGCCTTGGCTGCGGCCTCCTTCTGAGCCGGGCTCTCCTCGCCCTGGGCCCGCATCCCGCGCAGCAGGATGGGCTGGTCTTGGTCGCGCCCGCTCATGAGCGCGACACCGCGCATGGCGCAGCCGAGCCTGGCGCGGACCGGCGGGCATATTTGCAGCTGTTGGTCATAGACGGGCCACGACGCCTTTCACCTCCGTATAGTGTTCGATCGCGGCGAAGCCCGAAGCGCGTCCCCAGCCCGATTGCTTGTAGCCCCCCATGGGGAAGGCTGGATCGAAGAAATTATGCGTGTTGACGCACACATTGCCGGATTTGATCCGCCCGGCCAACTGATGGGCGTTCCTCAGATTCTGGGTCCAGATGCTGGCGTGCAGGCCGAAGATGCTGGCGTTGGCCGCGGCCACCACGCCGTCCAGGTCGTCGGCCTTGAACGGGACGGCGCACAGCACCGGGCCGAACACCTCGTCGCGGTAGATCGACATGTCCGGACTGGTGTTCACCGCTACGGTCGGTTCGACGAAATAGCCCGCGCCGCCGATGCGCCCGCCGCCGGTGACATAGCTGGCCCCGTCCTGACGCCCCTGTTCGATGAAGCCAAGCACCCGCGCCAGCTGCACGTCCGAGACCAGCGGGCCCAGCTGAGTGTTGGGATCCAGGCCGTGGCCCACCTTCAGCCCCTTGGCGTGGGCGGCGACGCCCTCGACCACGCGGTCGAAGATGCGCTCATCGACGAACAGGCGCGAGCCGGCCGTGCAGACCTGGCCGCTGGAGAAGAAGATGCTGCCCGCCACGCCGGGTATGGCGCTCTCCAGGTCGGCGTCGGCCAGGACGATGGCCGGCGACTTGCCGCCCAGCTCCAGGAACACGCGCTTCATGTTGCTGGCGGCCGAGGCGGCGATGACCGCCTTGCCGGTCTCGGTCGAGCCGGTGAACGAGACGCCGTCCACGTCCATGTGGCTGGACAGGGCCGCGCCGGCCGTCTCGCCCAGACCTGTGACCACATTGATCACGCCCGGCGGGAAGCCGGCCTCCAGGGCGAGTTCGCCCAGGCGGATCGCGGTCAGCGAGGTCTGTTCGGCGGGCTTGATGACCACCGTGCAGCCGGCGGCCAGGGCCGGCGCCGTGCGCCACACCGCCAGCTCCAGCGGATAGTTCCAGGGCACGATCACCCCGATCACCCCCAGGGCCTCGCGCACCGTATAGGCGTGCAGCGCGCCGGGCGGCCCCAGCTGCATGGTCTCGCCGTTGATCTTGGAGGCCCAGCCGGCCATGTATTCCAGCATCTGCACCGAGCCGGGGATGTCGACCAGCCGGCACTCGTAGATCGGCCGCCCGGTGTCGAGGGATTCCAGCTGGGCCAGCTCCTCGGCCGCGTCGCCGATCGCCTGGGCCAGCTTCCAGATCAGGCGGCTGCGTTCGGTGGTGGTCATCCGGCCCCAGGGACCGCTTTCCAGGGCCTGGCGCGCGGCGATCACCGCCGCGTCCACGTCCGCGGCGCCCGACGAGGCCACCTTGGACACCACCTGGCCCAGGCCGGGATCGATCACCTCCAGGGTCTCGCCCGACTGGCTCGCCAGCCAGGCGCCGCCGATGAGATTGCCGTGGGTCCTCTTGAGGAACTCCGCCGCCTTGGGTCCGAGCCGCTCGGGCGCGCCGCCGCCATCCATCCTGAGATCTCCCTGTTGTCTTCGCCGTCTGCAGAACTGAACCGAGCCTAGAAACCAGCGGCGGCCGCGCAAATCGTCTGCGGCCGCCGCCGTCGCCTTAAGTGTCCGACCGCTGAAAAGCGCGGCGCCGCATCAGAAAGCCTGGGTGTAGGTGGCCATGGCCGCAAAACCGCCGGACAGGTAGTAGGTGGGCGACGAGCCTGGGATCACGTCGTCGGCGCTGTCGTTGACCGTGTTGGCGTTGGCCGTCGGATTGGCCACCGAACCCAGATAGGTGATGCCCGACAGGTCGGTCAGGTTGACCTTGATCTCCGGCCGCGCCCGCAGCGCGTTCCAGGGCAGCCGCACGCCAAACGCCATGTTTTCAACTGTATAGCCGGGTATCTTCTCATCGTTCATAAAGGTGGAGAACTGCGACCCCACCGTCTTGGCGTTGAAATTGGCGAAGAAGGTGCCGTCGTCGTAGTTCAGGCCTATGGCGGCCTGGTACGGCGGGCTGCGCACCGAGGTCTTGCCTGCGGTGGGCAGATAGGCGACCCCCGTGCTGGTCAGGATCGGCAGGTCGCTGTCGTCCACCGAGTGCAGGTACTCGGCCGAGACATAGGGGCTGATGTGGTGCCAGGGCTTGCCGCCGGCCTCGAAGTCGATCCCGTAGGTGCTCTGGCTGCCCGCATTGACCGATTCATTGATCAGCGACGGATAGACGATGGTCGAGATCTGCCGGTTACGGAAGTTGAAGTTGAACAGGGTCGCCGACGCCGTGCCCCAGCTTCCGGTGTAGCGGTAGCCAAGGTCTTCAGACACCGAATATTCTGTCTTCAGGTTCGGATTGGCGGCGCCGTACTGGTAGCTGCCGTAATAGTCGATGAACATGGTCTGTTCGGACGGCGTGCGGAAATTGGTGCTGACGTTACCGAACAGCATGTTGTGGTCGTCGAGTTCGTAGCGCACGCCCACCCGCGGCAGCGGCTCGATGGCGGTCAGGTGGATATAGGACTGCGGGCCGGGCAGCTCGTTGAAGCCCTGGCGCCAGACCCAGGCCTCCTTGAAGCCGGCCTCGATGGTCAGCTTGTCGTCGAACAGCTTGAGCGTATCGCCGACGAAGGGCTCCCAGACCGTGGTCAGCACCCGGTCGGCGCCGCCGATCAGCGGCTCGCCCACAGCCACGCCGGGCGTGCCGTTGGTGTCGGTGATGCGGATGAACTGGTCGGTCTGGTCGGCCCAGGCGTCGGCCGGCACGCCGGTCGGGCTTAGCGCGCTGTAGGTCTGGGTGTCGGTCTCGTCGGAATGGTCCAGCCAGAAGCCGACCAGGAAGGTGTTGTCGCCCGTGGTCACGTTCAGCTTCGACACCAGGCCCTCGCGATATTGCAGGTCCTGGAAGTTGGCGCTGACCGCCCCGCCATTGGCGGCGTAGTTCGGCAGATCCACCGTGACCGGCCCCTGCGTGCCCTGATAATTGCCGGTGGGCGTCAGGACGGTCCCATAGGGACTGTTGCCGTATCCATATTCCCAATAGGGCGTGAGGTTGACGCTGAAGGTGTCGTTGAGCACGATCTTCGACGGCGCGGTGATATACATGATCCGGAACGTGCCGATGTGCAGCGCATAGTAGTTTGTATCGCCCGGCGAGAAGCTGGCGTCATAGTTGTTGGGCGCGCCATTGGCCCCATACTGCTGATAGTTGGCCAGGGTCGGCTCGATATAAGTCGGCGTGATGCCATCGTGATAGGTGCCGCTCATGGTGAAGCGGCTGCCATTGTCCCACTCCTTGACCACCTTGAAGTCCGAGTGCTGGCGCTTGACGTAGCCGGGGCCATGCCACTGGTCGGAGTGGGTGTAGGAATAGGACAGGAAGGCGCGGAAGCCGGTGTCGCCGATCAGGCCGCTGTCCAGGCGGATATATCCGCGTTCGGTGTCGTAGGATCCGACCGAGACGTCGGCCAGGCCGCCGGGCCGCACCGAAGGGTCGAGGATGGTGATGTTCATCAGCCCGCCCGTGGCGCTGATCACCGGGCTGTCCAGATCGGCCGAACCCTGGGCCAACGAGACCTCGTCGATGTTCTCGCTGTCGACGAACTGCGAGGGAAAGGCGCTGTAGTAGCCGATGTCGTTCAGCGGCATGCCTTCCAGCACATAGCCCAGCTCGTCCTGGCCCAGGCCATGGACGTTGATGCTGAACTGTTCCGACAGGCCGTACGGGTCGGTGGTCGACACCAGGGCGCCCGGGGTCAGGGCGACATATTGATAGGCGTTCTGGATCGCCGGCTGGGTGCGGATATAGGCGCTCGACACCGTGCTGATCGATTTGGAGAGCACCTGCGGCTTGATCAGGCCGCCGCCTTCCGACGCCCGGCGCTTGGCGTAGACGACCACGTCCTCGGCGGTGGTGCGCTGGGTGACGGGCGTCTTGCCGTTGGGCGGAGCCGTGGTGACGGCGGCGCTGGCGGCGGCGGCCGTCTGCGCCCGGGCCTGGCTCAGGGGCAGGACCAGGGCGGTGGTCGCCAGCAACACCGTGGTCAGGGCGGCTTTGGTCATGGATGCTCTCTCACCTCGGCGGATAGGGTTCAGATGACGGGTTGCGGCGGCTCGGCCACGCGGCGCGCCGGGCGTTTGAGGCCCAGGTGCTCGCGTAGCGTCGAGCCGGTGTATTCAGTGCGGAACAGGCCCCTGCGCCGCAGTTCGGGCAGCACCAGATTGATGAAGCTCTCCAGCCCGTCCGGCAGAGTGGCCGGCATCAGGTTGAAGCCGTCGGCCGCCTCGCCCACGAAGCGTTCCTCCAGCTGGTCGGCGATCTGCTTGGGCGTGCCGACCACGGCCCAGTGGCCGTAGCCGCCGGCGGCGACCTCGGTGGCCAGCTGGCCCAGGGTCAGGTCCCGGTCCTGGGCGATCTTGATCATGGTCTTGAGGTGCGTGGTGCCGGCGTTGGTGGTCAGGCCCTGGGGCACCGGGCCGTCGAAGGGCAGGCCGCTGAGGTCGGCGCCGCCCAGACAGACCTGCAGCATCGAGCGGGCCACCGGCTCGTCGACCAGTTCGCGCAGCTCGCCATAGATGTCCTGGGCCTGTTGCTCGGTCTCGCCGACGATGGTGTAGACCCCCGGCATGATCTTCAGCTCGTGCGGTTCGCGGCCATACTTGGCCATGCGTCCCTTCACGTCGGCGTAGAACCGGCGGCCGGCCTCGAAATCGCTCTGCACCGAATAGATCATCTCGGCCGTCTCGGCGGCCAGCTCCCGCCCAGGCTCGGATCCTCCCGCCTGGACCATGACCGGCCGCCCCTGGGGCGAGCGCGGCACGCACATGGGCCCGGCGCAGGTGAAATACCGCCCCTTGTGGTTCAGCGCCTGGACCTTGCTCGGCTCGAAGAAGCGGCCGCTCCGCTTGTCCATGACGAAGGCGTCGTCGGCCCAGCTGTCCCACAGGCCCAGAACCACGTCGGCGAACTCCTTGGCCCGCACGTAGCGCTCATCATGCTCCATGGGCGCGGCGCTGAAGTTCATCGCCTCGCGCACATTGACCCCGGTGACCAGATTCCACGCCGCGCGGCCGCCGCTGAGATGATCCAACGACAGATAGCTGCGCGCGACGTAGTAGGGCTGGTCGTAGGTGGTCGACGAGGTCGAGACCAGGCCGATCTTGCTGGTCACCGTAGCCAGGGCCGGCAGCAGCGTCATCGGATCGAAAAAGGTCGCCCGATCGCCGCGGCTCATGGACTCGATGTCGACATTGGAGATGGCGGCGCCGTCATAAAGGAAGATGGCGTCCAGCTTTCCCCGCTCCGACAGCCGCGCGAGGTTGGCCCAATAGTCGAAATTGGTTCCGTTCTCCAGGGGCACGCCCGGCATGCGCCAGCTGGCGACGTGATGGCCCGTCGCCATGATGAATGCGCAAAAGTGCATCTGTCTGACCACTCAGATCATCCCTCACAGACGCGCCGGCCAAGCGGATCACGATCCGCCATCGCCGTGCGTCACCCACCAAACCGACGCTTCATGTATACATGAGACATGACGCAGCCCCACCTTCGCAATACGGCTCGCCGCGCAAACTCTCTGATGTTGAAGATTTGCTCGCGCCACGCACAAGCACCGTGGCCGTATGCGACAAATTTCGTCATGAAATTATTGCTATTGAACGAGAGACGCCACGTAATGCCGGGTATAGGCGCGCGAAATCTCTATCGAAGCGCGAGGCGCATATTTGTATACTCGTTGGGAATGCAAACGGCTGTTCGCTCCTAGCGACGCCGCCCGTTCAGGGGGCTCACCGAGCGTGGGGCCGAGCCCACATCGTCACCGGCGCAGGCGCTCGCGCAGAGCGCGCGCCTCAGACCGTCGCCGCCGCCTCCAGCTGGCTGCGGCCGGCGTCCCAGAACGCCGCTTCCAGTCGCACCGCCTGGCGGAACTGCGCCAACAGCAGCGGATAACGCGCTTCGCCGCCATAGAGGCGTGAGACCTCTTCCAGCCGGCTCACCCCTTCGCGAACCAGCTCGGCGTATTCATCGCCGCCATAGGTCTCGATCCAGTCGCGATAGGGATTGCCCTCCAGCTTGGTGGCCGGATCGCAAAGCAGCCGCAGCCCGATCTCGCCATAGCCGGCCAGGCAGGCCGACAGCGTGACCATCAGATCCAGCATGTCGCCGGCCTGGCCTCGGTCGAGGATGAAGCGGGCGTAGGCCAGGGTCTGGATCGACTCCGGCGTCCGTTCCAGATCCGCTTCGGTCACGCCCGACTGCAGCAGTTGCTGGCGGTGCAGCGACATCTCGTTGTTGAGCAGGGCGTGGACGATCTCGGCGGCGCTGCGCATTTGCGCCACGGTCCCGCTCTTGTAGACCAGCAGGGCATAGGCCCGGGTATAGTGGATCAGGTAGAGGTAATCCTGCACCATCCAGGCCAGAAACTCCGCCTGGCCCAGGGTCCCCGTCGCCAGCTCCCGCACGAAGCGGTGGCTGACATAGGCCTCCCAATCCGCTCCGCAGTCGCGCCGCAGGTTCCCATAGAGGGTGTTGCTGGCGAAGGGCATGACCTGGTCGAAATCGAAGTCCATCGACCCGGCCGCCCCGAGCGTGGCGGCGTCGGCGTTCATTTCGGCTCCAGTTCGGTCAGGGCGCGCATCAGCCGGCCCTGGGTATGCAAAAGCTCGTCGTCGTCCGGCGCGCGCGGGATCCGTCCCCGGATCGAGATCGGTGGTCCCAGCTTGGCCGGGTGGCCCGACAGCACAAACAGGTGATGCCCCAGGCGGCAGGCCTCCAGCGGATCATGGGTGATCAGCAGCGCGGTGCGCCCTTCCAGCAACTCGGCGGCCAGATCCTGCACCCGGGCGCGGGTGAAGGTGTCGAGGGCGGAAAACGGCTCGTCCATCAGCACGATCGGCCGGCCCTCATACAGCGTGCGGGCGATCGCCGCGCGCTGGCGCATGCCGCCCGACAACTCGGCGGGCAGGGCCGCGGCCCGTTCGCCCAGTCCGACGCGCTCCAGGAGATGCTGGGCGCGGTCGCGATCGATGGGCTCGCCTCGTAGCCGCGAGCCCAGCATCACGTTGTCGATCACCCGCAGCCAGGGATAGAGCAGGTCCTGCTGGCCCATATAGGCGATGCGGTTTTCGATCGGCAGGCCGTCGGTGGCGGCCACCTTGCCTTCGGTCGGCTTGGCCAGGCCGGCGACGATCTTGAGCAGGCTGCTCTTGCCCACCCCGCTGGCCCCCAGCAGCACCACGAACTCACCGCCGTTCAGCGTCAGGTCCAGGCCCTCGAAGATGGTGCGCGCGCCGTAACGCAGCGCCAGCCCCTCGATGATCAGCCCTGGCGGCGCGGCCAGGCCGTCCGCCCCGGCGCCGACCTCCGCCTCGCCAGTGACCAAGGCCGCCGGAACCGGCGTGGCGGCGCCGATACGGGGCGAAAGCTGAGCAGGCAAGGGCAGAGAAACCAAGACGGAGCCTCCTGTCGTGTATACAGGAGCACCCACCCGCCACCAGCGCGCAAGCGCTGCGATCCGAATTGGGCTGGGGGTTCGACAGATGACCCGGGCCTATGCTGCGCGGAGGCTCGCCCTGGCCGCAAAATGAGCAAAGCCCTGGACGGGCCTCATGAGCACCCCCCTTTCCCTCGATGGGGGATGGGCAGGGTTGGGGGTGTTTCCGCTTGCCGGGCTTGTGAGAACTGGAAGACGCCAGCGTCTATCGCGTCCTGACCGTCAACGCTGCGCCCGCACCCCACCCAACCCTCCCCCATCGAGGGCAGGGCTATCGCATATGGCCTGAGCCATCTTTCCTGCCCCGCGCAGCGGGG
>OUWB010001893.1_pt2 | contig 27870 bp, 20 predicted proteins | sample 1779821 | NCBI WGS metagenome assembly OUWB01 (sample SAMEA3914806, study PRJEB12502) | metagenome | biome: forest; material: soil | place: Canada | collected 2011-08-03 | depth 0.1 m
TCGGCCAAGATGGGGCGCGACAAGGAGTTCCAGGCCATCCTGCCCTTGCGCGGCAAGGTGCTGAACACCTGGGAAACCGAGCGCGACCGCCTGTTCGCCAACAACGAGGTGCACGACATCGCGGTGGCGATCGGGGTCGATCCGCACGGCCGCGGCGACACGGTCGATCTGTCCAACCTGCGCTACGGCAAGATCTGCATCCTGTCGGACGCCGATGTCGACGGCTCGCATATCCAGGTGCTGTTGCTCACGCTGTTTTTCCGGCATTTCCCGCAGTTGATCGAACTTGGCCACGTGTGCGTCGCGCGTCCGCCGCTGTTTCGCGTCGATGCGCCAGGACGGACGACAAAGGCCGGCGGCAAGAAAGCCGCGCAGAAACTGTACGCGCTCGACGAAGGCGAGCTCGAAGCGATACTCGACAAACTGCGCAAGGACGGCGTGCGCGAAACCCAATGGTCGATCAGCCGTTTCAAGGGTCTGGGCGAAATGTCGGCCGAGCAGTTGTGGGAAACCACCATGAACCCGGATACACGGCGCCTGATGCCGGTGCGGCTGGGCGAACTCGATGTCGACGCCACCATAGGCATGATGAACATGCTGATGGGCAAGGGCGAGGCCGCGGCGCGGCGCAGCTGGCTGGAAGAGCGCGGCAACCTGGTCGAGGTCGATATTTGAAGGCGACGGCCGCCCGCAGGCAATCGTGCCGCGTGGCCATCCGCATACTCCGCATCGGATAGAACATACGCATGGAACAACAGGATATCGAATTCACCCAGCCCGGCGCCGACGATACGCTGACCTTGGGCAAGTACGCCGAGCAGGCCTACCTCGATTACGCGATCAGCGTGGTCAAGGGGCGCGCGCTGCCGGATGTCTGCGACGGCCAGAAGCCGGTGCAGCGACGTATCCTTTTCGCGATGAACCAGATGGGCCTCGGGCCCGACGCCAAGCCGGTCAAGTCGGCCCGCGTGGTCGGCGACGTGCTGGGCAAGTACCATCCGCACGGCGACCAGTCGGCCTATGACGCACTGGTGCGCCTCGCGCAGTCGTTCTCGATGCGCTATCCGCTGATCGACGGACAGGGCAATTTCGGCTCGCGAGACGGCGACGGCGCGGCCGCGATGCGTTACACCGAAGCGCGCCTGACGCCGATCGCCAAGCTGCTGCTCGACGAAATCGACATGGGTACGGTCGATTTCATGCCGAACTACGACGGCTCGTTCGAGGAACCCAAGCTGCTGCCCGCGCGCCTGCCCATGGTGCTGCTGAATGGTGCGTCCGGGATCGCGGTCGGCATGGCTACCGAGATTCCGTCGCACAATCTGCGCGAAGTCGCGGCTGCCGCCGTCGAACTGATACGCAATCCCCAACTGAGCCACGACGCCTTGATGGCCTTGATCCCCGGACCGGATTTTCCCGGAGGTGGCCAGTTGATCTCGAGCGAGGCGGAGATCGCCGCCGCCTACGAGAGCGGGCGCGGCAGCTTGAAGGTGCGGGCGCGCTGGAAGATCGAGGAATTGGCGCGCGGGCAGTGGCAATTGGTCGTGACCGAGTTGCCGCCGAATACATCGGGTCAGAAGGTGCTCGAGGAAATCGAGGAACTGACCAATCCCAAGATCAAGCTCGGCAAGAAGGCGCTCACACCCGACCAGTTGCAGACCAAGCAGACGCTGTTGGCGCTGCTCGATACGGTGCGCGACGAGTCGGGCAAGGATGCGCCGGTGCGGCTGGTGTTCGAACCCAAATCGAGCCGTATCGACCAGACCGAATTCATCAACACACTGCTGGCCCAGACCTCGATGGAATCGGGCGTCGCGCTCAACCTGGTGATGATAGGCGGGGACGGACGTCCGCGCCAGAAAGGCCTGGGCGACATCCTGCGTGAGTGGATCGCGTTCCGCCATACCACGGTCACGCGCCGCACGCGCTTTCGCCTCGACAAGGTCAACGACCGCATCCATATCCTTGAAGGCCGGCTGATTGTTTTCCTGCATATCGACGAGGTGATACGCATCATCCGCGAATCGGACGAGCCCAAGCCGGCATTGATGGCGGCGTTCGGCCTCAGCGAACGGCAGGCCGACGACATCCTGGAAATACGCTTGCGCCAGCTCGCGCGTCTGGAAAGCATCAAGCTCGAAAAGGAATTGGCCGAGCTGCGCGACGAGAAGCGCAAGCTGGAAGACCTGTTGGCGAGCGACAGTGCGTTAAAGCGTCTAATGATTCGCGAAATCGAGACCGACGCCAAGCAATACGGCGATGCGCGGCGTACCCTGATCCAGGCCGAAAAGCGTGCGACCGTCGAGTCCAAGGTGGTCGACGAGCCGGTCACGGTGGTGGTGTCGCAGCGCGGCTGGGCGCGCACGCAAAAGGGCCACGGCCTCGACCTGTCGACGCTGAGCTTCAAATCGGGCGACGCGCTGTATGGCGCGTTCCAGTGCCGCACCCCGGATACGCTGATCGCCTGGGGCAGCAACGGCCGGGTCTATTCGGTGCCGGTCGCGGCGCTGCCGGGCGGGCGCGGCGATGGCGTGCCGGTGACCTCGCTGATCGAACTCGAGTCCGGTTCGAACCTGATGCACTACTACGCGGCTGCGGCCGACCAGCAGTTGCTGCTGGCGAGCGACAGCGGCTTCGGTTTTTCCGCGAAGATCGCCGACATGGTGAGCCGGGTCAAGGCCGGTAAGGCCTTCATGACGATAGACGCGGGTGCCAGGCCGCTCGTGCCGATGCCCCTGTGGGCGGGGGCCGAGCAGGTCGCGTGTCTGGCCGACGATGGCCGCTTGCTGGTGTTCTGGATGGAAGAGATGAAGGCCTTGTCGGCGGGTGGGCGCGGCGTCACCCTGATTGCCCTGGAAGGGACGCAAAAGCTGGTGCAGGCGGTGCCGATCGGCCCCGGTGGCGTCACGCTGCTCGGCACCGGGCGCGGCGGCAAGATGCAGGAAACGGTCTTGCGCGGCGACACACTGGAGCCCCATGTCGGCAAGCGGGCCAGAAAGGGCCGCGTGCCGGCGGTGAAATTCAAGGTCGACGCGCTGCGTCCGGCATAGTCCTCGGCGGCGGGGTAGACTATCACCGCCGCTGGCAGCGCAATGCTGATGAACCAGCCATCCAACCCAATACAATCCACCCGCAAGGAAATCCATGAATAACTCGTATCAAACGGCGTTGATCCTGCTGCACATATTTGGCGTGGTGATCTGGGTCGGGGGGATGATCTTCATGCAATTCTTCCTGCGCCCAGCCACGGCCGACCTGGCGCCGCAAGTGCGCCTGTCGCTGCTGGAAAACGTGCTGGGTCGCTTTTTCGTTTGGGTGGCCGGTGCGATCGTCGCCATTCTGGTGTCGGGCGGACTGATGGCTGCGGCAATGGGGGCCAGCGTGCCGCTGAGCGTCAAAGCGATGACGGCGATCGGCATCGTCATGATGTTGCTGTTCGGTCACATCCGCTTTGCCCTGTATCCCAAGCTGCGCCGCGCGGTACAAGCGCAGAACTGGGCCGAGGGGGCGCAGCGCATGACGCAGCTGCGGCGCTGGGTCGGCATCAATCTGCTGCTGGGCGTGATCAATATTGTCGTTGCCATGGCGCTCTGAGCGCCATGGCCCGAGGCGCGGCGCGTCTTGCGGACCTTAATTTCGAGTCCGCGCCTTAATGTGCGGCAACCCCTGTTCCAATCCGTAGATCTCGATCAGGCCGGCGACTTCGCTGACCGGCACCGGGCGCGAGAATAAATAGCCCTGCGCTTCGATATCGCCGAGCGTCGACAGCCAGTCGATCTGCTCTTCGGTTTCCGTGCCTTCGACCACCACGGTCAAACCCAGCGATTGCGCAAGCCGGATCACCCCGGCGACCATCACGCACACATGATGGTCGTCGGGAATCGCATGCACGAAAGACTTGTCGACCTTCAGCGTATCGACCGCGAACCGGTTCAAGAACGACAGCGACGAATAGCCGGTACCGAAATCGTCGAGCGCGATGCGTACCCCGAGTTTCTTCAATGCGGCGATCTTCTCGGCGGCCAGATCGGTGTGTTCCATCATCGCCGTTTCGGTGATTTCCAATTCCAGCAGGCGCGGCGGGATGTGGTATTCGCGCAGGCAGCGCGATACCGTGCCGACGATATCGCCGCGCCAGAATTGCACCGGCGAGATATTGACCGCCATCGACAGTTCGTCGTGGCCGGCCAGCTGCCATTGCCTGAGCTGGGCGCACGCTTGCTCCAGTACGAAATCGCCCATAGGCACGATCAAACCATTGGACTCGGCGATCGCGATGAATTCGACCGCGGCGATCAAGCCCTGCTGCGGATGGTTCCAGCGTATCAATGCCTCGAAGCCGGTGATGCGCCGCGTGGCCAGATTGATCTTGGGTTGGTACACCAGCAGCAGCTGCCGCTCGGCCAGCGCGATGCGCAGCTGACGCTCCCAGCGCATCAAGTGGTCGGCCTTGTGCGCCAATTGCGGCGAGTAGAACTGGTAGCAGTTCTTGCCGGAATTTTTCGCGCCGTACATCGCGAGGTCGGCCTTCTTCAGTAGATCGATCTCGTTTTCCGTCATCGACGAATATAGCGCGATGCCGATGCTCGCGCGCAGCACAAAGGAACTGCCGCGCACGTCAATCGGCTGGCGCAGCGTATCTTCGACGATGGCAGCCATTTCGATTGCGGCGGCCTCGACGTCCTCCGATGTGACCACTACCAGGAATTCGTCGCCGCCGATGCGCGCCAGCATGCCGCGCTCACCGACGCTTTGCGTCAGGCGCGCGGCGGTCGTCTGCAGCACGATGTCGCCGGCATTGTGGCCCAGCGTGTCGTTGACGGTCTTGAAGTTGTCCAGGTCGATATAAAGCACAGCGAGCTTGCCTACGCTGTCCCCTTCGGTGACTTCGCCGTGCAGGATCTTGAGTGTGCGGAAACGGTTGGGCAGACCGGTTAACAGATCGGTTTCGACCAGTTGCACCATGTCGCGTTCGCGCACCAGCAGCTTGTCGATCAAGCCGGTCGCCACGCCGAAAAAGCCGACCATGGCAAGCGAGATAAAGCCGGCCATCAGCAGATAGATGCGCCGTGTATGGTCGTAGTCGGCCATCTGGTCGGTTTCGGACAAACCGACCAGCACGCCCAGCGGATAGCCTTCGATATGCCGATAGGAGACGAAGCGTGTGACGCCGTCGATCGGATCGGCATACAGGCCGGTGATGCGCTTATCTTCCGGATAGCCGGCGGCGATGAGCTGGCCGTTGGCGCCGGTGGTGGTCGGTACGTATTCCTTGTCGCCCGAGCGGCGCGACAGGATGGTGCCGTCGTCGCTCAATACCGCGATCACGCCGTTGTGGCCGAGCACCACGTCGTTGTAGTAATCGTTGGTGAAGTAGGACGGGTCTTCCGAGACCACTACGACGCCGGCGAACGACCCGTCCGGATGATTGACGCGCCGGGTGACCTGCAGCGTCCACTGTTTGGAGTACCGCCCGATCACCGGCTTGCTGATGTACAGAAAGTCCTCGCTGCTTTTCTTGTGGACCAGATAGTGCTCGCGATCCGATAAATCGAGTTTGGGCGGATTGGGCGTCGCGGTGTTCGCGTAGAACATGCCGTGCTCGTCTATCATCGACACCTGCACCAGCGTGTCGCTGGGCGCGACGCTGGTTTCCACCACGCGGTTCAGGTCGAAGGTCTGCGGCGAGCGCTCGTACTCGAATTTGACGAAACGGGTGATCTGGTCGACCTGGCGGATCGATTTCAGCGTGTGCTGTTCGAGGGCTGCGGAGAGCAGTCCGGCCTCGGCCTGGGAGTCGCGTGCCACGGCATCTTGTTCGCTGTCAAGGCGGGCAATGATGGCGGCCCAGAGGACGATCAGCACCACGCAGCCCAGTGCGGGGATCAGCAACAGGGCAAGCTTGCGCGACGCCTGCGGCGAACGTTGGCGCCAACTTTCCCGGAGTGACAAAGCGCCCGGAACGGGTGCTTTGTCACGAGCCGAATCTTGCATCATGCGATCTACCCCAGATCGAAATGGATTCAGACCAAGCGCCGATCCATAAGATATAGATCATGCCCTAAGAGACGTGTGCCGGATGAATTATTCGTCTTGCGACCCGTAATCCGAACAAAAAACCACTCCATATTAATCAATATGGAAATAATTAGAAATAGTCGGGCGTGTTGAAATACAGACATTCAAGCCAGCGGCGCGGGGTAGTGCGGCACTTGGGATGGCGTTGGGCGATCTCTAAACGGACGTGCAGCAGCCTCACGCTGAGCGAGTCGCCGCGGGCAGCCTACTGCAGGAGTGTGGCGCTGGGATGACGGCCGTTGCGGCGTGTTGACAGTGCCGCAACGGCGGGGGTATCGGGGTGGGGGATCGGCGGTAACTTAGGCGACTTCGGCGATCAGCTCGATTTCGACGCAGGCGCCAAGCGGAATCTGGGCCACGCCGAATGCCGAACGCGCGTGCTTGCCGGCATCGCCGAATACGGCGACGAACAGTTCCGAGGCGCCATTGGTGACGATGTGCTGTTCGGTGAAGGCCGGCGTGGAATTGACGAGGCTCATTACCTTGACGATGCGTTTGACCTTGTTCAGGTCGCCCGTGTGCGCATGCAGGGTGGCGATCAGGTCGATTGCGACGGCCCGGGCGGCGGCCTTGCCGTCTTCGGTGCTCAGCCCTTCGCCGAGCTTGCCGGACCATACCTGGCCGTTCTTTTTCGCGATATGGCCGGACAGGAATATGGTATTGCCGGTTTGGGCGCTCATCACATAGGCGGCCGCGGGTGCCGCGCTTTGCGGAAGTTCGATGCCCAGTTCCTTCAGTGTGTCGTAGACGTTGGCGGTGCTCATGGGAAATTCCTCGTTGGGCGGGTTATGGCTTTAGTAGTTTAGAGCAGCGCGACGGCGTTCGCCGCCGGGCCGATCGAATCCGGCGGATTTCCCGGCTTGGGGCCCGGCGTCGACATGTGCTTCAGCGCAGACGCTCGGCGATCAGCTTGGCCAGTCGTTCGACACCGACGGCGATTTGCTCGGCCGGGACGGTGACAAAGGACAGGCGCATCGTCTGTCGGGCGTCGCTTGCGGTGGCAGGCGTTGCATAGAACGGCGCACCGGGCACGAAGGCGACGTTCTGCTCGAGCGCCGCCGCCAGCAGTTCACTGCTGTCGATCTGGTCCGGCAATTGCAGCCAGACAAACATGCCGCCTTCGGGCCGGTTCCAGCTGACGCCGGCCGGCATCCATTGCTCGAGTGCGCCCAGCATCGCCTCGCATTGCGCGCTGTAGAGCTGGCGGATGGTCGGAATGTGGCGTTCGAGAAAACCGTCGCGTACCACTTCATAGACGATCTGCTGGTTCAGGCTGGGCGTGTGCAGGTCGGTGGCCTGCTTGGCCTGGACCAGTTTGAAGTGCAGCGTCGGCGGCGCGATCATATAGCCGACCCGCAAGCCGGGCGCGAGCACCTTGGAGAACGAGCCCAGATAGACCACGTGTTGCGGGGCCAGCGACAGCAACGACGGCAGTGCGTTGCCGCGGTAGCTGAGTGCACCGTAGGGGTCGTCTTCGACCACCGGAAACGCGCTTTGCCGGGCAAAGGCGGCAAGTGCCTGGCGCCGTTCGAGCGAAAGGCGGCGCCCGGTCGGGTTCTGGAAGTTGGGCTGCGTGTACAGCAGGCGCGCGCCGCGCGTCAGGCCGGCGTCGAGCGCCTGCGGGATCAGGCCGTCGGCATCGGTCGGAACCGAAACGAATTCCGGTTCATACAGCGAAAACGATTGCAGCGCGCCGAGGTAGGTCGGCGTTTCGACCAGCACCTTGCTGCCGGCGTCGACCAGTACCTTGCCCAGCAGTTCCAGCGCCTGCTGCGAGCCGGTGGTGATCAGCACCTGGCTCGGATCGATGGTGACATCGGCGCTCGAATGGCGCGCGGCGATCCATGCGCGCAGCGGCATATAGCCTTCAGTCGCGCTGTACTGGAGCGCCGCGGTCGGCGCGTCGCGCAGCAGGCGGTCGGCGGCGGCACGAATTTCCGCGACCGGGAAGCTGGCGGGCGAGGGCAGGCCGCCGGCGAACGAGATGATTTCCGGCCGTTCGGTGATTTTCAGCAGTTCACGGATCGCCGAGCTGGTCAGCTTGCGCGCGCGTTCAGACAAAGGCCATTGCGGGGCGGGCAGGTCGTTTTGTTGCATGGATGTCTCGAGTTGTTCTAGTCAATAAATAGTCGAAGCTGCGAGTTGCGGCGGGTAAATCGTTTATACGGGGCGGGATCTCGCCGCGGGCGTCTTGCGGCCCAGCGCGACACAGGCGACGACGGCGGCCGCGGCAAGCCAGGTGACGGGCGCCACGTGCTCACCGAAAAACAGCGCCGAAAATGCCAGCGTGAAGAAGATCTGCAGCAATTGTACCTGCCCGACGCGCGCGATCCCGCCGGCGGCCAAGCCCGCGTACCACGCGAAGAAGCCGATCAACTGCGAAAACAGCGTGACGTAGGCGAAGGCCAGCCAGGCGTGCAGCGAAATCGGGCCCGGCTGGTGCCATGCCATCCAGGCCACGGGCGGCAGCAAGAACGGGGCGGACAGCACCAGTGCCCAGCATATCACCTGCCAGCCACCCATCTCGCGGGCCAGCCGGCCGCCTTGGGCATAGCCCAGCGCACCGATCACGACCGCCACCAGCATCAGCAGGTCGCCGCTTTGCAGCGTGCCGCCGCCACTTCGGAGGGTGAAACCGATCACGATCGCGCTGCCGAGCAGCGCGCAGATCCAAAAACGCGCGGTCAGCCGTTCATGCGCAAGCCAGGCCGCGTACAGTGCCACGCACAGCGGCAACAGGCCGACCACCATCGCGCCGTGCGAGGCGGGCAGGGTCTTCATCGACCAGGCGGAGAACACCGGGAAGGCCACGATCACGCCGGCCGCGACCCAGATCAAGTCCAGGCATTGCTTGCGCGTTGGCCACGGACTGCGGCGCCACCACAGCAGCGCGCCTGCTGGCAGCGCCGCCAGCAGGGCCCGGCCCAAGCCGTTGAGCCAGGGGCTGATCTCGCGCACGACGATATGCGTCATCGGCAAGGTCAGACTGAATATCAGGACGCCGGCCAGCCCCAGCGCCAGACCGCGCCATTCGGCCTTGGCTGCAGCTTTCGCAGCGCTGTCGTCGGCGGTGGGGGCGGCGGCTAGGGCGGTCTGGCTTGAGGTCATGGTGAAGTCTCGGTGGGTTAGGGCTGGGCCGTGAGCATGGGCTTATTTGAGGACACGGATGCCGTGCGGGGTCTCGAATTCGGCGATCAGGTTGGGTTCGTCCAGGGTCGCGTCCAGTGCCAGCAGATGGCGCGCGCCCAGCCAATCGAGCCCTTGCTGCAGCGTCGGTGGGTCGCGGTGAAAGCCGCGCAGCGCGCGCAGAGCCGCTTGCGGCTCCGGCAGGCGCTGGCTCGGATGGAGGGGGCTGTCCCATTGGATCAGCGTCGGCAACAGTCCGTCGCCGGGCAGATTGCCGTCGTCCGGCACCGTGATGTGCCAGCGGAAGTCGCCGCGGCTCATCGGTAGTACCGGGGCAATGCGCGCCGGATACTGGGCATGCCAGCGGCCCAACTGCTTGGGGCGCTCGACACGCGCGACCCAATGGGCGAGAAACGGACCTCGGGCCAGGCGCGCCTGCAGCGCCGGTTGGTCCAGGCCGAACCAGCGCGGACGTTCAGGCGCGGCAGCCTGCGGGTCGATGGCGATCACTTCGAGGTACTGGCCGCCCCACAGATTGAGCAAGCGGTTGTAGGTGCCCATGCCGGGATGGCGCCCGCCTTCGACGGTATCGCAGCCGAGCGCGTCGGTCACGTGGCGGGCGCCGTCCTCAAGCGTGGCGGCCAGCACGACCAGGTGGTCCATTTGCAACGGTAGGGCGGCGGTGGTGAAAGATGTCATTTTTCTAAAGTAACGTGCGTATCCATCACTGCAATGTACAGACACGGACCAGAACAGTAACGATACAATTCACTAAATACTTTTCGGTACAGTTAGAGCGCAGCCATGAAATTCGTGTCGGATCAAATCCCCACGCCTGTGGAGTCTTCGCAACTGACACTGGTCGATCAACTGGTCCAGTGGGGGCGTCGCCGCATCGACGAACGGGTATTCCGGCCCGGCGTGCGCATGCCGTCGATCCGCAAGCTGGCCGAGGACAAAGGAGTGTCGCGCTTCACCGTGGTCGAGGCCTATGAGCGGTTGGTCGCCCAGGGCTATCTCGATTCGCGCCGCGGTTCGGGCTTCTATGTGCGCGAGCGGGGCGCCGAGCCGGTGCGCCATGCGCGGGCCAAGCCGATCGAAAGCCCGATCGACGTGGTGTGGCTGCTGCGCAATATGCTGCATACCTCGGATCCGGAAAAAAGCCCGGGCATCGGCTACCTGCCGAACCGCTGGCTGGACGGCGAGATGCTCGCCAACGCACTGCGTGCGCTGGGCCGCCAGGCCGGCGCGCAACTGCTGATGTACGGCACGCCGCAGGGCTTCTTTCCGCTGCGCCAGCAACTGCAGACGCGGCTTGCCGAACTCGAGATCGGCGCTTCCCCCGAGCAGATCCTGATGGTGTCGGGCATCACTCAAGGCCTGGATCTGATCGCCCGCATCTATGTGCAACCCGGCGACACGGTCCTGGTCGGCGATCCGGCCTGGTATCAGATGTTCGGCCGCTTCGCCTCGCAAGGCGCGCGCATGGTCGGCGTGCCTTATACGCCGGACGGGCTGGATCTCGACGCGCTTGAGACGCTGGTTGAAACCTGGAAGCCGCGTATGCTGGTGCTGAATTCTGTGCTGCAGAATCCGACCGGGACCTCGCTCAATGCACGCCAGGCGTTTCGCGTGCTGCAGCTGGCCGAGTTGCACGACTTCATGGTGATCGAGGACGATATTTACGGCGACCTGTGCCCGCCGGGTTATCCGGCGACGCGGATGGCGAGCCTGGACCAACTGAAGCGGGTGATCTATCTGGGCAGTTTTTCCAAGACGCTGGCAGCCAATTTGCGAGTAGGTTTCATCGCCGCCGCGCCGGACGTGGTGAAGGCATTGACCGACCAGAAAATGCTGGTCGGCATGACCTCGCCCGAGATCAATGAGCGGGTGGTCTTCAAGGTGCTCACCGAAGGGCATTACCGGCGCCACGTCGAGCGCCTGCGCAGCCGGCTCGATCTGGTACGCGAGAAGACCGCGCGGATGCTCGAGCGGGCCGGCTTTCGCCTGTTCTCGACGCCGTCGGCCGGCATGTTCCTGTGGTGCGACGCCGGCGCCGACACCTCGGCGATGGTCGAGGCGGCGATGGAGGCGGGCTTTTTCCTCGCCCCCGGGGCGCTGTTTTCGCCGCATCAGAGCCTGTCCACCTGGATGCGCTTTAACGTCGCCAATTGTGGCGACCCCGCCTTGCCGGGGTTTCTGGCCGCCCAACTCGATCGCGGCTGACGTGGCGCGGGCGCCGCGGGTGCCGCGCGCCTGCGCCCCCTTGAAATGCAAGGTATCGCCCCCATATGCGGGGCATTCCCTGTTTACCCTAACGACACAAAGAAGAGGTCCGTGCCATGGCGCAAGAAACAATGAGCTTTCAGGCGGAAGTCAAACAACTGCTGCACCTGATGATTCATTCGCTGTATAGCAACAAGGAAATTTTCCTGCGTGAACTGGTTTCCAACGCGTCGGATGCGGCCGACAAGCTGCGCTTCGAAGCGATCGCCAACGGGGCCCTGTACGAAAACGACAGCGAACTGAAGATCCGCGTCGCCTTCGATCGCGAGCAACGCACCATCACCATCAGCGATAACGGCATCGGCATGAGCCGCGACGAAGCGGTCGCCAATCTCGGCACCATCGCCCGTTCCGGCACCCGCGAATTCTTCCAGAAGCTGTCGGGCGACGAGCAGAAGGACGCGGCCCTGATCGGCCAGTTCGGCGTCGGCTTCTACTCGGGCTTTATCGTGGCCGACAAGATCACGGTGGAAACGCGCCGCGCCGGCTTGAGCGCCGCCGAAGGCGTGCGCTGGGAAAGCCACGGCGACGGCGAATTCAGCGTCGACACCATCGAACGCGCGCAGCGCGGCACCTCGATCACGCTGCATCTGCGCGAAGGCGAAGACGAACTGCTGTCGGGCTGGCAGCTGAAATCCATCATCCAGAAATACTCCGACCATATCGCGCTGCCCATCGTGATGCAGAAGGAAGAATGGGACAGCGAAAAAAGCGCCCATGTGCTGAAAGACGAGGACGAAACCGTCAATCAGGCCAGCGCCCTGTGGACACGCTCGAAGAGCGAGATCACCGACGAGCAGTACACGCATTTCTACGGCCATCTGACGCACGACCATGAAGCGCCGCTTGCCTGGACCCACAATCGCGTCGAGGGCCGCAGCGAATACACGCAGTTGCTGTACCTGCCGGCGCGCGCGCCGTTCGACATGTGGGACCGCAGCCAACGCGGCGGCCTCAAGCTGTACGTGAAGCGCGTCTTCATCATGGACGATGCCGAGCAACTGTTGCCGACCTATTTGCGCTTCGTGCGCGGGGTGATCGATACGAACGATCTGCCGCTCAACGTCTCGCGCGAAATCCTGCAGGAAAGCCGCGACGTGAAGGCGATCCGCGACGGCGTCAGCAAGCGCTCGCTCTCGATGCTGGAAGACCTCGCCGAAAATGCCAAGGACAAGTACACCACGTTCTGGAATGCGTTCGGTCAGGTGCTGAAGGAAGGCGTCGGCGAAGACCAGGCGAATCGCGAACGCATCCTCAAGCTGCTGCGCTTTACCAGCACGCAGACCGACAGCGCCGAGCAGACCGTGGCGCTGGCCGACTATGTGGCCCGCATGAAGGAGAATCAGACCAAGATCTATTACGTGACCGGCGACAGCTGGGCCGCCGCGCGCAACAGCCCGCACCTCGAAGTGTTCCGCAAGAAGGGCGTCGAAGTGCTGCTGCTGACCGATCGCGTCGACGAATGGATGTTGTCCTTCCTCAATGAATTCGACGGCAAGCCGCTTGCCAGCGTGGCCCGCGGCGACCTCGATCTGGGCGCGCTCGACGACGAAGAGAAGAAGGCGCAGGAAACCGCAGGCGAGACCTTCAAGCCTTTGCTCGACAGCATGACCGAGGCGCTCAAGGAGCAGGTGAAGGAAGTGCGCCTGACCTTCCGCCTGACCGACTCGCCGTCCTGCCTCGTGGCCGATGAAGGCGACATGAGCGGCTATCTGCAGCGCATGCTGAAGGCGGCCGGCCAGAAGGCACCGGAAGCGCGGCCCATCCTCGAGGTCAATCCTGAGCATCCGCTCGTCAAGCGCTTGAGCGCCGGACAGGCCGATCTGGGCGACTGGAGCCATCTGTTGTACGAACAGGCGCTGCTGGCCGAAGGCGGCACGCTGGAGGATCCGGCCAGCTATGTGAAGCGTGCCAACGCGTTGCTGCTGGCGAGTTTGGGCTAGGCCCAAGGCGCTGAATCCAGTGTAGGCTCACACCGCGCTACCCGGCCGGCATCCATGGTGTGGATGCCGGCTTTTTTCTTGCAGGCATCGGCTTTGTCCGCGCCTGCGCGCTACGCGCAGAACACGCCGCGCGACGCAGTAAAATCCCACGACATGAAGATTCGATATAACGACGATCGCGCCGATCTCGAGCCTGCCGGCTCGCGTTGGCGCCTGCAGCCGCCCGCGCCGGCGTCGGCTGCCCAGAAGGACTGGCTGACGCGCCCGGGTTCGCTGACGCGACATTTGAGCACGCTGGGCCGGGTCGAAGTGAAGGTGATGCGCGAACACGCGGCCCGGCCATGGCAAGACGAAGCAGCTTGCCTGGGCATCTCGCCGCGCGCGAGCGTTTGGTTGCGCGAGGTGGTGCTGTACGTGGACGGGGTGGCCATGGTGGCCGCCCACAGCATCGCGCCGCTTGGCGCGAGCCGCGGCGTGTGGCGGGCGATGCGCTCGCTCGGTACGCGCCCGTTGGCGGAACTGCTGTACGCCGACGCGGCGGTGCGCCGCTCTGCGCTGAGCAGCCAGCGCCTGACCGCGCGCCATCCGCTGTTTCGCTACGCCACGGCGTACGACGGCAGCGCCGCTAGCACGCTCCATGCACGCCGCTCGGTATTTGTACGCGGCGACGCCCCGCTGATGGTGACGGAGTGCATGCTGCCTGCGCTGTGGGCGGCGGTGGCGCGGCCGGAGGCTATCTCGAAGGCCGCGCGGTGACGCTGAAACAGTGCTTTGCCCCTGTGGTGGACCGAGATACGCGGGTGCTGATATTGGGCAGCCTGCCGGGGGAAGCGTCGCTGGCTCAAAATCAGTACTATGCGCACAAGCAGAACAAGTTCTGGTTACTTGTCGGTGAAGTGATCGAACGGGATCTGGTCGGGATGGATTATGCAGTTCGTCTCGAGACCTTGCTCGAACATCGCATCGGGTTATGGGATGTCGTGGCTGAAGCTCAGCGCGTAGGTAGCCTGGATAGCCGCATACGCGATCATGCAAGTAACGATCTCGTCGCTCTCGTCGAGACCTTGCCGGATTTGGTGGCTATCGCCTTCAACGGTGGCACAGCCGCCAAGCTCGGGGCCAAGGCACTCGGAGAAGCGGAAAATCGATATCAAATGGTACGTTTGCCATCGAGCAGTCCCGCACATGCATCGGTGCCGTATGTCGAAAAACGGATTGCTTGGTTAGCGTTAGGTCGTTTCTTGGAAGAGCGCCGCTGATGAAAACGACGCTTTTCAGCGTTGACAATGCGTTCCGCAAGCGCTTTCACGAGGGGCGGGCAAGAGGCGTCGGATGATTGCTCGCTGGCGGCCGGCTCGGATAATAGAACTGATAAAACCAGCCATGAACACTTTCGATTTGAGCCTGAATGCGCGGCGGTATCACATGCGGCGTGGGTTCGGCGATGCGTGCCGATCGTTTGTGCAAATACTTCATGCGATAGTGGCTATCGCTCTCGTGCTCGCCGGCGCCGAGCCGCTCCGGATCGATTTCGAATGGCGGTAGCCCCAACCATGCATAAAGGTGCGACATACACCCGACGGGTTTCGCCATCAAATCTTCGAAACGGATGAAATACAGGCGCTTGCGCACAGCTTCAGGCAGATCGGGCACGGCCTGTAAGGACATTAGTGGGGCGCCGATGGTTTTATCGTGGGCAAACAGCATATTGGCGCGGCCGAACCGGTCAAAGTCGGCGAGGTGATCTATGAAGTCGATCAGTATGGACCGCTGATGCTGTGCCTCGATCGAGCCATAGATCTGCCCCAATTCTCGCAGGCAGACAATCAGCCTGGCGTCCGGCTCGATGTGCAGCAGCATCTCGATGGCATGAAGCCATGCGCGGTTCTTGTCGACGACGATCTGCCGCTCGCCGTCATGATGCCAGCCGCGCAGGAAGCCGCGCATCGCCGAGGCGAGATGCGCGTAGCTGCGATCGAAAGATTGATCGAGCTGGGAGAGAAAGAACGAGTCGTCGCTCACCATGCGCCGGATGCCCAGCAAGGTGTTGCATAAGGGCGAGCTATGACCTTCGCAGTGAATGTCCGGATGTTGCGAGAGCAATTGGCATAGTAAGGTCGACCCAGCCCGGGGAAGTCCCGTCACACCGACAAATTTCGGGTTCATCGCGAATCGTTTCCGTGTCAATGGATGAAATGTCGAGTCGGCAGCGGCTTCGAATCTCGCGGCTCTGTCGACGCGGTTGTGCTAAATCTCGAATACATCGCCGCGCGCAAGCCTTTTCGGTGCGAACCGTTGGATCGATGCTTCGAGTTCGCTCATTGTAGTGTCTTCAGATCCCGGCTTCAGATGGGTGGCGAACAGCTCGAACGGCGCGACCAGCGAGCTTAACTGCTCGGCCAGCAGACTCGGGCAAAGGTGCTTCGACGCGATCGCAAGAGAACGTTGCGCGTTGGGGAACGCCGTCTCGACGATCAGGTAGCGTAGCGACGGCGTTTGCGCGAGCGTTTGCCAAAACTCGGGACATACCGTCGAGTCACCGGTGAAGGCAAGCCCCCCGCCCGGGCCGTCGAGCCGGTAGCCGACTGCAGGCGTGGTGTGAATGGCGGGCAGCACCGTCAGCAAGCGCGGGCCATGCGTAGGATGATCTAGCGTACGGGATTCGCCGACCTCCATCGGCTCGAAACGGAAAAACGGCTTGTCGCGGCTCGGGATGCGGCTGAAGTCGGGCCATAGCGCATCGTTGAAAAGATGTGCGTACAGGATGTCCTGTGTCGCTCGCGTGCAATGCACGACGAGCGGTGAGCTGCGTTGCGGGCCTACCGCATCCATCATCAACGGCAAAAACGCAATGTGGTCGATATGGGCGTGCGTCACGAATACCCGATCGATGCGCGCGAGCGCGTCCTGGTCGAGGTCGCCGACACCGGTGCCGGCGTCGATCAGCATATCGTCGTCGACCAGCAGTGCGGTGGTTCGTGCCTGTGCACTGCCTATGCTGCCGCTACAGCCAAGCACGGTGACTTTCATCTTGATCGGTTCTCATTTGGTATAGAAGGTGTAGACGCCGTCCCATTCGAGAGTGGAATCGTTCACGCGCAGCTGCGCAATTCTGGCGAGATAGAGCGTGTAGAGACGGCAATCGGGGCGCTCGCGAGCGAGTGCCTCGATACTTCCGGCCGCACCGTCCCAGTCTTGCGAGCGGTAACCAGCGAGCGCCTCGTGCCAGCGCTGAGCCTCGTCGCGCAGTCGCGGCGAAAGAGTGGTTTCCTCGCCCAGCGGTTCGAAGATGGAGACTGGATCGAGTTTGCCCTTGACCTTGACGCGATCCAATTCGCGATATGCAATGCCTGGCGTGCACGCCCGCGTGGCTTCGCCGACGACGATGCCCACGCCGTAATGCTTCGTCACGCCTTCGAGACGCGCCGCCAGATTGACCGCATCGCCGAGTACCGTATAAGCCTTGCGCACCGTCGATCCCATGTCGCCAACCGTCATCGGTCCGGTGTTGATGCCAATGCCGATGTCGATCGGAGGCCAGCCTCGATCGGCGAATCTGACGTTCAGCGCCAACAGTGCGGCCTGCATCTGCAACGCCGCGAGAACCGCACTTTGCGCATGAAATTCATCGGCAACAGGCGCGCCCCAGAACGTCATGATCGCGTCGCCGATATATTTATCGAGCGTGCCGCGATGTGCACGTATCACGGTCGTCATGGTGCCGAGATAGTCGTTCATCAGCTCCGCGAGGAGCTCGGGATCAAGTGCTTCGGAGATCGTGGTGAAACCACGTATATCTGAAAACAGCACCGTCAATTCGGCGCGGCGTCCCGCCATGCTGTAGCTGCCCGGCTGACGGCTCATTTCCTCGACGAGCTCAGGCGGCACGTACTGGCCAAACAGCTCGGCAAACTGGCGCTTCGTCTTGAATTCGATGAAATAGCCTAGCGACATGTTCCACACGAATAGTCCGAGGATCAGTACGATGCTGGAGGCAAGCGGCAGCGCCCAATCTTCGTACTGCCATAGCGCAACATCGCCGGCCACCACGGCGGCGAGCAGCAGCGCGCTCGCGAGCGTCGAGCGCCATGGCGAGCGCCACGGGAAAAAGAAAATCATCAACACACCCGCGGCGAACAGCGTGACGACCTGAGCGGCATTCGTATAGCCGGGCGCGTGCTTGATCGTACCGTCGAGTATGCCGTCGATCAGGTCGGCGTGAATCTCCACCCCGGGAAAGGCTCGCCCGACAGGCGTGGAGCGCAGGTCGACAAGGCCGGGCGCGGTGGTGCCCACGAGCACGATACGCCCTTGCAATTGGTCGCGCGGCACGCGGTCGTTCAGCACGTCACTGGCCGATATGTAGCGAAAGCTGTGTTGGTAGCCGCGATAGGGTACGAGGGCTGCGCCGTGTTCATCGACCGGAATATGGATCGTGCCCATTGCGGTAGGCAGATCGATGCCTTCGAGGGCCGCGCCTCCTGCTGCGGGGGCGTGATCGGCTTGCGGCGCGCCGAAGTCCGGTACCACGTCAGGCTTGCCGAGCAACATTCGGACCATGGCCAGCGACAACGATTCGTAGGTGTTGCCTTGGTACGTCGCGAGCAGCGGAACGCGCCGCACGCTCCCGTCGAAATCGACCACTGGATTGAAGAATCCGCCGTCCGCCGCGGCTTGCTGAAAGATCGGAAGATTTGCGCCGTAGCTCGGCCAGTCGGCGAGTCCGATGTTGCTCGCGCGCAGCACGGGAGGCGGCAGCGCGCCGCTCGGCGCCGCCTGGGTCCCGAAATAGTAGCCAAGGACCACCGGTTTGCCGTCGATGTCGGTCGCAAAACGCGCATCGTAATCGAGCTGGCCGCGCAGGTTTTGCAGCGTCGCGAGATACGGCGCATCGTGCTGCAACGCGCCATGGGCGAGCATGTCGAGCGATGCGAGCCCCGAACTGCGATCGGGTTCCGCCATGACGACATCGAAGCCGACCAGCGTCGCGCCGTCAGGCCCGAGTAGCTTGTTCGCCAGCTCGGCCATGCGGTCGCGACCCCACGGCCAGCGGCCTACTTGCGCCAGGCTCTTTTCGTCGATATCGACAATCGCAATGCGGTCGTCATGGGTGCCCGGCAGGGTGAGACGCAAGCGGGTATCGTAGATGAGGTTGTCGAACGAATCGACGAACCACAGCGGATAATATCCAGCCGCGTGACCGAGCAGCACAAGCAAGAGCGCGAGGCCAAATCCCCATCGAAGGGCGAGCTTCTTCAATTTGTTTTCCTTCGCGGCGCCTCAATGCGACGCACGCATCCGATCATTGGCGACTGCGAGTCGGGAAGCGAGTACATTGACGACGAAGCGGTGAAATTCGCCCGCAACCTCAGGTTCATCCGTTTCCAGCCGGTGCAGCGCATGGAGCGACAGTCGGCACACGCGAGTCGGCTCGTCGGCACGCACGTCGGCGCTGCGCGGCTTCTGCGTGTAAAGTGCCATCTCGCCGACGATCGTTCCGCTGCCGTATGAACGCAAGCGCATCGCCTTGCGGTCGGAGAGGGTGTGCTGCAGCGACACCGTCACGCGCCCGCGTTCGACGAAATAGACTGCGTCGCCGGGGTCGCCCAGGGCGAACAGCGTTTCGCCAGCCGTGAGATCTCGACTGTCGAGACGAGCGATCAGCAAGTCGAGCGCTTTGGCGCTGAAGTGCGGCCGCAACTCTGAACGCAGGTTGGAGTCGTCGAGTAGCAGCGGGGATTTGAGCCCGGCAAGCAGTCTGTCTTCTATCCATTCGAGACCTGCGTCGAGATCGTCGAAACACTTGACCGAGTCTCGCAGGACGCCGGAGCGCTTGAGCAGCGCGTGGGCCTTTGGGTGTAGCGCAGTCAAGACGAGCGTCGTTTCCTCGGTTTCGCAGTACTGCTTCAGTTTGAGGAAGGTGAGCGAAGTCGACACGTCGAGACCGTCGGCCTGCTGGAAATCGATCACGACGAAGCGCGGTCGCCTTGCATGGGCTGCTGCGAGTCGCGCGCGCACTCGCAGCAGCAAGGAATTCGACGTGCCAAAAAAAATGAAGCCTTGCAGGCAGGTGCCGACGACATGCGCTCCGTGAGCGTTGAGTATCCGCATATCGTCGATTGAGCGCTCGACATTCGAGTGCCGCGCTGACGCGTCGAACTCGCTGCGAACGATGCTGACGCGGCTGTAATTGACGACGAACAGCACGCATGCCGCTGCAATCCCGAGCACCACGCCGGACACCACGCCTTGTCCGGCGATCACGATTACGATGAGCGGAATCAGCAGGTACTCGGCCCGACCCAGCTTCCTGTACGCGCGGAGCAGCCATTCGTTGAGCAGCGCAAAGGCGAGGTAGAGCTGAAGTCCCACCAACACCGGTTTCGGGAACCAGGAGAGTATTCCTGGGAACAGTGCAAACACGGCAAGACATGCCAGCGCACCGGCGACGCCGCTCATGCGGCCTGACGCCCCGGCGCGCTTGTTCAGCAACGATCGGTTCATCGATTGATAGCCGACGATGCCCCCGAGTGCTCCGGTTGCCACGTTGGCGATGCCGGCAACGCGCAGTTCCTTGTCGAAATCGGTATCCATGCCGGTCGCAAGGCCCAGGCCGGTCACGTTGAGCAGAATCGTAATCGACGAGACCACGGCGACCACCAGGAATTCCGGCAGATGCTTGATGATCACAGCCCAGTCGATCGATGCGCGGGGCAGCGTTTCGGGCAATCGCAGCGAACTGAGCGACTCTGGAATGAACAGAAGGCCGAGATGACGCGCATCACTGATCGAGATGCCTTCGACATGCAGCCCGAGATAGAAGATGGCGGCCCCCACGGCCATGCCGGCAGGCAGAAGCACATTGGACTTGAACCGTGACGAGAGCGTGAGCAGCATCACGCAGACGACCAAAGCAGGCAGCCACATCACCCATGGCAGCGCGAAAAGCAGACCGAGTGTCGACCAGTGCAGGCCGGTTCCCGTCAGCATGCGAAACGCGCCGCTCATGATCAGAAAGCCTGTCCCGGCGAGAAAGCCGCCCAGCACGGGAAAAGGCAGCGACCGGATCAGCGAGCTTCGCTTGGACACCCCAACGGCATATAGCAGGATGCCGGTCACGACCGAGCTTAGCGCGAGGGTGGCAAGCACGGTCGTCAGGATGGTCAGGCTCGTACCGCCGTGCGCCTTGATATCGGTCGCGACGCCGGTCGCGACGCCCGTCGTCAGGCCGACGAGGATCGCCGTCGCATTGCCATCAGGCCCGCTGATCGAAAACGGGATGGAGCTGCTCAGCGCGATGATGAGCATGGTTACGAAGCAACTGATCAATATCGCGGGCATACCATAAGGCAGGAACTGCGCGAGCGACCCGCTGAAGATCATCGCACCGTAGCCGACGGCATAGCTTAGTGTCACGAGCGCCGATAATAGACCCGCCGTCGCCTCGGTGAATAAAGCAGCGGGGCGCTCGATGGGCAAATTCGGGGCGACCGGCAAGGGAGAGGATTTCATCGGCAGGGTTTTGTTTTTTGTTTGAGTTTGGTTTTTCGTTTGGCCGTGCTCGCTTGGGCGCGCTTATCCGCACGCAGCCGCTGCAGCCGGCGAGGGTTGGACGCCCCGTACCTGGTCCGCAGGTGTAGGTATGACCGGCGAATGGCGCGTGTGAAGTATCGTGCCCTGGCCGGCCGACAGGTCCTCCTGATAGGTGCCCGTGCTGACTGCGATCTGGCCTTGGTAGACGACAATGTTTTCACCAGGATGACTGTCGTCGCCCTCATCGACGGACCATTCGGTGCCGCGTATCCCGATCGTCGACATCTGCGTCTTCAGCTCATAGGCGTTCGGATTTCCTTGTTTTCCGATCAATCCGGAGATCACTCGCAATCCGCCTTTTAGCAAAGAGGTGACGCTGTAGCTTTGCGCCGGCACTTGGGCCGAGTAATGGAAGTCGTCGAGCCGGTAGAGCGTGTCCTCTTTGAGGTAGATGCGCTGATGGTCGTCCATGACGAGCACCACCTCCGCACCTTTTGCGGTTTCGATCGTGTCGCCGTTTTCGATCGCATCGCCGACCTGGACGAGATGTTTGTCGCCTTTCATGGGTTGGGTATAGACCGTCCCGCTCACATATGTGGCCGTGCCCACGCCCGTAACGCCGAAAGCGGCATGCGGCAGCCACGCGCCGCACAGGCCCACGGCGACCATGGCCGACTGGGTGCTCAGCTGCGCATTTCGCCCGACGCTTGCCCAACGGGCAAGGAGCATCCGGACACAGAACCTCATCAGCAGCGTCATTTTCATTTACGTATTGCCCTCATACGGCGGATCCGCGGTTCCTAAAATCCCTTGCTCAACTGCAGCCATACCTGTACAGACGCGGTATCGCCGACGAGCTCCGGTATGGCGCCGACCGGATGCGCCACGTAGGCGGTGGCTAACAGGTTCTTCGGTCCCGCCCAGTTGATGCCGACACCTACGCCACTCAAGGTCGCACTATTGACGCCCGGCGCGATAGGGTTCTTGTCGACCCTCACCTGCTCATTGTCGAAGAACGCGATGGCCTGCCATTGCCCATGCCAATTCGCCGGGAAGGTATGCCGCAACTCGGCCGTGAACAAATATCCGACATCCCCCGCCACCGCGCTGACTTCATAGGCACGCACGGAGTTGGGACCGCCGGCAATCATCATTTGCGACGGATCCAGATTGCCGCTGGCCCATTGGCCGGCAAGGTCCAAATACAACGCATCCTGTGTTCCCAGATTCTGCAGACGCGTCATGGTCAGGTTCCACTTCGAGAAGCCGCCTTGTGTATCCGTGGTACTGGCGTCGCTCAGCTGCGCCGGCCCGTTGTCGAAGCTGACATGCCCATAGGTCCAGCTTGCGGACCACGTGTTGACGCTTCCCGCGAGCCACGCGTCGCGCACGTCTCCCGACAAGCTCGTGGTTACATTGTCGAGATGTCGGTTTGTCTGCGTGTCGCTGGTATCGATCTCGTCGTTGAGCTGAAGGTGATCGTATTGGATCTGCCCATAAAGATTCAGATTTTGGCTTCGGATCAGCGGCTGCTTCACCCAGACGCTCGAAACGTGCGCATCGCCGTAGGCCGCCAGCGGCGCAATCGCCCCGCCTAGCCGATAGTCAAGTGCCGAATACGATGCGCCGACACGCGTGCCCATGCCATCGAGCAGTGCCTCGTACGAAACCCGCCCATAGTTCATGTCGGATCCCGAGCTCAGGCCACTGACGCTCAGGACATCGCCCCAGTGCAGTGGATCGATGAGATTTACCGTCGCACCCAGACGGACCTGGCCGGTGTAGCGGTCGCCGTCATTGTCAGCCGTCACGTTGCCGGTGACGAACGGCGTCGGCGAGGCGCTGACCTGCAGATCCGAGGTGCCCGTTTCCACCCCTGGCTTCAAGGCCGCGTTGACCGTGACGCCGGGAATGTCGGACAGCAGCAGCAGATCGCGATCCATCTGACCCTGACTGACGACCGTGCCGCTCTGCAGTCCGCTGAGCGTGGCTTGCAGCAGGCTGTCACTGACGCGGGTGCGGTTGTCGAGGCTTATCTTGCCGTAGCGGGCCTCGATGATTTCAATGCGCACCACGCCGTTACTTATTGTCTGGGCGGGAAGGATGGCCCGCGCGAGCGGATAGCCATGCGCGCGGTAGTAATCGGTGATTTGAGCGGCCAGTTCACCGAGCTCGGGCAGCGTGAGCGTGCTGCCTTCGGCGTGTGCGACCAGCTGATGGAGCGTCCGGGTATCGATCTTCGTATTGCCGGTGATTGCAATGTGCTCTACCGGAACGGCTTCGCTTGGCGGCAACATGGTGCCGCTCGGCGGCTCGATGTTGATACCGGGTTCGTTGCGAGACGGTACCTCCGGCGTCGGCGGTTGCGCCTGCTGCAGCAGCGAACCTGCATTCGGGACAATCGGGTCGACAGCATAAGCGCCGGTCGAGACGAAGGCGCCTATCAGCGCGAACAGCACTGGCCGTATGGCAGGGCGGCTGTTGACTCGCGATGCAAGGCAGAGCTTGCTTTTGGCCGCTATTCTGCTCGGCATGTCATGCCTGTCGAAGACGTACGTATAAGGCGTGCGTGCGGCGCATCGGCCACGCTGACGCCGCCATTGACTACCTCGAGCGTCCCCGTGTTGCCGATGCTCATCGTCGAGTTAATCATGAGATTTCCGACTCCATTCGCTGACGTATTGGACGGCGGCGTGATGCCTGGGAGGATAGGCGTCGTCAGAATGGTCGGCGACGGCATGATCGATTGCAACGCACCGCCTGTTTGCGGTATGACGTTGGCATCGATCGATGTGATAACGTTCGATGCGGTAACGGTGTCCGTTCTTGGCGAGTCCGGAGAAGGCGTCGGAGAAATCGGCGGAGCGGCCGGCGTGACGGTCAGCATGCCGCTTGCGTAGCTGATGATGTAACCCTGCTGGTCGGAGTACAGCCCTTGCGGCGTAATGGCGTAAGTCCCGACATTGGGTGAGGCACCGCTGTAGCTCACGGTACCGAACAGATTGCCGTTCGGCGATACGGAAAACACGAGATCATCCGGGTTGGAATACGTCTGGCCGTTGTACGTTTGCGTCGCGTTCACCGCCGTGACGGTCAAAGGCGTCATGAACGCGCGCAACAGCGGATAGGTATAGCCCTCGTACATCGCCCAGGTTGAGGCGAAGTCCCATCCGGGATTGGTGGCGCCGTTGGCGGCGGTCGCCGACGTAAAGTTCGATTGCGTCTGCATCTGGGCGGTGGTCAGCCCCACGCCGCCGCTGGATGTGCTCTGCCCGGAGGTCGTTGTGTCCCAGAAGCTGCCGTTGATCGCGCCTCCCTCGCTGAGACCTACCAGACCGCCGACCTCGGCATAGCTTGCGCTTGCGCCAATTGTGCCGACGCTACCGGCAGCGTAGCTGTCATTGATGGTGCCTTCGTTGTATCCCACAAGGCCGCCGACCTGAGCGTAACTGGCGTTGCTAATGACGACATCGCCGGTGGCGTAGCTGTCGCTGATCGTGCCATTAATATTATTGGATCCCGCGAGGCCGCCGGCCACCGTTTCTCCAAAACTGGTTACGCTGCCGGTGGCGTAGCTGGCGCTGATTGCCCCATTATTGGCTCCCACTAACCCGCCGTTTTGGCTGTTCGAGCCGTATCCCATCGGCGGGGAGGTATTGTTATTGATTACATTGCCGGTGGCGTAGCTGTTGCTGATCGACGAGTTGTTCATCCCGGCGAGGCCGCCGACATAGGACTGCACGCCGCCAGTTACGCTGCCCGTAGCATGGCTATTGCTTATCGTCGCCGCAGTACCATAGTCGCTCCCCAAGAGCCCGCCGATGTAACCCGAACTAGTGCCACTTACGTTGCCGGTCGCGTAGCTGTTGCGAACTGCTCCGCCATAGTCGTACCCCAAGAGGCCGCCGATGGAACTCGAACTCGTGCCACTTACGGCGCCGGTCGCGTAGCTGTTGCCGATAGTGCCGTAGTTATTCCCCACCAGCCCACCGATCCTACTTAGACTAGTGCCGCTTACGTTGCTGGTCGCGTAGCTGTTGCTGACAGTGCCGTAGTTTATCCCTACCAACGCACCGATAGAGCTTCCTGAGCCGCCGTACACGCTGCCGCCCAGAAGCCCCAGGTTTCGGATCACGCCACCGGACCCGAGTTCGCCGAATAGCCCGACACCATTGCTGGACGATGCCACGTTGATCGTAAGATCGGTGATGGTGTGGCCGAGACCGTCGAATGTGCCGCTAAAAGCCGTCCCTGCGCCACCGATCGGTGTATAGGAGGGCGCGGTACTTGCATCGATAGTGCTACCGAGCGCGTAATACTCCCCGCCGCCCAGAAACATGTCCTGCAGTGCCTCGAGGCTGTTGATGAGAATATAGGATTGCCCTGCGATCGACAGATTCGGACTGCTTCCAGGCAACGTGATCGATGCCCCATCGTTCAGGTTGTACGTGCTCGCGATCGACAGACTCGGACTGCTTCCGGACAGCGTGATCGATGCCCCGTCGTTCAGGTTGAGCGTGCCTATGCCGCTCGGCGCCTCGCTGCCGTTGGCCGTATTCGGATTGATCACCAGCCCGGCGCTGTTGCCGGTGGCTGCGATGTTCGCGTTTACGTTCACATTGTTCGATGCAGTCAGCGTGAGCGTCCAATTCGAGTCCCACGTGATCGCGTCGTTCACGTTCACGTTGCCCGAACCCGCCGTGCCGCCCTGACTGCTTTGCAGCGTCACGTTCGTGCTTTCCAGGGCGTTCGACAGCGTGCTGCCACTGATATCGCCGCCGCTGGCCGCCACCGTGAAGTCCTGCGGATCGACCAGCCAGGTGCCGGTCAAGCCCATCAGCGCCGCGGTCGTGATTTGCGTGCCGTTGGCCACGTTCACCTGCGCTGCGCTGGTTTCGATGAAACCGCCGTTGCCGCCTTGCGGCGCGCTCGCGTCCAAGGTACCGCCCACCTTCACCGTACCCGCCTGCATCCCGCCCAACAGTTCGATCGTGCCGTTATGGTTGGCCAAGGTGCGTGCTTCGATCACCCCTGTGTTGTTGACCACGCTCGCCAGCAGCGCATCGCGCGCGCCGGCCGTCATGATCACCATCCCGCCGTTGGCCTGGATCAGTCCGCCATTTTCTGCCAGGTTGTCGAGCGTGCTTGCGTCGACTTGCATCTGCACCAGGCTTTCGCCTGCGAAGGTCAGCGTGGCCGCGCTGCCCGCGCCCAGTACGACCGTGCCCTGTTGGGCGACGATAGTCCCCTGATTGCTCACGTGGTTGCCCAGGAGCGCCACGTAGCCTCCCGGAGCCGCGGTGATCGTGCCTTGGTTGATCACGCTGCCGGTGCCATTGCCGCTGAACGTACGCGCATTCTCCGTCAGGCTCGCGTCGCTTAAATCAAGCGTCGAGGCAACCAGTCCGCCAACGTTGACCTGCGAGCCCGGGGCAAACAGAATCCCGTTTGGGTTGATCAGATATACCTGCCCGTTCGCAATGAGTTGCCCGAAGATTTGCGTACCGCTGTTGCCCAGGATACGGTTCACGGCAATCGCTGATGCCGAAGGCTGCACGAACTGTACCGTCTGGTTCGCGGCGATGTTGAAGCTCTGCCAGTTCAGCGACAGGTTCCGGCTCGACTGCTGAATCGTCGTGATTGTGCCCGAGCTGCTGATGCTCCCGGTACCGGCGACCACTTGGCCAGCGACGGGCGCAGCGTGCGCTATCGACGCCGATAACGACAAGGCCGCGGCGGCAAGCTGGCGGCCGGTTCCCTTGCCGCGTCCCCGCGCGCTCTCGGCCGCTACGATCCAACTATTGAACAGGCGGCTCCAGACGAGCCGATAGGCGCGATTCATCAATCATCCCCGTGAGCATGCCGCGCGGATATTGCTGCTTCTTAGTTAGCGTTGGTTGCAGCAATGACCATGCAATAAAATCACAACAACGTCGACAAGGCGCGATTAATACTTTTGGGGCGCTGTCGCCGCAATCCGTCTGCTTTATTCTTCGAACTTGATACCGCAACGTTCTACGGTATCCAGCGTAATTCTCGGCTTGGACTAGTGACGTAAAAATTGAAGCAAGGCGAATGTCGACAGGAATCGATATGCCAGGGTCATTCATACCAGGAGTCGCGGAATGAGACGATCCGGCGCGCAAGGTATTTGCGAGGGTGGGGCGGAAAGCAACTGTGAATACTACCTGCGAAATAGTACGAAAAAAGTGGTGAGAATATTACCAAATATTACTAATAGTTACGATCCTCGACTAAATTGAAACACGCGACACGCCCGTTCTATATCGCCTTCGTCCAGTCCGCCAAATGCTATGCTCTCGTTCGAGCAAAATCTGAGCGCCTGGCGCGCAATCCCAGCATGATCAAACTGATACGACGCGCATCCGCCGAGGCGCGCGCTTTTATGCACGGCGAGGCCGATGAAGAGGAGGGCGCCGACGAGGTGGCCCTGACCGAGGCCGACGATAGTGGCGATATGGTCGATAGCGACGCGGTCGCACCGCGCCGCAGTCCGCGCCGGCGGCCCGGCTCCGCCAAGCCGCAAGCCAAGCTGGCCAAGGCACGCGGCCGCAAGCGCGGACAGGGCGATGTTCAGGAAGATGCGGCCGGCCTAGACCTTGAACTTGACCTTGGCCTTGACCTTGGCCTTGACCGTAAGCGCGACCTGCCAACGCCCGGCCGCAAGCCGCGTTTCGCCCCGGTCACCTTCTCGGAAGAGGGCGGCGTGCGCTTCCTGCATTTCGGCACCGAATGGGTGCAGGGCGCGATGCGCTTGCGTCACCCCTGGCGCCTCGAGCTCGAATACGCGCAGCAGATGATGGCCTGGCTGCTGTTTCTCGACGCGCCGACCCGTGTCGCCCAGCTCGGGCTCGGTGCCGCCGCGCTGACCAAGTTCTGCTAC
>OUWB010004432.1_pt1 | contig 27484 bp, 21 predicted proteins | sample 1779821 | NCBI WGS metagenome assembly OUWB01 (sample SAMEA3914806, study PRJEB12502) | metagenome | biome: forest; material: soil | place: Canada | collected 2011-08-03 | depth 0.1 m
CCGAGTTTGCCGTCTTGATAGAGCTTGCGCCAGCTAAATACCTGATTCGCGTTGATGCCATTTGATCGGGCTATTCTTGCTACCGATGCTCCCGGAGCAAGGCATTGTTCCACTATTGCACGCTTGAACTCGATGCTATGTCGCCGGTAGCTTGTCGGTCTCGTCGAGATTTCTCTCGGTTGAATATTTCTGTCCATAATGTCGTTTGCGGACACAATTATTGTGTCTCTGCTCGCGACATCTTCCGTCTCCTTTGGCGCGCCGTCCAGACGGTGCTCATGACACGCTTACCCAGTTCGGCCACAGGGTCTCGCTGGTTCGGCGTAGCTTACCGAGGGTGCGACAGCCGATATTTTCCAGCCATTCGGCGTACGGAACCGCCGAGTTCAGTTCAGGAGAAAGCAGGGTAGCAGTCGCTTCTTCGCGAGCGAGCACGATCTCATTGTCCGACTGCAGACTTTCGTCCGTAGTTGCGCAGGGAACGTCACTTCCTAACCTGCCCCAATACCCACCGGACCTACGAATCCATTCATATCGAAGCCGGTTAACTTCTGTGTGCTTTGGATTGGATATTATCCACTCAGGTCGAAGTCTCTTGATCTCGGCCTTAATTTCCGAGCATTCAGAGTATGCTTCCGGCATGAGCCGGATCCAATTTGGCCGCGCAATTATTTTTAGAGTTTTTCTCCGAGACACGTCGTCGGAAATTCGTCTAATTTCCTCGGCCACAGTTGGAGCAACAGCAATCTCTGCTCCGCTGGCTGTCGCGGCTTGCGTAACGGCTTCGATCGCATTATTAGTGGCGACATAACTCCATATGTTTGTATCAATTAAAATACGGCGATTTATCTTTTTCATCTTTCTTGTTCGAAGAATAGTATCGAGGCCTCGCTCGGTCGCGCTAGTAATTCAAATTTCGACAATTAGGCTCGGATTGAAATTTGGATTCTCTGCATTCCCACCTCGTTTCTGGTAGCCAAGCGGATTGCACACGACCCGGCAGCCATTGACCATGTAGTCGAACGAATCGTGTGTATGCCCATGGATCCACACCTCTGCCTGCGAGACCAAGAGGTCAAGGTGCGAAGCAAATGCGGCCGACACCTTGTCGTCAGCAAATCGATCAGCGATCGATTTCATTGACGGGGCCATGTGCGTGACGACCACCGTAGGTCCGTCGTGCTTTTCCCTGAGCATCTTACCCAACCAGGTTTTTTGCTGAGCATGAAAGCGGGCCGTGTCGTCCGGTCGCAGATTGCGGTTATCTATTCCGAATCGAATCCGCTCGTAGTCGTTCACACTCTCTTCCGCCGCGCGCATGCACGTCAGCCGTGCGTCATCGCCGAACAAGCAGAAATCTGTCCAAAGCGTGGCACCGAGAAAGCGAACGTTCTCGTGCCGGAATTCCTCGCAGTTCAGGAAATGCACATTGGACGTGGCTGCACTGGCTTGCGCGATGTCGCGTTGCGCCTCTTCGAGCTTGTGGCCATATGCCTCGTGATTGCCGTGAACATAAACAACGGGTAGCCCGGCGAATGTCTGCGCGGCCCACCCCACGGCACGTGCGCCCGTGTCAATGTCACCGGCAAGGACGACAACATCGGGTCGACTGACGGCCAAGTTGATCTTGGGACCGTGATCTTTCCAGATTTCCCGGTGCAGGTCGGAAAGAACAAGTAAGCGCATTTTGGTTCAAGGGTCAATGAAGATTTGAAGAAGCTGCAATATGTATGAGTCTAATCATGCCACGGAAAGCCGTGCCGAATTGCAAAATGCCTCGACGTTACATTGTCCGTGTTGAGCACTATCCCAAGGCGTATTTCAACGAATCGTCAACCCTTCAGCAATGCGCTCAACCGCGCCTTCCATTCCACACCGGTCTCGTAATTCCCGATCGGGAATTCATACCGAGGTTTGTGCGGATTGCGCGTTTCGAGGACCAGACAGTTGTTTTTGTGAACGATTCGAGTCCTCGTGATGTCTCCCCGGCTGTTGGTCGTATGTTTGTTCGAGTCTTCCCATTCATGCGCCCAGGCGATGATGTCGCTCAAGTCGAACACGTCGTAGCTGCCATCAGCCGGACTAACCACGGCAGCCTTGCGCTGTCCGGCATCGATCATCAATCTCGGATCGTGTTCGAAGTCGACCTTGAACCCTTGCTCTATAAAGGCCACTTTGGCAATCGCGAAACTCCGGTGCCATTTGTTGGTGGCGATACCTTGGCGCAAGGGGGTCGATATCAGAAGGACAAAGAACATGGCCCAGAATCCCACATTGTGCCCAAGTAAAAACCAGCCGACCACAAGCGGAATGATGGCATAAGGCAACGTGCCGACAAGTCCAGGAACTGGAACGGGTTTTGCGTGCTGAAACGTCTCGAAGCTCATGCTTTCCTCTCGCAAGTAAGTTGGGGCAATCAAGGATGGGGTGAACGTCCGCGCCGTGTTCTGCATTGGGCCAGCAGATCGGCACGCTCGCTCATCAATATGTCGTGTTTGAGCTTGGCGTCGTCGGCGTTGATGAGGCAAAGCAGCCTGCCCATCCGTACTGCCCCCTTTAAGAAGGCGATGCGCTGTTCAACCTGAAGGGTTAGCGTGTCGGATTGGGGATCAATTTGGTCGAGGGCAATCGCTTGTCGCAGCGTCGCACGCTCGGCACCGAGCAGAAGCTCAAAGTAATTTTGGAAGTGTTGTTGCAGATCGGCGCCCGGTTGCGCTTCTGCCCTTACTGTACGCATTCGTGCACCTATTGGTCGGCCGGCATATCGACCATGGCTGAATTCAATCCGCGATCAATATGGCGAATTCGGTGACGTCGACGGCTCATTTATTGCATTAATGACAAGTGTGAAATTTATTTGCATTATCCTTCAAAACCAAGCATTTTCGCCATATTACAACGTTTTTGCTATTAATAGAATGTCGATTTGTAGAATGTAAATCCGTGTAATGCGGCCATGGATAAACGACTGGCAGCAGAAAAACGGATTGGGATTGCGATACGGAACGCGCGACTGCGGAGGGAATGGTCCCAGGAGCAGTTGGCGTTCGAATGCGGGCTCCACCGAACTTACATCGGCGCGGTCGAGCGGGGAGAAAAGAACTTAACCCTGAAAAATCTGATCAAGGTGGCGAAATCGCTGGATACGCTTGCGTCTGAGCTAATGGCCGACGCTGGGATGTAGACTTCAGGTCAGTCGCATACAGACACGCATATTGGATTCACTTTTTCTTCCGCTTCCGCGCCCACGCGTGGTACGGCGGTGCGTAAAGATTGGGCAGCCACGTTGCACCGAAGCATCATGCTCCCCTCAGCCGCTTGCAGCCGATGTTGCAGTGTATCAAGATTATTGTCGAGTCAGGAGCAAAGCGCGCGGTATCGCCGTAAGTGGCGTGAGCCACTTCCTCGATCCAATGTTTTGCCCCAAATACCCATTCTTCAATTCAATCAAATTTGTTGGGAGACTACATGATAAACGAGCGATTCGGTAATAAGGGCGAGCTGGAATTTGACGTCCCAAATTTCGAGGGTGCGATAGACTGGTGCATCGACTTCAATGCATTTTTTCGTGGAAAGCCTAGGCAGGATATCGAAAATGCGATTTGGAAAACCATCGAGCGTAGACTTGGCGGATTTTCGACAGACCTGCTGGAGCAAGCTCGAAAAATTGACTTGGACGAAGCATGCGGCGTGTTTTATAAGGTCGATAAAATTATCGACCATTTCGCCGACCAGCGTCCGGTCATAAGATCTCCGTATAAGATTAATTTCTTTGTCCGGCCGGGGCGCACGCCTGTGCAGAAACTAGTAGAACAAGAGGAACTTGATCTGCAGGAATAGTAGGACGAATAAAAACCGGACACAATCTTGGCGCCTGTTAGGATGGCGTGAGGATTGGCCTTGCCAATTGCAATATCTGACCAAATTCAATTGGGCAGATATTGCAATTCGTTCGGCCGCCGAGGAATATCTTGATCCGGCGGCGCTCCGGGCGCTTCCGGAGCATCCCGCAGCCAGGCCCACAATTCCAAGCCATCGTCTAATTCGTAAATTTGCATACAATCAAGCGCGTCGTGGCGCCGCCAAGGTTTTCGACCTCTCTCGACTTGATGAAGCCACGTAATTAGGTTATTCCCGACGTGATCAACCCAAATATCAGCGATACACTCTAGCAGCTTTGTAATCGGCTGATCGGATTGCCACTTGCAACACGGCCATACCTGATCTGGAGAATTATCCAATAGTCCCTGCTCGGTCAATAGCGCATTGTCCGTTGGCTGTATTGCGCCGAGTTCTTGAAGGTGATGTGCCAACTTGATAAAACTGATTCTTTCCAGTCTGGATTGCCTCGCATGATCATGCAAGTGCGGTGGGCCAACCTCGAATTTTAATTCTTTCATTGCTATTTCATAGGGGCAACTGTACAGCCACAACGGGCGATCCTCTTCGTTCATCTTGACCCAGGTCCGTTGCCAGGGATCGTCCACCGCAGCCCACGCGCAGCGACATTTGCCGTGCAAGCTTCGCATGAGCTTCCGCGTCGCATAAAATTTCTTTAAGTAACGGGCTGGATCTTTTGAATAAAGACTGGCGATCAGATAAAAGTCAAAGATGGCCGTAAAACCATAGCCTTTGGAGATACGTTTCATGTCTGATTTAACTTTTGAAGAAAATTTTGCTCTCTTCAGTTGCCATTTCGCGTCATCGAGATAGAATGATTGCGACACGCCCTCTTCCATCGGCACCAAGGACTTGAGACGGTCGATAATTTGCCTGTTCGTCGAAGATTGGTTTTTTTCCAATTGGGACGACGACCATATTTTCCATCCATCGGCCTGTCGTACCGACTCCGAAACGTCGGTTATCCATTTGATCAGCGACTGCATTTTCCAGTCGTTCTCGAAAATAATATTTCGTTCCTTGATCGCGGGCCAAGTTGGACATGCACGCCGCATGACTTCCTTCAATCTGACATGGCTCGCGCTAAAATTATTCGATTTCGACAAAACATTTTTCTCTGAAATGATGAGGGAGCCATGGACAGGGCACCTCGGCAGCCATTCAAACTGGTGAAGATTGCTGTGATATCCAAGCCGTGCGCAGTCCGGGCAGTAACGGAAGTGGGAATGTGAAGTTGTTCCGTGAAAACCGAGAGTCTGAATGCAGTCATTGGAGATTGCATTAGAGAACACCGACATCACTACATCCTGCGGCTCTCCCAATTTTTCGCCAATTGATGAGCATGCGTCGGCCCTGCCCTTGTCGCTTAGATTGAAATCGAACTGCAGGTATTCCCAGCACTTTGCTGGCGTCACGCAATTGAGTTCACAGAAGCGAGTAACAAACGATGTGAGCGACTCCCTTATGACTAGGTTGCCGGGCCACCAATTGACTGTCAACCGGTTCATCGCATCAGCCCGCTGTCGCAATGATTCGCATATGGTCGGAAAAATTTGTTCTGCCGAGATGGTCCAGCCAATTTTCGTATTTGGTCGCTTCATCCCATGTCGCGCCTTTGGCAATCTCAAGAAGGACCGCTTCGATCGTCCTCGCAATGTGTTGCATTGGATATTCGATTTTATCTACGGGAGACAGTTCGACCATGGCTTTCCAAAGTAGCGGCGCACACTCCTTCAAGCGCGCTCCTGCAGCGTAGTAAGTCGGAGCGAAATATTCCAAAAATGACCTTCCGCTTCCGCGCGGCCACTCCGAATCCGCATCGTATCCAATCAGTACATATTCCAGTTCGTCAATCGCTCGAATTCCGTGAAACCTCGCGTGAGCGACAAGAAATCGCGCGGCGACATGCGCGTTACCAGTACTTGCTAGATATTCGTGCCGATAACCCAACTGGTGCGATCCTACAGAAAAAACGCTGAGGAGTATGCCGTCCTCATCCAAAGCATTTTGCATCCCGACCAGCCATTTCCATTCAACGTAGGAAATATCCTGCGCTTCGTCGATCAAAAGAACAACATAATTTCGAGATGCCGTCCGCGCGATGGCGGTTAGTCGTTGCCGACACAGGTAGTTGGCTTCACAGGTTTTTGGTGGCTTCGCAGGATTTGCAAATTCAAAGCCGGAGGCAAGGAGAATCTGATGCCAAAAACCTGCCTCGCTTTTTTGGCTATCGGGACGCCTGTTCCAAATCACCAATGGCAATACATTCTCAAATCGCTCTTCAAGGATTTTGCGCAAATACCATCTTATCCCTTTGGATTTTCCGAGCCGAGAAGCGCCGTAAATGTAGCCTCCAGGCCTTTGCTGGTCTATCCAATCCCCAATTTGGGAAATCATTTCGTCCATGGGAGGCGTATAGATCGCGTACTGCTTGGTAATGATGCAGTGGCGTGGGTCGATTTGGGCAGGCAAATGAAAGCTCATTTTTGCTCGGTGCTTGCCATTCGCCTCGGAGGCAGCTTGGGCCGGCTCCTGCCAGCCTGGCTTCTTTGGGCAGATGATAGTGGCGCCGAGCCTTGGGGGCTCGAAGCGACGGTGGCCTTTTTGTCTTCCTCAGCAGCCCGCGCCTTCGCCGCATCAAGCATCGACGTTCCTACAAATTGCTCGGCCGCTGCGATCAAAATTTGACGAGCTTCAAGATAGGCAGGGTGAACAGGGAGCTTTTTGCTCGGCTGGCTTTCAACATAGTTGATAAAATTTTCTATCGCATCCGGGCCACTCGAAAGTAGGAATTTCCGCTTGGCGTTCGCTTGAGCAATGGCGGATCGCACGGACAGGCTGTGCGGAGAAAGATGCCACGGCGGCGCAGCGCGCAATACGCCGAGCGACTCTCCCTGAAGGGTTGTAGCCAGCGCGATCCTGCAATCATTTTCTTTATGAAAAACAACCCAGATCATTGAGCCTACGAGGTCTTGCCGATTATGGAGAACCTGGTTCGAGTAGCGCGCATATATTACTTCCACATATGGCGCTCGTCCTGTGCTGGCGCCGCCGCGCACACGACATTTCATTCTTACGCTAAACATCGCTTCGACTTCATTTTCATCGGCGTGTCGTAAGCTTCGATTACCTTTTTCGACGAGCTCCTTGAAATACCCAAGAGGGGTGCGCTGACCGATACCGGAATGTGGGCTAGCATTGTAATTAGCGATCATTACTTCCAATAGCTCCTCGGCATATTCGACTTGAAATCTACTGGTAATAGCGACGTCCTCCGGATTTTTCCCCTTTCTATCTTGTGGCTTGCCGCCGGTAGAATTGCTCAACCGTTGAAATCCCCGGCCAGCCAATGTCCTAAAATAAGCCTCAATGAACGGTCGATCGTCTTTGCTGCGTCGTATGGCGAAAGAATTCGTTGGATCGAGGAGTGTCGACTTGACGGCATCCCGCAATGCATCTTTGACATGTTTGCAGGTTTCGGCAAGTGCTCCGTCGACGCTGGTTTCGTCCCAGCATAGTGACGTGTATTCTGGTCCGTATTTTGATGGGAAGCCGGCTCCGTCTTTGTAAGGTTGGTCGCTAAAGCTTAAACGCTTAGGCTTCCAGCTACTAAGTGACATTTTTATCGCGCGCAGCACATCGTCCTTCGAAACCTCCTTTCGCATGGTAAGGTAATAGCCCAAGACCACGCGAGATACTACTTCGACCAGAACGGTCACCCATAGCCTGTGCACAATTTTTTCCTGCGTACCGCCTCCAATTTGGGGGATCGACACGCAAAACCGGCCGTCGATCTTGTGGGCATCCATTTCGACCCGCTGCATGAATCTCATAACCGGACGATTGGTGCCGTCTCCTGTGGTCAATTTTCTAACCAGATCTGGGCCACCGCTGAAATACGCCAAGCTCTTTGGCTGCGAATCCAATGCCGCATTAATGTATCGGTAGAAAGAAGAATATCCTTTTGACGCCGTGTTGAAGGGCCACTCACCTCTGGCCTCGTATCCCAATTTGCGAAGCTCTTCCTGAATCCAGGCAATGAGACTACCTTTAGTCTTTTTGCTTTCCTGCAATCGTTTGCTATCGCTGACGGCGAGGATTCTTCGATCGAACTGAGCTCGAAGGTCCGGATGCCGATCTAGGAGCATCTGCATTGCGCCGGCGCCACCCTTCCCCCAGTGGTCGATGCGGATTTTTTTCCTACGCTGATAGGATTTCACACGAAGGTATGGAATGAGGGCACGCCAACCATATGGTTGGCCGTCAGGATGGATTGCTAAGCACCGCTCGCGCACAAGCCTATATGCTTGCTTCGATCCAAGAGAGGCTTCTTGGAAAATCTCATCCTGGGATTGTCCTGAAAGAAACATTTGAATGGCGCGTTTGCGTGCCAGATATAACGCCCGGTCACTCTGGCTCAAAGCGCCAATATCAGGATGGGGCCATTCAGACGTGTCAACGGTCGCGCGATTGATCTTTCGCACTGATTCGTTGGCCGAATTGTTCCCGTTCTCCGCCAAATCGGCCTCCAGGGGTAATGGAATCGAATGCCGCACCACCGCGACATCAAGGAAGCATAGGACGGGAAATGTATTTATGCCAATTTTTTGATCGGAATTTCAGTGCCTCCATGACTTGGATACAAAATTACGTTGATTACCCGATAAAGGAACAATTTTATGCAATGAAGGTTTGCATAAAAGTGTTCTCGATTTATTGCCCTACAGAGTGAGAGCAATTCGATTCAATGGGAACAAAATTCTGCAAACAGACGGAACTCTCCCAATAGGTCATTTGCACTCGCTTCCAGCAGGACATGATTGGAGGCTAAATCGACTATTCGGCATTTTGACACCAGCCGCCCCAATTGCATTTCCGTGTAAGAAAAAGCCTTCAGTTTCGACTAAGCTAGGTTGGCTCGATGTTGGCAGCCATATTGAATCAAGACTTCACTTTGACGGATACTACATGTGGGATTCGAAATCGCGCAAACACGAATGGCCAAGGCTGATCGGCATCGCCGCAGGCGCATGTTTGATTGCCGCCTGGTGCCCCGCCGCCCAAGCCGTGGAGCCGACCATTGAAACATTGAACGAAAATTCCGCCGCTACCGTGGAGTTGCCGCTGTTGTCGGGATGGTACGACGGCGATGTCGTTTTTTATATTACAACAGATGTTTCGCAGCAGGAAATGGCGCGCGCGGCCGGTGCCAACTACGTGCCGCGCTTGCGGCACGCATTGCGGCCCCCGGAACCCGGTCAGCCTACAGCGGTTGACCGGGTGTATAAATTCTCCAATTTCGCGCAGGGAAGCGTCTTCCCTTCTGCGCCGCAGCCCGAGGGAAGCGCCGACGCAGAGTACACGCCGTTTTGGGTTGTCTACATGGTGACCTGGCTACCCGGAACGACGCCGCATCTGCTGCGCTCGGAGCAGGAAATCGACGACGCAGAACAGAACAAGCTGGTCCGCATCGCGCCGACCGATGTCGTGGTCAACTGCCCTATCCTGTTTTCCAGGAAAAGCGGCCCGCCCGACAGCATGAAGATACGAATCTCGAATCACTGACCCGTTACATCCGCCGGTGGCAAGGATCGACCGAAACACGACCGCGCCCGGCCCAACGCTCCTGGAGAATATCCATGGCATTTGGAAACCTGAAGATCAGCATCCGTCTCAGTGCCGCCTTCGCGGTATTGATGCTGCTGATGCTGGGAATGATCGCAACCAGCATTCTGCGCTTTGCGTCCATCGGTGCAATCAACGACAAGATCATCCGGCAAGACTGGGTGAGTGCAGCCTCGGCCAACGCCATCGATGCCGCCGCCCGCGAAGACGCAAAAAGAACGCTCGCCTTGTTCATCCTTCCGGATCAAGCTGCACGCGCAAAAAGCTATGAGCGCATCGACGCCGACAAGAGAGCGATCGACGCGGCGCTGACGACGCTCGGCAACCTGGCCGCCACGGCCGATGGCAAGGCCGCCCTGGCGAAAGTCCAAAGCGCCCGCGCCGCTTATTCGACCTCGTTCCTGAAAGTGGCGGACCTGGTCGAAGCCGGCAGCAAGGATGAGGCCGCGACGATGATGAACAACGAAACCTTCCCGGCGCTGGACGCGCTGCTCGACGACATCAGGACCATGGTAGACCTGCAGAAAAACCAGGTGGACGCCAGCGGCGCGATAGCAAGAGAAGATATTGCGTCTTCACGCAATCTGATGATCGCGCTGGGCGTGTTCGGCCTGCTGGCCGGAGTCTGGCTGGCCTTCTGGATCACCCGCTCGATCACGGTTCCGCTCAATGAGGCGGTCGACATCGCCAAGCATGTTGCGCAGGGTGACTTGACGCGCAATATCGTGCCGGCCGGCACCGATGAAACCGGCCAACTGCTGCAGGCGCTGAAGGAAATGAACGACAGTCTGGCCCGCACCGTCGGCGAAGTTCGCGCCGGCACAGAGGCTATCTCGACCGCATCGAGCGAAATCGCCAGCGGCAACCTGGACCTCTCGGCGCGCACCGAATCGCAAGCGAGCTCGCTGGAAGAAACCGCCAGCACAGTGGAGCAGTTGACCGGCACCGTCAAGCAAAATGCGGACAATGCGCGGCAGGCCAACCAGTTGGTGGTATCGGCCTCCGATGTCGCCTTGAAAGGCGGCGCAGTGGTCGGCCAGGTTGTGTCCACGATGGCATCGATCAAGGACAGCTCGCGCAAGATCGTCGACATCATCGGCGTGATCGACAGCATCGCCTTTCAAACCAATATCCTGGCATTGAACGCCGCGGTGGAAGCGGCGCGCGCCGGCGAGCAGGGGCGCGGCTTTGCGGTCGTGGCGACCGAAGTGCGCAACCTGGCGCAACGTTCCGCCAGCGCCGCCAAGGAAATCAAGACGCTGATCGGCGATTCGGTCGATAAGGTCGATGCCGGCAGCCGGCTGGTCGACGACGCCGGCAGCACGATGAACGAGATCGTCACCTCGGTCAAGCAAGTGGCCGACATCATGAGCGAAATCAGCGCAGCCAGCCAGGAACAAAGCAACGGCATCCTACAAGTCAACGAAGCGGTCGGCCAGATGGATGAAATGACGCAACAAAATGCCGCCCTGGTTGAGCAGGCTGCGGCCGCCGCGCAAAGCATGCAGGATCAGGCGGCGGCGTTGTCGCAGGCGGTCAGCATATTCAAACTGACGACGCCTGCAGGGTCGCATAGCGCGTCCGCACCGGGCAACGCAGCGCTCTCATCGGCGAGCGCGAAGCCGGCTTTGGCGAACCGGTTGCCGGCCATCGCAAAACCGGACGTGTCCAGGAAAACGCTCGCCAAGACATCGAGAGCGCTACCGGCGCCGCCAGGAGCCGATGATTGGGAAGAGTTCTAAGGCAATTGAATCACTGACGATACCTCGCAACCCTAACTGGACCGAGCCGGCACCTCGGCCCGCGCCGCATGCAACTTGTCGTAGCTATCAATCAACCGCCGGTGCCGATCAAGCCCCTCCAATTTCATACTAGTCGGCGTCAAGCCAAAGAAGCGCACGCTACCGTCCACCGACCCCAACACCGCGTCCATCCGTGGGTTACCAAACATCCGGCGGAAATTGACCACGTAATCGTCCAGTTCCAAATCGTCATCCAGCAACACCTCCAGCACCACATTCAAGGCCTGGTAAAACAAGCCGCGCTCGACCGTGTTGTCGTTGTACTGCAGGAAGGCGCCCACCAGTTCTTGCGCCGCCTCGAAATTCTGCAAGGCGAGATGGATCAGCAGCTTCAGCTCCAGAACCGTCAGTTGGCCCCAGGCGGTGTTCTCGTCAAACTCGATGCCGATCAAGGTGGCGATGTCGGAGTATTCGTCCAGCTCATTGTTCTCCAACCGCTCAAGCAGCGCTTCCAGGCTGGCGTCGTCCAGGCGATGCAGGTTCAAGATATCGGCGCGGAACAACAGTGCCTTGTTGGTGTTATCCCAGATCAAGTCTTCCACCGGATACACTTCCGAATAGCCGGGCACCAGGATGCGGCAGGCGGTCGCGCCTAACTGGTCGTACACCGCCATGTAGGCTTCCTTGCCCATGTCTTTGAGAATGCCGAACAAGGTTGCGGCTTCCTCGGCGTTGGCGTTGTCGCCCTGGCCGGAGAAATCCCATTCGACAAAATCGTAATCGGCTTTGGCACTGAAAAAACGCCACGACACCACGCCGCTGGAATCGATGAAGTGCTCGACAAAATTATAGGGTTCGGTGACGGCGTTGCTTTCAAAGGTGGGCCGTGGCAAATCGTTCAACCCTTCAAAACTGCGACCCTGCAGCAATTCCGTCAGGCTGCGTTCCAGCGCCACTTCCAGGCTCGGGTGCGCGCCGAACGAGGCAAACACGCCGCCTGTCTTCGGGTTCATCAAGGTGACGCACATCACCGGGTATTGCCCACCCAGCGACGCATCCTTGACCAGCACCGGAAAGCCCTGCTCTTCCAACCCCTTGATGCCGGCCACAATGCCGGGGTATTTCGCCAACACGTCGTGCGGCACATCAGGCAAGGCGATTTCCCCTTCCAGAATTTCCCGTTTGACCGCCCGCTCGAAAATTTCGGACAGGCATTGCACCTGCGCTTCGGCCAGCGTATTACCGGCGCTCATGCCGTTGCTGACGTACAGGTTTTCGATCAGGTTGGATGGAAAATACACCACCTCGCCGTCCGAGTGCCGCACATACGGCAGCGAACAGATACCGCGCTGCACATTGCCGGAATTGGTGTCGATCAGGTGCGAGCCGCGCAGTTCGCCATCGGGATCGTAAATCTGCAGGCAGTATTCATCGAGAATTTCAGCCGGGAGTGCATCTTCAGGACCAGGCTGAAACCAGCGCTCGTTCGGGTAATGCACAAACGCGGCGTTGGCGATGTCCTCGCCCCAGAAAGAACCGCCATAGAAGTGATTGCAATTGAGCCGCTCGATGAACTCCCCCAAGGCCGACGCCAACGCGCTTTCCTTGGTCGATCCCTTGCCGTTGGTAAAACACATCGGCGAATGCGCGTCGCGGATGTGCAGCGACCACACATTGGGGACAAGATTGCGCCACGACGCGATTTCGATCTTCATGCCCAGGCCGGCCAACACGCCCGTCATATTGGCGATGGTTTGCTCCAGCGGCAGATCCTTGCCCGCAATATAGGTGCTCGCGTCGGTTGCCGGGGTCAAGCTCAGCAAAGCCTGGGCATCGGCATCCAGATTCTCCACCTCTTCGATCACAAACTCGGGCCCGGCTTGCACCACTTTTTTCACCGTGCAGCGGTCGATGGAGCGCAAGATTCCCTGGCGGTCCTTGGCCGAGATATCCGGCGGCAGTTCGACCTGGATCTTGAAAATCTGCCGATACCGGTTTTCCGGATCGACGATATTATTCTGCGACAGGCGGATATTCTCGGTAGGAATATTGCGCGTGACGCAGTACAACTTCACGAAGTAAGCCGCGCACAAGGCCGACGAGGCCAGAAAATAATCGAACGGGCCGGGCGCCGAACCATCGCCCTTATAGCGGATAGGCTGGTCGGACACGACCGTGAAATCATCGAACTTGGCTTCAAGACGAAGCTTGTCGAGAAAGTTGACCTTAATTTCCATGGGGGAATTCCAAAATAGTGCGCAAAATGATTAGCCGTGCGTGCCGGTGCCGTCGTCCTTGCCATGAAACCTGACGCCCAAATGGATGCGATCACGGCCGTCGGCCACCGATGCTCAAGCGTGAGGGATCAACCAGTTCGTTAAATGGCATTTCTCCGGCAACCCGGGCATTATCGCCGAGAACGTCTGCCGCCAACTGAGCCAGGCCGTCAAATACATTGGCGTACCGCCGCAGCGATGTTCCGTCGTACACTGGCCCCCTGCCCTCGCCATACATAGATGGGCTATGCATTGAATTATTTTCAACCGGAACAGACTAACCCAATTCGCGCATCCCGACGTGTTCAAGCCGTACCCACCTAACGAAGGAGTATCCAAGTGTCGAAGAAAGTTGCCGACGTAATACTCGAAGTTCTCATGGAGGCTGGTGCCAGGCGCTGCTATGGCGTGGCCGGCGATACCCTGAACTATTTCACGGATGCCGTGCGGCGTTCCGAGTTGCGCTGGATACACGTGCGCCACGAAGAAGCCGGCGCGATGGCTGCGGGAGCGGACGCCTTGCTGACCGGCGAACTCGCGCTATGCGCCGGTTCATGCGGGCCGGGCGGCCTGCACTTCATCAATGGCGTGTGGGAGAGCAACCGCAATCGCGCGCCCGTCGTATTGATCGCCAGCCAGATCGTGCGCGACGAACTCGGTTTCGACTTTCCCCAGGAAGTCGACTTCAAATCCGTCTACAGCAAAGGCACGGTCTTCTGCGAAGAAATCAGGACGCCGGCACAGGCACGGCGCATGACCGCCATGGCAGCGCAAGCCGCACTGTCGCGCAAGGGCGTCGCCGTGCTGATCGTGCCGGCGGATGTGTCGCACGCACCCGCGCCGGACGAGCCGCACTTCCTGGTGCACCAGGCCGCACCCGTCATCCACCCCAGCGAAGCCGAGCTTGAGCGCATCGCGGAAGCGCTCAATGCGGGCGACAAGATTGCCATCTACGGCGGATCGGGCTGCGCCCACGCGCACGACCAAGTCATTGCCCTGGCCGAACGGCTCAAGGCACCGGTTGCCCGCACCTCCCGCGCCAAGGATTTCCTGGAGCACGACAACCCCTATGACGTCGGCATGACCGGCGTATTCGGCAGCAAGGGCGGGTATAACGCCCTGCTCCAATGCGACACCCTGCTGCTTCTGGGTTGCGACTTTGCCTGGCGCCAGTTTTATCCTTCGCACAGCAAGATCATCCAGATCGACATCGACGGCGCCCATCTCGGGCGGCGCCATCCGGTCGACATTGCCGCAGTCGGCGACATCGGCCCGACGCTGGACGCCCTGCTGCCCAAAATCAAGCCGCGTACCGACCGCGCCTTTCTCGACGGCGCGCTGGCTGAAACAGCCGAAGCCAAGAAGGTGCTCGAAGAACGCGCGGTGGCCGGAGACGGCCCGATCCATCCGCAATACCTGGTCGAGACCATTGCCGCGCAAGCGACGCCGGACGCCGTCTACACCGCCGACGGCGGCTCGCCCATGGTCTGGTGCCTGCGCCACGTGCCGTCGACCGGCCAGAACCGCACGCTCACCAGCCTGAGCCACGGCACCATGGCCAACGCCATGCCGCAGGCACTTGGCGTGCAGGCTGCCTACCCGGGGCGCCAGGTCATTTCGCTGTCAGGCGACGGCGGGCTCGCCATGTTGCTGGGCGATCTGCTGACAACCGTCCAGGAGAAATTGCCGATCAAGGTCTGCGTCTTCAACAATGGCTCGCTCGGCTTCGTCGAACTCGAACAAAAGGTGGAAGGCTTGCTCGATGCCTTCACCGATCTGCACAATCCCGATTTCTCGCGCGTTGCCGAGGCAATCGGGCTATGGGGCCGGCGTGTGGAAAAACCGGGCGATCTCAAGCAGGCGGTGGAGGCATGGCTGGCGGCACCGGGCCCGGCGCTGCTCGATGTCGTCGTCTCACGCAACGAACTCGTCATGCCGCCCAAGATTGAAGCAAGCCAGGTACTCGGCACCATGCTCTATTCAGCCAAGGCCATACTGGCTGGGCGAGCGGGCGATGTCGTCGATCTGGTCAAGCATGCCATTGAACCGTGACGTGATTTCTGTCGCCGATTCGTAGCCGCGCTCAACAGGATGCGCGACGGAACGTAGCGGCATGTCGGTAACCGCCCGGACGTCGCCTCTCGTCGCTGGAAGGTAGCCTGTCCTCTTTCGCGCCGAGCCCGCGCACAAGGGGAACTGCGGCTGAGTATCGGTGATTGAGTCGACTTTTTGCATGCGGCGGATTGCAATCCGCCCTTCGGCCCTCCAGAGCAGGGTATCCGTTCTTGGGCTCTGCGGAATCTATTCCTGCGAGTAACTACGATCCTTCTCGCTGACACCACTTGTATCGCTGACGCCGCTTTTTTCGCTGCCGCGGCTCATGCGAATCACGTCGATACCCGCAGAACGCACGCTGCCCAACGAACTTTGGTCGCCGATATTGATATTGCGCAGCTCCGCAGCATAGCCATAGGGTATCGCGCTGGCGGTGCCCAGCGACTCCTTATCGGCAATGATTGTGACTTGTTCATCGATTATATTGATCGCGGCGTCATTCTGCCCCACCAGCCAATTCAGCCATTTCTGCAAAGATTTGCCGCCGGCGCCTCCCAACGGCAAATTGGCGACTGCGGATGCTTTGATGTCAGTTGCCTTGGCCTTCACCCATTCCAAGACATCGGGCTGTTTCTTTTTAATAGCATCGGCAGCAATCCCGGCCAACACTGCGGATGGATACATTTTCATGAAAGCCAGGGGAATCTGCTTTTTCAAGCCAGCCTCCCCCGAAGTCAAGCTGAACTGCCACCCTGCGATCGTCAGGAAGGCCAGCGAAAAATATCCCGCCAGCGCATTCGTAATCTCCCCCGCCCCATAAGTAGTGGCTGCCAATGTCGCCATGTTCCGCGCAAACGCCCCTGAGCGGCCGACATGATCCATGCGCGCGTCTTGTGTCTTGCTTTTTGCAGGTTTGGTCGACAGCTTTTGAATTCCCACCAACTGCGCTCCCATTTCCTGCAACTTCAAGCCAACCGTGAAATGCACTGGCCCATTGAAAGAATCGTTATGATGGGCGCGCCGTTTCGCGCTCTGTTTGACCGCAAGGCCATATTTCGTAAATACTCCATCGACCGGTTTGTCATCTTCCGATGCTTTAATTTCTTCCATCATCCCCCAGATGGTGGTGAGCTGTTTTGTAAAAGCATCGATTGCCACGCTTTCTTTGGTGCTGTGCTCGTCGAACGGGTCGGTAATGAATTCGAGTATTTTTCCGCCATTGCCATTGTCCGGTTCGACGGTAAAACCTGCCCCTTTGGCGATGACTCCGTCACCCACGCCCTTGATCGCGATGCGGGATTCCTTTTCCATGCCGAACAACCCCTGCAGCGTCGGCGTACCCGCGACCGGCACATGCACTGGCGCATGCAGGTCATGTGCCGTCTGCGCGAACTGCCAGGAGGCAGCGTTGCCTCCCATCAGGTCGGCTTCGCGCTCGAGCGCCGGATCGTCGTTGACCGGCACGCCTGCCATTTGCACCGTAGCGCCGACACGCCCCTGCTTTTGCTGTACAACATGCCAAGCCTCATGCGGCAAATGCTTTTCTTGTCCGGGGCCGAGATGAATGTCGCTACCCTGAGCGAAAGCCAGGGCATTGAGTTGGGCAGGCTTCGAAGAATTGGCATGCACCTTCACGTCGCCCATGCTAATACCGGACAGCGATTCAATACCGGACTTAAGATTGTCCGGCAACCCGGTTTTGTTTTCTTTCTTTTGAACGAACTGCGGCTGTCGAGAAACACGATTGTCAATCATCGCTTTGCGCTGCGCCGGCTGTGGCATACGAGGGCGATTTTCAGCCACTGCTTGCATTGCTCTTTGCAAACCAGTCTCCGGGCGATTATCGACGAATTGAAAAGTGCCGAGGCTGCCGTTGCCCTGCCCGGTTCGGGCTGTAGCAGATTGGGCTTCCTTTTTTTGCGTGCTTTTTTCTAGAAATTTTCTATCCATTTCAATGCCTTACTCGCTCAGTTTCTTGATTGCAACCGATTCAATGCCGCGCAAGGTGTTGCGAATCGATGATTCAGCCTGATTTGGCCCCCTTCTGATGGATATTACAACCGGGGAATCATCTTTTTAGGAAATTTTTTACCATCCCGAGCGAGTAGGCCCTGCCATTCCATGATTGATCGTCCTTGCTTTCGGCAATCTGTAAGTTACGAGTTATTCTGTGCTCTCAAGAGGTCAAAATCTTCTCACTTTGCATCGGCGATTTGCCTTTCGGCGCACGCTAGATTGAATGCCCGCCTCCCGGCACGTTTTCAAATCACTTGCTGTGCCCAGTCCCCCCAACACCCCCACGCCGCACGATCGCCTGAACCATCTTCCGCAATGTTTGTCCACATCAAGACACGTTCATCTTTGCTTCCGGCTTTGCCGGCGAAAGGGCCGTCATGAAATATCCCATTCTTTTGGCTGCATTGCTTGCGTCGGTCGCCTTGGCCAACTGCTCGAACAACGCGAACGCCGATCCGCAGCAATCGAGCGCCACCAACGCCAGCGCACCAAACATCGAGCCCCCGGCTCCAAGCGATATGCAGGGGCCGAGCGCAAAGGACGCGCCGGCGAGCAATGAACCGGCAAGCCAAGCCTCATCGGGCTCTCCGGGCGCGACGCCCAACGGAAGCAACAATGCGTCGCCGCCCGCCGGCGGCAACCCTACAACCACGCCCGATAGCGCGCCGGTCAATCCACCTCCCCCGCCTCCCGGTAAATGAAGAGCGCGGCTGCCCGGCGCAAAACCGGGAAGCCGCAAACATCCGCCCTGTGCTCCAGGCAATCCGCTACGGATAAATGGCGCGTGCCGTCGATCTGACGGAAAAAAACGATTCGCCCCCATCCCTCAAGATGACGCTCGCCCCCATTGATGGCAGAATTGGGCATAAGCCCCGATGGAATGACGGATAACGTCCTGAAGGCATCGATGTGGCGAAAAGATGGCAAAAGCGAGGGAGGCGCTGTGGCGGAAAAGGATCGGGTCAACATTTTGCTTGTCGACGACCAGCCGAGCAATCTCGTCGTCATGGAGGCAGTGTTGTCCCCTCTCGATGAAAGCCTTGTTTCCGTCGGGTCCGGCGAAGAGGCGCTGCGAGCCGTCCTGCAAAGGGATTTCGCCGTCATCCTGCTTGACGTTCACATGCCCACCCTGAGCGGATTCGAAACGGCGCGCATGATTCGCAGCAGGGTCCGCTCCAGCCACATCGCCATTTTGTTTATCACCGCGGCCATCGACGCCGGCTTCCCCATTGAAGAAGCGTACGCGCTTGGCGCCGTCGACTATCTCAGCAAGCCTATCTTGCCGGCGGTGCTGCGGGCCAAGGTCGCGTTTTTCGTCGACCTCCATCGAAAAAACGAGGAACTGGCAAAAATCGAACGCGCACGCCACGCGGCCGCGCTGACCATCAAGGATAAAAGAATCCGCTCGGGCGAGCAGCGCTTTTCGCTGCTGGTCAATTCGTCAGGCGAAGGTCTTCTCGGCATGGGCGTGGACACCACTTGCACATTCCTCAATCCTGCCGGCGCCAGCATGCTGGGGTATCGTCCGGAGGAACTGGTAGGGCACCTGATCCCTGAAATTATTTTTGGCCGGGAGGCAAGCGGGACATCCGATTCGCTAGGCGCCGCCGCGCTCGTCAAGGCGGTTCGGGAAGGCGTGTCGATCCGGGTTCATGAAGAATTGTTTTTACGCAAGGACGGATCGACATTTCCCGTCACGTATTCGATATCGCCGATGGTGGTGGACGGGCAGATTGAAGGGGCCGTCGTCACCTTCATCGACATAGTCGAACGCAAACGCGTCGAAGACGAACTGCGCCGCGTTGCAGCCGACATGGCGGAAGCGGATCGACTCAGAACGGAATTTCTCGCCACACTCGCGCACGAGTTGCGCAATCCGCTGGCGCCGCTGCGCAATGGGCTTCAAGTCATTCGCCTGGCGATGGACAATCCGGCGACATTGGCGCGAACAAGCGAAATCATGGAGCGCCAACTCTCCATCATGGTGCACCTGGTCGACGATTTGCTCGACGTGGCGCGGATTACCAACGGCAGCATCAGCCTGAAGAAAAAGAACGTGGCATTGTCGAGCGTCATCCATGCTGCGGTCGAAACCAGCTCCTCCCTCATCGAAGCCGGGCGGCATAGCCTGGAAATCGACCTCCCCGAAGCGCCCGTGCAGGTGCAGATCGACCCGACGCGCATCGCGCAAGCCATCAGCAATCTTTTGAACAATGCCGCCAAGTACACGCCCCCGGGAGGGCAAATCCGCTTATCGGCCCGGCAGGCTGAGCAAGCCCTGCATATCGCCGTCGCGGATTCTGGCATCGGCATTCCAGCCGATGCCATCGACTCGGTTTTCGCCATGTTTGCCCAATTGAAGCATGGTGAGCAGCTCGCGCAAGGCGGCCTCGGCATCGGCTTGTCGCTGGTGCGACGCCTTGTCGAATTGCATGGCGGGTCGGTGGACGTCGTCAGCCCCGGCATTGGCCAGGGCAGCACATTCTCCATTCACTTGCCGTTCGGGGAAACAGGCGAAGGAGACCGTGTATCAGGCGAGGCGCCCCCACCTGCCGGCAAAGCGGCGATACCGGCCCTGTTCAAGATCGTCGTGGCGGACGATAACGTCGACGCTGCCAATACCTTATCGACGATACTTGATATTCTCGGCCACAAGGTGTGCGTGGCGCATAATGGCGAGCAGGCGCTGGAGCTAGTGCGCAAGCTCGAGCCCGATGTCGTTTTCCTGGACATCGGCATGCCTGACATGAGCGGATACGACGTTGCCAAGGTGCTGCGGGCGACGCCAGGCACCGAACGGCTGGCACTGGTGGCGCTCACCGGCTGGGGCGCGGATGCCGACAAGGCGCGTGCAACAGAAGCCGGGTTTGATCACCACCTCACCAAACCCGCGACGCTGGCAAGCGTCAACGAGGTTCTTTTCCATCTTGCCGGGCGCTCGCCTGTCTGAGGTTCAACGATCGAGGCGAGGAAACCAGGCCTCGATCACCGTACCGTTTCCCTGCAGCCGCTGGCGCACGGTCAAGCTGCCCCCGTGCAAGGACATGCGTTCTCGCATACCGATCAATCCGCCACAGGCCGGCCGCATCATGGCGTCCGCTGCGATGCCGACGCCATCGTCCTCGACCACGAGGCAGGCCCCGGCGTCTTTCGGCTGAAGCGATATCCTCACCCGGCTCGCATGGGCATGCAGTTCGACATTGCGCAACGATTCCTGCACGATTCTGAAAATGCCGATAGCACTATCGGCGTCGACGTTGTCGAAGTCCTGGCAAATGTCCGTGGTCACCGCCAACCCGCTACGCCGCTTGAATTCCAGCGCGTGTTCGGTCAGACAGGCGAACAACCCGAGGCTGTCGAGCATGCTGGGGCGCAACTGTTCGACAAGTTCCCGCTTCAGCGCAACCGCCTCCTTGATCCTGGCAATGGCCCGTTGCAATCGGGCCGCCAGATCCGGCTCGGTTTGCTTGAGCTTTTCCGCGACTACCGAGATATCCAGCGAAGCGACGGTCAGGCAGGCGCCGAGGTCATCGTGCAATTTGCGGGCCAGCGTCGCTTTTTCGCTTTCCGCGAGCTTGATCAGGTGATGCGACAAGGCGCCAAGCTGCCGCGCCCGCAAGTCTTCGCCGATGGTCCCATCCTCGTTCGATTCCAGATTGTTCATGATCGCCGTATCCGTCCCGTTGGAATGCGCATGCCGCTCGATATAATAAGAGCTTTTATCGGATTGCAGGGCTCGCATGACCACCGAACGGACCCAACCGCTACGCATTCTCGCCGTTGAAGACAGCGCAGACGCTCTGCAAATGCTGTGCGAGCTGTTAAGCCTGCTCGGCCACGACGTGATCGGCGCCGCCAATGCAGCAACGGCACTCGATCTATTGTCGGCGAAAAATTTCGATGTGTTGCTGACCGACATCAACCTGCCGGGGCAGTCCGGAGTTCAACTGGCGCGCCAAGCCAAGGCTGCCGCGCCGGACATGAAAGTCATTTTTGCTTCGGGGCATGGCGAATCGATGTCGGGTTATATAGGCTTTCCCTCGATCTGGCTTGCCAAGCCCTACGAATACCAGGCGCTGGTGCGGGCGCTGGAGGGCTAGGTTCAATCGATCAGGTTTTGCTTGATCGCGTAATAAATGATGTCAGCGTTGTTCGCCATATTCATTTTTTCCAGCACGCGGTTGCGATAGGTGCTGACCGTCTTTACGCTAAGGTTGACGTCTTCGGCGATCTTGGTAATGCCCTGCCCGTGTCCCAGCCGTATGAAGACGTCGAACTCGCGCGCCGAAAGCGTCTCGTGCAACGGGCGTTCCTCCTCTTTTCCCATGTCGGAGGTCAATAAATCGGCCACGGCAGGACTGATGTATTTGCGGCCGCGCACCGCGGTCTGGATCGCTTCGATCAATTCAGTGGCCAGGGCTTCTTTCTGCACATAGCCGCTCGCCCCGCTGCGCAGCAATTGCACGGCGTAACGATTTTCCGGATGCATGCTGAGAATCAACACCGGCAGCCCGGGCTTATCGCGTTTGATCTGTGCCAGAATCTCGACCCCGCTCTTGTCCGGCATGGCGATATCAAGCAAAACAACGTCGAATTCCTGGCCCCGCACCAACCGCATGGCCGCCTCGGCTGTTGCCGCCTCGCCAGTAATCTCCATCGCGGGAACGGCATCGATGAAATGCCGTATCCCAGCGCGTACCACCGCATGGTCATCAACAATCAAGATTTTTATCATGTTGCTATTTCCCCATGGCAATCAGAAGATTCTGTAGGCGGTCGAATATAAAGAACACGAAAGTGACCTGGCAGGCATTTCGCAAGACTATTCCGATTCCTTATCGACTCTAATTACCTTGCAACAATGAGGTAGATGCAACGGATTTTCCGTAAAGCGACAAATAATGTCAGTACCTGCAGCCGATTGACTTACGGTGCATCATCTTGCGGTGCGGCACCAATACTGTCTGCATGAACACATTGTAAATCGTTAACCTCCATTATCAAAGTACGCGATGACCGCCATCGCGGCAGGCTTGCTCAGCCTGCCGCAGGCCGTGCGATTTTTCGCGCCAAGCCGTTCAATTTCCCATCTTCCGTTTTTCCTACACGAAGACGTATGTCCGTCCGATATATTGCCAACCGGCTAGTGGCTATCCTGTCAATGTGGACTTGGGAGGTGATATGAAAAATTTTTTCCAATTGCAACAGAGAGCACGTTCGGCGAGCGTCGCAGGGTTAGCCACCCAAGTCGCCTCGGCGTTGGCCATGCTTGGCCTGTGCTACGTCGTCACGCCACTCTGCATAGGCAGCGGCGGCGCGTGCTCCTTCGAGTGGAGCAGTGTCGACATGCACGAAAAATCACCGGCCACCGCCAACACCGGTGCAGCGCCCATCCCCAGCGTCTGCCAGCAATGCGATGATGATGCCATACGCGAGACATCCAGTTTCAATGCACCGCAAAGCAATCCCGCACTGCCGCACACTTCCCGCGCCGCGGCCGCGTCGCCCGGCTCATCCAATAACCTGATGCTGGTATCGCTCTCCACGGCAGACCGGCATTGGTGCATGGCAGAAGCATTCAATGCCACTCTGGAACACAAGCACATCGATTTGCCCGCAGCACAAACGGCCGCCGTCGTCGTCAGGTGACCCGCTTATGCAGGCCATGGTCCGGCGTGAGGGAACGGAACCAACTGGAAAACGGCGGCGGTTCCACCTCGCTGGCATCGTCAATGCTCAATTGACCGAACATCGACAGGCTATCGTGGAACAGGCGCACAATCCGACATCGCAGCGGTGCGCCGAAATCGGGCAGCACGCGGCGACAGATAATCAAATGGAATTCATTGAACGACGCGTCGGACTGCAGGTTGAATTGCGCCCAGGTGATATTCGCGCGCAAACGCGGGATCAGTATGGCGCGATCGGCGGACACCTGGAAATATTCCGCCAGCCCCGACCCCGCCATGCCCCCGCTGTCGCGATGATCGTTCGCGCATTCTGCGATCTGCCGCTGCGCCACGCCGCAAGTGCTGGCCTGGCGCAGCAGCGATTCGTTCGAGCCGGTGACGAATAGTTGGGCTCTGTCGTACAAGCCTTCCTCATCGAGCAGGATCGACAAGGTGCAGACTTCTTCCGGTGAAATGCCTTCGGCAATCCAGATTCTGGGTGACGGGTGGGACCTGAGCCACGGCACGGCAATGCTGCGCAATTGCTTCAGATGCCCGGGATCGCGGAACAGGCGCCCCGTGCGCGCACTCATCTCGCGCAAAAAAATATCCCCCATGCCCGAGTCGTGCATGATCCGGTCCTGCAAGGCGGAGAACGTGGCGATGCCATGGTCGCGCAACAACCCATGCAGCCTGTTCTTCAGCGGCGCGCGTTCGTAACCACGGAAATCGAAGCCATAACGCTGATACACGCATTCCAGCAGCAAATCGATTTCCAGGTCTTCCCATCCGCGCCGCGAATCGAGCAAGTTTCCCATCATTGGCGTAGCCAAACCCGCATCAACGACAGCAACTGGGCCACATCGACCGGCTTGGTGATGTAGTCCGATGCGCCTGCCGCGATACATTTATCGCGATCGCCCTTCATTGCCTTGGCAGTCAAGGTGATGATTGGCAGCGACTTGAATTTCGGAATCCGCCGGATCGCGCGCATCGTGTCGTAGCCATCCATTTCCGGCATCATGATGTCCATCAGCACAATCTCGATCGACGGGTCCCGCTCCAGCACCTCGATGCCGTCCTTGCCGTTTTCCGCAAAGGCGACCTGCATCTGCTGCCGCTCCAGCAGCGTGGAGAGCGCAAAGATATTGCGCAAATCATCGTCGACGATCAGCACCTTGTGCCCCGCCAACCCGCCATCCTGGACGTGAATCTGCTCCAGCATGCGCCGCTGCACATCGGGCAGGCTGGCCGGCGAGCGATGCAGGAACAATGCCGTTTCGTCGAGCAGCCGTTCGGGCGAGCGGGCATCCTTCATGACGATGGTATTGGCCAGGCGCTTCAAGCGCGTCACTTCCTTGCGGTTCAGATCCTTGGCGGTATAAATCACGATCGGCAAATCGGCCAGCGTACCGTCCTTGCTGATCGTCTCCAGCAGCTCGAAACCGCTCACGTCGGGCAGGGTCAGGTCGAGCACCATGCAATCGAAGCGCTCCGCCTTGAGCGCTTCCATCGCCTGGGTGCCGTTTTCCACTGCGACGATGCGGATGTCCTTGTCGCCGATCAATTCCACGATCGCCTCGCGCTGCATCTTCTCGTCCTCGACAATCAGCAGGCTGCGCTTCCCGTCGGCCATGAATTTCTGGATGCGAATCAATTCCTCCTGCAATCGCTCGCGCGTGACGGGCTTTTTCAGGTAAGAAATCGCGCCCTGGCGCAACGCGCGTTCCCGTTCACTGAGGTTCGACATGACGTGAACCGGAATATGGCGCGTGGCGGGATCGCGCTTCAGGCGATCCAGCACGGTGAAACCGTCGATGTCGGGCAAGTCGATATCGAGCAGAATGGCCGTCGGCATATAGTCGCGCGCCAGGCTGAGCGCCGAGTCGCCCTGCGCCGTCACGACGCCCTTGAAATTTCTTTCCCGCGCGTATTCGAGCACGATCCGGGCAAAGCGCGCGTCGTCTTCCACGATCAGCACCGAAGGGTCGCCCGGGGCAATGAGCGAACGGTCATCCAGATTCGTTTCATAGTCGAGCGGCGCAGGCTCCATGCCAAGCGGCAGGCGCTCCGCCTGCGCAGCGAGGTCCGAGGACGTGTCGCGCGCCCGATCAATCACGCTTTCCGATTCGGTGAAGCTGACTGTTTCGGACATCGTGCGCGAAGGGCCCGTGTCGAAATTGACCGAGCCGGTACGGTTCTGCGGCAGGAACAGCGTGAAGGTGCTGCCCGCGCCGACCACGCTGGCCACGCGGATTTCGCCGCCCAGGAGGCGCGCCAGTTCGCGGCTGATCGACAGGCCCAGGCCGGTGCCGCCGTACTTGCGCGCCGTGCTGCCGTCGGCCTGCTGGAATGCCTCGAAGATCAATTGCAGTTTGTCGCCGGCGATGCCCACCCCGGTGTCGGTGACGGAAAATGCCAGGACATGTTCGGCGCCGGTGAGAGTCTGGTGATCGGCCGTCCACCCGCTGGAAACGGTTTCGATGCGCAGCGACACCCGGCCGCGCGCCGTGAATTTGAAGGCGTTGGCCAACAGATTCTTCAGCACCTGCTGCAAGCGCGTGGTGTCGGTCACGATTGACGGCGGCAGGCCGTCCATCAAGTCGACCGAGAAATCGAGCCGCTTGGCCTCGGCCATATGGCGGAAGGTGCGTTCCACGTAATTGCGCAGGTTCGGGAAGCGGTATTCGCTGACTTCCAGCGTCACCGTGCCCGATTCGATCTTCGAGAGGTCGAGAATGTCGTTGATCAGCGTCAGCAAGTCGCTGCCCGAGCCATGGATCGTTTTGGCGAACTCGACCTGTCGCCCGGACAGGTTACCGTCGGGGTTGTCGCCGAGCTGTTGCGCCAGGATCAAGAGGCTGTTCAAGGGCGTACGCAATTCATGCGACATGTTGGCAAGGAATTCCGATTTGTACTTGGAAGACAGCGCCAACTGGGTGGCCTTGTCTTCGAGCGCGAGCTTGGCCTGTTCGACCTCGCGGTTCTTGCGTTCCACCTCGTTGTTCTGCTCGGATAGCAGGCGCGCCTTTTCCGCCAGTTCCTGATTGGTTTGCTGCAGTTCCTGCGCCAGCGACTGCGATTGCGTCAACAGGCTCTCGGTACGGCTGTTGGCCTCGATCGTGTTCAACACCACGCCGATCGATTCCATCAACTGGTCGAGGAAAGACAAATGCGTTTCGGTGAAGCGGCCCAGCGAGGCGATTTCGATCACCGCCTTGACCTGCTGCTCGAACAGGATGGGCAGCACCACGATATTGGTCGGCGGCGCCGCACCAAGGCCGGAGGACACGACGATGTAGTCGCGCGGCACGTCGGTCAACCAGATGCGCCGCTTCTCCAGCGCGCATTGCCCGACCAGGCCTTCGCCGGGCAGGAAGGAGGTCGGCAGCTTGCGGCTGGAACGATAGCCGTAGCTGGCCAGCATGCGCAGGCGGCCGTCCGCCTCCTTCGAATCCATCATGTAGAACACGCCGTGGTGCGCGGAGACCAGCGGCGCCAGCTCGGAGAGGATCAGTGAAGTCACCGCCTGCAAGTCGCGCTGCCCTTGCAAGAGCTGGGTGAAACGCGCCAGATTGGTCTTCAGCCAGTCCTGCTGTGCATTTTTCTGCGTGGTTTCCTTCAGGTTGCGGATCATCTCGTTGATGTTGTCCTTGAGGTAGGACACCTCGCCGCGCGCTTCCACCTGGATCGAGCGCGACAAGTCGCCGCGCGTCACGGCAGTCGCCACTTCGGCGATCGCGCGCACCTGGTTGGTCAGGTTGGCCGCGAGCTGATTGACGTTCTCGGTCAAGTCTTTCCAGGTGCCCGAGGCGCCCGGCACGCTGGCTTGCCCGCCCAGCTTTCCTTCCACGCCAACCTCGCGCGCCACCGTCGTCGCCTGGTCGGCAAACACGGCCAGCGTATCGGTCATTTCATTGATCGTGTTGGCCAGCGCCGCAATTTCGCCGCGCGCCGCCACCGTCAGCTTCTTTTTCAAGTCGCCGTTGGCCACTGCCGTCACCACGCCGGCAATCCCGCGCACCTGGGCCGTCAGGTTGGCCGCCATGAAGTTCACGTTGTCGGTCAAGTCTTTCCACGTGCCGGCCGCACCTTCCACCTGCGCCTGGCCGCCCAGCTTGCCGTCGGTGCCGACTTCGCGCGCCACCCGCGTCACTTCCGAAGCGAACGAGCTCAACTGGTCCACCATCACGTTGATGGT
>OUWB010003778.1_pt3 | contig 27305 bp, 30 predicted proteins | sample 1779821 | NCBI WGS metagenome assembly OUWB01 (sample SAMEA3914806, study PRJEB12502) | metagenome | biome: forest; material: soil | place: Canada | collected 2011-08-03 | depth 0.1 m
GCTGCTCAATGGCGGCAAGCGGGTCACCCTGATGTGTGGCGCGGGATGCGCGGGCGCACATGACGAAGTGGTTGCCCTGGCGGCCAAGCTGAAGGCGCCAGTGGTGCATGCCCTGCGCGGCAAGGAGCACGTGGAGTGGGACAACCCGTATGACGTCGGCATGACCGGATTGATTGGTTTTTCCTCGGGTTATTACGCCATGTTGGCCTGCGATACGTTGCTGTTGCTGGGCACCGACTTTCCTTATCGCCAGTTCTATCCTGAGAAAGCGCATATCGCCCAAATCGATATTCGCGGCGAGAATCTCGGCAAGCGTTGCCGCCTCGACCTAGGTGTGATTGGCGACGTGCCTGAGGCGCTTAAGCGTTTGCTTGGTCGTGTTTCTGAAAAATCGGACGACGCACACCTGAAGACTGCCGTCGATCACTACAAGAAAGCTCGTGCCGATCTGGACGCCTTGGCAGTAGGACACACATCCAAACGCGCCATTCATCCGCAGCTTGTGGCCAAAGTGGTCAGCGATCTGGCTGACGAGGACGCCATCATCAGCTGCGACGTCGGCGAACCCACCGTGTGGGCCGCGCGTTATCTGCATCTCAATGGAAAGCGTCGATTGCTGGGCTCGTTCCTGCATGGATCAATGGCCAACGCCATGCCGCAGGCCATTGGTGCGCAGGTCTCGCATCCGGGGCGGCAGGTCATCTCCCTGTCTGGCGACGGCGGTTTCAGCATGTTGATGGGCGATCTGCTCACCATCCGACAATCGAAATTGCCGGTGAAGATCGTGATATTCAACAATGGCCTGCTTGGCTTCGTCGATATCGAAATGAAGGCCGGGGGCTTTCTACCCACGGGCACGCACCTGGACAATCCGAACTTCGCCAAGATGGCTGAGGCGGCGGATATTTATGGCGTACGGGTGGAGGACTCCGCGAAGCTTGCTGACGCCATCAAGGCGGCCTTTGCTCATGATGGACCTGCGCTCATCGACGTCGTCACCGATCCGCTCGAATTGGTCATGCCTCCCAAGATCACGATAGAGCAGGCGAAGGGGTTCAGTGTCTGGATGATGAAGGCGGTGCTTAACGGCAAAGCCAATGAGATCGTCGAGCTGGCGCGTACCGCTTTCGGCCGCTGATTCGCACCAGCGCGCGATCAGGTCCAGCTTTTGACGGTGGCGGCCTGGTGCAGCCTTGCCGCCATGTTGACCAGGTCGGCCAGGGATCCGGCTTTCATCTTGCGCATCACCTGACCCCGGTGAGCCTTCACCGTAATCTCGCTGATGCCAAGTTCACCACCCACCTGCTTGTTCAGCAGGCCCATCACCACCAGCGCCATGACTTCGCGCTCGCGCCGGCTGAGTGATTCGTAGCGGCTCTCCAGTAGCTGAAACTCGGCCTCTTGCTCAAGCGCAGCGTGGCTGCGCTCGATGGCGTTGCGAATGGCGGCCAATAGCACGTCGGCGTCAAACGGCTTGGTCAGAAACTCGACCGCACCTGCCTTCATGGCCTGCACCGTCATGGGCACGTCGCCATAGCCAGTGATGAAGATGATGGGCATGTCGATGCGGTCGACGGCGACGAGCTTTTGCAGGTCAAGGCCGCTCAGGTCCGGCAGCGAGACATCAAGCACCAGGCAGCTTGGGGCCAGCACGCGTGGCCGATCCAGGAAATCCCGGGCGGACGCATAGGTTTCCGCATGCCAGCCTTCGAAGCGGATCAGCGCGTCGAGCGATTCGCGAACGGAGATATCGTCATCGACGACAAATACGACCGGGGTGGCGGGCAGGGCGTTGAGTGGCTTTGTCCCGCGATCAGGTTCTTTCGACAAACGCATGGTTGTCTCCGGAGGCATGAGCGCCACCCTGTCGCTCGCTTCAATGAAAAGCCGCCTTGAGTGCGGCGAGCAATACCGCTTCGCTGAAAGGTTTGAAAAGACAGTCTACTGCGCCGCGGGCAAGCACGCGCGCGCGAATCGACTCGTCCCCGTTGGCGGTGATGAAAACAATGGGAATGTTTTGCCCGCGCAGGGCCAGTTCTTGCTGCAGCTCAAGCCCGGACATGCCTGGCATGGCTATATCCAGAATCAGGCATCGGGCCCGCTCTATGCAGTCGGACGAAAGAAATGCCTCTGCCGACGCAAACGCGATGGTCGAAAAACCCAACTCAGTGAGCAGATCGGGCAGCGATTCGCGTACCGATTCATCGTCGTCGATCACCGTCACCAGCGGGCGAGTGGCGTTCACGGGTTTGCCGCGCCATGAGGCGCCGCCTGCGGGCGGCTGTGACGCCGCTCGATGGTGAATAGCCTTGTACGCATGCCTCCTCCTCGGGTGGTTTAGAAGCCCTCGAACTGATTGTTCCGTCCGTCAGGCCCGAAACCCGCGTCTGACTCTTTCATGGTCAGGTGCACATGATCGTCTACGTCATTTGTGCCGCTGACGACTGTCGTTCCGATCCGCTCATCGGCGCCGTTCATGGGCGCATTCACCAGCAGATTCAGAACAGCAGTGCTGTCGATGGAAGGGACAGGAGTTCGCCAGGCCACCCGGAGGGCGGGCTTCATGTCCGTGCTCGATCGGATGTTTTGGCAGGCACGCATCGAAGAGTCGGCTCAACTCGTTCCCATGACGATATTTCCCGGGCCCCATGCTCCCCCGTTTGGAGCGACTGTCCATGATGCTTTGGTGTCGGTTTTTCGGTCGCGGACGACCGTTATGTCGCTCGCCATCGACCGTGGCGTGGGGCGCACCTCAGATCGCCACTGCGGCGCATTTCGTGGGTGCTTTCGCGATGAGCCAGGGTGACGCAGATTGTCGCCGTTTCATCCGGCGTAGCGTCGTGCGTCTGTCGTCACGGACCGTAGCCGAGGGCGTGGCCATACCAGGCGCGTCGCGCGTGTCCGGCGGTTGACTTTGCTATGGAGCACTACCCTGGGCGCGCGCCGATCGGGCGCGCAGGCGATCCAGGAATTGCAGCGTCAGCTCCGCAATCTGGCGGCTTTGGGTGTCCATGGCGAAGTGCCCCGCGTCGAGAATGTGAACTTCTGCCGAGGGGACATCCCGCTTGTACGCCATCGCTCCAGCTACCGTAAAGGAGGGGTCGTATTTGCCCCACACCACCAGCAAGGGCGGCTGGTGGGTCTTCAGATAGCTTTGCCATTGAGGGTACGAGGCCACGTTGGTGCGGTAGTCGTAGAAGAGATCTTCTTGAATGCGATCTTCGCCGGGGCGGCTCAGGAAAGCGGCTTCGTCGACCCATAGATCCGGGTCGTACAGATTGGGATTGGGGTCCGTACCGAGATGGCGTTGTTTTGCCGCATCGAACGAGATCAGGTTCGCGCGGAGCTTGTCGGCATACGCTTCCCGGTTCGCCCAATATTGACGGCGCGTAACCCATAGGGGGCCCAGGCCTTCGTCGTGAGCAACGGCGTTCTGCACAACGATGGCATCGATGCGATCGGGGTGCATCAGCGCCAGGCGGAAGCCGACCGGGCCACCGTAGTCCTGCACAAACAAGCTGTAGTGGTGGATGCCAAGCTGCTGTGTGAACGCGTCGATGATGGAGGCAAGGTGGTCGAACGTATAGGCGAATGTGTCGGGTGAGGGCGCGTCAGAGTGGCCAAAGCCAGGATAGTCGGGCGCGACAACGTGATATCGCCGGGCCAGCTGAGGTATCAGCTTGTCGTACATGCGCGACGACGATGGGAATCCGTGGAGTAGCAGAACAGTAGGGTTATCACGGCTCCCCGCCTCGCGATAGAAAATGTTCAAGCCTTGAACATTTATCGTCTGATACGTGGTCATGGCGTCACCCGCTTGTTGTGTGTGCCCGTTGCCGCCAATGTCCTGGGCGGCCAGGGAATGGACGCCAAGCCATATACAAGCGGCGATGAAGACGAGTCTTTTCAATGGATCCTCTGCACAAACCGATAGTGCGGATCGGGAGGTGACCGAACCGCCATTTCACGCCCGCGGCGGTGTGGTTCGGGTGAAGGGCCGGGCGCCTGAGCGGGAATGTCGCCCCGGTTCACAGCGTCGAAATCCAGCCTTGAGCCATCGGGTTCCCGTTCCCGCGTCTATCGGCAGCAAGTTGTATCAAACTTACCGTCGCGCCACGTTTGAATTCGCCACGAGGAAGTTGTTATGGACCGCATCGACGCCATGAAAGTCTTTGTCGCTGCGCTCGACGAGGGAAGCCTCGCGGGCGCCAGCCGGAAGACGGGGCGTTCGGCGGCGGCCGTAAGCCGGGCCATCGCCTTTCTCGAAGCGCATGTCGGTGTGCCATTGCTGCACCGGACCACCCGTTCCATCAAGCTCAGCGAGGCCGGCGAGCGCTACGCCGTGGCCTGCCGCAAGGTGCTGATGGATCTGGAGGAGGCCGATCGTACGGCCGCAGGCGAGCGATCGGTGCCGCGCGGCACGCTGACCATCACCTCGACCGTGTTTGCTGGCGTCGAGATTCTGCGCCCTATCGTCGATGCCTTCATGGCGGAATATCCAACGGTTGGCGTGCGCATGCACATGCTGGAACGGCCGGTCAATCTGATCGACGAAGGCCTGGACCTGGCCTTGCGCATCACACATCTGGCCGACTCCTCGCTGGTTGCGCACCGCATTGGCGAGGTGCGGCGCGTGGTGGTGGCGTCGCCGCGCTACCTGGCAACGCATCCGCGCATCGAGGCGCCAGTCGACCTCGCCAAACACGCCATCGTCACGCTGGCGCACATGGGCCTGGAGTCGTGGAGCTTTCTTCCGCAGGAGGGCAGCTCGGTACCACGTGCCGTGTCGTTCACGCCGCGCCTGGTGATCAATAGTGTACGGGGCGCCATTGCCTCGGCCGTGGAGGGTCATGGTGTGACTCGCCTGTTGTCCTACCATGTGGCGCCGGAGGTCCGGGCGGGGGCACTAAGCGTGGTTCTTGCCGATGCGGAACCCGCGATGGTTCCGGTGCATCTGGTATCGCCCTATGGCCGATTGGCCGTACCGAAGGTTCGCGCGTTCGTCGACTTTGCGCTGCCGCGCCTGCGCGCCAAGTTTGCGTCCCTCGCACTGGGTGCTGAAGTGCCGCCGGTGACCGCCGAATCATAGGGCTTTGGCCCAGCCGTATTGACGCTTCCTTTCGAAGCGCTGTGCCACGCTCGCGTACTCGCTGCATATGGGAGTGCACGTCATGAGCCGGCGATTCGATGCTGTCGTGGTGGGTGCCGGACAGGCGGGGCCATCGCTCGCCCTTCGCCTTGGCCAGTCGGGACGCAAGGTGGCCCTGATTGAGCGCAAGCTGATGGGCGGCACCTGCGTAAACACCGGTTGCATTCCCACCAAGGCGATGGTCGCCAGCGCCTATGTCGCTCACATGTCTCGTCGAGCCGGCGATTACGGCGTGCGGCACGGGGATGTCGCGGTGGACATGGAAACCGTGTGGGAGCGTACGCGTGGCATTTCCGGCCAATCGCGTCGCAGCGTGGAAACGTGGGTGGATGGCATGCCCAATGTCACCTTGTTCCGGGGTCACGCCACTTTCGAATCGCCGCACGGCATGCGGGTCGGGGACGAGGTTTTCGAAGCGAGCGAATTCTTTCTCAACGTGGGTGGTCGCGCCGTGGCACCTGATTTTCCCGGCGCCGACACGGTGCCTTACCTGACCAACGTGGGGATACTGGAGCTGCGCGAGCTGCCCAAGCATCTGGTGATTGTCGGCGGCAGCTACATCGGGTTGGAGTTCGGCCAGATGTTCCGCCGCTTCGGTTCGGAGGTGACCATTGTCGAACGTGGCGACCGATTGCTTCCGCGCGAAGATCCTGAAGTGGCCGCTGCCGTGGTGGATATCCTGCAGCGCGAGGGCATCACGTTGCATCTGGGTGCCGAATGCATCGAACTGGAAGGGAAGGCCGGCGATGTCCGTGTCATCGCGGAATGTGCGGAGCCACGTATGAAGGTGCGCGGCACACACCTGCTGATAGCTGTGGGCCGCCGCATGAACACCGATGACCTCGGCCTTGACAAGGCCGGTGTGGTGATCGACGCGCGAGGCCATATCGTGGTGGACGACCAATGCCGCACGAATGTCGAAGGCATCTGGGCGTTGGGCGATTGCAATGGCAAGGGCGCCTTCACGCATACCGCTTACAACGACTATGAAATTGTCGCTGCCAATCTGTTGGATAACGAGCCGCGCCGTATCTCGGATCGCATTCCCTGTTATGCGCTCTTTATCGATCCGCCGCTGGCGCGAATCGGGCTCAATCAGGAAGAGGCCCTGAAGGGTGGCTACGACGTGCGTGTCGGCGTTCGGCCGATGCAGCGCGTAGGGCGCGCCATTGAGCGTGGCGAAACGCTGGGCTTCATGAAGGTGATCGTGGATGGCGCAAGCGAGCGCCTGCTTGGCGCTGCCATCCTCGGCGTCGGTGGCGACGAGGCCATCCATTGCCTGCTCGACGTGATGTATGCGAAGGCGTCGTGTCGAACGGTAACGCACGCCGTGCATATCCATCCCACCATTTCCGAACTGCTGCCGACCACCTTGCAAAGCCTTACGGCCGTAACGTAAAGCACGCTGGCGATCGCATTGATAGTTGCCATCGACTTTACAAAATGGCGGCACGCTGCTCACGTCCGGCGTGCGGAATCGAGCGTGCTGCGCCCCGGCTTGCCGACAGACGCAGGCCTTCCCCTGGCGAGAACGCATCTGAGCTGAGAGAGGCCGCTGGAAGGTATGAGTGACTTTCGCCAAATCACCTTGACGTGTCGACGGTTCGACAACCTGTTCACTTTGTCGGACACAGGATCACGTGGAAGACGCAGTTGGCCCCAATGCGTTCCCGTCTTTTCCTGTTTTCATGCGTCGAGGCGTCGCCATGCTGTTTGGTATTCCACTTGCGGACCTTTCTGGTCGGGTTTGCGTGAAGCGCGTGTGGCAGAACCGGTCCGCGGCGCTCGTGGATTTCTCGATCGTCGTGGCCATTCCGGCCTGCGATGAGGAAGGCCGCATCAGGCGCTGCCTGGAGGCGATCTGTTCGCAGGACGGGATGGCTTACCTGGACGTGGCCATACTGGTTTTCGTCAACGGCTCGCAGGATCGCACCTTCGCCGAGGCCGTGAATTTCAGCGAAAGCGTCACGGTACCCATGGCCATCGTCGAGGCCGATCTGCCCGATGCCCGACGCGACGCCGGCACCGCGCGCTGCGTGGCTGTCGAACTCGCCGCGCGCATGGGCTCGAACGATGGCCTGCTGTTTGTTACCGACGCGGACAGCGTCGTTCCAACCGGATGGATAGAACGATACCTGCGAGTGTTCACCGAATTCCGTTGTGACGCGATTGCGGGCCTTTCTGACATGTTTCAGGACGACCTTGGGACACTACCCCAGTCGCTCATGGATCGGGGTGATTGGGAGGGCAGGTACGAGTCATGCCTGGACGCGCTGGAAGCATGGATCGATCCGCTGCCACACGACCCCTGGCCCCGGCACTATCAGGCCAGCGGCGCCAATCTGGTGCTCAAGATGGGCCTGGTACGCGAGGCCAGCGACTGGGTCTGGCCTGCGTGCGGGGAAGACAAGGCGCTAGTGGAATTTCTGGAGGATCGCGACTACCGCGTTCGTCACGATACGTCGGTCCGCGTACTCACCTCGGGGCGCCTGTTCGGTCGCGCCAAAGGCGGCATGGCAGAGACGATGCGTCATCGCATTGTCGAGCCGGAGTCGCCTTGCGACATCCGGCTGGAGCGTCTTGATCGCGCTTATTTTCGTGCGAGAAGCCGGCGGATATGTCGCGAGCTCTATGCACGCCAGGACGATCGCCGCGCATCGATTTCCCGCTTCGCCGCACGTGTCCAGCTTTCGCCACAAGTCGTCGAGGACGCTTTGGCGTTGCCGCATTTCGGCTCGGCCTGGCGGCGTATCGAGTCGAGCTCGGAAAGGCTGGCCCGGCACGCGTTGTCGCCATCGCAGCTTCCGCTGCAATGCGCACGCGCCGAGTCGCTGCTGGCCCGGTTCGGATTGTCCTTTGCTTCCGTGCCGCAGCCCATCGCGATGCCCGCCTCATGAACGTGGCGCGTCTCGATGAAGTGGTGATCTCCGGTGCGCTCGCGGCAAGGGTTTCTTCCATCTTGCCTGAGCTGGAAGCGGCTGCCGTTGCGGACGACCGCGACGAACTGCTGCCGATTCACGGCCTTCAATTGCTTGCTCAGTGCGGCGCAATGGGCGCGGTGCTGCCGCCCATGTCGGGCGGTTGTGCGCTGGGTTGGTTGCGCGGCACGTCTTCGTTGCTGATGGAGCTGCTGGTCATGCTTGGCTCGGCACATCTGTCGCTAGGTCGCCTCTACGAGGGGCACGTCAACGCATTTCAGCTGCTCTGGAGCTTTGGTTGCGCGGCCCAGCGCCAGGAGGTTTGCCGATACGTTGCCGATGGAAAACTGCTTGGCGTGTGGAATGCCCCCCATGCTTCCGGGCCCCTGGCCCTGCGCGATGGTCGCAACGGCGGGTACATACTCGATGGTCAGAAGGCCTACGCCTCGGGTGCCGGATACGTGGAGCGGCCGCTGGTAACCGCGGAGCATGCGGTGCTGGGGCGTGTCGTGGTGTGGCCGCGAGGCGGCTATGTCGCCGGTCCGATGAGTGATTGGGAAATGCATGGCATGCGTGCTTCGGTCACGCGCGGTGTTCGTTTCGTCAACGTCGCCGTGTCATCCGAAGAGATCTTTGGTCGCGACGACGATTACCACAAGGAACCGTTGTTTTCGACGGGGGCGTGGCGCTTCCTGGCGGTGCAGGTGGGGGCCGGGGAGCGCCTGGGGCGATTGATGGCGAGCGCTCTTGTACGCGCGAGGCGTCAGGATGATCCGCACCAGAAGGCCCGCATGGCTGACGTCGCCATCGCCTTGGCGACGGCCAGGCTATGGGGCGACCGCGCCCGTCACGCTGCGCATGACGGCGGGCTGTCACCCACGGAGGCGATACAGACTGTAGCGATGGCCCGCATGGCCATCGAGCGCCATCTGCTTGAGGTGATGACTCTCGTGCAGCGCTCGGTTGGCCTCGGGGCATTTCGGCGCAGCGATCCTCTCGAGCTGGTCATGCGCGATCTCGCCACCTACCTTCGACAACCGATGCCCGACCTGGTGCGCGAGAAGATCGGTGAGTGGGCTTTTGCGCAACCTGTCGGTGCCATCGGCAGTCCTGCCTCATGACCTTCGCCGAAGCTGCTGGCCGGTTGCCCATCGTTGCCCCGGAGTCGCTCTTTGCCGAGCGTGGATTGGTGGTGGTGGCGCCCCATCCCGATGACGAGACGCTGGGGTGCGGCGGCATGTTGGCCTGGGCGGCGGAGCAGGGTTGCCTCGTGCATGTGGTGTTTCTCACCGATGGCGAACGTTCGCACCCTGACGCCAAGGTCGATCTCCGGCGCATTCGTCGAGGCGAGGCGCTGCTCGCCGCGACACGGTTGGGATTATTGCCCCAGAACATCAGCTTTCTGGGGTTGCCTGACGCTGGGCTGCAGATGCTCGGCGAACTCGACGTTGCCTGGATAAGACGATGGGTCAAGGCGCTGCTGGCCGAGCGCAGCCCTTGCCTGGTGGCGATCACGGCCCCCAGCGATCCACACGGTGATCACCAGGCGGGCTACGCGATGGTGGCGGACGCCGCGCGCAACCTGGTTGGCGTAGAGGTGATGGCGTACCCGGTATGGAGTTGGCTGCTGCAGGACGTCGCGTCGCCCCTGCAGGGCGTGCGTGTCGACATCCGGCGGCAGGCAGCGGTAAAGAAGGCCGCGCTCGAAGCCTACGCGAGCCAGCGCGGACGCATGGCCCTTGATGAAAACGGTTTTGTCCTTCCCGACGAGTTATTGAGACATGCTCATGCAGACACAGAAGTGCTACTACACGGAACGCTATGACCAGGATTACTTCGAGCGGCTCTATGCCGAGCACGCAGACCCCTGGTCGGTGCTTGCCAGTGCGTATGAGTACGACAAATATGCCGCAACGACGGCAGCCCTCGAGCAATCGCGCTACGACAGCGTGCTGGAGCTGGGTTGCTCCATTGGCGGCCTGACGCGACGCCTGGCAACGCGATGCGATCGCCTCGTCGCCGTCGACACGAGTGAAGCTGCGTTAGCACGCGCCCGACAGATCTGTGGGTATTCCCATGTCGAATTCGTGCAGGCGCATCTTCCCGATGGAGATTTTGCAGGGCCGTTCGATCTCATCGTGTTGTCGGAAATCCTCTACTACTTCTCGATGCCGGCCCTGGTGCGGTTGGCAGATCGGGTGGCCAAGGTGGCCAAGCCGGGGGCCGAGTATGTCGTGGTGCATTGGACGGGTGGAACGGACTACCCGCTCACCGGCGATCGCGCCACCGAACTGTTTCAAACCCTAGTGCGAGCCAAGCTGCGTGCGCGGACGCGTCATCCAAGCTATCGACTTGAAAGCTGGCGAGCCCCTAGTCGGGCGACCGGCGCGGCGTGAGGCCGCCGTCGGGTGCTGTCCTAACGCCGGCGAAGAAAGCGCAGCGTGGCGCGTTCAAGCATGCGCGGATGTTTTGCCACCGAGAGCGAAACCACCCGTTGCAGGCTGCCGTCCTCCCAGCCCTTGAACGCCTGCGGATGGATATAGGAGCGACGACAGACCGCAGGCGTATTGCGCAGCAAATCGGCCACCACGCGTATCACCTCATTGATCGCCTTCTGTCGGTGCTGCGTTCGGCTACTTGGTGGCAGCGGTATGCAGGCCAGCTCGCCGATGGCATGCACGGTGCCCGACCAGGTGCGGAAATCCTTGGCGGTGAAGTCGCCGCCACCCGCCTCGCGCAGATAGTCGTTGACCATGCCTGAGTCGACTGCATGCAACTGGCCTTCATCGTCGAGATACTGGAACAAGCGCTGCCCCGGCAGTTGCTGTACGCGCCGTAGAAGGCGCACGAGGCGCTTGTCGCTGACGGTGACGTCGCTCTTGCGGCCACTCTTGCCGCTGAAACACAAGCGCAGTCCCTCGGTTCCGCTACGGACATGCCGCCCACGCAAGGTGGTGAGGCCGTAGTTGCCGTTTTCGTTCGCGTAGGATTCGTTGCCCACGCGGATCAAGGTCTGGTCAAGCAGGCGTACCACCAGGGCCAGCACCTTCTCCTTGGGCCAGCCTTTGCGCCGAAGATCGGCGCTGACCACGCGGCGTATGCGCGGAAGCGCCGTGCCGAACTCCCACATGTGTTCGAACTTTCCTTGATCGCGCACCCGGCGCCAACGCGGGTGATAGCGGTACTGCTTGCGACCACGGGCATCGCGTCCAGTGGCCTGCAGGTGGCCGCGCGGGTCAGGACAAATCCAGACATCGGTATAGGCCGGCGGAATGGCCAGCGAACGGATGCGCCCAACAACTTCGTCGCGTGTAATCCGTCGGCCGCGCCTATCGAGATAGATGAAACCTTTGCCACGCTTGCGCCGCCGCAACCCCGGCTCGTCGTCGCTCACGTAGTGGAGGCCTTCGGCGGCGGCGTCAGCAGCGGGAGAGGCGTTTTTTCGAGCCGGGGTCGTCTGGCTGCCCATTAAAGTGCTGATGGTTGGCGGAAAGGCATGCTTTCACCGCGGATGTGAACGACCCGCGTGACTGGCGTGATGCTGCCTGCAAGTCCGTGCGTTACCCCCCGGGAACGGGCATCTGCGGCTCGCAAAAATCCCACGCCGCCATGACGAAATGGTGCTTAGGCTTGCGTGCATGAAACCCGCACGAAACCGCCTTGAGCAAAGCCTGGAAGCCCTGGACATCGAGCTGGCGTCCCTGGTGAAGACCCATGCGGAAGATGCCGAGTTCTGGCCGCGCTTTACGATGCTGGCCGATGACCTGGTACGGCGCAGCGATCCTGTCGATCAGGGCTGGTTGACGGCGCGCATCACTGCCATGTTGGCCACGCACGGTGTCACGGGCATCTATCCCATGTTCTAAAGCTGGCTCTTCGCCTCGAACCCGTCGCGTCCTCCGCTTGGAAGGAGCGCGCCTGTGCTTGGTCGGATAACGCGGCGAGTGGAGTAGAAGCTTGGTTGCGTTCGCGTGGGCGACACCCGTCGCGCCATCCGTGGTGTGAACTTTGTGGCCGGCACGGTAAAGCGGGCGTCGAAAGTTCGTATCGATTCGCATTGGCAGGCGCAGGCGCCCCAAAAAAGAAACGGCCACCGAGTGCATCGGTGGCCGCCGGTAGGGTCGCGACAGGAATCAGGCCAGAGCGTGGATGGCTGGGGCGGTTTTCGGTGTCACGCTTTTGCTGGCAGTTGGCAGGTCGGCGATGCGGTATCCAGTAGTGGGCAGCGTATGCATCAATGGCTTGTCGAACGGTTTGTCGATGGCGCGACGCAAGATGTACAAATGCGAGCGCAGCGTGTCGGAGTCCGGCAGTGCCTCGCCCCAGATCTCACGTTCCAGCCGAGAACGGGTCACCACGCGAGGCGATTCCCGCATGAGAATACCGAGCAGGCGCAGGCCGATCGGCGAGAGTGTCAACTCCTGGCCGGCACGAGTCACGCAAAGGGTGCCGGTGTCAAAGGTCAGGTCGCCGACGGTGAGCAGTTCGCGCGATACCTGGCGCCGTTCACGACGGATCAGGGCACGCAGGCGGCCGTTGAGCTCGCGCAGATCAAAGGGCTTGCACAGGTAATCGTCGGCACCGACGTCCAGGCCAGCCACCTTGTCGTTGAGGCCGCTACGGCCCGTCAACATCAGGATGGGCGTGCTGACCTTGTACTCGCTGCGCAGGCGCCGGCAAACCTCCAGACCGTCCATGCCCGGAAGCATGCCGTCCAGCACAATGGCGTCATAGTCGTTGTCGCCGGCCAGGTGCAGGCCGGTGATGCCGTCGTAGGCATAGTCGACCGTATAACCGAGGGTCTCAAGATAATCGCCGGTTGCTTGCGCATTCTGGCGATTGTCTTCGATGAGGATGACAAATCCGGAACGACGCTTGTTGGCATGCATGTCTTTTCCCCCACTTCGTCTAGCGTAATGAATATAGATGGATCAAATCGCCCGTGTCGTGAGCCACGTGTGAAAACCTCGTTTCACGACCGGGCGATCCACCGGCCAAGCGTACCGCTAGTCAGCTGCTACTTAAGCGTGGGCCTCGGAGGCGGTCGAAATATCGTCCGCATGGTTCCGCTTGAAGATCTCCTTGGCCAGATCCTTCTGCTTGCCATCATCCGTATGGACCGAGATCAGGATATTGCCCTCCCTGATCTTGGCGTCATAGCGCTTGGCTTCAAATTCCGGCATGCCCATACCCACCAGACCGCCTACCAGGCCGCCGGCAGCCGTGCCGACGGCTGCGCCGCCGAGGGCTGCCATGATCGGGCCGGCCGCAATGAACGGTCCCACGCCCGGGATGGCCAGCGCACCAATGCCAACCAGCCAGCCCAGCGCTGCGCCCACACCCAAGCCGGCGACGCCACCGGTGGTCGCGCCCTCGGGCGCCTTGGTGTTGTGCTCGTGGGCAAAGTCCTTGGTGCCGCGCTTGTCGGGCAACAGGGCTGAGATATCGTCGTTGGTGAAGCCGGACTGCTTGAGGTCAAGCAGAATGGCCTCGGCCTGTTCAGTGGTGCGGGTGGTGCAGTAGACGGACGTGCTCATGCGGTTATCTCCTGATCAATGTTGGATATCGAGCTGGTTGTCGACCCGCTGCACGCCGGTAACGCCGCTGGCCAGCGCTTCGACCTTGCTGCGTTCGGCGTCATTGCGTACCGGGCCACGCAGGGTGACGACACCTGAGGCGGCAACGATCTTGACGTTGTGTGCGTTGGTCGACAGCGATCCGTCTTTCACGATGGCCTTGCGCACATGGGCCACCAGATCGACGTCGGCCTTGTCGTTGGGCTGATCCATGGGTGTGGTGCTGTGTGAATCCCGGTCACGCTGGTTCACGCCGGTGTTGTTGGCCGACGTGGCGGGAGCGGGAGAAGTGTTTTGCGCACTGACGGCGGTGACGCCGACACACAAGCTGGCAGCAATGACCCAATGGCATAAGGCGGCTTTACGAAGCATGGTCTTATTCCTGGATAAGCGGGGATGGGTTGATAAGAAGGTGTTGCCAGTGATGGTGTCGTGGAGTGCGAGTTACTCGAGCGTGCGTCCGCGATGCCAAAGGCAGCGTTTACGATTTCCTCAGCTTGAACTTATGAGCCGCCCTGGACTTCATGGCAGCGGCGTTCGGTGGTGTAGGTTGCGTTGTTGTCCTGATGCGCCTTCTGCACTTGGTTGCCAACCACGCCACCCGCTACTGCGCCGCCCACGGTTGCAAGCGTCTTGCCCTTGCCGCCGCCCACCTGGTTGCCCAGCACGCCGCCTGCCACGGCGCCGATCGCGGTGCCGGCGACCCGGTGGGTGTCACTGGAATTGACCTGTTTGACCTGTACGTCCTCGCACACCGTGTGGGTCTGCGACTGGTCTTGCGCCAGGCATGCACCGCCCAAGGAAAAAAGTGCAATCGCGATAGGTGTGATGACACGCGCTTTCATGGGGCTATCTCCTTTCGTGAGGCCTTGAGAATTACGCTCCGTGAGGTGACTCGCGGATCAAATTTCCATGCGTGAGTCAGCGTGTGTTCGGTTGCATGTGCCGCGCATAAACGACAGCTCGCGTGAACAGTCGTTTTCACGCAATGCAGGCATGCGGTTCAGTTCGCGGTCGACACGATCGGCGCGCTATCGCAGGAGAGAGTCATGACCGAATGCCTGACCATGTCTACAACACGCGGCGAAGTGCCGGCGCCAGGGCCTAACCCGGTCACGCCGCCATCGCCTCCAGGCCCAAGCGAGCCGCCGCAACAGCCCGAACCGCCGCCGCCCACGCCTGCGCGGCCCCCGCTGACGGATCCGGAGCCGCTACCGGTACCGGTGAGCGATCCGGTGCCGCCGCCGGATCAGCAGCCTCAGATGATGTGTCGGGGTTTAAGCAAGTGGTGAACAACGGGCACAAAAAAACCGGGGCTGCACATGCGGCCCCGGTTTAGATGGCGCAGGTAGCTCTCTTAGCGAGTGCCGTTCGCTTCGATGGCGTGCTTGAGCGCACTCATCTGGTCATGGCCCTGGCGAACCGACGTGTAGGCCTGTTCGATCGCTTCACGTGAGGACAGCGACAGCTCATCGTCCTTCAGTGCGTCGTTGTACTTGGCCTTGATGTGATCTTCGCCGCGCTCGACTTCTTCGATAACCGCCTTGTCGCCCTTGCTCATGGAACTGCGCATATCGACGAACACGCGGTGGGCCGACGCCAGTACCGTGCCGTCGTCAGCCGGTTCACCACCTTCGTGACGAACGGCTTGACGCAACAGCGTCACCGCCTGGCGGCGTTCGGCAGCCCGATTGAGAAACAGCTCGCGAAAGCGCGGATTCTCGGCTTCCTTGGCGGCCTCTGCGTAGCCATCAACGCTATCGATGGTGGTCTCAAGAAGACCATTCAATACTTTGATCTGATGTTTCTGATCGCTCATGGCGTGCCCTCGCTGCGTGGAATGTGTGGGCACGATGGCCATGCATGCGTGAGCGTGTTGCCGCACAAACGTGAAACGTTACGCTCACCATGCGAACGACGGATTTCCATTTGGCTGGCGTTAGAACGTGTGAACAGCGATGCGCGCAGAGAGGCCTCTTTTTCCGATGACCTCAGGCTGAGCTGCTCACGGCCGCGGCAATGGCAGCCAGCAGCATTCGCCGATCGTATGGCTTGGTGAGATAGGAGGCGCCTGAGGCGAGCCACGCGGGGTCGGGTCTCCCTTCGCCCGAGGTGAGCAGTACCCGCAGTTGGGGATGAAGCGACAATGCCTTCCTCGCAAGCTCGATTCCGCCCATGCCGGGCATGTTCACATCGGTGAACAAGAGGTCGGGGGCGCTGTTCTTGAGCCACTCGTTCGCTTCTTCGCCGCGGGCCATGGCATGCACCGTATGGCCCTCGGCCTCCAGCAGAATGGTGGCGATGGTGCGAATGCCGTCGTCATCTTCAACAAGTAGAACAGTGAGGTTGGTGAGGTTGTTCTCTGCAGGCATGCTTTTGCGCCAAGTCATTGGGCCATGGGTTCAGCCAGCAAGCGATAGTCAGACGAGCGTAAAGGTTATGTCAACGGACCTATGTCGGATTTTTTTGCATCCGCTATTCCAATGAACCGGGCCTTCACCCATGATGAAGCGATATCCAAGGAGGCGAACATGGCGACTCTTCAGAAGGCAACGGTAGACGCTATAAAGCAGGGCGAGTCGGATCTGCTGGCCGGCTGGATGGCCAATCTGGAGCGAAGCGGTGCGTTGACCGACAATCGCATCAACAAGGATCAGGTTGCCCAGCAAGCCAAGGATTTCCTGGGGCTGCTCGTTACTGCTACTGCCACCGGCGACGTCAGTGACCTGGGGAAGGCCGAATGGGGCGACACACGCCAGTTCCTCGACGGTCTATCGAAGAACCGTGCACGGCAGGGCTTTGATTCGCAACACACGGCTCACTTCGTGTTTTCGCTGAAGCGCCCGCTGTTTGACCTCCTGCAGAAGGTTTACGCGTCAGACGGCAAGGCGCTGTCCACCGAGCTGTGGGCTGTCTCCGAATTGTTCGACACCTTCGGCATGCACACCATCAGCACCTTCCAGCGGACGCGTGAGGAAGTGATCCTGCGCCAGCAGGAAGAGCTTCTTGAATTGTCCACGCCGGTGGTGAAGCTGTGGGATGGCGTGCTGGCTCTGCCCATGATCGGTACCCTCGACTCGCAGCGCACCCAGGTGGTAATGGAGTCGCTGCTGCAACGCATCATCGATACAGGCTCGGAAATCGCCATCATCGATATCACCGGCGTGCCCACCGTGGACACTCTGGTTGCGCAGCACCTGCTGAAAACGGTGACGGCCATCCGGCTGATGGGCGCCGATTGCATCATCAGTGGCATCCGCCCGCAGATCGCGCAGACCATCGTGCACCTTGGTCTGGATCTGGGTGGCATCGTGACCAAGGCCAATCTTGCCGATGCGCTTGCACTTGCGCTGAAGCGCTCGGGCCTGAGCGTCATCAAGGCCGGGTGACGCATGGAACGCATCCCCATTCTGCGTATGGGTGACTTTTTGTTGGTCACCATCCAGGTCGACATGCACGACCAGCTGGCCATGACGCTGCAGGATGACCTGTCGGCGCGGATCAGCGAAATGTCGGCCAAGGGGGTGCTGATCGATATCTCCGGTCTCGATGTCGTCGACTCCTTCATCGGTCGAATGATCGGCATGATCTCGGGGCTCTCGCGGATCATGGACGCCGAAACGGTGGTGGTCGGCATGCAGCCCGCGGTGGCCATTACGCTGGTCGAGCTGGGCTTGACGTTGTCGGGGGTGAGTACGGCATTGAACGTGGAGCGCGGCATGAAGCTATTGCGCGAGCGCGTGCAAACGCAATGACCATTCTCAGCAGCGGGACTTATCCTGTGATGACCGAGCAGGATGTCGTGCTCAGTCGTCAGGCCGTGCGCAGGATCGCCATTCAATGCGGGCTGCGGCTGGTGGATCAGACCAAGCTGGTCACTGCCGTCAGCGAACTCGCGCGCAACGCCGTCATTTACGGCGGCGGCGGCGAGATGGACTGGATGGTGGTGGAAGAGGGCGCGCGCACCGGCATACGCCTGGTCTTCCGCGACTCCGGGCCGGGCATTCCCGACCTCAAGCAAGCCATGACGGATGGCTGGACATCAGGCACGGGCTTGGGCCTGGGCCTGGCAGGCGCCAAGCGTCTGGTTGATGATTTTGACATCCAGACCGGTCCTGGCCTGGGCACGCGCATCACCATCGTCAAATGGAACTGACCTTTCGTGGCATACCGCCCCAGGCCGTTGCGATCGACGAAATAACGCAGGTCGGTCAGGCCAGGCGATGCGTTCAGGAGCTGGCCACGCAGGCGGGCTTCGATGAGGCCGACTGTGGGCGGGCTGCGCTGGTGGTGACGGAGCTGGCCACCAATGTGATCAAGCACGGGCATGGTGGCTGCATTTACCTGCGCCAGGTGCCTGGCCGCCACGTGCATGGCATAGAAGTTCTCGCGGTCGACCGCGGTCCGGGGTTCGACTTGGCTGCGTGCCTTCCCGACGGATTCTCCACCCGGGGCACGCAAGGCATCGGTTTGGGCGCCGTGGTCCGGCAGACCCAGGTGATGGACATGTATGCCGACGGCCGTGGTGCCGTGATACTGGCGCGGCTCTATCCACGGCTGCATGACGACAATGACATTCGGTTCGGCGTGGCGCAGGAAGCCCTGCACGGCGAGCGCTACTGTGGGGATAGCTGCGCGCTGGCCATCAAGGATTCGCTGTGTTCGGTCTTGGTGGTCGATGGTCTCGGCCACGGCGAAGCCGCATCGCACGCATCCGACATGGCGATTGAAGCATTCATGGGCAATCCGTTCGCCGAGCCCACCCAATTGATGGGCGAGGTGCATCAGGCCATGGTCGGTACGCGCGGAGGCGCGGTGGCGATTGCCCGCGCGGATTTGCCCCAGGGGACGCTGCGCTTCACCGGCATTGGCAATATTTCCGCCAACCTGGCTGCGGTCCATGCCACGCGAGGCCTGGCTTCGCATCCGGGCATCGTGGGAGCGCAGTTCCGACGCGCCCAGGCGTTCGATTTCAGCGATATCATGGGGCAGCTGCTCATCATGCACTCCGACGGTCTGCAGTCGCGTTGGCGCCTGGCTGACTATCCAGGCCTGTTCAACCGCCACCCAGCCGTCATTGCCGCTGTATTGCACCGCGATTTCAGTCGCAACCGTGACGATGTCACCGTCATGGTGATTGCCCTGGAGCCAGTACGTGTCTGAGCCCACCGAGTCCCTGGACGATATGCACGAAGAACTGCGGCGTCTGCGCAGTGAAGGCGACTCGCTGCGCGCCGAGCTGGACGAAACCAATCAAGGTGTCGTAGCGCTCTATGCCGAGCTGGACAAGCAAGCGGAACAGCTGCGCGAGGCCTCGGAGCTGAAGAGCCGCTTCCTTTCGTACATGAGTCACGAGTTTCGCACCCCACTGGGTTCCATCCTGAGCATGGCCCGGTTGCTGGTCGACGAAATGGATGGGCCGCTGACACACGAACAACGCAAGCAGGTGGGCTTCATCGCTGGTGCGACCCGCGAGCTGAGTGAAATGGTGGATGACCTGCTCGACCTGGCAAAAATCGAGGCGGGCCGCATCACCATTTCGCCTGCCTGGTTCGACATGGTCGATTTGTTCGCCGCACTGCGCGGCATGTTTCGGCCCATTACCGAAACGACCGAAGCGGATCTCATCTTCGAAGAGCCATCGGGCATGCCGCGCCTGTATACCGACGACCGCAAGCTTGCACAGATTCTGCGCAACTACATTTCGAACGCGCTGAAGTTCACGCCGCGCGGCACCGTGAAGGTATCGGCGCATATTCACGGCGAACACGAGGTTTGCTTCGCCGTGCGCGACACTGGCATCGGCATCCCGCTCGAGCTTCAGGACGATTTGTTCAAGGATTTCAGCCAGCTCGATTCATCGTTGCAGCGGCGCCTGCGCGGCACCGGGCTGGGCCTGTCGCTGTGCAAGCGCTACGCGGAGCTGCTGGGCGGCCACGTGGGCATGGAGAGCACGCCAGGGGAGGGTTCGGTGTTCTTTGTCATTCTTCCCCGCACGCTGCCGGAGGTTGTTGCAGATGCCGCGAAATAGCCCGCTACTGGTCGTCGATGACAATGCCGCCACGCGCTACGCCATGCGTCGCGTACTGGAGCGTCACGGCTATCCGGTGATGGAGGCCGGGACGGGAGGCGAGGGCCTGACCCTGCTGGCGAAGCATTCGTTCGCCGCCGTGATTCTCGACGTCAACCTGCCCGATATGAGCGGCTTCGACATCGTTCGCCAGTTACGCAAGCGCCCGGAGACGCGGTTATTGCCGGTCATCCATGTGTCGGCGGCATCGATAGAAACCGGCGACCTCATCACCGGACTGGATGCTGGCGCAGACGCGTATCTCATCCATCCGGTGGACCCCGATGTGCTGCTGGCAACGCTGCGTACCTTGCTGCGCGTGCGCGCGGCGGAAGACGCGCTGCTGGAAAGCGATGCGCGATTCCGGGAAATCTTCACCAGCACCGTGGCGCCGATCGCGGTGGTGGATTCCAGCCTGGTGATTCACGAGGCCAACGAGGCTTTCGTGCGCCTGCTAGATGGCGCCGTGGATGAAGGGCGGCTACCGAGTGCCTTCGAGCCCGACCAGGCCGAGGCGCTGGTGCAATTGCGTTCGCACCTGGCCGACCGGCGCCGTTGGCGTGGCACGCTTTCCATGCGCATCCGCGACGTGATTCGCCACATCGACTGGCGCATCGCGCCTTATCGCGCGCCTGACCTGGGTCTGGTGTTCGTCGAGGATGTCACGGAGCAGTGGAGGCGCGAACAGCGCCACGTGGCCGCGCTGGAATCGGTCAACACCCAGCTGGCTCAGGAAATCGCCGAACGCGAACGCACCGAGTCGCAGCTCCATCAGGCGCAGAAGATGGATGCGCTGGGCAAGCTCACCGGTGGCATTGCGCACGACTTCAACAATCTATTGACCACCATCATCACCGGCATCGACCTGATGAGCCGGCATGTGGCCGAAGGGCGGGTCGAGGGTGTGCAGCGCTTTGCGGATATGGCGCTCGGCTCGGCCCGTCGCGCCGTGTCGCTGACGCATCGCCTGCTGGCGTTTGCGCGACAACAGCCGTTGGACCCCAAGCCCATCGATATCAACCAGCTGGTGCGCTCGCTGGGCGACCTGCTGCGCCGAACCATCGGCGAGCACATAACGCTGCGGTTTGATCTGATGGATGGCACAGGCATCGCCAAGGTCGACGCCAATCAGCTGGAAAACGCGATCATCAATCTCGTCATCAATGCGCGCGATGCGATGCCACATGGCGGCGAAATTCGCGTGCTCACGTCCTCGGTCGGGCTGCATGGTGATGGCGAATTGCCAGACGGCGATTATGTGCAGATTACGGTGATCGACAACGGCACCGGCATCGAGCCGCAGGTGTTGGCGCGGGTGTTCGAGCCGTTCTTCTCCACCAAGCCCATCGGCAAGGGCACCGGGCTTGGCTTGTCGATGATCTACGGCTTTTCGCGGCAATCCGGCGGTCGCGTCGCCATTTGCAGTCAACAGGGCAAGGGGACCGAGGTGCGCCTGACGTTGCCGCGCGGGCAAGCCGAAGAAGACGAAGAGCCCGTGACATCTGCTGACTGGGTGAAGGGGCAGGGCGAGAGCATCCTGATTGTGGAAGACAATGCATCGCTGCGTGCGCTGGCCCGCGAGATGCTTTCCGACGCAGGCTACCGTTGCACGGAAGCCGAAGACGTCGATGCGGCGCTGCGCGCGCTGCGTGGCGACCACACGATTCATCTGTTGCTTACCGACGTCGGCCTTCCCGGTATGAACGGCCGGCAACTGGCCGAGGCCGCTCGCGCGTGGCGCCCTACGCTGCCTATCCTCTTCATGACCGGATATGCGGAAAGCACGCTGGCTGGTGGCGATCTGCTCGATGAAGGCATGGACATACTCATCAAGCCGTTTGAGATCGAACAATTGCTGTCCAAAGTTCGCAGCGTGCTTGACTGAGTGCTCGCGCATTCAGCATTGCCATACCCATGACGACTCAGGCGAACTTGAACGAAGCCGTTGCCGCTTTATTGAATTTTCACGGGCAGGGCACCTCTCGATCCCTAAAAACGTTACACCGCATTATCGCGGTGCAGGAGAACGTTATGGATAAGAATCGAGTCGAAGGTACCAAGCACGAAGTAAAGGGCGCCATCAAGGAAGGCGTCGGCAAGGTCACGGGTAATCCCGCCAAGGAAGCTGCCGGCAACATCGAAAAGAACGCCGGCAAGGTCCAGAAGGAAGTTGGTAAGGAACACGACCGCCAGCGCGACCTCGACAAGCATCACTAATTAGCGGTCTCATTTGGGAAGCCGGCGCACGCTTGGCGCCGCTTCCCAGCTTTTACGCCTTGCCGGCGTCGATTTCCCTGAGCACGTCAGCGCAGCGTGCGCCTTCGGCCGCGATGCGTTGCAGTAGCTGGCGCATGGCTGGGTCGTTTTTTCCGCATGGCTCGCTCATGGCCAGGTCGGTGAGCAAAACGATATTGGCCAGAATGTTGTTGGCTCGATGCACGGCCGAGACGACGGAGGCATCTCGCTGCGCGTTGGCCATCTCATCGGCCGCTGCGCTCATGATCTGCCAGCACAGTAGCGGCCAGATCACCGTGCGAATTTCCGTCAACAGCGCGAGCGCGTCGGTGCCATTGGCCTCCTGACGCAGAAAATACACGCCCATGGAGCCGAAGCGGATGGGGCCTTGTTGCAAGGCCACCGTGGCGCCGTTGGTGATACCAAGGTTGCCGAGCCACGGATCCTTCGCGACTAGCGTTGGCTCGAACGGCAACGGCGTTTGCGCCGCCAACGTGCGCTCCAGTTCGCTGCCGGCCAACGGATACAGGTCGCGCGGTAGTGACTGCACGGCAGGTGGCCCGTGCGTCCAGGCCGCCGTGCCATGCGTGCCGGTGCGATTCAGCCGAAACACCAGGCACGCCTCCGCACCCAGATGCTGGCATATGGTAGCCAGGAGCCAGCGCATGGCGTCATCGGCGGAAGGGCGGCCATACGCTTCGCTCATCCACTGAGGAATGACGCTAGAGAAGCTCGGCGATGGAGCGTTCATGGATGGCCTGCGGTCCCGGCGATCCGCGACAGGGATTGTTTCAATGATGTTGATTCATCCGTGAGAAGGATCACTACCAGCGAAGTCGTGCCCGCGCCCGCGTAGCGCAGTCACCCATATGGATGCCAGCCCAGGCTACGCCGAAGGCCAAGGGCAGTGTAACCAAGCGAAAGGCGGAAGGTGCTACGCCGCTGTGAACCAATAGCAGGCAGGCCAGCACCAGCATCAGGTCGGCGATGAGTTGCTTGCGCCGACAGGCGGCAACCTTTCGGCGATAGATGGCGACGGCTTCGTCGAAGGCGGACTGTTCGCCGGCCGACGTGATGGTCCGCTCCCGGGTGGCCGCCATACCCATGATTTTCCCCTGCCTGTTACGCCCGTTTGGCGTGTGTAGCCATGGTAGCGACTGCAAAGGTGAAGGCCCGATCAAGGAATCGTGTGATTGAAAGAGCGCCTCACCGCAGGCTCGAACAGGGGCAAATGGCGGCCTCGTTTTCACGCGAGACTCACCGCCGACTCACGTGTCAGGGCTTTTGCTGATCGCCTCGCCGCCTTGAGAGTCCACCCATGGCTCGCCCCATCTGGACCGGAACGCTTTCTTTTGGCCTGTTGAACGTGCCAGTCTCGGTGATGCCGGGCGAGCGCCGCGTCGACATGCATTTCCGCATGCTGGACAGCCGCAGCAACACACCGATTCGCTACGAACGTGTCAACGCCGACACGGGTGAAGAGGTGCCGTGGAAGGACATCGTCAAGGCTTATGAGTACAAGAAGGGCAGTTACGTCGTGCTGGATCCCGATGACATCAAGTCGGCGTCGCCCGAAGGGCGTGAGGCGGTAGAAGTGGAGGCGTTCGTCGACGCCACATCGATTGGGCCGGAGTACTTCGAGAAGCCGTATGTGCTGGTGCCGGGCAAGAAGGCAGAGAAGGGCTATGTGTTGCTGCGCGAAACGCTGCGGCGCACAGGGAAAATCGGCATAGCGCGTGTGGTGATCCGCACACGCGAATATCTGTCGGCGGTGATGCCCAAGGACGACGCCCTCATGCTGGTATTGCTGCGCTATCCACAAGAGCTGGTGGATGCGGGCGACTATCGGCTGCCCGAAGGCAAGCCGGCGAGCTATCGCATCTCGGCCAAGGAGATGCAGATGGCCGAGCAGCTGATCGACTCGATGTCAGGCCAGTGGGCACCCGGGGACTTCAAGGATGAGTTCCGCGAGCGCCTGCAACGGGTCATCGAGAAACGCATGAAATCCAAGGGTCTGGTAACGCGGGTCGAAGAGGACGACGAGACTGCCGAAGACGCCACTACCAACGTGGTGGATTTCATGGCGCTGCTGCAAAAGAGCCTGGCCAGCAACAAGCGGACGCCAGCGAAGAAAGCGTCGGCAGCCGCCAAGGGCAAAGCACCGCGCAAGGCTCGTCCATCCAAAACGGCCGGCAAGAAGACCGCGAAAAAGGCCTCCGCTACGAAGCGCACAACGCGGCGCTCCGCATGAGCCTGCAGGACTACCGCCGCAAGCGGGACTTCTCGCGTACCAGAGAACCCTCCGCTTCGGCTGGCGCCGCGAACAAACGGCCCATCTTTGTAGTCCAGCTTCACCATGCGCGGCGGCGTCACTTCGATTTTCGTTTGCAGGTAGGCAAGGTGCTCAAAAGCTGGGCCGTTCCCAAGGGTCCCAGCTTTGATCCCTCGGTGAAACGACTTGCCGTGGAAGTGGAAGATCATCCGCTTTCGTATGCAAGCTTCGAGGGCGATATTCCAGCGGGCAACTACGGTGCCGGTCACGTGGATCGGTTCGATCATGGCATCTGGTCGACCGAGGGCGATCCGCGCACCCAGCTGCGCAAGGGCCATCTTGAGTTCACCCTGCACGGTGACCGGCTGCATGGGCGCTGGCATCTCGTTCGCAGTCATCGCCAGGAAAGGCAGCCTAACTGGTTCCTCATCAAGGCGGACGACGAGTACGCCAGCGACCTTGAGGCCGACGACTTGCTGGGGCAGCCAGCATCACCCGCTGCGAAACGTGGCGCGGTGAAGCCGGCCGCCGGCAAGACGGCCAAAGCTGCCGCCAAGGCCACGCGAAAATCGTCGAAGCGAATGTCGCTGAAGGGCGTCAAGCAGCGTCAGAAGGAGGTCATCGATACGGCTTTCTTCGCCCCCGCGCTGACCCAGTTGCGCGATCGGCTTCCCGATGGCGACGACTGGTTGCACGAGATCAAGTGGGATGGCTACCGCATACTGACTGCCGTTGCCGACGGCGAGATTCAGTGCTGGTCACGCAACGCATTGGCATGGACCGATCGCATTCCCGACATCGTCGAGGCATTGGGTTCACTTGGTCTTCGCTCGGCGCGCTTCGATGGCGAGCTGGTGGTGATGGATGGCGGCCGAAGTGATTTTGCGGCGCTGCAGAAAACGCTGTCCGGCGAGCGTCGTGGTCCATTGAGTTACATGCTGTTTGATCTGATTCACCTGGATGGCTACGACCTCAGCCATGTGCCGCTGCATGAACGGAAAGACCTTTTGCGCCAGCTTCTCAAGCCTTTGAAAGGCGCGCGTCACAAGCTGCTTGGCTTCAGCGAGCACGTGGTGGGGCACGGCGACGAGATGCTCGCGATGGTGATGAAATCCGGCCTTGAGGGCGTCGTATCCAAGCGCGCGGATTCAGTCTATCGGGCCGGCAGGAGCGGCGACTGGCTCAAGATCAAGCGGCTCGAAAGCGATGAATTTGCGGTGGTGGGTTACACCAAGGGCAAGGGCAGTCGTGAAGGATTTGGGTCGCTGTTGCTGGGTCGGCTCGCATCGTCGGGCGGCTGGGACTATGCGGGTCGGGTGGGCTCCGGCTTCAGTGATGTACAGCTGAAACAAATCGGCAAGGCATTGTCCGAACATCCCGGCGGCAGTCGGCCTACCGTGCATGCCGCCACGATCGATCCTTTGCTGCGCGACGCGCGCTGGATCAAACCACAGGCGGTGGTCGAGGTGTACTACCGCGGCTTGGGCGGCAATGGGCTATTGCGACAACCCAGCTTGAAAGCATGGCGCGAGGACAAAACCGTGACCGACCTAGGCGACTCCGATCGACGCATACGCAGCAAGAAGGCGACGGCAAAGAGTGCGCCGAGCGATTCGACGATACGGGGCATCGTCATTTCGCATCCCGATCGCGAGGTCTACCCGGGAATCAGCAAGCTCGACATCGCCAGGTATTACGACACCGTGATGGACAGGTTCCTGCCCGGGGTGAAGGACAGGCCGCTTTCGATCCTTCGGTGCCCCGGCGGCATCCAGGAAGCCTGTTTTTTCCAGAAGCATCCCATGCCCGGGCTCAAGCACGTGGACCGCGTGCCATTGAAGGAAAGCTCAGGCGCGCGTCGCAGCTACCTGTGTCCGACCGACGCCGAGTCGATTATCGAACTGGTGCAATTCGGCGTCATCGAATTCCATCCGTGGGGAGGGCTTGCATCGGCTCCTGACCGCGCTGACCGCATCGTGTTCGATCTCGATCCAGGTAACGATGTGGCGTGGGATCGCGTGATAGCCGCTGCCCGCCTCGTGCGCAAGCTGTTGGGGCAGCTTTCATTGACATCGTTCGTGCGCACAACGGGTGGGAAGGGCTTGCACGTAGTGGTACCGCTTCGCCCTGCGGTGCCGTGGACCGAGGTGGAGTCGTTCTCGCGAGCCTTCGCCACATCGCTTGCCCAATCGTATCCTGACGAGTTCATTGCGGTTTCCACCAAGGCGCGGCGCGGTGGCCTGATTTTTTTCGACTACCTTCGCAACAGCCGCGGTGCCACCAGCGTCGCGTCGTATTCGCTGCGGGCGCGTGCCGGCGCTCCCGCTGCCGTGCCGCTGCGGTGGGAAGAGCTGGGCAAACTCACCAGCGGCTCCGCGTTTGATATTCATACATTGCCGGCGCGACTGAAGCGCTTGCGGCGCGATCCGTGGGAGGGCATGGAATCGCTGCGCCAGAATCTGAAAGACGCCATGCGCGCCACCGCCAACTGAGCGGTCGCTGAGCCATCACGCCGCGACTACGTGGAACCGACGCGTGGCAGATGCTTTTTGGAGGAGCGTGACGCACTCGTCCGCAGGAGTGCATGTCATGACCCAAGCCAAGCTCAAGGATCGCAAGATCGCCGTGCTTGCTACCGATGGCTTTGAACAGTCGGAACTCGAAGAACCCAAGCGCCTGCTCGAGCAGGCTGGCGCGACCGTCACTGTGATCGCACCGGGCGATGCCAAGTCGATCACCGGTTGGAACAAGAAAGACTGGGGCCAGAAAGTCGATGTCGACCAGTCACTGGATCAGGCCAAGGCAGACAGCTTCGACGCGCTGGTGTTGCCGGGCGGTGTGATGAATCCCGACCATTTGCGTCAGTTGCCCGAGGCGGTGCGCTTCGTCAAGGCGTTCGGTGACGCCGGCAAACCCATTGCCGCCATCTGTCACGGCCCCTGGACGTTGATCAATGCCGAGCTTGTCAAAGGCCACACGCTGACCTCATGGCCTTCGTTGCGCAAAGACCTGGAAAACGCGGGCGCAAAGTGGGAGGACAAGGAAGTGGTCAAGGACGGCCAACTCATCACCAGCCGCAAGCCGG
>OUWB011209462.1_pt1 | contig 27206 bp, 19 predicted proteins | sample 1779821 | NCBI WGS metagenome assembly OUWB01 (sample SAMEA3914806, study PRJEB12502) | metagenome | biome: forest; material: soil | place: Canada | collected 2011-08-03 | depth 0.1 m
TTGGTCTTGCGCGACAGGCAGAACTTGCATTGACGGCATTCGGGCGTGTACAGCGGAATCACGTGATCGCCCTTTTTCAGGGTGCCGACGCCGGGGCCGACATCGACCACGATACCGGCCCCTTCATGGCCGAGCACTGCCGGAAAGATACCTTCCGGATCGGCGCCCGACAGCGTGTAGTAATCGGTATGGCAAATGCCGGTGGCCTTGACCTCGATCAGCACTTCGCCGGGACGCGGGCCTTCGAGATCCAGTTCTTCAATGGTGAGAGGTGCGCCTGCTTTCCAGGCGACTGCGGCTTTGGTTTTCATGGTCGGCGTCTCGAGCGTGCTAAAAAGTTATCGAATCTCATAACCTTACACAAATTACGCCGCCTTCGCTGGTTAGCGCCGCGCATCCCGCGATTTATTGCGCGCATTGCCTGCGTCGGACCTCACCGTCGGTTGCCGGCTCGCCGCGACCGGTTCGGTACGCTCGCGGCTCCAATATTCGAGCAATATCTGCGCCTGGTCCCGCATCGTCCTCTTCAACAATTCGCCCTTTTCGGCATCGATTTCCTTCCATCCCAGGAGCGCGAGCGAGGTGCGGGGCGCGACATGGAAAATCATCAGTTGTCCGTGTAGAGACAGCATGCGGATCAACGTAATGGGGTCGTCGGGTGCGGTGCCCGTGACGCGGGAGATCAACGCCGCAGTAACTTCATTCAGGGGTTTACGCACGCGCCGCATCAGAATCTCGCTCGCGATATCCGGTTCGCGACCCGACTGTTCCCGCGCAAAGAACAGCCGATGATTGGGTTTGGACGACTTCTCGAACATTTTGTCGGCCACTGCATCGAGGATCCGCATGTATGCGTCGATCAGCGTCGGCGCATCGGCCCCGCTGCGCAGAACCTCGACCACGTAGTCGACGGTCGGCCCGAAGGCCTGCCAAATATCATCCGCGATGTGTTCGGCACAAGCCCGCAACACGCCTTCCTTATTCTCGAAGTAGTACTGCAGCGCAGGCGCATTGACACCCGCGCGCGCAGCGATGTCGCGCGTCGATGCGCCATCGAAACCGTACTCACCGAACAGCTCGATTGCTGCATCGATGATTCTCAGGCGCGTCTCGTCGCCGCGTGCATATCCGCCCGCCGACGGACGACGAAGGCGTTTCGGCTCATTCATGCCAATTCCTCAATGTAGTGGCATAAATATATCACTTGACACAATTTTACCGTCTGGAATAATTATTCCGATTGGAATAAATTAGACCAGAATCATGTCGACAACCGTAGAAACCCCGCCACGCGGCATACCCCAGGACACGTCCGCCGAACCGGCACGACGCTCGATCAAGCGCCTGAGCATCATGCTGCTGCTGGGATTCTTTGTATTGATCGCAGCGGCCACCTGGGGCCTGCGCTGGTGGACGGTCGGCCGCTTCATCGAAAGCACCGACGATGCGTATCTGCAGGCGGACAGTGTCGTCATCGCGCCGAAAATCAGCGGCTACGTAACGGATGTCTTTGTCGCCGACAACCAGTCGGTCCAGGCCGGCACACCGCTCGTCAAGCTGGACAGCCGCCAGTATCAAGTCGCGCTCGACCAGGCTCGCGCAACAGTCGATGCACGCATGGCCGACGTCCAGCGCGCCCAGGCCGATATCCAGCAGCAATACGCCAATATCGCCCAGGCTAAAGCCCAGCAACAGGTGGCGGCCGTCAGCGTTCAGCACGCCCGCGATGAAGTGGCGCGGTACGCTCCGCTTGCCGCCACCGGCGCCGAAACAACCGAACGGCTGGCCGAACTGACCAGCCAGCGCGACCAGGCGCAAGCCACGCTGACCGCCAACACCGCGGCGGTGGCTGCAGCGCAAGCGCAGATCGCCGCGAACACCGCGCAGATCGCCCAGGCGCGCGCGCAGCTCGAGGCTGCCAAGGCGAATGCCGCACAGGCTCAACTCGATTTGGACAACACCCTGGTACGCAGCGCGCTGGCCGGCAAGGTCGGCGATCGGACGGTACGCGTCGGGCAGTACGCCCAGCCCGGCACCCGCATGCTGACCGTGGTCCCGGTGCAGGACAGTTATATCCAAGCGAATTTCAAGGAAACCCAAATCAGCCGCATGCGCATCGGCCAACCGGTGACGCTGCATGTGGATGCGCTGCCGGGTACCGATCTGCACGGCGTGGTCGACAGTTTTGCGCCGGGTACCGGTTCGCAGTTCGCGTTGCTGCCGCCTGAAAACGCCACCGGCAACTTCACCAAGATCGTGCAGCGGGTGCCGGTGCGCATCCGTATCGAGACCGGCCCGGAAACGCGCAACATCCTGCTGCCCGGCTTGTCGGTCACCGTGGACGTGGATACGCGTTCCGCACGCGAACGCGCGGCACGCATCGAGACCGAGAACCAGCATGACTGATTCAGCGGCTTCGACCGCGCAGGCGGTCGGCACGCCGACACCCGAGGCGGAGCGTGCCGACCTATCGGACTGGATCGCGGTTGCGGCCGGTTCCTTGGGCGCATTGATGGCCACCCTGGACATCTCGATCACGAATTCCGCGTTGCCGCAAATTCAGGGCGAAATCGGCGCAACCGGCACCGAAGGCACTTGGATCTCGACCGGTTACCTGATGTCCGAAATCGTGATGATTCCGCTGGCCGCGTGGCTCACGCGCGTGTTCGGGCTGCGCAACTTCCTGCTCGGCAATGCCATCCTGTTTATCCTGTTTTCGATGATGTGTGGCTGGTCGCACACCTTGCCCGTCATGATCGCCGGACGCATCGGCCAGGGCTTTACCGGCGGCGCGATGATCCCCACCGCGCAGACCATCATCCGAACTCGCTTGCCGCGGGCACAGCTGCCGGTCGGCATGACGGTGTTCGGCCTGATCGTGCTGCTCGGTCCATTGTTCGGCCCGGTACTCGGCGGATGGCTGGCCGAAAACATCAGTTGGAGCTGGTGTTTCTTTATCAATCTGCCGGTTTGCCTGGCTTTGATCACCTTGCTGATCATCGGCCTGCCCAGCGATCGACCGCAATGGAATACCTTCCTGAAGGCCGACTGGCTCGGCATCGTTGGGCTGACAATCGGTCTGAGTTCATTGACCGTGGTACTCGAAGAGGGACAGCGCGAAAATTGGTTCGAGTCCAATATGATCGTCATCCTGAGCTGCGTCTCGCTGGCCGGGATGGTATTGATCGGCATTTCCCAGATGGTCGCGCAAAAGCCCATCATGCGGCTCAACCTGATGCGCAATCCGCGCTACGCGAGCGTCATCGTGATCGTGTTCGCGGTCGGGGCGGGTCTGTATGGCGTGTCCTATCTGTTGCCGCAATTTCTGAGTAACGTGGCCGGCTATAACGCGGAGCAGTCCGGCGCCATCATGCTGGTCTCCGGCGTCCCGGCGTTTTTGATGATGCCGATCTTGCCGCGCCTGCTCGGCAAGATCGACTTCCGCGTGCTGGTGATCACCGGGCTTGCGCTCTTCGCATTCAGCTGCATGCTCGATATCAGCTTGACCGCACAAAGCGTCGGCCATGATTTTTTCTGGTCCCAGCTGATACGGGGCACGGCCCAGATTTTGGCGATGATGCCGCTTAATCAAGCGTCGATGGCCGCGGTCTCGCGCGAGGATTCGGGCGATGCGGCCGGACTCTACAATATGGCACGCAATCTCGGCGGTTCGGTCGGACTCGCCATCATCGGCACCGTGATCGATAGGCGCACGACGTTTCACACGGCGATGCTGCGCGAATCGCTGACGAACAACTCCGTGCTGGGACAGGAGCGCATCGCGGCCAGCGCCGCGAGTTGGTTCGCTCAAACCGGCGACATGGCGTATTCGCAAATGCGCGCGCTCGGCCAGATTGCGCTACAAATTCAGCAGCAGGCGCTCGTCATCGCCTATTCGGAAACCTTCTATCTCCTAGGTCTGGCCTTGCTTGCCTGCATACCCCTTGCGCTGTTGCTGAAAACGCCCAGTCGCACAAATGCACCCTCCGCCGGTCATTGACGGCAACCACGACATCCATGATGCCCCACCGCCCCTATTCTTTCGGCCTTACGCTGCTGGCCTGCCTATGCGCGATATCCGCCTGCACGGTCGGCCCCAACTACAACGGCGCACCAGTTGTCGCCCCCGATGCCGTGCATGCTACGGGCTTCGTGCGCGCACCGGCGCACGGCATCGCCATCGCGCCCGCCCCGAGCCATTGGTGGCTGGCGCTCAACGATCCGCAGTTGAATGCGTTGATCGACGCTGCGCTGGCTGCCAACCCGGACCTGCATGCCGCACAGGCGCGTCTGCGCGAGGCACGGGCTCAATTGCAGCAGCAAAAGGCCCAGGAAATGCCGACCGGTTCGGTCGATGCCGCAGTGCTGCGCACTGGCGATCCGAACACGAGTGCGCTGGGATCGTTGCTGGGTACCTCGTCATCAAGTAGTTCAAGCGGTACAGAGAGTTCGGGCAGTTCAAGCAGCATCGGCGGCCCGCTGACGCTGTACACCGCCGGATTCGATGCGTCGTGGGAAATCGATCTGTTCGGCGGCACACGACGCGCGGTTGAGGCAGCCTCGGCGGAAGCCCAGGCGGTCGACGCCGATCTGGCCGACACGCAGGTATCGCTGACGGCCGAAGTCGCACTTGCCTATATCAACTTGCGAGACCAGCAGCAGCGTCTGATATTGGCGCAACGCTCGGCCGAAATCGAACAACAGATGCTGGCCTTGACCCAGCAGCGGCGCGCGCGCGGCACGGCCGCCGAGATCGATGTCGAGCGGCTGACGACGCAGGTGGAAAACACGCGCGCGACGCTGATTCCGCTCGACGAGCAGGTCACCGAATCACTCGACGAACTCGCCGTCTTGACGGGCAAACCTCCGGGCACGTTCGACCAGGAACTATCCGCGCCAGGTCCGCTCCCGGCCTTGCCTGCCACCGTCGCCATCGGCGATCCGGCGGCTCTATTGCAGCAACGGCCCGATATCCGCGCGGCGGAACGGCGCCTCGCGTCGAGCAATGCGCAGATCGGCGAGCATATCGCCGACTATTTCCCCAAAATCACTTTGTTCGGCGATCTGGGGTTCACTGCCACCGATCCGGCACATCTGGTCCGCAAGAGCAATTTCAGCTGGATCGGCGCGCCGTATCTGCAGTGGAACATCCTCGACTTCGGCCGCACGCTGGGTAGTGTGCGCAATGCCGAAGCATCGCGTGACGAGGCCCAGGCACGTTATACGCACACTGTGCTGGCCGCGCTTCAGGACGCCAACGACGCCTTGTCGCGCTACGGGCATCAGCGTGAACATCTGGCCACGCTACAAGGCGTACAGATCTCGGCCGACCGTTCCGCCACACTGATGCGGCAACGCTACACTGCGGGCGTTTCGACGCTGATCGATTTGCTCGACACGCAGCAGACACAGTTTGACGCTCAACAGAATGTGGTCGCGGGACAAGCCGAACTGTTGAAGGATTTCGTGTCCTTGCAAAAGAGCCTGGGCTTGGGTTGGCAACGGTCGCAAAGCTAAGCACCACTATGCCCATGCCACCAGTTGGTCAGGCCGCCACCACCGGCGTATTCGCATTGGTGCCCCACCTCAGCACGATGGCGATCTCGTCGGAGACGAGCCGGACATAGCTGGAAATTCCCAGGTCGAAATCGGTAGCGGCAAGCCGGTACCGATTTCGCTGAGGCTGCGGATGCCTTATTGGGCGCTTATTTGGCAAACAACGAGGCCATGTTGGCGAACGCTTTCAATTCAAGCGCATTGCCCGACGGATCGAGAAAGAACATCGTCGCCTGCTCGCCGACTTCGCCCTTGAAGCGAACATGCGGCTCGATCACGAAGCTCGTACCGGCCGCTGTCAATTTGTCGGCCGCAGCCTGCCATTGCGCCATCGACAGCACCACGCCGAAATGCCGGACCGGTACCGCGTCGCCGTCGACCGCACTGGTACTGTGGTGACCGGCTTCCTCGGGCGCCAGGTGGGCGACGATCTGGTGGCCATAGAAATTGAAATCGACCCAATCCACGGCGCTGCGGCCCTCAGGGCATCCCAGCAGGTCGCCGTAGAATTCGCGCGCAGCGGCAATGCTGTGCACTGGGAAGGCCAGGTGAAACGGGGGCATGGCGGTTTGGTCTTGACTCATGATCGATAGTCCGAATAGTCCGTATGGGTTGGCGCTGAGCGCCGGGTTGGAGCGTCGCCACACGGTGATAGGACCGGCAACAGCGGTCCGGAAACAGTGTGCAGACGTAGCTTATCCATAATTATAAATGCTGAAAATCATTATATTTTTGTTGTGAGCATCGATTTTTTTGGTGTTTATCCGGATCGCTCATGCGTCTGAACCTCCCGACATCACCGGCCATCACGTCTCCATCATCTCGCTCGACGCTTCGCGCAGGCAGTCGCCGAACAAAGCGGCGGCCGGCGCGCTCGAATCGGCACGCCAATAGGCAACGATCTCGCCCAGCGGTTCCAACGGCGGCAGCGGCAGCACACGCATGGTGCCGTGCATGGTGTACTGGCGCGCGACCGACAGCGGCAAAATCGAGGCAAATTCACCGGTCGTCAGCAACGCGAGGTTCAGCGCCAGCGAACTCGATTCGACGCCGATATCCCCCAACACGACCTCGTGCGCCTGCAAGGTCTCGAACAGCGTCGCAAACGCCGGCGAGCCGTGCAGTGGCGTGATCCAGCGACACTGCCGCAGGTCACCCCAGCTTACCTCGCGCTCCGGGTTGCCCAAGGCATGGCTGCCGCCGACCACGAAGACGAAAGGCTCGCGCTGCAGGGTTTCCTGCTGCAGCGGTGTCGAGGTCGCGGCGATACGGTTGCGGCCCAGCGCAATATCCAGTTCGCCTTCGTCGAGCATCTTGATCAGGCGGTCCAGGGTCGCCTCGGCAAACGACAGCGACGCGGTCGGCGCGCGCCGCATGAAGAGGCGAACCGCGTTGGCGACGAGCGGCTCGGGTATGGTCACCACCGCGCCCAAACGGACATGGCCCCCGGTACCCGTGGCCAGTGCGCTGACGTCGCGTCGCGCCAGTTCTATATGGCGCAGGATTTCCCGACCTCGCGCGACGATCACATGACCGATGTCTGTCAACGTCAGCGCATTGCCGACGCGCTGCACCACCGGCACCCCAAGGGCGACCTCGATTTCGGCGATCTGCTTCGAGATGGCGGGCTGCGTCACGTGAAATGCGGCCGCCACGCGCGTCACTTGGCCCAGGTCGGCCAGACTGACCAGGATACGCAGGTGCGGCAGTTTCAGTCCGTTGCGAAAAAAGCGCTCGATCGCATCGTTGCCTGGCATCGTACTCCCGTCGATAACATAACCGTGTAGTTATATGTTGCCTCCAAAGAGTGATTTGCGGCAAGCCCCCATGCACGACTAATCTTTCCTGGTCGTGGGGTTCCGGGATCTCGTTTCGTCTTGACCAACGCATCCACACCCGCTCGGCCACAACCCAATATAAAAATGACAAGCGCACGACTGGCTCGATGCCGCCGTCATGAGCGCCACAGCGACCGGTTAGGCCGAACGCTGCCGCTCATCCCGCCGTGCAGTGCCCGTCGCCTGTGCAGGAGGCGAACATGAGCAACATCTCCCCCGAGCGCGCCGCATCGGCGCCGCGCGCGTGTCTGGTCACAGGTGCCGCGTCCGGGATCGGCGCGGCCAGTGCGCTGCGCTTCGCGCAAGGCGGCTGGTCGGTCGCGGTCGGCAATTTCGACGACAGTACCCGTGACGCGGCCCAAGACGTCGTCGCTGCCTGCCGCGCCGCCGGCGCCCAGGCTTTCCTGTTCGACGCGGACGTCAGCCATGACGCCGACTGCCGCCGCGCGGTCGATGCGGTTGCCGAACGCTGGCAGCGTCTCGACGCAGTGATCAACTGTGCCGGCACCACCCGTGTCGTCCCCCATGCCCAACTTGAGGCAATCGATGCCGCCGAGTTCGAGCGAGTCTATCGCGTCAATCTGATCGGTCTGTATCAGATGGCGCGCGCGGCGGTGCCATTGCTGACTGCCAGCGCGACGCCCGCACGCAGCAGTTGCGTGATCAACATCTCTTCGCTGGCCGGCTTGAACGGCACCGGCTCGTCGATTGCATACGCCGCCTCGAAAGGTGCGGTCAATGCGCTGACGCTATCGCTCGCGCGCAATCTCGCACCGCATATCCGCGTCAATGCGATCGCCCCCGGCATGGTCGACGACGGTCTGCTGGCCCACGTGCTGGATGCCGCCTCCTATCGCGGCGTCCTCGAACGCATGATCGCCGAAGCGCCTCTCAAGCGCGTCGCACAGCCGATCGAAATCGCCGAAATGGCCTGGTTTCTCGCCGCTCACGCGCCGTCCATCACCGGCCAGGTGATCGCGGCAGAAAACGGCTTGATGCTGAATAGTTGAACGCGTGCCGCCCGGCGCCTGCGCGGCCAAGCTCGCGCACCTTATACCTTCGCCTGCCATGAAATCACTGCACAAACACCGCTCGCGCGCCGTCACCGACGGCCTCACCCGCGCCCCGCACCGCGCCTTCCTGCGCGCCACCGGGATGGACGACGCCGCGATGCAAAAATCCTTCGTCGCCATCGTCGACACCTTCGGAGAAAACACGCCGTGCTCGATGTCGCTCAATCAGGTCTCGGACAACGTCAGGCTGGGTGTCGCCGCGGGCGGCGGCGTGCCGATCCGCGGATCGGCAGTCTCGGTGTCGGACGGCACCTCGATGAACCACGCCGGCATGCGCATGAGCCTGGTGTCGCGCGAAATCGTCGCCGACAGCGTAGAGGTTTTCGTGCGCGCGCACGGCTATGATGCCTTGGTCGGCGTGGCAGGCTGCGACAAGACGCTGCCCGGCATTCTGATGGGCATGGTGCGGGTCAACGTACCGGGCGTCTTCCTGTTCGGCGGGGCGATGCTGCCGGGTGTCGCGCCCGGCCAGATTCCAGGCAGCAACGCGGCGCAGCGCCAGGCCACCATCCTCAACGCGATAGAGGCGGTCGGTACCGCGCAACGCGGCGACATGTCGCGTGAAACGCTGACGGCCATCGAGCGGCAATGTAGCCCAGGTGCAGGCTCCTGTCCGGGCCAGTTCACCGCCAACACCATGGCGATGGTGGCCGAAGCGTTGGGCCTGGCGCCGCTCGGCTCAGCCATGGTGCCGGCCGTCTATAGCGAACGCATCGCGATTGCACGCCGCGCCGGCGAAACCGTGATGCGTCTGCTCGACCACGGCGGCCCGCTGCCGCGCGATCTGGTCACACGCAAAAGCCTGGAAAATGCCTGCGCCGCCGTTGCCGCAACTGGCGGCTCGACCAATGCCGCCCTGCATATTCCGGCGATCGCGCACGAAGCCGGCATCCGTTTTACGCTCGAGGATGTCCAGCGCGTCTTCGCCAACATTCCGCTGATCGGCGACCTGCAGCCGGGCGGACGCTACCTGGCGCAGGATCTGCACCATGCGGGCGGTGTGCCCGCCGTATTGAACGCCCTCCTGACCGGCGGTTATCTGCACGGCGACGTACCGACACTAGAAGGCGTCACGCTCGCCGAAGCATTACGCCACTACGCCGGACCGGACGGCACCGTGGTGCGCGCTTGCGACGCGCCGCTGTCGGACAACGGCGGCCTGGCGATCCTGCGCGGCAATCTGGCGCCAGACGGCGCCTGCCTGAAAACCGCCGGCCTGAAATCACTGACCTTTATCGGCACCGCTCGCATTTTCGAATGCGAGGAAGAGTGCATGGCCGTCGTCGCACAGCGCGACTATTGCGCCGGAGAGGTGCTGGTGATACGTAACGAAGGCCCCAAAGGAGGACCCGGCATGCGCGAAATGCTCAGCGTGACCGCCGCGATCTACGGCCAGGGTATGGGCGAACAAGTTGCACTTCTGACAGATGGGCGCTTTTCCGGCGCGACGCGCGGCATGTGCATCGGCTACGTCGGCCCGGAAGCGGCACTCGACGGACCGATCGCGCTGCTGCGCAACGGCGACCGGATCCACATCGATGCGCCCGCAGGCCTGCTGCAGGTCGAATTGAGCGACAGCGAACTGGCCGCCCGCCGCGCCGAATATCGGCGCCGTGCACGCCCCAACCCACCGCTTGCGGGGGTCCTGGAAAAATACGAGGCCCTGGTACGGCCGGCACACCTGGGTGCCGTCACGCACTCGGGCAATCTGGTCTGGCCCTACGATGCGCCCACGCCGGACCTTTGACTGCGCCAGACAGCCACAGACAGCTACAATGCGACCGCGCGTTTTGCACTGCATGGCAAGCGCGCCGAAATACCAATAAAATCATGCGTCAGGAGACCACATGCAAACCCTAAATTCCGCTGCCGGGGCGAGCGCCCGGGCAGAACGCCTGAGCGCGAGCCAATGGCGCCTGATCATTCTCGCCAGCCTCGGCGGCGCACTCGAGTTCTACGACTTTGTCGTGTACGGCGTGTTCGCGCAATTCATCGGCCGCGCCTTCTTCTCCATGCTCGACCCTATGATGGCGCTGCTGCTGTCGTTCGCCGTCTTCGCCATCGGCTATCTGTCGCGCCCGATCGGCGGCATGGTTCTCAGTTGGTTCGGCGACCGTTACGGCCGACGCAAGGTATTCATCATCTCGGTGATCGTGGTCTCACTGTCGACCATAGGCATCGGCCTTATACCGACTTACGCGACCTGGGGCATCGCCGCGACGTTTACGATGATCGCGTTGCGCCTGATCCAGGGCTTCTGCCTGGGCGGCGAGCTGCCGGGTTCGATCACTTACGTGGTCGAGACCGTACCGCGCCGCGCCGGCTTCGTCTGCGGTATCGTATTCTTTTTCGTAAATTCCGGCGTGCTGCTGGCAGCGCTGGTCAGTCTCGGGGTGCACAGCCTGCTGGCATCCGCGGACGTGGCGACTTATGGCTGGCGCATTGCCTTCATCTTCGGCGGTCTGATCGGGCTGCTCGGCTTCTGGCTGCGCCGCAAGCTCGAGGAAACGCCGGAGTTCGCCGACATGAAGCACATGGCATCCAAGCATCCGCTCGCCGAATTGTTGCGCGACCATTGGAAGCCGGTGCTGATCGGCATTGCCACGACAGCGGCCACCGCGGCCTATAACGGTCTGCTGTTTGCCCACATGCCTGCCTATCTGGGCAGGGTGCTGCACTACGATCCGCAGCAGGTTGCGCTCGGTCAGAACGTCGCACTCGCTAGCGCGTCGATCTGCATTCTGCTATGCGGCCGACTCGCCGACATAATTGAGCGCCGGCACCTAATGCGAGTCGGCGCGCTATTGCTGACGATACTGAGCATGCCCTTCTATCACGCTGTGGTCGCGCACCAGATCGGCCTGATCTGGCTGATGTTGCTGGCGGGCATCGGCGCCGGCCTCGTCAACGGAACCTTCGCCTGCATCATCGCCGACATGTTCCCGACCCGCGTGCGTTTCAGTGGCATCGCGCTGGCCTTCAACTTCAGCTTCACGATCTTCAGCGGTACCGCGCCCCTGATCGGTACCTGGCTGATCGGCCGCTATGCCGATCCCGCCGCCCCCGGCTACTTTCTGGTGGGATGCTCGCTCTTGACCTTCATCGCGACCTTCGGCCTCAAGGCTCTGAGCGGCAAGATCGAAGCGCCTGCGGCACGGGCGGTGGCGGCATAAAGCCACAAGCCTCACTATGCTTCATTTCGCGACCGCGCCGGACGCATTGGTGGGCTTGTCACGACCGACATCGCTTCGCCGAACACAGGGGCGACGACACCACGGCATCGTCGTACGGTCAGAACTTCCGAAATGGGAGCACGGCCGAGAGCACCGGCCACATCAACCCGAAATATGGCGGCAGCCCACGGCGTACTTTCCACACCCACATCACCGACCAGTGCGCGCCGCTCGACACCCGCTCTCTGAGGCGCCCCCAATTACGCGATCCGTTGCATGTATTTCGGCAAATCGGGTTCGGGCAGTACCGCCAGCACCTTCAAACGCTGCAGCGTGCGCTCTTGCGCGGCATTCAGATGCGTCCCTAACGCTTGAGATGCCGCGCGGACGTCGCCATCGAGCAGATGCAGCAATACCGCGCGATGCTCAGTTAGCGTCGCCACGTCGGGATGCAGATTGAAGACGTTATGGAATGCATGATTCACCGTCAGCGGCATGTGCGCATGCTCGATCGTACGTAGCAGCTTCTTGTTGCTCGCATACTGGAGGCAGTCGACGTGCAGTGATCTCTCGAGCCGCTGCAAGCCATCCGCATCGATCGAATCCGGGTTGCGGATCGCGCCTTCGATTTGGGCATATGCATCGGTGAGCACATCTTGCGTGAGGAAAGGCTGGCTGGCGCGAAGCGCGGCCGGCTCCAGCAATATCCGCAGTTCATAGTCCTGCGCCACCGCACGCGCGGTCAGCGGACCGGCAAGCCAATGCGAGTAAGCGGACTTCTCGATCAGTCCGAGATCGCGAAGTCGGTTCAGCGCTTCACGTACCGTACTCCGACTCACCCCGAATACTTCCGCCGCGACGCTCTCGTCGATGCGAAAATGACCGAACACGATCCCGAGCGATACCGCTGCTTCGAGCGCATGATAAATCCGCTCGCTGTTCGACGGCGGCGCTAGCGCAACCGATGCCTGGCCCAAGCCGAGTGTCACTTCGGACAACGGTGCGCGTAGCGGCTCTGCCAAGCTGCCGTCGGGATATGCGATCAGGTAGCCACGCCCTTCGAACGTATGCAGCAGCCCATCGGCATGCAGCATCTCAAACGCCTTGCGCACCGGCACGCGACTCGTTCCGAAGATCCGCGCGACCGGTCCCTCGACCAACACCAGCCCTGGCGCAACGCGCCCGAGCGTTATCGCCTTCTTCAAGTGGTCGTGGATCAGGCGGTAGCGTAGCCGGGTATCCACATCGACCGCTGCTTCCGCAAGCGTACTAGGCGGCTGCGAAACCGGAGCGCGTGTGCGTCTTGTCATCTTCAGGCTTTCTGCGAGTCGTCAGGCTCGCTTGAATTCATTCCACCGACGCACCAGGTAATTGTGCTCGTCCATCACCGAATTCCACACCGCGACCCGGCCCATGCGCGACACATAATTGCCGCCATCGCGTTGCTGACCCGCGGCAATCAGGGACTTGCTAGTCGGGCCGGGTAGTTCGGATTCAGTAGGCTTGCCATCATACCAGTAAGCCCATTCCGCAGCATCGAGATAGCCGCGCGAGCGCTCGGAGTTGGAGATATAGAAGCCCTGTCGCACCATGGCCGCGCCAGCCCAGCCGTCGAGCCACCAGTTGAGGTAATCATACGCGGCATCGAGTATGCGTCCGCTCGCATTACGCGACAGAGACATCCCACCGAACCATGCGCGGTAGCCCTCTTTTGGGCTGGCCAGCCGGAAACGCAGACCGGCGCGCTGCAGTTCGACGGTCGCGGGCGACCAGACACTTTGGATCACGACCTTATTAGCGATCATTAGTTGCGCCGCGTCTGCAAAAGTCGACCAAAAACCAGCAAAGTGGCCGCGCCGCTTGAAGCCGATCAGCGTCGAGATCAGTGCATCGATCTCTTCGGTCGTCAGGTTACCGATATCCGAGAACTGCATGAGACCTCTGGCCTCGACAGCCAGCGCGGCGTCGATTGCCCCAATCGCTGCATCCGCCTGCAACGCGACGCGACCGGCCAGTTCCGGCGCAAGCAGCCATGCCCAGCTTTCCGGCGTTGCCGCCAGGGCCGGCGGCAACGCGTCCTGAATATAGACGAAGCTGTCGGCGTTGTGCGTCAGCGGTAGCATGCTGATGCGCTCGGATGCCTTGCGGGCGAGCGAGCCGTCAGCCTGTACGTAAAGGCGGTCAACCGGCACGCTACCAGCGCTCGCGCACTTATGCCGCGCGAGGCTATTCGTGCGCGGCAGCGAATTGACTTCTTCCCAGCGCGTGATTCGTGCGAGGTCGATCGGCTGAAGCGCCCGCGCGGGCCACAGGCAATCGATGCTGTGAAACCACTGGTCGTAAATCTCGTAGCTCTCGGGGTGCATCACGCCGGCCCGTTGCACAGCCAAGCTGTCGTCGACGATGAAGCGCAACCTTATCCCCAGATCTTCCTCTGCCTGCTTGCGAATGTGTTCCTGCAGCGTGGAAGTCGTGCCCAATACACGCAGTTCGACCTTACCCCGATGAACCGCGGGTGCGCGGGGGGGTCGGGACGAAGTGTCTGTTGCGTCGTCTGGTTCCATGGGTTGCGAATAAGGCATCGACGGAACATGCTTGCGGCGAGAGGGTTTAGCGCGGTCTGTGTTCAAGGATCAGGTTCTTCGAGACGTTGACGGAACTGCGCATATGACGCTGGATTCTGTGAGTAGATCCTGAGCCGCTGAAGCTAAGCTCGAAAATCGATTTCACAGCATCACATCCCCACCGTTCGGTCCAAGTGTCTGTCCCACGTAATAAGAACCTCCCGCGGACGCCAAGAGCACGGCAGTCGGAGTGACTTCGTCAACCAGTCCGAATCGGCCGATGGGAAGTTGGGCGAGCTTTCCGCTACGCCACTCTTCCGTTTCGCTGTCGAGTAGCGGCGTCTCGATCGGCCCCGGCGCGATTGCGTTGACGAGCACTCCGCGCTTGCACACCTCGCGCGCAAGAGACTTGGTAAACCCAATGACACCTGCCTTGCTCGCGGCGTAGTGTCCTGCAGCCTCGCCACCGATCTGCCCGAGCTGGGACGTGATGTTGATGATGCGTCCATTGCCTCTCGCGAGCATCTGCCCAATCAAGGCGCGCGTGCATAGGAACGTGCCTCTTAGATTGGTGTTCACGACGCGGTCCCAATTTTCGATCGACATGTTCTCGACGAGCGACTCTGTGAAGATTCCCGCGTTGTTGACAAGGATGTCGACTCTGCCGAACCTTGCAATCGCCCGCTCCGCCATGGCGCGAACGCTGTCCGCATCGCTCACGTCGGTACGAGTGAACAGTGCCTCACCGCCGTACTCCCGAATTGAAACGAGAACTTCAGCGGCCAGAGATTCTTCCACAAGGTCCGCGACGACGACGCTAGCGCCTTCGCGAGCGAAGGCGCTAGCTATGCCTTTACCGATACCCGAAGCTGAACCGGTAACCACCGCAATTTTCCCCGCTAGCTTGCTCATCTTCCCCTCATCATGTATGTAATCGACAATATACGTTTATCAAATACTGAAAAAATTGCGCAGAGTATGAAGGCAAGTACTTCGGCTTGCTCTTCACCGCGGCTGCCCCGTCAGGAAACGCTTTCGCATCGGCTTCAAGACCCACAATGCGAGCAGCGCGGTGGAAAGATCGAGAGTGATGGCCGTGCCGAACACCGGCATCCAGCTGCCCGTGCGCTGATGCACCAGTGCGGCAACGGGCCCGCCGAAGATCGCGCCGGCAGTCGTCGAAAGATACAACCAGCCATAATTTTCGATCGCATGGTCTGTGCCGAAGGTGTCGGTCAGGGTCGATGGGAACAGCGAATAGATCTCCCCCCAGCCGAGAAACACCACGCCCGAGAGCAGCACGAACAGCACAGCGTTGTCACGCGTTAACAGCCACAGCGTCATCGCCACGCCTTCGAAGGCAAACGCCAGGCACATCGTGTTCTCGCGCCCAATCTGATCCGAGATCCAACCAAACAACGGGCGCGTCAGGCCATTGGCGAAGCGATCGATGGTGAGCGCCAACGGCACCGCCGCCATGCCGAACACCAGCACCTTGGTCACGCCGAAATCCGCGGCGAAGGTTGCCAGTTGCGACGTCACCATCAGGCCCGAGGTGGACATCATCGCCATCATCAGGAACAGTAGCCAGAAGATCGGAGTCTTCCGTACCTGTGACGGGCTCAGGTGCCGGCCCGTGGAATGCTCGACCGCGCGCGGCGGAGCTGCTTCGAGTTCCGGTGGCGGCAGGCGCAAGCCGAGCGCGGCGGTAACGCCGACCACCCCAAACAAGATCCCAAAAATCCACAACGTGGCATCGATGCCGCGCGTTTCCAGCGACCACGCAATCGGGAAGGTGGTGACGATCGCCCCCATGCCGTAGCCCGCAGCCGCCACACCGGCGGCAAAGGCCCGGCGGTCTGGGAACCAGCGCATCATCAGCCCGACCACGCCGACGTAGACGCTGCCCATTCCAATGCCACCCAGCACGCCGTACGTGAGATAAAGCATCATCACGCTCTGCGCCAGCGACGCCAGCACCCAACTCAGGCCTACCGTCAGGGTACCGATCGAGATCATCAGCCGCGGACCGAAGCGGTCGATCAATCTTCCCTGAACCGGGGAAGAGAAATTCTGCAGAATGAGGACCAGCGAGAACGTGACCTGCAATTCGGGCAACGCGACGCCGAGCTTGGCGGCAAGCGGCTGGGTCATCATCGTCCAGACGTATTGCGGACTGGAGATTGACATCATGCAGATGAGCCCGAGGCCCAACTGGATCCACCGGGTATACCTGGTCGTCGTCGAAACCGTCCCGACGGCGGGTTCATTGAGGGGTTGCGAGCCTGTTCTCATTGGTTATCTCCCAAATACATATCGTTACGCCCGGCGCCATATGCACGAGCTCGACCCCACAGCCAGATCAGCCGCGCGGATTGTTCGCCAGGAAGTCGTCGGCCATCTCGTCGCAGGTGCAAAATCGCACGCCGTCGCGAGCGCGGAAGTGGGCGATCAGGCGCTCGAGCATCAACAGCACCTGTGGACGACCAGCGACGTCCGGGTGGATCGTGATCGGGAACACGGCATGGTCGTATTCCCGATAGACCCAGTCGAACTGATCGCGCCACATCTGTTCGATGTCACGCGGATTGACGAAACCATGGCTGTTCGGCGACTTCTTAACGAACATCATCGGCGGCAGATCGTCCAGATACCAGCTCGCCGGGATCTCGACCAGACCAGTCTCCTGCCCGCGCACCAACGGCTTCATCCAGGTGCTCGGGTGCTTGCTGTAGTCGATCTTGGTCCACGTATCACCGACGCGTACGTAGTACGGGTGAAAGTCGTTATGCATCAGGCTGTGGTCGTACTTGATGCCCTTCTTGATCAGCAGCTCGTTCGACACCGGGCTGAATTCCCACCAGGGCGCCACGTAACCCGTCGGCCGTCGGCCTGATAACTGCGTGATAAGTTCGATACTGCGGTCGAGCACGGCCTCTTCTTGCTCTGGCGTCATTGCTATGGGGTTCTCATGGCTGTACCCGTGGAGGCCGATCTCATGGCCAGCCGCAGCAACTGCCCTCATCTGTTCGGGGAAGGTTTCGATCGAGTGCCCCGGGATGAACCAACTGGTCTTGAGATTTTCACGCTCGAACAGCTTCAGCAGACGCATCGAACCGACTTCTCCCGCGAACATCCCACGCGAAATGTCATCGGGTGAGTCTTCGCCGCCGTAGGAGCCGAGCCAGCCAGCCAGCCACGGCGTCGACGTGAACGCCCAATGAGACAAGAATTTTTTTAGTCAAGTTTCCCCCTATCTTCTGTCAATTAACAACCGGGCCGTACGTTATTATGTATTTTGTCGTCAATATACGTTCATTAAAGCCAGACAATAAAACGTCGCATATGAGGGTATTTACCAATATCTGAACACCATTTTTTAATGGGTCTAATGCCATAGAGCGACACTTGGACATTAGAAAAGCGGTTTTCACGCCATCAGAAAGTCCCGACGTGGACGGACTACCAGATATTTACGGTTGCCGCGGAGGCTCGAACAGCCATAACGCTCGCGCTCTATCCGGGCCACGCCAGTGATACACCTCAGGGGCGATCCTTGCTACCAAGCCTTGGGCCGCCCGATCGGCCACTGCATCTGCTGATGGACAAGGCATGTGAGGGCGGCGAGACGCGACAACTCGCATTCGAGTCCGGGCTTCATCCTCGTTGCTTCGCCCAAATGCAATTGGCTTGAGCCGCGGGAATACGATCGGGAATGTACAAGTGTCGAGACGACGTGAAACGACTGTTCCGCCGCCTCTTTTCGCTATGCGACAAACTGGATGTCATGCTCATCGTCGATGAGACGATGGTAGTGTGAACATACGCTAGCGAAGTTCACGTTGTGTCATGCAATTTTCCCGCGCTCCCTGCGATCAAGCAGCCCTATACATCACTGCGACAGCGATACGATTCTCTATAGGAGCCAACACGCGGATGCTAGGCAGGTGCTGCAGCGGACTAACTGGCCGGGCAATCACGTTGTCGTGAGATTAGGCGGACCTTGTGCTGGCACCTATGGGCCAATCAGCAAATGATCCTGCACGGCGCGCCATAACAGGATAGCAAGTCGATATTATCGGCATGAAACATCATTACCGTGTTTTCCCAACTCAGAAGCGAAGACCACACCCCACGTCTTCAATTGACCATGCGTCGTTCTAGCGTCTGGAGGCGGTGCCCAATTTACCCGACTTGGCGTCGGTCGGGCTGGTAACGAACGCACTTTCTCTCGGTACTCTCGCTTGTTCAACCTCTATTCGGCCGCCCTTGCCGCGCCTCGCCTGGTCGACCACGACGACTTGCGTGCCGCCCGAGCGCGTCAGCAAACCGCACCCAAAGCCGGCGACCAAGCCAAAGCCGCCGAAGAAGATGCAGGCCTGAAACAATAGATCACCGTACCAACCCAATTGTAGCAGTGGGAACAAGCAGGCCAAGGCCAGCACCAACCCAATTCCGAGCAGCGCAAGAAATATCGTTCGTATCATTCAGGAACAACCATTACCGATTCATCGCCTAGGTATCGGGAGCCTGGGCGGCGAGGCATAAACATGTCGCACGCGCGGATCCTCTCATTTTTTGTGCAGGCGCCATTCTGGCACGAACGCATGGAAAGACGCATCACATTGATGCGCTAGATGAAAAGAATTTTCGGTAGCGCGACATCACCAAAGGGTGACGGATCGGCTTTAAATCGCGTTCCAGATCAATGTCATGAATTTGTAAGGAATAGCTTTCAAGCGACCATGTGGCGGCGTTTGGGCTGCTCCAACGCATCGGTCAGCGTGCGCGCAAGTCCGATTACACGTTGCGGATCGACTCCCAGCGTATCGATCAGGAACTCGATGATTTCCGAGCGCGGGTTGGCCAGCGTGGGCTCTATCATCATGACCGCGGCCGATACCGCGAGTGCGCGTTCGCGCGTGGGCGTATCGGGCAGTAGATGATCGAGTGCATTCAATGCCTCCACCGGTGCCACCGCTGTGATGCGCGCCTGCTCCTTCAGGAGCCGCACCCAGTTGTTCTGCGCGGTCAGATCGCCATGCAGTTCCGCGGCCAAGGGCGCAAGCAAGCGCGCCAACCTCAGACTGCGGCGCTCGAATGCACCGATCGATGCCATTCCCGCCAGCACGATACGGCATACTGCCTCTGCAAAGCCGCCCTCGTCGATATGCGCGAGGGCTTGTGCGCGCGATTGTTCCACCTCAAGTAGTGCCCGTGCATGCGCGATCTCGCTATCCGGCGCATCGGGTTTCTGCCAAGCTCCGATCGCATCGGGTCCGTACCAAAATCGCGCCATCGCCACGGTCCACGCATCGCGCTGATCCCGCAAGGTATCCAGGGCCTCACGGATTTGCCTAGAAGTCTCCTTTTCGATCTGCCGAAACACATTGTCCTGCGCGACCGGCGCGCGCTGCTCACGCGTCTGTTGCGCCTGCGCACGGATATAGGCGGCAAACGGCGAGGCGTCCGAGAGCATTTTGCGCTGCAGCCGCATCGGGTTCAGTTGGCCCAAGGCATCCGCCGCCTGCCGTTGCGCACCGAGGCGTATCCAGGGGCGCACCCAGGCTTTGTAGAATTCGGCGTTCTGTTCGGAGACTTTCGCCAGTGTCGAAAAAATGGCTTCCTCCTCGCGCCCTTCCGGATTGAGCGCGCGAATATCGTCCATCGTGCGGTATTCATAGTGAACCGTGAAGTCGCCGGGTTCAAGCCCTTCCCAACGCAGGACTTCCAGCCCGGCTTTGGCCTCCAGCTTCATTTCATACAAACCGGGCGGCAGACTCTCGATCACATCCAGCGACGCGACCAGCTGGTCATGCTCCTTCAGGGCAATTTCCCCACCGACAAAAATCCCCAGATGGCCTACGCTTTCGTGCAATACATAGACGATCGTTCGTCCCGCCGCCGCGATCGCACGTTCGTCGCCCCAGGCATCGATGATCCAGTTCAGCGCCTGCGGCGGCGGCGTGATGTTGTCGCCCCATGAGGCGAAAACGACGATGGGCGAGGTGATGTTGCGCAGGTCTATGGTGTGTTCGCCGGCCTTCATGGTCCCGCGCGCGAGGCGGTTGCCGACGAACAGATTCTCGACAATGGTTTCGATTTCCGTGCCCGTCATCCGGCAGAACCCGCCCCACCAGCGCTCGAATTCGAGAAAGCGCGGACTTTCCGTGTCGATGTTGGCCCACAGGTTGTAGTACTTGTTCCACTTGGCATGCGCCGGATTCAGCCGCTCGAAATTCTCCACCAGCTGTACACCGTCGAAACGATCCGCACCGAGGTCGCCCATCAACGAAACCATCCATGACCCGCCCAGCATGGCACCGGTATAGCGCATCGGATTGAGCTTCTCGCCACCGGCCCAAAACGAGATCGGCGCGCCCACCATCATCAGCGGTCCGAACAATTCAGGCCGCAGTGCATTGACGGTCATCATCGCCCAACCGGCCTGGCAGTTGCCTATCACCACCGGCTTGGCCTGGCACTGAGGGTGCAGCACGGCAATCTCTTCCAGGAAACGCGCTTCCGCATGCATCACGGTCACCAGGGTTTGTCCTTCTTCGGGTTCCTGGCGGAACGTGACGAAATAGACCGGGTGTCCCGCCCGCATCGCCATGCCGACTTCGGAATCGAACTTGAAGCCGCCTATGCCGGGCCCGTGCCCGGCACGCGGGTCCACCACCACCACCGGCCGCGCCTGCGGATTGACCTTCATATGGGCCGGCGGCACCAGTCGCAGCAAAGAGTAGTTACAGGGTTCCGGCAGCGTGCGGCCTTCCAGCACGACTTCGTAATCGAATTTCAGGAGCGGCGGCATGCCCTGGTCGAGGTGTTCGGCGTAATTGTTGCCGCGGTCGAGCAAGGTGTCCCAGAACAGGTAGGCACGCTGCATCGCATCGGTACAGTAAGCACCGATCTCGCCGACGGCCGGTGGCGTTGCGGCGGACACATCGCCCAAGGCGGGATTGGAATTGGTTTTTCGCCGTGTCGCCATGATTTCGCCATCCGAGGATTTCGCGTTCTCAAAGATAGCACCAATCTCCAGGATTCCTGCGACAATAAGTGCCTGATTAGGGATGCATACAACGTCCTCTGGAGGACTGCTGATGGACCTCAAAACGCTGGTCGACCAACCCGGCAAGCTGCCGACGATTCCCAAGGTCGTGCAGAAGCTGATCGAGAGCTTCAACGCCGAGGACATCTCTGCCGGCGAAATCTCGCGGCAGATCGCGTCGGACCCGACCTTGAGCGCCAAATTGCTGCGGCTCGCCAACTCCGCCTATTTCCATGTATCCAGGACGGTCGGCACCGTCGACGAGGCGCTGCGCATGCTCGGCTTCGTCATGGTCCGCAATCTGGTGCTCAGCAGCGGCATGGTCGGGGCCTTCCGCAATACGCCGGGCATCGATCTGCCCAAATTCTGGCGTCACACCCTGTACACCGCTTGTGCGGCACGCTGGCTGGCCGCGCGCCTTGACGTCAACGGCGACTTGGTGTTTACGCTGGGGATGATGCATGGCATCGGCCAGTTGCAAATGCACGTGTGCATCCCGCCCGCCGTGCTCGCGCGGCTCGACGCTCGCGCCCATGCGCTCGAAACGAACCGCGTCGATGTCGAACGAGAAGTACTGGGCTTCCACTATGGCCAGGTGTCGGCCGAGCTCGCCCGCATCTGGAACTTTCCGCCGGCCCTGATCACCGCCCTGTGCGATATTCCGCAGCCTTTGGCCGCGGCAGAATTCAGCGTGCCGGCTGCGCTGGTCCATCTAGGTGCCTGGCGCGCTCGCGGCGCCGTGCTCGACTGGCCGAACGCCGTCGCCGCCGCAACCTACCCTGCCGCTGTCGCCGAACGCTTGCGCCTGGCCCCGGATTGGACTTCCGCGCTCGCGCCGGATGGCGACGCACAGGAATGGATGCCGCCGCTGGCCGAGCTGACTCAGGGGCTGGATAGCCTGCTCGAATAGAGGGGTGCAATACCAGGGCTGTGATCGCCGCTGCGACCGCCCGCCTCGAATACCCGCGTCCGAACTGCCCTAGCCCGCTGTACTCGGCCGTAGCAGGAGTGCCTCAACCTGCGCATCGCTGACTTGGCTGAAATCCCGGTAGAACTCGCCGACGCTTTGCAAATAGGGAGGCCGCAGCACCGTTACCACTTCGTCCGCCTCGTTCGCCAGATCGGCGGCAACGTCGCTCGACGCAACAGGGACGGCGGCAACCGTACGGACCGCCCCTCCGGCCCGGATCGCACGCAAGGCAATGCGCAAGGTGGCGCCGGTGGCGACGCCGTCGTCCACCGCGATCACGCAGCGCCCCTTCCAAGTCAGCGCATTGCGGCCGGCGCGATAGGATGCTTCGCGGCGTACCAATTCCTCACGTTCACGCGCAAGCACGGCTTCAAATTCGGCATCCGTAATACCCGCCATGCGCAAAATCCGGGAGTTGGAATACAGCGCGCCGCCCGAGGCAATCGCACCGATCGCCAATTCCGGATTGAAAGGAGCGCCCAGCTTGCGCACCACCAGCACGTCGAGTTCGGCCGACAATGCGCGCGCCACTTCGGCCGCCACGGGTACCCCGCCGCGCGGCAAGGCCAGCACCAGCAGACCGTCCCGTCCCCGGTACGCAGCCAGCGCCGAAGCAAGGCGTCGGCCCGCATCGGCACGATCGGCGAACATGGCGTCCATAGCCGGCTCCATCCAAACTTCTTGACCTTGTTCCCCGCTCGCGCGGCAAGATCGAATCGAGACACCGTCATCCGCCACGGAACGACCATGTTGACATGCATCAAAACGGTCCTGCTGCCATCAGGCAAGATTCAGATTCCACCCCCGTGGCACCCTGCCCGCGGACAGGAATTCGGCACCACGCCACCGGAGGCATACATGTTGAATCCACACGATATTGCGACCCTTATGGTCATCCAGGCAGGTGATTTCGATATCGATATCGATATCGATATTCCGCACTGCGAACGGATTTCGTTGCTCGAACGAGATCTGATCGATTTCGATGATCTGGACAGCCAACCAGCGCAGCCGCGTCTGACACACGTCGGCAAGGCACTGCTGGCCGCTATCGGATATCGCCGCGGCTCGATCGCTCACCTCTCGCCAAGGGCAGACGCGCCGCTCCTACGTTAGCGGGGAACCCGCCCGGTACGTCGCGCCGGCACGGGTGCGGGCTTCAATTGCGCACGCTGCAGCAAAGCGACGATGGAAGCAGTCAGCAGAATGGCGCAGAAAAAGGTCAGCATGATTACTCTCCCGATAGCCCGGCACGGTACCGAACGCTTGACTTCACTGTAGTGCGGGCAAGACCCGAATAACTTGACATGGGTCAAGGGAGAAATCGGGACAAACCCGATCACGCAGTCTACATTCTACTGCGAGACTAGTAGGAGGGATGGGAACGATGGCTATACAAATTTGGCGAGGGCGACCGGGTCAGACCGTTAGTTGCATATTTAAGGAACGCCCCTCACCGGCTCATCCTCAAGCGGACCCCACTTCCACAGCAGATCCAGCGCATGCCGCCTTCGCGGCACGCGCTTGCAACGCCGTCTAAGACGGGCTAAACAGCATGACGGCCGCGGACCGTCGCGCGAAACTTAAAACGTCCCGCCCGGCACCCGCACCCACCCTTCCATCAGCACCCGCGCACTACGGCTCATGATGGCCTTGGTCACCACCCATTCGCCGTCGACGCGCTGCGCTTGCGCGCCCACGCGCAGCGTGCCGGACGGGTGACCAAAACGCACTGCGGCGCGTTCTCCACCGCCCGCCGCCAGATTCACCAGCGTACCGGGAATCGCCGCGGCGGTGCCGATCGCGACGGCAGCCGTGCCCATCATCGCGTGGTGCAGCTTGCCCATCGACATCGCGCGCACCAGCAGATCGGTATCGCTTTTGCTGACGGGCTTGCCGCTAGACGCCACGTAATCCCTCGGGCGCGCGACGAAGGCGACCTTGGGGGTGTGCTGCCGCGTGGCGATTTCGTCGAGCTTGGCAATCAATCCCATGCGTAATGCACCATGCGCGCGTATCGTTTCGAAGCGGGCCAGCGCCTGCGGATCGCTGTTGATCGCATCCTGCAGCTCGGTCCCGTTATAGCCTATCGCCTCGGCGTCGACAAAGATGGTCGGAATGCCGGCATTGATCATGGTGACCTTGAGCGTGCCGATACCCGGTACTTCCAGGTCATCGACCAGATTGCCGGTCGGGAACATGGAGCCGCCCGCGCCTTCCTCCTCCGCCGCCGGGTCCATGAATTCCAGCGCCACTTCGGCGGCCGGGAACGTCACGCCGTCGAGTTCGAAATCGCCCGTTTCCTGCACCGCGCCGTCGACAATGGGCACGTGGGAAATAATCGTCTTGCCGATATTCGCCTGCCAGATCCGCACGATCGCCGTGCCGTTGTGAGGAATGCGGGCGGGATCGATCAGGCCGCTGCTGATCGCGAACGGTCCGACGGCGGCAGACAGGTTGCCGCAGTTGCCGCTCCAGTCGACAAAGGCTTTGTCGATCGCGACCTGGCCGAACAGATAGTCGACATCATGATCGGGTTTGCTGCTCTTGCCGATGATCACCGTCTTGCTGGTGCTGGACGTGGCGCCGCCCATGCCGTCGGTCTGCTTGCCGTAGGGATCCGGGCTGCCGATCACGCGCATCAGCAGCGCATCGCGCGCGGCACCCGGCACTTGCGCCGCGGCGGGAAGGTCCTGCAGGCGAAAGAACACGCCTTTGCTGGTGCCGCCACGCATATAGGTGGCGGGAATCTTGATCTGGGGCAGATGGGCCATGGCAAGTCGATCCTAAAAAAAGGTTCAGCGGCTAAGCAACGTAATCACGAGAATGCGGACGAAAAATATGGAGGCTCGAACCCGACTCAGGCCGCGGCCTGCGCGGATTCGAGGAAGTCCTGGGCAAAGCGCTGCAACACCCCGCCCGCTTCGTAGATCGAGAGTTCCTCCGCGGTGTCGAGGCGGCAGGTGACGGGCACTTCAACGCGCTCGCCGTTCTTGCGATGCACGACCAGCGTCAAATCAGCTCGCGGCCGGCGTTCACCGATCACGTCGTAGGTCTCGCTGCCGTCCAGCGCGAGCGTCAGGCGATTCACCCCCGGCTTGAATTCGAGCGGCAGCACGCCCATGCCGACCAGATTGGTACGGTGTATACGTTCGAAGCCTTCGGCCACGATGGCCTCGACCCCGGCCAGGCGCACCCCCTTGGCGGCCCAGTCGCGCGACGAGCCTTGGCCGTAGTCGGCCCCGGCGATCACGATCAGCGGCTGCTTACGCGCCATATAGGTTTCGATCGCTTCCCACATGCGCACGACTTTGCCCTCGGGCTCGACACGGGTCAGCGAACCGGTTTTCACCTGGCCGTGCTCGACCGCCATTTCGTTTTTCAGCGTCGGGTTGGCAAAGGTGGCGCGCTGCGCGGTCAGGTGGTCGCCGCGATGGGTCGCATAGGAATTGAAGTCTTCCTCGGGCAGCCCCATCTTCGTCAAATACTCGCCGGCCGCGCTATCGGCCAGGATGGCATTGGATGGCGACAGATGGTCGGTCGTGATGTTGTCGCCCAGCACCGCCAGCGGACGCATACCCTTGAGCGTGCGTTCGCCGGCCAGCGCGCCTTCCCAATACGGCGGCCGCCGGATATAGGTGCTTGGTGCACGCCAGTCGTAAAGCGGATTGGCGGTTTCGCCGGCATGCGCGCTCAAGGCGAACATCGGTTCATAAACCCTGCGAAATTGTTCCGGCTTGACCGACGACTTGACCACGGCGTCGATCTCCTCGTCGCTCGGCCAGATATCCTCCAGGCGGATGGGTTTGCCGTGCGCATCGTGGCCCAACACGTCCTTTTCGATATCGAAGCGTATCGTCCCCGCCAGCGCATAAGCGACGACCAGCGGCGGCGAGGCCAGAAACGCCTGCTTCGCATACGGATGGATGCGCCCGTCGAAATTGCGGTTGCCCGACAGCACCGCCGTCGCGTACAGATCGCGCGCGATCACTTCTTTCTGAATCGCCGGATCGAGCGCGCCGGACATGCCGTTGCAGGTGGTGCACGCAAACGCGACCACGCCGAAACCCAGGGTTTCCAATTCGGGCAGCAGGCCGGCTTCTTCCAGATAGAGCGCGACCGTCTTCGAGCCGGGCGCGAGCGAGGACTTCACCCACGGCTTGCGGGTCAGGCCCAGGCGGTTCGCATTGCGGGCGAGCAGGCCCGCCGCGATCATATTGCGCGGATTATTGGTGTTGGTGCAGCTGGTGATGGCCGCGATGATCACCGCGCCGTCCGGCATCTTGCCGGGCTCGTTCTCCACCACGCCGGAGATACCGCGCGCGGCCAGATCGGACACCGGCAAGCGGCGATGCGGATTCGACGGACCGGCCAGCGTACGCACCACGCTGGACAGATCGAATTTCAGCACACGCTCGTACTGCACATGGCGCAAACTGTCGGCCCACAAGCCGGCCTCCTTGGCATAGGTCTCGACCAGTTGCACCAGCGCGTCGTCGCGCCCCGTCAGGCGCAGATACTTCAGGGTCTGTTCGTCGATCGAGAACATCGCGGCCGTCGCGCCGAATTCGGGCGCCATATTGGCAATCGTCGCGCGGTCGCCCAGCGTCAGGTTCGCCGTGCCGCTGCCGTAGAACTCGAGATAGGCGCCGACCACTTTTTCCTTACGCAAGAATTCGGTCAGCGTCAGCACTACGTCGGTCGCGGTGATGCCGGGACCGGGCTTGCCGCTCAGCTCGACACCAACGATGTCCGGCAGGCGCATATAGGAAGCCCGACCCAGCATCACGCTTTCGGCTTCCAGACCACCCACGCCGACTGCGATCACCCCGAGCGCATCGACCATGGGCGTATGCGAATCGGTACCGACCAGCGTGTCGGGAAAGGCCACGTCGTCCTTGACCTGCACCACAGGGCTCATGCGCTCCAGATTGATCTGGTGCAGGATGCCGTTACCCGGCGGAATCACGTCGACGTT
>OUWB011168997.1_pt1 | contig 27061 bp, 26 predicted proteins | sample 1779821 | NCBI WGS metagenome assembly OUWB01 (sample SAMEA3914806, study PRJEB12502) | metagenome | biome: forest; material: soil | place: Canada | collected 2011-08-03 | depth 0.1 m
CCCCCCCCTCGAAACCGGCGGCATGCGCGGCCGTCCTTGCCCCCCAAGGACGGCCGTTTCAATTTCAGACGTGGTTGCGGCAAGGACGAGTCTTTGCTTGGCGTTTCGGCGCAAGCGCCTTCACGCGGGGCTTGCCCCCCAAGGAAGGCCGTTTCAATTTCAAACGACATTGCGGCAAGGACGAGTCTTTGCTTGGCGTTTCGGCGCAAGCGCCTTCACGCGGGGCTTGCCCCCCAAGGAAGGCCGTTTCAATTTCAAACGACATTGCGGCAAGGACGAGTCTTTGCTTGGCGTTTCGGCGCAAGCGCCTTCACGCGGGGCTTGCCCCCCAAGGAAGGCCGTTTCAATTTCAAACGACATTGCGGCAAGGACGAGTCTTTGCTTGGCGTTTCGGCGCAAGCGCCTTCACGCGGGGCTTGCCCCCCAAGGAAGGCCGTTTCAATTTCAAACGACATTGCGGCAAGGACGAGTCTTTGCTTGGCGTTTCGGCGCAAGCGCCTTCACGCGGGCTTGCCCCCCAAGGACGGCCGTTTCAGCACGCCGAAGGCGTGCTTAAGGAAGTTATTTCAGCTTATACAACTCGAAGCGATCCCAGGCGCCGGTAACTGTGCCAAGCGGCACATAGTCCTTCGCCAGAATATCCCGGATACGCAACAACTGCCCGCCCTCGGCGCAGCTCAGCGCCAGGCCGTCATCCGACATCACCACGAACTTCGGCCGGGTGGCGAACGCCACCGCCAGCGGATCGGCGTCGGGCGTCGGAAATCGGCACAGCAGGTGCATGGCGTTGAAGTAGCGCGCCTTGGGCAGAGCCCCGGTCAGCAGATAGACATATTGCCCGCGGCTGAGCACCAGCAGGTTGTCGTCCGGACGCAGGCCGGCGCTGACCAGGCCCTGTGCCGCCGATACATTGCCCCGCCAGTCGGGCGGGCCGAGATAGCCCTGGCCGACCAGGCTGGGCGCCGCGATGACCAAAGGCTGGACGACGGCCAGAGCGACAAAGGCGGCGGTCCACAGGGGCCGGGCGCGCGGGCTAAAGGCGATACCGTGGCACAGGACGACCGCGAACAGGATCAGCGACGGCGCGATCAGCGGCGCGGCGTACCAGGCTTCCGGCGAGCGCACGACCAGCATGCCGGCGACCGCGGCGGCATACCAGATCAGGGTCATATCGACGACCGGCAGAGAAAATGCCGCGTTCAAACGCTTTCGCCGAAGCAGCGCCAGGGCCGCGCCGCAGGTCACCACCAGCAGCGGCTTGATCAATGCCGGATAGTGGCCAAGGCGCGCCAGGCCGTCGAGGTACCACGCGGCCGGCGCCTGCGACATATTGGCCTGCGAGCGCAACCCAGCGAGGGTGACAACGGCGGTGTAGGCTTCGCCGAGATGACCGGCGGCGGCGAAACAGGCGGCGAATGCCAGGGCCGGGACCATAGCCAAGGCCACAAACGCGGCGATCGGCCGCCACGCCCTCATCTTCCACACCAGGATCGTCAGCAGGGCCAGGGCTTCGAACGCCGCCGTCTGCTTGACGGTAATCGCGAGACCGATCATCAACCCCGCCAATGCGGCATCGCGCGCGCGCCGGGTCGCTATCGCGTCGAGGACAAAGGCGAAGGCCCAGATCGTCAGCGCGGCTTGAACGATCTGGCACGGCGACGATACGCCGAGCAGGATCAAGGAATAGACCGGATAAAGACCCGAGGCGCATAGGGCCGCGCGCGGCGACACCTGCCGCGCCACGAGCCTGTAGAGCCCCCAGGCGCCGGCGGCGGTGAAAGCGATCTCCAGGCCCTTGATGACCCCGAGGCTGGCACCGAACACCGCCTGCACGGCGGCGAACAGGGCGAACAGGCCGGGCGCCTTGATGTCGAAGCTTGAGATATAGGGCCACTCGCCGCGCAGCCAGCGCGACGCGACAACGCTATAGAAGGCTTCATCGTCGTGGACGACGTGCAGGAACGGCAGGCGCACGGCGCACGTCCAGACCACGAGCAGCACGGCGGCGCACAGCTGCGGCCGCTGACGGCAAAAGGCGATGAGAGGCGAGGACAGGCCGGACGGCATGGCGCAAGCCTAGGCCAAAACGGTAAATTTTCGCCGTACCCTCCAGGTATTAACCGGCATTAACCATTTAAATACCTGATCCGGCGTAAAATTGGCGCATGGTCACGCCGATTCGCCCCTCTCTCGCCCAAATGCTGAACGGGACAACGCCCGGCGCCGCGTCCGCGGCGAAGCCGGCGCAACAGCCCGCGACGCAAGCGGGCAGCTTCAGCCAGGCCCTGGCGGCGCAAAAAACGTTCTTCCAGCAGGTCGCCAGCGGTCAGGTCGCCTCCGGCCAAGCGGCGGCAACCGCGCCCAAAATAACGCCGGCGACCTTTACCGCCGCCGATATCGCCCGCGGCACGCCCGCGCCGGCGGCCGACCCGAGCGCCCCACCCAGGCGCCCTGGCTCGTTCGTAAATATCGTAGTCTAGATCAGGCCTAGCTTTCCTTGGCCAGTTCGGCGGCCTCCGGGACCACGCCTTCGGACAGTTGCGGCATCGGCAGTTTGCGGAGCTTGCGCGCGAACTTGTCCTCTTTCTTGTGGCCCTTCTTCTTTTTCTCGGGCTTATCGGCTTTTTCCGCCTTCTCCGCCTTCGCCTTCTTTTTGCGCAAGACCTCACCGCCGGCCGCCACGGTCAACTCATCCTCGCGCGCCTGGGCGATCTTGCGCAGCAGCTTGACGAAGCTGTCACGCTTCGGCGCCGACAACAGGCTCAGTATCTTTTCATCGGCGGCCAGGACGCGCGGCTGCATATCGTCGAGCGCCTTCTTGCCGGCGGCATCGAGCCGGACCAGATTGGCGCGGGCATCGGTCGCCGAACGCTCGCGCGCCAGCAGTTTCTTGGTGAGCATGCGCGCCACCAGATCGGCCAGGGTCGAACGGTCGATCCCGGTGGCATGCACCAGCTCGGTTTGGCTCATGCCCTCCGGCGCGCCGTCCAGCGCGTGCAGCAGGGCGTATTGGCGTTGGGTCAGGGCGTTTTCGCCGGCTTCGGCATTGTAGATGTCGAGCGCGATCTGCAGCACGCGATGCAACAGGTGCGAAGGGGAGTCCTCCAGCACGGTCTTGGCCTTACCGGCCTCACCCTTGGCCTTCTTCATGGCGGTTCCTTCGAACATATGCATCTGCTCCGTTCCTGCTGCCCCACGCCGAAAAGTGGATACCACCGCTCGGAAACCCCATTTTGGGATCGATTTGAGGCATGATCAAAACATTGGAGCGGAATGACCGTCTATCAAGGTCATTCCGCTCCAATGTACCGCTACTATATATCAAAATTGCGACATTTCCATCCGCATACGGAAGATGTCATTTTTTACCGGACGATTTGCCATCCGGCGCCGGCTCGTCGAGGATCATGTTCTTCATCATGAACGGCAGCATCAGTACGGAGAACAGCACCGGCCCGCCGATCATCGACACCATCTTCCACGTCACCCAGACACCGTCGGTCTGGGTCCGCCAGATGATCTCATTGCCCGCCGCCATGGCGAGATAAAACAAGGCGTAATAGAGAGTCAGCGGGGCCCAGGCTTCATCCTTGAGCTTCAGCGTATCGGCGAGCAGGGCCTTCAGCGGCTGTTTCTTCAGCGCCAGCCCGCCTAGCAGCACGCCGCCGATCAGGGCGTCGATAAGGGTCATCTTGATCTTGATGAACACCGGGTTCTTGAACACCACGGTCAGCACGGCGAAAGGAATGCCGAGCAAGGCCGTGATCAGCGGAATCCACGCCACGCGCTTTTCGGCGACAAGGCCGACGATCAATGCCACTACCGAAGCGGCGGCCAGCACGCCCGACGCCCAGATCAACGGCGTTTCCTTGTCGCCCGACTTGACGAGATGCGGCACGACGACGAACGCCAGGCCGAAGCAGATCAGCGGGCCGAAATCGACGCCCATCTTGATCCAGTTCTGCTTGGGCTCCTGCGGCTTCAGCGCCAGCTCCGGATTGGCCTCGCCAATGATCTCGCCAACGATCTTGACGGGCTTCTTTTCAGGTTCGGTCATCCGAGCGGCTCCAGGCCCACCATCGAGCGGGCGAATTCGCGCGCCTTGAAGGCGTGCAGATCTTCGATATCCTCACCGACGCCGATCAGCTTGATCGGTGCGTCCGACGCCTTGGCGACGGGGATCAGTATACCGCCGCGCGCCGTGCCGTCGAGCTTGGTCATCACCAGGCCCGAGACGAAGGCCTGGCGGCCGAAGATCTGTTCCTGCGACAGGGCGTTGCGCCCGACCGTGGCGTCGAGCACCAAAAGCGTCTCATGCGGTGCGTCCGGATCGATGCGCTTGATCACCCGGACGATCTTCAGCAGTTCGTCCATCAGCTGCTGCTTGTTCTGCAGGCGTCCGGCGGTATCGATCAGGACGACGTCGTAGCCCTCTTCCCTGGCCTTGGTGAAGGCATCGAAGGCCAATCCCGCCGCATCCGCGCCGGTCTTGCGGCCCATGAAATCGGCTTTGGCGCGCTCCGCCCAGACCTTGAGCTGCTCGACCGCCGCCGCCCGGAAGGTATCGCCGGCAACGACCAGCACCTTGGCGCCCTTCGCCGTCAGCGAGGCGGCGATCTTGCCGAGCGTCGTCGTCTTGCCCGAGCCGTTGACGCCGACGAACAGCACCACATAGGGCTTGGGCCCCGACAGCGGATCGAAGGTCGCCTCGTGACCCACCAGTTCTTCCGCCAGTGCTTCGGCCAAGGCCACGCGCACGGCGGTCGAGTCCTGGGCCGAGTTGAACTTGGCGCGCGACATCTTCTCGGCGATGGTCGCGGCGACGGCCGGCCCCAGATCGCTTTCGATCAGCAGGTCCTCGAGTTCCTCCAGCGCCGCGGCATCCAGGCTTTCCTTTTGCTGGAACACCTGAGTCACTTGCTCGGTCAGGTTTTGCGACGTCCGCGACAAACCGTCGGTCAGACGCTGGAACCAGCCTTTTTTCTTGTCGTCAGCCACGCAGGACTCCTAGCGCGTGTTTATTGTCGTGGCCGTGCACGGCGATATCGGCCAATTGTCCCGGCACGCCGGCGCGGCCTTCTAAAGAGGCCAATCCTTCCAAGGGAGAATGCCCGGCGAACACCACCTCGGTAAAGTCGGCGGCGCGGGCAAAGCCCGGCTTTTCGACGATGCAGCTCAAGGTACGGCCGGCCTGGCGGCCGAGATGGCGGACAAGCGCCGCCTCGCCCTTTTCGCGCAGCCGCCCGGCCCGTTCCTTGATCAGCGGGCGCGGCAGTTGCGGCATCTTGGCCGCCGGGGTCTGCGGGCGCGGGCTGTATGGAAAGACGTGCAGGAAGGACAGGTCGCAATCGTCGACCAGAGCCATGGCGTTGGCGAAATGGTCCTCGGTCTCCGTCGGGAAACCGGCGATCATATCGGCGCCGAACGCGACATCGGGGCGCAGGCCGCGCACCCGTTCGACCAGGCGGACAGCGTCGGCGCGCAGGTGGCGGCGCTTCATCCGCTTCAGGATCAGGTCGTCACCGTGCTGCAGCGACAGGTGCAGATAGGGCGCCAGGCGCTCTTCCTCGGCGAAGGCGCGCAACAGGGCGTCGTCGATCTCGGCGGCGTCGATCGACGACAACCGCAAGCGCTTCAGCTCGGGCACAAGGCGCAGGATGCGCGTGACCAGATGACCCAATTGCGGCGTACCCGGAAGATCCGCGCCCCACGACGTCAAATCGACGCCGGTCAGGACGATCTCGTTATAGCCCTCGGCCGTCAGGCGCTGGATCTGGCCGATGATGTCGCCGGCCGCCGCCGAACGCGAATTGCCGCGGCCATAGGGGATTATGCAGAAGGTACAGCGGTGATCACAACCGTTCTGCACCTCGACAAAGGCGCGGGCGCGGTCCTTCAGTCCGTCGATCAGGTGTCCGGCGGTCTCGCGCACGCTGAAGACGTCATTGACGACGACGCGGGCGCTGTCGGCCGTCAGGCGATAGGCGCCGGCCTTCGACTTGTCGCCATTGCCGATGATGTAATCGACTTCGCTCATCCTGGCGAAGGCGTCCGGATCGGTCTGGGCGGCGCAGCCGGTGACGATCAGGCGCTTGTTGGGGTTTTCCTTGCGCGCGCGGCGAATGGCCTGGCGCGCCTGGCGGACGGCTTCCGCCGTCACGGCGCAGGTATTGAAGATGATGGCGTCGGACAATCCATCCTCGGCCGCCGTCTTGCGGATGATTTCGCTTTCGTAGGTATTGAGGCGGCAACCGAAGGTGACGATGTCGACATCAGGCGCGGCCGGAAGCGGGCGGCTGTCGTCGCTCATAGCGGCAACTCCCCACTATACTCGACCTCGACCGGGCCGGTCATGATGACGTGATCGTTCTCCGCCCAGACCACGTGCAGCGGGCCGCCGTCCATGTGGATCGTCGCCGCACGCCCGGTCAGGCCGCGTCGCGCGCAGGCGACCAGGGTGGCGCAGGCGCCCGTGCCGCAGGCCTTGGTGATGCCGGCGCCGCGTTCCCAGACGCGCATGCGTACGGTCTCACGGTCGATGATCTGGGAGAACTCGACATTGACGCCCTCGGGGAAGAGCGGATGGTTTTCGATCAGCGAACCGGTGGCCGCGACATCGACCTTGGACACATCGTCGACGAAGAAGACGACGTGCGGATTGCCCATGCTGACGGCGCACGGCGTATGATAGAGCGGCGCATCGATCGGTCCGACCTGCAATTCCAGGCGCAGCGTATCCATTTCCTCCGCGAGCGGAATATCCGTCCAGCCGAGGCCGGGCACGCCCATATCGACGCTGGCCGTGCCAGTCCTGGCGTCGGCGTGCAACATCCTCGCCTTGGTCAGGCCGCCCAGGGTGTCGATCTTCAATGTGCGATCGTCCGCCTGCGGATTGAGCACCCAAGCGACGCAGCGCAAGGCATTGCCGCAGGTTTCGACGCCCGAGCCGTCATTGTTCCACACGCGCATGAAGGCGTCGCCGCTGGTTGAGCCTTCGATGGCGATCAACTGGTCGAAGCCGATACCGCTGTCGCGGTCGCCCCAGGCACGGATATCCGCCGCCTGCGGCACGAAGGCGTGCTCACGGGCGTCGACGACAACGAAATCGTTGCCCAGACCGTTCATTTTCAGGAACCGGCGGTTCATAGGGCGCTATATAGAGGGAAATCCTTTGTTCCCATAGAAGGGATTGAAAAAAACCTGCCTTGCGCGCCATAAAGGGCGTCATGGCCGACAATACCTCTTCCAACGGAAAGCCGCTGCCGCTCGATCTTCAGTACAAGGTCGAGTTTCAACCGGCGACCGCTCCACGCACGGAAACTTCCGCCGCGGCCAATCTCTTCCGCCCGCGTCTGGTGCCGCGTGCCAAGGGGCCACGCCCGCGCATCATTATCCGTGGCCGCAAGCGCCAAAGGTTCAACGACGTCTATGCTCAGTTGATGGACGCGACCTGGCCCAAGCTGGTCACGGTATTCATCGCGACCTTCCTGTGCATCAACACGACATTCGCCCTGTGCTACTTCGGTCTGGCCAACTGGTGGCCCGGCGAAGGTATCATCCATGCCCGGCAAGGGCATTTCCTCGACTACTTTTTCTTCAGCGTGCAGACCCTGGCGACCATCGGCTATGGCGGCATGAACCCGCAAGGGATCGTCACCAATATACTGGTGACCCTGGAGGCGGTGACCGGCTTCAGCTTCTATGCCCTGATGACCGGGCTGGTGTTTTCAAAGTTCTCGCGGCCGACGGCGCTGGTCACCTTCTCCGAACGGGCGGTGATCAATAACGATATGGGCGAGCGCCATTTCAGCCTGCGCATGATCAACGACCGCGGCAATCGCATTGTCGACGCCCAGGCCAGCATGGTGATGATGCGCGACGACATCCTGCCCGACGGCTCGATCATGCGGCGCTATTACGACATGGCGCTGGTCCGGTCGAAGGTGCCGGTGATGCAGTTGAGCTGGAGCATCCTGCATCGCATCGACGAACAAAGCCCGTTGTGGGGCGAAACGCATGAGAGCCTGGAAGCCAGGAACGCCGAAATCATCGTGTCGCTGGCCGGATTGGACGAGAGCCTGTCCTCGACCATCCACACGCGCTTTTCCTATATCGCCGACGACATCTTCTTCGACCGCAGCTTCGCCCAGATGCTGCATCGCGTGGCGGACAACACGCTGGAAGTGCATTACGACAAGATCCACGATTTGAAGGATGAGGATCGCCCGGTTGCTGATTAGCAACCCGGATGACATCGAGACATTCAGTCTCGATGTCCGCGACGGATGCCCAGAGCCACGTGAAGAGCGCGTGCATTTTGCGCGTCATCATGATAGAAGAAGATTGATCATGATGGAGCTGCGCCATGTCCGAGCATCAATCGCGCGAAAAGTTCGCCACCCAGGTCGATAGCGCCTTGCTGGGTGATTTCAGGGCGCTGGCACAGACCGAAGGCCGCCAGTTGCAGTCGCTGGTCGAGGAAGCCATGGCCAATCTGATTAAGCAGCGCCAGGCCGGCAAGGGTCGGGCGCACGTCATGGCAGCCTACAAGGCCAGCGTCGAGCAGTTCGCGCCATTGTACGAAAAGCTGGCTAAATAGACTGTCCGTCCGTGGCGCATGACTATCTGACCCTGGACGATATACTGGCGATCCACGACGACCAGATTGAACGATTCGGCGGCGGTCGCGGCATGCGCGACATGGGCCAACTCGAGGCCACGTTGTTTCGGCCGCAAACCGGCTACTATGCCGATCTGGTCGCGGAAGCCGCCGCACTATGGGAGAGCCTGTCGCAGAACCATCCGTTCGTCGATGGCAACAAGCGCGCCGCTTTCGCCGGTATGCACACCTTCTTGCTCATCAACGGATGGCGCTTGAATACCACTCACGAGGTTGGCTGGAATTTCCTCTCGGACCTCTACGACCATCATCGTTTCAAGTTCGAAGCGCTCGAAACCTGGCTACGCCAATATGCCGAGCCCATCCGATAAACACAGGAAACCTCCATGCCCAAAGCCTACCTCATCGCCCAGGTGACCGTCACCGATCCCGAAGCCTATGCGCGCTATTCCGCCGGCACCCATGCGGCGGCGGAGAAATTCGGCGCCCGGCCGCTGGCCCGCGCCGGCAAGATGGAAGTGCTGGAAGGCCACGGCCGGCCGCGCATCGTCATCCTGGAGTTCGACAGCCTTGATCTGGCGCGGGGTTATTACATTTCGCCGGAATACCAGGCGGCGCGCCAGCATCGGGTGGGTGCGGCGGAGTTTGATGCCGTGATTGTCGAAGGCGTGGCATAGAGAGAATCTCCTCCCCATCGCGACGCGATAGGGAGGAGAAAATGGCCTAAACCGCGAAACCCTTCATGCGCATCAGGGCGTCGCGATTGACGTCGCGGCCCATGAAGGCGCGGTATTCCTCGGCCTGATCGGACGTATTGCCACGGCTCAGGATGGTGTCGAAATAACGCTTGGCCGTATCGCCGGCGAAGGGCCCGCCCGCCGACATGAAGGCTTCGTGGACGTCGGCGACCAGGGCGTCGGACCAGACATAGGAATAGTAGCCGGCGGAATAGTCGTCGCTGCTGAAGATATGGGCGAACTGCGTCGGACGGTGACGCATGACGATTTCCTTCGGCATGTTCAGCTTCGCCAGGGCTTCCTTTTCGAACTGGGCGATGTCGACGGGCACATTGCCGGCCAGGTGGAACTGCATGTCGACAATGGCGCAGGCCAGAAGCTCGACCATGTCGAAGCCCTGGTTGAACTTCAGCGAATTCTGGATCTTGGCCTGCAATGCCTGGGGCATCGGCGCGCCGGTCTGGTAGTGGACGGCGAACTTTTCCAGCACCTCCGGCACCGGCAGCCAGTGTTCGTTGAGCTGCGACGGGAACTCGACGAAATCGGTGGCGACATTGGTGCCGGCCAACGACCCGTAGGTGACGTTCGACGACAGGGCGTGGATGGCGTGGCCGAATTCGTGGAACATGGTCTCGGCATCGTCCCACGAGATCAGCACCGGCTGACCCGGCTCGGGCTTGATGAAGTTGGTGTTGTTGGAACAGACGACCTTGCGCACCTGCGGCACCTTGGCCTGGCTCTGATATTCGCTTTCCCAGGCGCCGGAATTCTTGCCGTCGCGGGCATAAGGGTCGAAGTACCAGACGCCGACCAGTTCGCCATGGCGCAACACCTTGTAGGTCTGCATGTCGGCGTGGAAGGTCGGGATGTCGTGGATCGGCTCGAACTCGAACCCGTACATCCGCCCGGCCACCCAGAATATGCCGTCGCGAATCTTGTCCATCTGCAGGTAGGGTTTGATCTCGGCCTCGTCGAGATCGTAGCGGCTCTTGCGCACCTTTTCGGCGTAGTAGCGATAGTCCCACGGCGCGATGGTGACGCCCTGACCTTCAGCATCGGCGATCTTCTGCATGTCGGCGACTTCTTCGTGCACGCGATTGACCGCCGGTCCCCACACCGCCATCAGCAGGTTCAGCGCATTGTCGGGCGTCTTGGCCATGGCCTTTTCCAGCCGCCAGTGAGCGTGGGTCGGGTAACCCAGCAGCAGGGCGCGTTCGGCGCGCAGGCGCAGGATCTCCGAACAGATTTTCTTGTTGTCGGACGCGTCGTTATTGTCGCCGCGCAGGATGAACAGGCGCCATACCTTTTCGCGCAGGTCGCGGCGCGTCGAATAGGTCAGGAACGGTTCGACCGCCGAGCGCGTGTTCTGCACGGCGTACTGGCCGGGCTTACCCAAGGCCTGCGCCTTGCTGGCCAATGACGCCACGAAGCTGTCGGGCAGGCCGGCGAGATCGTCCTTGCCCAACAAGGTAACCTGGGACTCGTCGTGCAGCAGGTTCTTCGAGAACTGGTCGAAATGCGTGGCGAGCTTCTGGTTGAGGGCGGCGACCTTGGTCTTGTCGGCCTTGCTGAGCTTGGCGCCGGCGCGCACGAAGTCGCGGTCGTTGAGCCACAATAGACGCTTCTGTTCGGGCGTCAGCGTCATCTTGTCCTGCGTTTTGTAGACCGCCTCGACGCGGGCGAACAGCGCCTCGTTCTGGGTGATCTCGTCGGCGAAAGCCGCCAGCTTCGGCGACATCTTCGCCGACACCGCCTGGAATGCCTTGTCGGACAGGTTGGAATCCCAGATGCCGTAGATGGCGCTGACCCGACCGAAGGCCTGGCCCGAGCTTTCCAGCGCGATGATGGTATTGGCGAAGTCGGGCTCGGCGGGGTTATCGGTGATCGCCTTGATCGCCCGGCGCTGATCCTCCATGGCCCAGTCGAGCGCCGGTTCGAAATCGGCGACCCTGACCTTGTCGAATGGCGGCACGCCGCCATAGGGGCCGGCCCACGGATCGGTCAGATGCGGCGCCGGGCTGGCGGTAAGGCTCGCGGCCTTGCGCGTTTTCGACGTGGCCTTTTTCGCCTTGGCCAGGGCGGGCAGGGCGGCGCCAAGAATCGGCAAGACGGAGGCGGCGGCAATCAAACCCAGCATGGAACGGCGGTCCTTGGTCATGAATTTCGCTCTTGTTCGAGACAGGGAATAGAAGGCGGCGCGCCCGTCGCCCGACGCATGGGGACGGAGCCTTGCAGACGCCCCACATACCGTCCAGTTACGTTTTCGTAATTGCACCCGGCCGCGTGCACTCACCCCTTGACTTGGCTTTAAAAAAGCGAAGAAGCTGGCGACACAAACGACGCATCCACATATGCGCGACAACACTAAAGTCCAAGGTATTCTCCAAGATGGCTATCGGCGTTTTCGATTCCGGCGTGGGCGGACTGAGCATCCACCGCGCCCTGGTGGACACCTTGCCGCAAGCCGACTTCGTCTACCTCGCCGACCAGGCGCACACCCCCTATGGCGACCGTTCCGGCGAGGAGATCGTCGACCTGACGCGCCAGGGCTGTGAGACCCTGTTCGAAGCCGGCGCCTCCTTGGTCGTTCTGGCCTGCAATACCGCCTCGGCGGTGGCGCTGCGCCGTCTGCAATCGACATGGCTGGCCCAATTCAAAAAGACCTATAAGCGGCCGGTCAATGTATTGGGCATCATCGTGCCGACCATCGAAGCGGCCACCGGCGTGCCGTGGGAGCACGAGGCCGAACGCCGCGGCGCCAAGATCGAAAAGCTCGACGTCGTCGGCATCTTCTCGACCACCGCCACCGCGCGCGCGCGCGTCTACGAGATCGAAATCGACAAGCGCCGCCAGGACCTGGCGGTATTTACCGAGGCCTGCCCGGGCCTCGCCGACATGATCGAACGCGGCGAACCGCGCGAGGTCCTGGCCGCCAAGATCACCAGCCACGTCGAGGCGCTGAAGGCCCGGATCGGCCGCTATCCCGACCGCGCCATCCTCGGCTGCACGCACTATGAGCTGGTCGCCGACCTGTTCCGCGCCGCGCTTCCGACCGGCACGCCGATCATCCATCAGCCGCCGTCGGTCGCCAAGGCCCTGTCGGACTATATTGCCCGTCATCCGGACTACGATCTCGGCCGTGGCCAGCGGCGCGATTTCCTCACCACCGGGACCCCGAAGTCGCAATCGTCGCTGATCGAGGCCTTCTGGGGCGCGCCCCTGACCTTCGCCGGTTTGCAAACCGCGCCCTTCGCCGCCAAGGCTTAGCCGAATATCGCAAAACAGCCATGATTAACTGATAGAGCTTCGTCACCTCCTCAATCACCAACAGAGCCGCCATGCGCCGCCTTGCCCGTCTTGCCGCCACGGCCCTGCTGGCGGTCGTCCCCGCCCTTACCCTCGACCTTGCCCCCAACCTCGCCAATGCGCAGGCGACACAGCCCGAGGCCTGGTCGGACGCTCAGGAAGTGACGGTGCGCGTCCATGTGCCTGGGCCCGCCATGTGGCGGGTGCAGAAGGACGGCGCCGAAGTCATCGTCATCGGTATATTGCCGGTCTTTCCCAAGGCCCAGCCCTGGCCGACGCGGCGCATCGAAAATGCCCTGAAAGGCGCGCGTGTGCTGATCACGCCGGCGGCGACCAATGCCAGTATCGGCGACATGTTCGGGCTGATGTCGAGCAAGAACCTGCCGCAGCACGAGGACCTGAAAACCGTCCTGCCGCCGGCGCTCTATGCGCGTTACGCCGCCGCCGCCAGCCGCGCCGGCGTCTCGATCAAACCCTTCGCCCACGACAAGCCGGTGTGGGCCGGCGCCCGGCTGCGCAAGGACATTCTGGGCAAGATCGGCCTCAGCGACCAGGAGCCGCAGGAGACGATCGTGCGGCTGGCCCACCACGCCGGCGTGCCGGTACGCCCCTCGGCCCACTACAAGTTCTCGCCCCTGCTCAAGGACGTCAACGCCATGAGCCTAGATGCCAGCGAAGCCTGCCTCAGCAGCGCGCTCGACGATATCGATTTCGACTTCGACCGCGCGCCCAAGGCCGCGACCGCCTGGGCCATCGGCGATCTGAAGACGGTGCACGCCAACTATCAGGGATCGAGCCTAGTCAAATGCCTGGCCGGATCGGATCAGGCGGCCGCCATCCTCGACCACAGCATAGACGACGCGGCGGCGTCGATCTCCGAAGCGCTGAAAACCCCGGGCCGGTCGGTCGTGGTCTTTCCGCTGTCCACCCTGCTGCGCAAGAATGGCGTGCTCGACCGGCTGAGCGTCGAGGGCGCGCATATTTCCAGCCCCGATTATTGATCCGGATTATTGATGTTGCCCGGACAGCCGCCATCCACTAGCCTAAAGCCAGTGATGGGTGCGGAAATGACGCTAAACATGCGGGCGATCGTGCGGGCAATGACCTGCCTCATGATGCTGACGGCAATGCCTGCGGCGGCTCAGACTGCACCCGCGGCACCGACGCCGCCGCCCGCCGCCAAACCGTGGTCCGATATTACCGAGGTCGTCGTTCGCGCCCACGCGCCGGGCCCCGCCATGTGGAAACTGACCCGCGGCGGCGCCACGGTCTGGGTGATGGGGACCCTGCATGTCTCGCCAAAGGATGTAGCCTGGGACGCGACCCGCTTTCGCCGCGTACTGGACGGCGCGCAGGTCCTGATCCTGCCGCGCGTCATCGATGACGTGCCGGTGTCCGAGCAGGATATGGAAACCCCGAATTCACAACCGCTGAGCACGGTGGTGTCCGCCGCGACCTATAGCCGTTTCCAGGCCGTGCTTGACCGAGAGAATTTCGATGGACTGCCGACCGGCATCGCCTATCAGCCGGCCTGGGCCGGCGCCTGGTTGATCGCCCGCGTCTATCAGGCGCACGACATCACCACGCACATCGTGCCGCCCGAAGTCGCCACCTATGCGGCGCAAAGCGGGGTCGCCGTCAAATATGTCGACCGGCACACCACCTGGCTGCAGACGCGGCAATACGGCCATATCGACAAGGTGACGGGTGAGGCCTGTCTGAACGACTATCTCGACGGCATCGATCATGACCTCGCGACCGTGGCCTTGATGGGCAAGGCCTGGGCGGAGGGCGACGTGCAGACGATCCTGGCCAACCATCGCGAACCGGCCTGGGTCGCCTGTTTTCTGTCGCAGCCGAAATACGACGATCTCTACGAAAAATACGCGGTCGACGACATGGTCAAGACGGTCGACAATGCCCTGAAGACGCCCGGCAAGAGCGTGGCGGTGATGCCGCTCAGCGACCTTTTGCGCCGCGACGGCATCCTCGACCGCCTGCGCGCCGAGGGGGTAACCATTACGGCGCCGGCGGAGTGAGAAATTGTAACGCCTCCAGGCTGCTTACGCAGCCTGGCAAGGGCGACTGCCCGCCGCCGCTCGTGCGGCGAGCCTCGCGGCGATTGAGCGGCTTAAATGCCCTTCGCGGCATTCTCCCCGCGGATGACGGCGGAAATGGCATTGACCGTCGCCGCGATGCGCAGGGCCGCCTGGACCTGGACATTGGTGACATTGTGCGAGCGCAGCACCTTTTCGTGGCTGTCGAGGCACAGACCGCAGCCATTGACCGCCGACACCGCCAGCGACCACAGCTCGAAATCGACCTTTTCGACGCCCGGATTGGCCAGGATGTTCATGCGCAAACCGGCGCGCAGGGTCTCGTATTCCTTGTTGTGCAGCAGGTGCAGAGACCGGTAGTAGACATTGTTCATGCCCATGATCGCCGCCGCCGCCTTGGCCGCGGTCAGAGCTTCCGGCGTGAGGACCGCCGCGGCGGCCGCTTCCAGATTGCGCACCACCTCGGGCACGCCCACGGCATAGGCGCAGGCAACGAAGGCGCCCCACTTCTGCTGGTCGGTCACGATCGTTTCGTTGATGAGCGTGGACAGGTTCAGCGACAGGTCCTTGGCATAGGCCGGGATCAGGTCGCGCAGGGCATCGATGGACATGGTCTTCCTCAAAAATAGAACATGAAAAAGGCGGCGCGGACAAAGGGAAAGCCACGCGCCGCCTTTTTTGGTGCGCTACCGCTACGCTGCTTGAGTGCTACGGGCGCCAGGAGCGCTTCGCGCGGTCGGTAGCGGTGCGTAAGAATTACGCGGCTATCGTTTCACCGCCGAGGGGACGGTTGCAGGCGCACAGCTCGTCGGTTTGCAGACCGTCCAATACGCGCAGGGTTTCCTGCGGCGAGCGGCCGACATTCAGGCCGTTGACGGTGATGTGCTGAACGACGCCGTCCGGATCGACGATCAGGGTGGCGCGCAAAGCGACATGGGCCGCGTGATCGAGCACGCCCAGCGCGCGGGCGAAGACGCCGCCGGTGTCGGCGAACGACCATTGCGGCAGCTTGTTCAGGTCCTTGTGGTCGCGGCGCCAGGCCAGCTTGCAGAACTCGTTGTCCGTCGAACCGCCGAGCACGACCGCGTCACGGTCTTCGAAGTCGCGGTTGAGCGCCGCATAGGCGGCGATTTCGGTCGGGCAGACGAAGGTGAAATCCTTCGGGTAGAAGAAGATGACCTTCCACTTGCCCGGGAACGAGGCATTGGTGACCTCTTCGAACGCGCTCTGGCCGTTTTCCTCGTGGCTGTTGAAGCCGGGCTTCACGCCGACGATCTTGAAGTCCGGAAGGGACTCGCCAACACCGATCATGGTCATTCTCCTAGATTGATTTCTTCGGCGGTAGGTGCCGATGAGGGGTGTTTACGCCGCAAAAGTGTAGAACTCCAATTAATTGTTTTTGAAAATCTCATAACTTGATCTTATATAGAGGCAGGTTTTTCGCGAGTTGAAGCATGTCCGTCCCTTCCATCTCCCGCCGCGTCCTGATCGCCGCGTTGGTGGCCACCCCCGTCATGTCCACGTCCGTTTGGGCGCGCCCGGCCCGTCACGCCCCGTCCGTCGCCCGCCGCGTTTCGGTAACGGTGGCCATCGATCGTCAAGGCCGCGCGACGCCGCAATGGATCGGGCTGATTCGCGACCGGATCGACGCCGATGAACTGGCCGGCGTGCGGATGGGCGCGCGGGCCATGTCGTCCGACGACGCGCACTGGATCCAGCTTGTCCGCACCGTGACGCCTCAATGGATGAAGGATGCCGGCCGTCTCGACGCACCGTTCCGCCAAGGCACGCCGCCGGCCTCGATCGAGGTCGTCATCGGCGCCCAGGGCGGCGACGACGCCTTCGCGACCGCGCCCAATATCATCGCCTTCGACCTGTCGGCGCTCAACAACGCGTACGGCATGAGCGATCCGGCCGGTCATTCGGCGCTGATCGGCCGCTTGCTGTCGCGCGAATATACGCGCCTGCGCCTCGACACCTATCTGGACAGCGCCGGCTGGTCGGCGCAGTGGGCGGCGAAAAGCCCGCTGCTGGAAACCCTGCGCACCCTTTACATACAGGGGCTATGCACCCTGCGCGGCATCGAGGGCGATCCGCGCTGGACCACGCCGGACGGCACGCCGACCGACGAAGCGAAGAAGATCCTGGCCGAGCTGGAACCGGTCATGGTCGATCGCCTGAAGGCCCTGGCGGCCGATCCGTCGGCCAAGGCCGGCGACGCCCTGACGCGCGACATGATGCAGGGACCGCTGTCGCGCCGCTGGGGCGCCTTGCCGATCGCGCTGTGGCTGGCGGCCGACAGCGACTTCGAGGCCGGGCGCATCAGCGCCTGGATCGACTCCAATCCCGACGGCCTCTTGCAATTGGCCGTCGCCCAGGCCGATCTCAGGTATCAGCGTGCCTTTGCCGACATCCAGTCCGCCGTGCCGGACAAGGTGGCGAAGTACCGCTGATGTTACCCACCCTGCGCCAATTGCAATATCTCAAGCTGCTGGCCGAGCATAAGAGCTTCGGCGGCGCCGCCGAAGCCGCCTTCGTCTCGCAGCCGGCCCTGTCGTCGGGCATCGCCGAGCTGGAAAAAGTGCTGGCCGCTCGCCTGGTCGACCGGTCACGCGGCCAGGTCATCCTGACCGCCGTCGGCGAGGAGACGCTGCGCCGTTCCGAGGACATCCTGGCGCGGACGGAAGATCTCGTTGAAGCCGCGCGCGGCGCCAACCGCCCGTTGACCGGACGTTTTCGCCTGGGTGTCATTCCGACGATCGCCCCGTTCCTGCTGCCCAAGGCCCTGCTCAATCTGCGCCGGGATTTTCCGCAATTGCGGCTGTTCCTGCGCGAGGACCAGACGGCGCGGCTGATCACGGCCCTGAAGTCGGGCGCGCTCGACGCCGCGGTCATCGCCCTGCCCTACGACCTTAACGGGCTCGACTACGCCTTCGTCGCCAAGGACGAGATCGTCGCCGCCACGCCACGCGACCACCCGCTGGCGCGCGAGGACCGTATCTCGCCGGAAGCGCTGAAGGACGAAGAGCTGATCCTGCTGGAGGACGGCCACTGCCTGCGCGACCACGCCCTGGCGGCCTGCACCTGGTCGTCGCCGACCGGCGCGGCGGAAAGTCTCGCCACCTACAATTCCGGCGGCGGTTTCGCCGCCACCTCGCTCAATACCCTGGTGCAGATGGTCGGCTCGGGTCTCGGCGTCTCATTGCTGCCGGCCATGGCCGTCGCGGCCGGCATGGTCGCCGACGGCGCGGTCACCGTACGGCCGCTGAAATCCGACCACGCCTTTCGCGATATCGTCGTGGTGTGGCGCGCCGGCTCGTCCCGCGCGCCGGAGGCCAAGCTACTGGCGGAGAAACTCAAGGCGGTTTAGACGAAGGCGACGTTCGCCCGCGATGCTTCTATATCGACGTGAACATCAAGCAAGAAGCCCCTCCACCACCCTTCGCTACGCTATGGTCGGACCGCGCCTTCTTCAGGCGCGCGGTGGTGGGGTATCTTGCTTAAACCTCCGGCACGTTGGCCCGCAATTCCTCCAACCACAGCTTGGCATTGGCGTCCGACGGCATACGCCAGTCGCCGCGCGGCGACAGCGCCCCACCGGTCAACAGCTTGGGCCCATTGGGCACGGCCGAGCGCTTGAACTGCGAGGTGGTGAAGAAGCGCCACAGGAACACCTCCAGCCACTTGCGGATGGTCGCCAGGTCGTAGCCGCGGCGCTTGGCTTCCGGGAAGTCGGACGGCCACTCGCCGGCGGCGGCATCGTGCCACGCCCGCCAGGCGAGAAACGCCACCTTCGACGGTTTCAAGCCGTAGCGCGTGATGTAGTAGAGGCTGAAGTCCTGCAGTTCGTAGGGCCCGACCTTGTCCTCGGTCTTTTGCAACCGGCCGTCCTCGACCGGCACCAGCTCCGGCGAGATTTCGCGGTCGAGCACCGAGTGCAGGATGCGCGCCGTCTTCTTGTCGAACTCTTTGACCGCCGCCCAGCGGATCAGGTGCTGGATCAGCGTCTTGGGCGCGCCGCAATTGACATTGTAGTGGCTCATATGGTCGCCGACGCCATAGGTCGACCAGCCGAGCGCCAACTCCGACAGATCGCCGGTGCCGACGACGAAGCCATTCTTTTCGCCGGCCAGGCGGAACAGGAAATCGGTGCGCAAGCCCGCCTGGACGTTCTCGAAATTGATGTCGTAGACCTTTTCGCCGCGGCCATAGGGGTGGCCGATATCCATCAGCATGCGCTTGGCCGCCGGGCGGATGTCGAGTTCCTCGGCCGAAATGCCGAGCGCCTTCATCAGGCGCAGGGCGTCGTTCTTCGACCCCGTCGTCGTGCCGAAACCCGGCATGGTGTAGCCGTGGATATTGGTGCGCGGAATACCCAGCCGATCGAACGCCTTGCAGGCGACGATGACGGCGTGGGTCGAATCGAGGCCGCCGGAAATGCCGATGACGACGTTTTGGTTGCCCGTCGCCTGCATCCGCGTCATCAGGCCGGCGACCTGGATATTGAAGGCCTCGTAGCAGTCCTCGTCCAGGCGGCGAAGATCGACCGGCACGTAGGGAAAACGCGGCACCTGGCGGTGGAAGTCCGTCAGGCCATGCGGCGTAAAATCGAACGCCACGACAGCCTCGCGCAAAGCCGGCAAGGCCTTGGCGGCGTCGTGGAAGGTGGCGGTGCGCAGGCGTTCCGACGCGATGCGCTCGACGTCGACATCGGCCAGGGTCAGGCTGTCCGACGTGAAACGCTCGCCTTCGGCCAGCAAATCGCCCATCTCATAGATCAGGGATTGGCCGTCCCAAGCCAGGTCGGTGGTCGACTCGCCCGGGCCCGATGCCGAAAACGCATAGGCGCACATCAGCCGCTCCGACGTCGCCGCGCAGATCCGCTTGCGCGTGCGCGATTTGCCGACGGTCACCGGCGAGGCCGACAGGTTGACGACGACGTGCGCGCCGCCGAGCGCCAGCCGTGTCGATGGCGTCTGCGGCGACCACATATCCTCGCAGATCTCGACGCCGAAGGTGAAGGCATCAAAGCCCCTGGCCCGGAAGGTCAAGTCGGTGGCGACCGTCACCTCTTCGCCGCCCAGGGTCACCACGGCGCGATCGAGATCGGCGCCCGACGCGAAATAGCGCCTTTCGTAGAACTCGCGGTAATTGGGCAGGTAGATCTTGGGGACGATGCCGAGACAGCGGCCGGCATGGACCACGGCGGCGCAATTATAGACCGCGCCGCGCAGCACCAAAGGCAGGCCAACCACGACAATGCAACGCAAGGCCCGCGACGCCTCGATCAGGGCGTCCAGCGCCACTTTCGCCGCGTCCAGCACCGCCTGCTGGGTGAACAGGTCATCGAGCGTATAGCCGGTCAGCGACATTTCCGGGAACACCACCAGATCGGCGCCGGCCTTATCGGCGCGGCGACTGAGCATGAAATGTTCCTCGAGATTCGCCCTTGGATCGGCGATATGGACACGCGGCGTGACGCAGGCCACGCGAACGAAGCCGTGCGTCGCCGGCGAAAAGAACGATTTGCCGGGTTTTGCCATCGCAAAGGCCTTTCGATTGGGTTGTCACATGGCATATAGGGTATTTTTGTCCACAAAAGCAAAATGTGATGAAGTGAATTTCGAAAATATGCCCGGATTTTCCGTTTTTTCGAGTCGAAAGAAGAAAATTTGACAATTCAATTTCAAATGTAACCTTATCGCGCGCAACCGCCCGGCGATTTTTTGCGGCCCCGCGCATTTTTTAAAAGCCACGCCAAAACACCTCTGTTAAGACGGCCTTTTCATCGCACAGCCGTCATGACCGTCACCTACGCCGATATCCAAGCCGCCGCCACGCGCCTCGACGGGCACATCGTGCGGACGCCGTGCGCCTTTTCGCAGCGTCTCTCGGCAATGACCGGCGCCAGGCTGTGGATCAAGTCGGAACATCAGCAGTTCACCTCGGCCTTCAAGGAACGCGGCGCGCTCAACAAGTTGCTCTCGCTCGACGACAGCGAACGCGCCCGCGGCGTCTTCGCGGCCTCGGCCGGCAATCATGCCCAGGGCCTGGCCTATCACGCCCAGCGGCTGGGGATACCGGCGACCATCGTCATGCCCGCCGGCACGCCCTTCGTGAAAATCGAGAAGACCCAGGGCTTCGGCGCCAATGTCGTCATCGAGGGCGCAAGCTACGAAGACTCCTCGGCCCATGCCATGACCTTGTGCGAACGGTCGCAGGGCGTCTACGTCCACCCGTTCAACGATGAAGCCGTGCTGGCCGGCCAGGGCACGACCGCGATCGAGATGCTGGAACAGGCGCCCGAGCTCGACACCCTGATCGTGCCGATCGGCGGCGGCGGACTGATCGCCGGCATGGCCATCGCCGCCAAGACGCTCAAGCCCGCCATCAAGGTCATCGGCGTCGAACCGGCCATGTTCCCGTCCTTCTCGGCGCGCCGGCGCGGCTTGCCGCTGCCGACGGGCGGCTCGACCATCGCCGAGGGCATCGCGGTGAAGACGGTCGGCGACATTACCTTCGAACTGGCCAATCCGCTGGTCGACGAGGTGCTGATCATCGACGAGGCCGATTTCGAACGCGGCATCGCCGCCTATGCCAATGTCGAAAAGACGGTGGCGGAAGGCGCCGGCGCCGCCGGCCTGGCCGCCGTCATGCGCTTCCCCGAACGCTTCGCCGGCCGGAATGTCGGCCTGGTGCTGTCGGGCGGCAATATCGACCTGCGGCTGCTGGCCTCGGTGCTGCAGCGCGAACTGGTGCGCGAGAAGCGCCTGGTCACCTACCGCATCCTGGGCGACGACCGCCCCGGCATGCTGTCGCGCATGGCCGACATCATCGCCGACCACGGCGGCAATATCGTCGACGTCGCCCACAACCGCCTGGTGCTCGACGTCCCGGCGAAAGGCGCCGAGTTCGACATCATGGTCGAGACCCAGGGGCCGCGTCACGCCTTTGAAATTTCGGAAGCCTTGAGGAGCACCGGTTATGCGCTGCGTATGGATTAGTCTGGCCCTTATGCTGGCCGCCGCTTCAGTCTCAGCTCAGGGGGCCTCGGCCCAGACGGCTGAAGAGAATTCGAAAGCCGGGAAAAAGTTCCTGGCGAGCGTTGCCAAGGAGCCCGGCGTGGTCAAGCTGCCGAGCGGGGTGATGTACCGCATCGTCTCGCGCAGCCCCAATGCCGGCGCCCAGCCAACCGTCGCCGATACCGTGACTATCGATTACGAGGGCAAGCTGACCACCGGTCAGGTCTTCGATTCCTCCTATGCCCGCCACGAGCCGGCGGCCTTGCCGCTGGGCCAGTTGGTGTCCGCCTGGCAGCAGGTGATCCCGTTGATGCACGTCGGCGACGAGGTCATTCTCTACACGCCGCCCAGCGAAGCCTATGGCGACCGCGACCTCAGCCCGGATATCCCGCCCGACAGCACGCTGATCTTCCGCGTGCACCTGATTGCGATTGGAGGCCAATGATGCGCACGCGTGCGACACGCAAACTATGGATCATGGCGCCGCTTTCGACCCTGCTCATCGCCCTGACGGGCTGCGGCCAGTCGATGGACGACGTGCAGAAGGAAGTCGCCAAGGAGGAAGCGGCGGCGTCCGTCGCGGCGGTGGCCAATGTCAAGGCCGGCCAGGACTATCTGGTCCAGGTCGCCAAGCAGCCCGGTGTCGTTACCCTGCCGTCAGGCTTGATGTATAAGGTCCTGTCGAGCCCGGATCCCAAGGGTGCGCAGCCGGGACCTAACGACCAGGTGAAAGCCAATTACGAAGGCAAGCTGGTCAATGGCCAGATCTTCGATTCGTCCTATGTCCGCAACCAGCCGGCAACCTTTCCGCTGAATCGCGTCGTGCCGGGGTGGCAGATCGCCGTGCCGATGATGCATAAGGGCGATACCTGGATGCTGTATGTGCCGTCGTCGCTCGGCTACGGCGAGCGCGGCGCCGGCGACGCCATCCCGCCCAACAGCGTGCTGATCTTCAAGATCCAGTTGCTGGATATCAATCCGAAGGGATAGTTAATTATCTTCGTTTAATTGCATATCTCATGGGATGTGATATCCTATGAGATATGCTTCGTGCTGTTCTTGATACATCGGTAATCGTCGCCTCACTGCGCAGCCGAACAGGCGCGAGCAATATCCTTTTACGTCGGGTTGTGGCGAGGCAAGTACGTCCACTTGTGACCACAGCTCTGCTCTACGAATACGAGGCTGTCCTAAAGCGGCCAGAACATCAGTTGGTTCATGGTCTTTCCGCTGATGCCATCGACCACTTTCTAAATGCATTCGCTGCCGCAGCCGAAGGCATAGATGTCAATTATAGGTGGCGTCCTCAGTTATCGGACCCCGACGATGAATTGGTATTGGAAGCGGCGATCAACGGTCGTGCCGATATTCTGGTAACCCACAATATTCGCGACTTCATTTCCGCGACGTCGCGTTTTCGCCTGCGCACCATCACACCCGGCGAATTAATCAAGGAGTTGGCATAATGAGCAAGGCCGCCTACCCTCTGAAACTGCCTCAATCGATCAAGGCCGCTGCAGCGCGCCTTGCCAAGGAAGACGGCGTGTCTCTAAATCAATGGATTGCCGTAGCCGTCGCGCAGAAGGTCGGCGCCGTTGAAACGGCTGCCGAGTTTCTCAAACGGCGGGCTGGCAATGCCAAGCCCGAGAATATGCTCTTTTTCCTCGACAATGCAGGTAACGAACCGCCTGTGGCGGGCGACGAGATCGCGTGATTACCCACGCACGCGGTTGATCAGGGCCATGGTCGACGGATCGTGCGGCGCGGGCTTTTCGGCGGTGAAGTCCTTCAACACGGCGACGCCCAGGGTCTTGCCCAGTTCGACGCCCCACTGGTCGAAGCTGTTCAGCCCCATGACGATGCCTTCGACGAAGGTCTTGTGCTCGTAGAGCGCCAAGAGCGCACCCAGCGTTTCCGGCGTCAGTTCGTCCATCAGCACCAGGGTCGACGGCTTGTTGCCGGGGCAGACCTTCTGCGGCGCGATCTGGGCGGTCTTGGCCTCGTCCATGCCGAGCTTTTTGCATTCCTCTTCCGAGGTCTGGAGCGACTTGCCGACCATGAAGGCCTCGCCCTGGGCGATGACGTTGGACAATAGCTTCTTTTGCATGTCGTCGCTCGACTCGGCGTTCCTGGCCGCGGCGATGAATTCCAGCGGCACGACGTCGTTGGACTGGTGCAGCATCTGGAAGAAGGCATGCTGGGCATTGGTGCCCTCGTCGCCGAAGACCACCGGGCAGGTCTTGACGTCGAGCAATTGGCCGGTCGGGCTGGTGCGCTTGCCGTTCGATTCCATCTCGAGCTGCTGCAGGAAGGCGGCGAGACGGCGCAGGCGGTGGACGTAGGGAATGACGGCACGGCTCGGACGATCGAGGCCGATGCGGTTATAGAGCTGGGCTGCGGCCAGGAAGACCGGTGCGTTTTGATGCAGCGGCGCGGTGTAGAAATGTTCGTCCATGGCGTGGGCGCCGGCGAGCAGGCGCTGATAGACGTCATAGCCGAGCGCGATGATGATGCTGAGCGACACGGCGGACCACAGCGAATAGCGGCCGCCGACCCAGTCCTTGAAGCCGAAGACGCGATCGTGCGGGATGCCGTATTGGCCGGTCTTGTCCGGCGCGGCCGAGACAGCGGCCATGTGCTTTTTCGCGGCGTCCTCACCCAGCCCCTTGACCAGCCAGTCGCGCGCGGCGACGAAGTTGGTCAGCGTCTCCTGCGTGCCGAAGGTCTTCGACACGGCGATGACCAGGGTCTCCGCCGGATCGAGCCCGGCGAGCGCCAGCGCCAGTTCCGAGCCGTCGACATTGGCGACGAAGCGAACGTCGATGGCCGGGCTCAGCGGCGAAAGCGCCTGGAACAACAGGCGCGGCCCGAGGTCGGAACCGCCGATGCCGATATGGATCAGGGTCTTGAAGCGTTTACCGGTCGCGCCGGTGATCGTGCCCGCCTGGATGCCGTCGGCATAGGCCTTCATTTCGTCGCGCGCGGACTTTACGTCGGCGGCGATCTCGTCGCCGCGCAGGCGCTTGTTCTCGGCGTCGCTGTCCCGCAGCGCGACGTGCAGCACGGCGCGGTCTTCGGAAACGTTGATCACCTGGCCGGTCCACATTTTTTCGCGCGCCGCGGCGATGCCCGAGGCGCCGATCGCGGCGACGGCCGCTTCGAAGCCGGCCTTTGTCCAGCTCTGCTTGGAGACGTCGATATAGAGGCCGCAGACGCTCAGGCTCATGCGCGCCAGGCGGTCGGACTCGGCGGCGAACTGGTCGACGATCTTGATGTGGGCGTCGGTGTGAGCTTGAGACTTGAGGGCGTCGACAGTCATCTTAACCTCCGGTGGTCCATGGCGCGGCGCGCTATTTTCGCCGGGTTCCATGTCAGAAGCGCAGCCAGCCGTAAAGCCTCAATGCGTTTCGATTTCATGATTATTTTGCGTGCCGCCAGGATTGGTCCTAGGCCCGAAAGGGCGTCCCCCAAGGCCTTCCAGACGATGCCCCCCTTGCCCTTGAGCGTATCGGCGATGGTGCCCAGCAGCGTAAGACCAATGTGGATCGGCAAGGTCGGGATCAGCAGTCCAAGGGGCATGTTTTTCAGATACAGCCACAGACGATTGCGATAGCCGTGATAAAGCGCGAAGTCGGAACGGACCGAGGTCGAGGCCGAACCGACATGGGCAACGCGCGCCGTGGGCACAAACCGGCAGCCATGGCCCAGGAGCTGGGCGCGGAAACCGAGATCGGCGTCCTCGCAATAGGTGAAGAAGCGTTCGTCGAAACCGCCGAGTTGCCGCCATAGGTCGCGGTGGATGACGAAGGCGGCGCCGCACGGCGCGAAGACGTCCGCCGGCGCGAGGTCGGACGGCACGGGCTGGCCGAACCCCATGCGATAGGGAAAGCCGAAAAAGGTCATGGCGTCGCCGGCGCCGTCCATTTTGGAGGGGTCGGCGGCGTCGAGTTGCAGCGAGGTCAATAGCCGGGCCTCGGGATCGGCGGCAATAGCGGCGCGCATGGCGTCGAGCCAGCCGGTCTCGGCAAAGGCGTCGGGATTGATAAGGCCCAGCCATCGGCCTGAGGCTTCCGCTGCCGCTCGGTTATTGCCGGCGGCGAAACCGAGATTGGCGCCGAAGAGCTTGAATTCGACGCCGGGAAATTTGGCTTGCAGCGCTTGGAAGTCGGTGCCGTCGGACGAGCCGTTGTCGGCGCAGATGATCTCGGCGTCGAAGGCCGAGAGAGCGCCGAGGCAACGGTCGAGGTACCGGCCGCTGTTGTAGGCGAGGACGATCAGGGAGACGGTCATCTTTCCTCCCTCGCCCGATTGACATGTCCGCGGCCGGAGGTTGGCATCAAGCAAGAAACCCCTCCACCACGAGCCATTCTTACCGTCACCCCCGATCGTGAGTCAGAGCCAAGCCCTGAATGGCCGGTGGTGGAGGGGTTTCTTGCTTTCCACCCTAAGCGACTCGGATTCGCTTGGATATCGTGGGCGAAGCGGAAAAGATGATGCGCCGACTCAGCCAATCGTCCCCTCCCATTCCGCGCGAACCTCGGCGTCAGCCTCTTCCGGCAGATGCCCCAGACGCAAAGCCTCGAACTCGGCGTCCGGCAAAACCTGGCGCAACCCCCAGACCGCCGCTCCACGCACCAAAGGGCTGTCGTCGATCATCCCTACCTTCAAGGCCTCCTCCGACCCCGCCCCCGCATTGCCCAGCGCATAATGCACATTGCGCAGGAAAGCGCTGCGCCCAATACGCTTGACCGGCGACTTGCGGAACAACGCGCGAAAGCCCGCGTCATCCAGCCGCGCCATATCGGTCAGCTTCAATGCGTCGAAACCCTCGCGCGCCTGCAAGCGCGCCTCGTGCGTCGCCTGGGCGAACTTGTTCCACGGACATACCGCCAGACAGTCGTCGCAGCCATAGACACGATTGCCCATGGCGCGGCGATAGGCTTGCGGCCACGGCCCTTTATATTCGATCGTCAGATAGGACAGGCACTTCCGCGCATCGAGCCGGTAGGGGCCGACAAAGGCCTCGGTCGGGCAGATATCGAGACAGGCGCGGCATGAACCGCAATGGTCGACCTCAGGCGGGTCGGCGGCAATCACCCGGTCGGTCAGTATGACGCCGAGAAACAACCACGAACCGAACGCGCGCGACACCAGATTGGTGTGCTTGCCCTGCCAGCCCAGCCCGGCCAGTTGCGCCAGGGGCTTTTCCATCAAGGGCGCCGTATCGACGAAGACCTTCACGTCGCCGCCGGTCTTCGCCACCATCCAGCCGGCCAGTTGCTTGAGCTTGCCCTTGATCAGTTCGTGGTAGTCGTCGCC